>JAESGT010000029.1_pt1 | contig 63036 bp, 48 predicted proteins | sample 9266261 | NCBI WGS metagenome assembly JAESGT01 (sample SAMN15741584, study PRJNA653494) | algae metagenome | isolation source: Pelatocladus maniniholoensis HA4357-MV3 and co-occurring heterotrophs from... | place: USA: Maniniholo cave near Haena, Hawaii | collected 2009-07-28 | reverse complement strand
AATGCATAATTTTTTATTGTGGGCGGTTGCCGTTGGCAACCGCCCACTCTCGCCTCTCTTAAATGATTATCATTCTTATTTCCATGTCCTCTCTTAAGTTTTTTTGTATGATTTATTTTTTGGAAGTCCCTAAGTCTAACTCAACTATTGAAATATATGGTGTCCGAAAGCGATGGCACAGCTTGTGATGTGCTGTTAAAACTTGTTGGCGGGCCGGAAGTTGTCACGAAGTATTTGCGTAAACTTGGTGTAAATGGCGTCATCGTGGTTAGTACAGAAAAAGAGATAGGACAAGACAAATCAGTCCAGTATCGCAACTGGGCAACACCTGAAGCAATGGTCGTTTTGTTACGTGCATTAGACGAGGGGCGAGGGCTTTCAAAATCTAGCCAAGCGTTGTTACTGCGCTTGATGACAGAGACATCCACAGGTTTACGACGTATCAAAGGAATGTTGCCTGATGGGACGGTTGTAGCACATAAGACTGGCACATCAGGCACTGTTAACAGAGTGACGGCTGCAACAAATGATGTGGGACTCGTGACGTTACCAAATAGCCAGCATTTGGCTATAGCGATTTTTGTTTCAGATTCTACGGCTGACGATGCTGCACGCGAAGAAGTTATAGCAAAGGTGGCGCGGACTGCATGGGATAAATGGAGTCAGTAAAACGTATTGACATGAAAAAACGATTAGACCGAAATCGTCCCATGACAACTATTACAATCCGAATTCCTGAAGATGTAGTAGAGGATCTAAAACGAGTCGCTCCATTACTTGGTTTTTCTGGTTATCAACCTTTAATTCGTGCTTACATCGGTCAGGGGCTGCGAGCAGATTTAGAGCGTTTGGATGGAGATACTGTTTGTGCATTAGTTGCGAGTCTCAAGCGTCGTGGCGTCAGTGATGAGATAATTCATGAAGCATTGAGCGAAGTTGTACAAAAGTAGTGGCGATCGCTTATCCTTAATTTTGTCTGATTTCAATTATCTTCTGTGGGCAAAAACCGGGAACCTTTAGCTAGTCTATTACTCTACCAAGCCTTTAAGTGGTCTGTTGTTAGCCCCGTGCTAAATGTTTACTTTCGAGGCAAAATTTATGGTGCAGAAAATGTCCCTTTGAGCGGGCCTTTGGTGGTAGTAAGCAATCATGCCAGTAATTATGATCCGCCAATTATTTCCAACTGTGTGCGCCGTCCTGTGGCGTATATGGCCAAAGAAGAACTATTTAAAGTCCCAGTCTTAAAACAAGCCATTGAATTATATGGTGCTTATCCGGTTAGCCGGGGTACAAGCGATCGCACTGCTATTCGTGCAGCCCTCAAATATCTTGATGAGGGATGGGCTGTAGGTGTCTTTTTACAAGGTACTCGCACTCCTGACGGACGCATTACAGATCCGAAACGAGGCGCTGCTTTAATAGCCGCTAAAGCACAAGTACCATTGTTACCTGTTTGTTTGTGGGGAACACAGGCTATTGAAGAAAAAGGTGTCGTTATCCCTCGTGCAGTTCCCGTGACAATAAGAATTGGTGAAGTGATACCCGCACCCACTTCCACTGATAGAGAAGAATTAGAAGTATTAACACAAAAATGTGCTATGGCTATTAATTCATTACACGAAAAAGGACGCTAGTCTCACTGATAACTGATAACTGATAACTGAATTAAAAATTAAAAATCTTCTTCATCTACAAAAAATTCTGCATCATCTTGTGCAGTAGAATGACTTTGCTCAGAACCAGTCAGTCTCCACAATGGTTGTAGCAAACCCATACTGATCATGCCTACAGCTGCACACAAAGCTAGTAACAAGCCTACTGGAAGTTGAATTGATTGAAAGCTGAGAAATTTTAAAGATACTGGCGTGGCGTTTTGTACTGAGAGAAGGGCAACAGCCATTATCCAAAAAACTAGAATCATTATTGTCAGTAGAGTAGCAAGAGTTTTCATGATGATTGATAACAAGCTGCCATAGCCACAACTTTCTCCACCTATTTTAGGTTTTGAGGTTTTGAGAAGTGGTAATTATTTTTTATATGTAGATATTTTTATCTCTAAACGAGAATTTATCTAACTATTTGTAAAGTATAGGTCAAGATTAGTGTTGCAAATCTTCATCTACACAACCACTAGAAGTAGACCAAAAGTACAATATACTGCATCGTACTTTACTTTTAACCAAGGCTTTTAACCAGGTATTCCCAATATTTTCCCCGTTCTGTTAGATGTGGAGCTACTAGGATTTAGTCTAGTTTAGGGTCAAAGATGAAAAGGTGGATACTGAGTAGCTAGCAAAAATGTTGGTAAACAAAGCCTCCGATACAGCCTAGATCTTTGCCACAATAGTAATTAGTAATTTCTAGAGTGGCAATAACAACAAAATCAAGGATATATTTAATCCCATACTCAGATGCTGGGTTTTAGCTGTTAGTAGTAAATATCAATGCTCTAAACTGAATTTCAGTAAGTAGCATTGTCACTTATTACGATCGCATAATACCGTTCAGCAATTTTTACAGTCCAAACAAAATCTGCCATAACTTAAATGGCAGTTTGATTAGCTACTTGGCTACTAAATGAGTGAAGCCTGTGTAGCTGATGTTATGCCCCGTCTTTGTCTCACAGTTGCTAAGTAATGTCAACTCCAGAGCGACCTTTTGCCAGTTATCATCTTTGGTCTTTAGTTGCCCCCGCTTCTGGGCAACAACGTTGGCACTGTCAAATGAGACGAGGATATATTAAAGCGCGCCAACATGAACCTCAAGTTAAAGCACTCTTAACAAAAGTTACACCACCCCAACGTATAGGCTTATTAGCACAAAAAGGTGTTTACGAATTTCATCATCACAGATACTTATTAAATCAATCAGACGGCGTAGAAAAAGTTGCCGAACTACTGAGACTAAGCAATTCACCTGATGAAGTGCAACAGCGTGTGCTGCAAATTTTGAAGAAATACCACAATGAGCCATTGCTTTCAGGTAAACGTATAGTCTTGTTAACCCGTGGCGATGAAGGATTTCCCAAACCAATTTTAATCGATCAAAAGCATTATTGTTTCCGCTTGTATGCGGCGATGGACTGTATTTTCATCGAATCTTCAGGCAATTTACATATTTTAGATTTTAAAACTGGTAAATCTGCTTTTGACCGTCGTCAGGCATTAGTTTACTTATTGGCAGCTCGTTATCTTTATCCTAGACACAAAGCTATAGCTTCCTTTTATAATTTAGAATTTTCTAAAAAATCGGAATTGATAAGTGTTACCAAAGGCGAATTAGATTTTCTGGAGTTTGAATTGGCTAATATTGCTCAAAAACACCAACAAGATTTGCAAAAATATCAAAGGGGAAGCCAGAAATTTAGCCAAATATTTCCGCCAAATCCTGGCTATCACTGTCGATTTTGCCCATTTAATTCTATATGTGAATTTTCTGCTTTTAAGGCTTCGCAAACAGTCTAAGAAAATTAAGCTAGCTAGTTACGATATCATTTATAGCTTCCTTTTGTTACTCCTTCACACCCGCAATAACCGCCAACGCATCTGCATACTGCTCTAAATCCCTTCTCAACAATTCCAACTCATCCCGCAATTTCGCTTCCTCAGACCAATTGCGCTCATGCTCTTTCGGACTCAGGTGAGGTGGACGCTGGGCTTCCCATGTTTGTAATATTGGATGCCATTTTGCCAGGACGGGGCGTAAACCATTATTCAACACTGCTATAGCAATTCCCCCGACTGAATCGTGAGATGCACCAACATCAGGCCCAGCTTCTTTGAGAATTTCCCGTGTCGTGCCAAAAAGGCTGTATAAAGAATTTAGAGCCTCACGCATTAATCCTTCGTTAGAATCCAAAGGCTGAACAGCAATACGTGTCACAAGTTCCACATACAGCGACCATGCAGCCCGTCGTTCAGTTGGGTCAACTTCCCATTCAGCCGAACCAATACCAAAGGGAAGGCTCACAGATACTTTTTTCCACTTAGCACCATCGAATTTAGGCATTTTTTTTATTAACTAAAGTTTCTATAATTATCAGTATATTTGGGTTCTTTCACACTTTTGGTGATCTTGGTTGAGACACATAAACCGACTGAAGATGTTGAAAAGGCAAATGTAGAACAAGTTAAATACCCTTATGGGAAGACGCCGCGCGTCTACAGCTACACGAAAATTACACCTGCCTACGCAGGCTACAATAATCTAAAATCTCATGACTGAAGTGGTTTACTGATGAAAATAGCATACATAATATTAGCGCATAAATATCCAAAACAATTATTGCGTCTGATTAACAGACTAAACACAGATGATGTTTCATTTTTTATACATATTGATAAAAAAGCAGATAGTCAGTTTTTTCATCAATTAGTTACTCAACTTCAGGATTTACCGAATGTTTATTTTCTTAAGAGATACGATTCAGCGTGGGGAAGTTTTAATATCGTAAGAGCGACTCTTGAGGGAATAAAATTAATAGCCGAAGCAAGTAATGACTTTGACCATATTGTAAATTTATCAGGACAAGATTATTTAATTAAATCAAATGAACAGATACAATTTTTTTTTGAAGCAAATAAAGGAAAAGAATTTTTAGAGTACTTCCCACTACCTTGCAGTAAATGGAGAGGTGGTGGCTTTAGAAGAGTAGAATATTGGCATATCCGTTGGAAAGATGAATATTTGTGTCTTCCCGAAGAGCGTAAATTTAAATCTCCTCTCAACTCTTTCTTATATTCATTGTTGATTCCAGTTTTATTTAAAAAACGTAAGCTTGACAAATATTTTCCTCTTTATGGAGGATCTCAATTTTGGTGCTTAACAGGAGAATGTGTAAAATGGATTAATGATTTTGTTAAACAGAATCGGAAGTTTGTTAACCGCTTTAATTATACTTTTTGTACAGATGAGATATTTTTTCAAACACTGATTTTAAATTCACCTTTTAAAGACAAAGTAGTTAACGAACACTTGAGATATGTAGAGTGGAGTAATATTAATGACTATCATCCAAAGATTTTAACTAGGAAGGATTTTGAAAAGATTAAACAATCAAAAAAGATTTTTGCTAGGAAGTTTGATATGACTAGAGATGAGGATATATTAAATATGATTGATAAAATAATATTAGACAAATAGTCAAAACCCTAAGTTTCTGAAAGTAGTTCATACAATAGACATCTGGTGAAATTAATTATGCTTTACCCACAATCTTTGTAGAGACCGTAAATTTACGGTCTCTACATTCTTTTTCACCAGATGTCTAATTCATAATAAATATAGCTATGAATTTATTAGAGCCACGTAATTATCATGCTATTAACATATTTAGACAGCAACAGTTGGCTGGTTGAAATCGCAGACAAACGAATACTGATTGATCCTTGGTTGGTAGATAAGTTGAGTTTTGGCAATCAAGATTGGTTTTTCAAAGGTTATCGAACTCAAGATCGTCCGATCCCAGAAAAGATTGACTTAATTTTGCTGTCTCAGGGGCTAGAAGATCATGCTCATCCACCCACACTCAAACAACTTGACCATAATATTCCAGTCGTAGCTTCTCCTAATGCTGCCAAAGTTGTACAGCAGCTAGGTTACACCCAAATAACAGTGCTTGCTCATGGTGAAACCTTTACTTTAGATACAAGTGTAGAAATCAAGGCAGTTCCTGGTTCACCTATCGGCCCCACTTTGGTAGAAAATGGTTACATCCTCAAAGAGTTGCCAAGCAACTTGACTATTTATTATGAACCACACGGATATCATTCTCCGTCGCTAAAAGCAGCAACCCCCATTGATGTTGTCATAACTCCACTCGTTGACTTAACTTTGCCCATATTTGGATCATTTATCAGGGGTGGTAAAAATGCTCTCGAATTAGCCCAATGGTTGCAACCCCAAGTTATGCTACCCACAGCAGCAGGAGGTGATGTGACGTTTGTGGGATTTTTGGCAAATTTCTTGCAAACCAAGGGGAGCATTGAGGAATTTCGGACGTTATTGGCGAAAAATAATCTTTCCACCCAGGTGATAGAACCCAAGTCAGGCGATCGCATTGAATTGCAATTACAAAAAAAGGGCGCAGGAGTGTAATTCATGGCATTATATTTAGACTCGGCGATCGCATCGGAAGCGGAAATTGCCAAGCGCATGGGTTGGGTGAAGGGGATCACCACAAATCCCACACTCTTGGCTCAAAGTGATACCCCACCAGAAGAAACGCTCAAAAAATTAGTCACCTTGACAAATGGCCCACTTTTCTATCAATTAACAGCCTCTAATTTTGATGGGATGGTGCAAGAGGGAAAAAAGGCCTTTGAGATTATTGGTGAACAGACAATACTGAAGATACCAGCCACACCATTAGGATTTGAGGTAGTAGCCCAATTATCACCCCAGATTACCTGTTCAGTGACGGCAATTTATAGTGCTTCTCAAGCAGCAGTAGCAAAAGAGACGGGTGCAAAAATTGCGATCGCTTACGTCAACCGTGCTACTCGTTTGTTGGGCGATGGTATTGCTTTAGTACGAGATATGGCTAGTATCCTTGCTGATAGTAAGGTTGAAATTTTAGCTGCTAGCATCAAATCACCCCAAGAAGCAGCTGCATCTTTACAAGCTGGAGCGCACCATCTGACTTTACCATTGGCAATGTTGCAGGCTATGACAACTCATGAGTTATCACACAAAACAGTAGAAGAGTTTACTCAAAAAGGAATTGGAATAATATAGTTACTGTTGGTAGTTGTTTGTTGTTTGAATTTTCATATTGAGAAACTTAAAGACTAATTAACTTCAGTTAAAAGAGATTTGCGACTAATTTTGAGGATGATAGATTAATAATACAGGACACCAGATAAGGCACAACCAAACTGAATTGGGCAAATGACTTGGTGTCCCCCGTCATGAAGCCCTAGTAAACTGTCAGCATAACATTAATATAATGTGGCATATTTTCCTAACTGAGGAGAAGCCAAATCCCTAAGCGGAAAAACGAGATTATGCTGGGTTTGCTGTTAGTGATGTCCACCTTAACTATCTATTTTTTTAACTCTGAACGATAACATCAACTTGATCACCAAAGAGTTTGCATAACCTGGTCCCCTTTGACCAGGTTTTTGCATTTTAACATTACGCTATTCATCCCCACCCTCAGCCTAGCAGGGTCAGCGCTGTTTCATTCCACAAGATGAAGCAGTTTGTCAATATCATGAGAGATAAATCTTTGGGCAATTGTGATGGAAGTATAACCATTTTGACGAAGTATGTTGAGTACGATGGCTCTGATAATGGAAAGATTTGCAGGAGCGTTGCCCAGACGGATTGTAGAACTATCCTCCTTCAAAACAACATCTTTGACAAGCGTGAAGGCAATTTTCGATACTCCAATGACCGCGAATCCCGAGAGCAAATTCCTTAGCAGTGCAAATCAAACTGCTAATATAACAGTTCAATTGTTCAACCAGAGAAGCATCCATGATTTTTATCCCCTCAACCCCTTGCTATTTTACCTGTTGATCGGGAATGAAACAGCCCTGGGGATTGAGGGGGGTTCATTCGACTTTTGCAAGAGGTCTTAAGAACCGCGATTTAATTGTCAATGGGTTCCCATGTGTTGTGAATGGGTTCTCGTTAATAAGCAACGTTGAAACGTATTCAACAAACGCTTTGATGTTCTCTATGGATGGAGAAAGGTTAATAAGCAACGTTGAAACGTATTCAACAAACGCTTTGATGTTCTCTATGGATGGAGAAAGGTTAATAAGCAACGTTGAAACGTATTCAACAAACGCTTTGATGTTCTCTATGGATGGAGAAAGGTTAATAAGCAACGTTAAAACGTATTCAACAAACGCTTTGATGTTCTCTATGGATGAAAGAACGTTAATAAACAACGTTTTTGTTTGTAGTGAGGACTAAAGTCCTTACTACGAACTTAAATATGCTAGTTGCTTGACATTTTCACCGTCTCTTTAGAGCGGTGAGAATGTCAACTTCTGAAAAATCTGCCATGCTGAAATTACCTTTCCTTGCATGAGTGCAGCAACTCCATTCAAAGCTTGAATCTCTTTGACATTGGGGTTTTTAACCAAACTCGGTTGTAGAGATTTTTCAGCTGCGCTAGGCTGCCAATTATATAGTTGGACAAATGCTAAATATGCCCAAGCATAAGGATTTTCTGAGTCTAGCTGAGTGACTTTTTCTAAAGCTGCTGTTGCACCATTGACTCTTTTTTGCAACACATTTGCTAAAGCCAAAGCATAAGCCGAATCGCGGTTTTGCGAAACATGCTGCAATCGATATTGCAAACTCAATCGCGCCTGTTCCAAATAATCTTGGATGGGATCGTATTGATTGATACGTCCAATTTCCGCAAATAATTGCTCCAATGCTTTTGTACCTTGTGGTAAGGTTGCTGCTAATCTCTGCAATTGTGTAATTAAATCCAGTTCGGGTGCTGTTGCAGGAGCGGCTTGTTGATCGATTTTTAGAGTCACTTTTGGCACAGGTATTGGGTAAGTTTCGCCAGTAATTCGATTGAGGTAAGTAGCCTCTAAAGTATAGTCTCCCGGTGCAATTTCAGCAGGTGGTAACATTGCTGTCCTTTCTGTGACTTGGAACGTACCTTGGGCTTTGTTTGCACCTGCGTATAAATTTCCCATACCAATACCGTGATCATGTGTCCATAATCTTTCTCCTCCTGGAGAAGTTTGGGAAGTGAGGTTTTTCCAAGTAAGTAATACTATTCCATTTTGCAGTTCTTCCCAAGCACCATTCCACTGATAACTTACAGGTACTGGGATTCCTGGCGGTGCTGTTTGTGGTACTGTGACTTGTAACAAAGCAATCTTCGCTTGTGGTTGGTTTGGGGAAATTGCTTTGACTTCTATTGTTGGTGTTTTTTGATGATAAAGATTTATAGTACCGCCATCTGCAACCCAAGATTTCTGAAGTTGGAAATTGCCATCTTGCTCTATAGTTTTAACCATGAGAGCTTGGGCTTTGGGAACTGAGCCTTGTTTGCCAGTTTTGGTAAGGAACCATCCAAGCGATCGCACATCCTGTTTAACAAATTTCTTTTTGGTTCCTACCTGTCGTCCATAAACTTGGGAATTTGCCAGTCTCCCATAGTAATTTAAATTATATTGGTTGATTTTTTTGGTTGATGGCAAGACTCCTAATGTGGAACGTAAATATGGTTCTGTGGTAATAATCTGGGCAATGATCTGGCGATGAGGTAACTCCTGTTTCATATTAGGGTAATGCTGGGCATCAGGACTCAAAGCTAATTTCAGCCAATCACCAACAAAACCACCAATTGGAAACAAATTAAACAGCATTAAAAGCACAGCTAAACCAAAAGTACCCCAACGAATACGCCGTCCCCACAGACTGCGAAAGCGAGTTAATCCGTATGCTAAAAATACTGAGAATACGGGTAAATAAGGTAATACGTATCGTGGGTCTTTATTTGGGTTCAAAGATGAAAGTAAGTAAGCACCTATGAAAAAGATTGCTAGCCATTTAAGTGAGGGTAAAGGGGATGTCTTGCTACGCAGATGATCTGACGCAGGGAATTTTGTGCTATCCCTGTCTTCTACTGAGCGTCCCCAATACAGTAGCAATGCAAATATCGGTATAACTAATAACGGTAAGGAAACATGTTCTGGCAATTGTTGCCAATAATAAGTCCAAGCTTGCAGTGTATTCAGGGGTGCATCACCTTCAGCGATCGCAGAATCTATCGTTGCTCGTTTGCCAGATGTAATAATCAGTAACCAATTGGTACGATACCAGGGACTAAACACTAATACTGACAAACATAAAGCCCCAACTAATTGCACCAACTGTTTCCAACACCGTTGACGAAAAGCCCCAAATGCTATCCATACTATTGGTGTCAGCAGAAAAAATAGCGCTGTCTGCTTCACCATCAGTGCTAAACCCAAGGATAATCCAAAAATTGCTGCCAATAGAAGAGGGTGGGGAGATGGGGAGTGATGTAGAGACGCGCCATGGCGCGTCTGGGAGTGTGGGGAGGTGGGGAGGATAATTTTTGACTTTTGAGGATTGACTTTTGAGGATTGACTTTTGAGGATTGACTCTTCAAATTTGAGTTTCCAAAGGGTGAGACAAAAAAAACTGAGAGTGACGACAGCTGCGAGGGGATAATCGAGGAGAAAATCTAAGCGTAAGATATAAAGAGCAGGTATGACTTGACAAATTGCAGCAGCCCACAAACCTACAACTTCGCTAAATAATATTGCACCTAATCCATAGACTGAGCCTAACAAAATAGCACTGAAAAACAGCATCATCAATGCAGCTTGATCTGGTCCAGTGCCAAAAATATTTTGGACAATAGCCCCAATAATGTAAGTTAAGGGAGGGATTTTAGACGATAGCATCCAAAAATTTTGCCACCACTGGCTATCCCACCATTGGGGATGCTGCAATGCTTGCCAATAAATCAAAGTACCAGTTAAATAATCTGCTTGATCCCAAGCTGGAACAGAATTGTCTAAACCAAACCAGATGCGATCGCACGCTGCACCCAATAGCCAAATAATACCGAGTATCAGTAAGTATTTAAACTGTTTGCGCTGATATTTTGCATGACTCATGAATCAGGAACATCTCAATGGTTATTTCACCTTGGTGTCTTAGTGTTTCAAAAGTTAATTTATTAAGCACCAAGACACCAAGATACAACACGATGGTTATCGATATAATTTAACCAATCGATTTTTCCATGACCACTCTGTGTAGTGCTGCTTCTTGTTGTTGAAAGAATAACCAAGAAATGGGAAAAAAAGTCATGTAGCGATTAAAAATTTCCAGATCGACTAACTCTAATGCTCGGTGTTGGTTTTCACTCAACCTTTGATACCATGCTCGTAAAGTTGGTTTGTAATCGTGAACTGAGTCATGGGTAATTTTAAAGCCGACTTTCTTAGCAGTTTCAATATGAACAGAGTGCATGACCAAAAGAGAACCTGGGAAAAATAACTGTACCATTACCATCGAAGCGGGATATGGTTCACGTTCAAGGGAAAAGAACTGATGTACTGCGAGTCCTCCAGGAACTAGAGCGTCGTATATTTTTTTGTAAACTTTCTCTATTTCTTCAGGTCTGACATGCTCTAGAGATCCAATTGAGAGAATACGATCATAAGATGCTTGCTGAAAAGGAGCAGTAATAAAGTTAGTTAAACAGACGTTTAAACCTAATTGTGTTTGAGCATAGGCTAATTGCTCTCTGGATAAAGTAAAGCCAGTTAACTCACCAGAGTGTCCTGCATCCTGAAGATATCTCAGCATAGCACCCCAGCCGCATCCTAAATCCAAGATCCTCTCGCTTCCATGCAAGTTCAACAGTCTCATGAGATACGCAGCTTTGTTTGCTTGCGCTTCTTCCAAGGTTTGGCGATCGCTTAAAAAGTCGGCGCAGCTGTAAAATCTGTATTTATGATCGAGAAATAAAGCATAGAAATCATTTGATATATCGTAGTGAGCTGCAATTCCGCTTGAATGCTCACATTTAAGCATAAAATCCAGATATGCTTTTCTTATTGGCTCTGGAGGATAAGCTTTCGCCAACCACTCAATTAAAGATGATTTTGGCTGAGTCCAAAATTTCCAGTTCTCTGTTGCTTCTAAAGGAACTGGCGAATGAATTCTGTAGTTCGCGATCGCATAAAGTAAACCACGAGCAATGAGATCTGAGGTGAACTGAGATAATCTCTGCGACTCAATCATTATTTATTGTGGGTTCACAAACTCCAAATAACCATGACTCAGTTCTTTTACTGCTAACTCATAAAACTGCTGCCCATGTTCTGGTGTTGCTAAGGCTGGATTTGATCCCATCCTACCATCTGGGTAATGTTGACGAAAATCTTTTGCACCATAAATTCTGTGTCCTTTCCCAACTTCTGAACAAAGGGGTGCTTGCTTAATCGCTTCTGGATAAACAAATTGAGTTACAGCTACTTCACTTGGCGTTGCATGGGAACCTTCTTGATCCCCGTATAATTCTTTGGCTAGCTTAAATACCGAACTGCACATAAACCAGTTAGCGACTTGACATTGCACATTTTGAGCATTGGGAATGTGCAAATCTTCTAAATGTGCATAAGTTTCTGAAAAAGCTGCTTTGAGGGTAGCGATATTGCCGCCGTGTCCGTTGATAAAGTAGAACTTGGTAAAACCTGCTTTCGCTAAACAAGTGATGTAATCTCGCACAACTAGAATCATTGTGCTGGGACGCAAACTGATTGTACCGGGAAAAGCTGTATGATGCAGTGCCATGCCAACATTGATTGTAGGTGCAACTATGGCTTGGGTTGCTTCGCCGACACCACGAGCGATCGCTTCTGCACTAATCGCATCTGTACCAATTAATCCTGTCGGTCCATGTTGTTCTGTAGAGCCAATCGGGAGAATAATACCCTGAGATTTTTGTAAGTATGCTTCGACTTCTTGCCAAGTACTCAGATGCAATAACATTTTTGATTGTTGGTTGTGGGTTTTTTGTTATTCTAACCACTAAGGGACTTGCTACTAACCCCTAACCACTAACCATTTGTTGAGTGCTTTGTATGCTCGAATGCTTTCAACAGTAGGATTGAATATCTTCTCCACATTGGTCTACTAAATAACACAAAGCCCGAAAACGCAATCCTACAAATTGGTCATAGAGTGGGTTTAACTTACACATGGGCGGAATATGGGCTACCGTGCGACCGAATAAAATAATATCTCGTTCAAAGGGACACTGGGCGGGGATCAATTTAGCGATAAATTTTGCCAATTTCTGATTTTGAATATCAAATGAATCGAGCCATTGACGTAATGGTTGTAGGAAATCAGATTGAGACTTGCTCAATTGATGTTTAATTTCTGATTGATTTTTTTCTGCATTGTGATTAACAAAAACTGAGAAAACAATATTTTTAGTGCTAGTTCCAAGCATAATAATTACCCTTCCATTTCATGGATGATTTATTGCTTTATCTATTTATATTGACGCTTAATCAGTCGTTAATAACTGTTCAGCTAAATACAAAATAACAAAAAAAACCTTAAGAGTTTTATTTTGCTGTTATTGATTTTTAATCGCGGATATATCTATTACCTATATCGAATGTAATTTAATTACTAACTATCCAACATTATCTAGAGATGTAAGTTTATGGAAAAAGTCTGAATTTTACTCCTTCTTTGGCTAGATTACACTAGGCAGATCCTTTTGCCAATACTGAATTTTAGAGTATTTACTCTCATGCAAAATGTTACTGCGGTTACAAAAGTTTATGACTAACATCCCTAATGGTAGTAATTATATTTATTAATAAGATTAAGTAATTATTAAAAATAAACTAATTTATATAAAATTCTGAACAAATCTTTCTCAGGAAGTGTGTCCACTAAGTAGTGTCTGAAAAAGGTTATGGGCAATCAAAATAGTTTTCCCTGCTGTATCCTGAGTTTTTTATTTACTACCCCCTTCGGGGCGGGTGTAAGGGTGTGGGGTGTAGGGTGTAGGGTGTAGGGGGGAAGAATCTAGTCCCGAAGCCTCTTTTTAAGCCTCGCCCCTTGTGGGCGAAAAAATCTTTGCATTCCGAGGAAGGTTGAAACCCCACACTCTTTGTGGGTGGCTTATTCCCCTACACCCCACACCCTACACCCCACACCCACACCCCACACCCTTACACCCTGTTCATTCCTACACCCCTATACCCGGCTTGGTTATTACAATCTCTGCGCGTCTGGTGCGTCAGAGCCTCAGTTTCAATAAAATGAGAAATGAAATATAAATTCATTTGTTGGCTGCGTAAATATCTAATTCACACAGGATGAATACACAAGGACTAAATGAAGAGAAGAGAAAATTATGACTTCACAAACTTTACAGCAAATAGATCAGGGTAAAGCAGAAGCCTTTGCTCAAGGAATGTTGGGTATTCTCAATAGTGGCGCGATCGCCTTAATGGTTTCCATCGGTCATCGTACTGGACTGTTCGACACCTTAGCAAAGTTACCAGCATCTACACCTGAGCAAATAGCAGACAGTGCTGGATTGAATGAAAGATATGTACGTGAATGGTTAGGATCAATGGTGACAGGTGGTATTGTTGAATATGATCAGCGCGATCGCACTTACTACTTGCCTCCAGAACACAGCTTGTTCTTAACACGCTCTGCTGAGATGAATATTGCAGCAACGGTTCAATTTATTCCAATCTTAGCAATAGTTGAAGACCAGATCATTGAATGTTTTTACAAGGGCGGAGGAGTTCCCTATTCAGCTTATAAGCGCTTCCATCAAGTAATGGCAGAAGAAAGCGATCAAACAGTGGTAGGGGCTTTGCTTGATCATATTCTTCCCCTTGTCCCAGGTTTAATGGAAGCATTGCAAGCAGGAATTGATGTACTAGATGTTGGTTGCGGAAGTGGTCATGCTATGAATATGCTGGCACAAACATTTCCCCAAAGCCGATTTACAGGCTATGACTTTTCCAATGAAGCGATCGCCACAGCTAGAAATGAAGCCCAAAAACTTGATTTAAACAACGTTCAGTTTCAGGTTAAAGACGCCGCAACCATAGACGAAATTGACCGATACGATCTAATTACAACCTTTGATGCTATCCATGATCAGGCAAAACCTGATGTTGTGTTAAGTGCGATCGCTCAAGCATTGCGTCCTGATGGTACATACCTCATGCAGGATATTCGTGCTTCTAGTTATGTTGAGGGCAATCTTGAGCATCCTGCTGGTCCTTTTCTTTATACTATCTCTTGTATGCATTGTATGACAGTTTCCCTAGCCATGAATGGGGCTGGACTCGGTGCTGTTTGGGGTGAAGAAAAAGCCCTAGAAATGTTAGAGGAAGCAGGCTTTAAAAATGTTGAAGTCAAACGCCTCGATCATGATTTACAAAATAACTACTACATCGTCAAAAAAACTAGTTTGTAGCTGTAGTGAGGTATTACAGGAATTATGTGTAAACTATGTGCGCTAAGTTTGCGTTATCAACAACCTAGTTCTGGTAACTCGCAACTACCTAATCTCAAGCAATTTTCTTCTCTGATTGCTAACAAACAACCCACACCTCGACCAAATAAGACATCTGAGAAAGTTAAAAATTAGTACTCGATTTCTCTGATGTTGAGCTTTTACTCCAGTTCTAGACATAAAATATCAACCATACAATAACCCCGCTCAGTTACAAGCGGGGTTTTGTAAAGTTATTTTGCTAAATTTTTAATCTATTTTAGTCTTAAAACAAACTCATCAACGTAATCACACTGGCACTGGTCAACATGACTAATGCTCCCATAACCAAAGACTGATTCAGTTGATTTGGAGTTTTTGAATCGTTCATTTTGTATGATCCCTGATTTTTTAAGGATTCTATTAACGATATCAAAATGAGTATATTTATCCATCAAAACATGGTAAAACTTAAAATAGCGTTACTTATCTTAGTAAAACCAAAGGTGAATACTAACTCCTAAGTCATTAGTCATTATTTAATTATTTGTCATCTTCCAACCCTAAAACCCAGGCAAAATAATTACCTGATATCCGACCAATATACGTGTCTTTTTTATTGTAAAATAATTCTTAAGAAAGCTACGGAACTGTTTGACTAAAAAATAACCATGACCATTTCCACAGTATCTAGGAACCAAATCGCCGATTTAGACTTGGAACAATTGAATCAGAAGTATGAGAACGCTCATCCAAGCGAAATCTTGGCATGGTCTGTTGAGAATGTTCCCACAAAACTGGTACAAACGAGTGCTTTTAATGTTGATGACATGCTGATCACGGATATTCTGTACCGTGAACTCAAGCATCCAGTACCTGTGATATTTCTCGATACCCTGTTTCATTTTCCCGAATCTTTGGAATTGGTCGAAAAAGCCAAACAAGTTTACGATCTGAATCTGAAACTTTACAAAATCCCTGATGTAGATACCCGCGAAGCTTTTACAGCCAAATATGGTGATGAACTCTGGGATAAAGATATTGCTAAATTCCACCACCTCACGAAAATAGAACCTTTGCAACGAGGTCTAGCAGAACTAGATACTGTTGCTTGGATTACCGGACGCCGCCGTGACCAGGCTGCAACCCGTGCTAACATGCCCATATTTGAAATTGACGGCAATGGCCGGATGAAAATTAATCCTCTAGCGAATTGGACACGCGAAAAAACTTGGGGTTACGTCGCAGAACATGGGGTAATTTATAATCCTCTCCATGACAAAGGTTATCCCAGTATTGGCGATGAACCAATCACAACCCCAGTCGCAGACGGTGAAGACGAACGCGCTGGACGCTGGCGTGGTTTTGGGAAGACTGAGTGTGGAATTCATATTTAATTATTTGTCATTTGTCATTAGTTCTTAGTCATTTGTAATTAGAGTATTAAACAAAGGACCCTTACGGGTTCGCCAGTCGCTCATGGGGGAGACCCCCAAGACCGCGCTGGCTCACAAATGACTAATGACCAAGGATAAATATGATTAAAATCCTCCATCTTTCAGATATCCACATGGGAAGCGGTTTCTCCCACGGACGTATTAATCCTGAGACAGGTTTAAATACGCGATTAGAGGATTTTGTCAAGACTCTATCTCATTGTATTGACCAAGCTCTCACGGAACCTGTGGATTTGGTCATTTTTGGTGGTGATGCTTTTCCTGATGCGACACCACCACCTTATGTCCAGGAAGCTTTTGCTGGTCAGTTTCGCCGTCTTGTAGATGCTCACATTCCCACAGTATTGTTAGTGGGGAACCATGACCAACATTCCCAAGGTCAGGGCGGAGCAAGTTTGTGTATTTACCGCACTTTAGGTGTCCCAGGAATTGTAGTAGGTGATACTTTGCGTACTCACCATATCCACACCCGTAATGGTCTTATCCAAGTTATTACCCTACCTTGGTTGACCCGTTCTACGTTGATGACTCGCCAAGAAACTGAAGGTTTATCTTTAAGCGAAGTACATCAACTACTTGTTGAACGTTTGCAAGTTGTTTTAGAAGCAGAAATTCGTCGTCTTGATCCCAATGTACCAACAATTCTTTTGGGTCACTTGATGGCTGATAATGCTAGTTTTGGGGCTGAACGTTTTTTGGCAGTTGGTAAAGGTTTTACAATTCCCTTATCAATGTTGGTGCGACCCTGTTTTGATTATGTAGCTTTAGGACATGTCCATCGTCACCAGAGCTTGAATAAATCCAATAACCCACCAGTGATTTATCCAGGAAGTATTGAACGGGTGGACTTTAGTGAAGAGAAGGAAGAAAAAGGCTATGTAATGGTCGAGTTGGAACGCTTTAGCGCTAAATGGGAATTTAACCCTTTACCTGCGCGGGTTTTCCACACAATTGAGGTGGATGTCTCAAAAGCAGAAGATCCACAAGCCGCTATTATGAAAGCGATCGCCAAGTATAATATTGACGATGCAGTGATCAGACTAATTTACAAACTTCGTTCTGAACAATTGGATATAATTGATAACGCTGCACTCCACAAACTATTAACTCCAGCTCATACCTACACCATTCAACCAGAATTAGTCAGTCAATTAGCTAGACCTCGCGTCCCCGAATTAAGCGCTAGTAATAGTATTGATCCTATAGAAGCACTCAGAACATACCTAAACAACCGCGAAGATTTAAAAGATATAGCAACATCGATGCTGGAAGCAGCTCATAAATTGCTAGCTGTGGATGAAGACTGGGTAGAACCCATTTCTGGAGAGGAAAACAGCAATCAAATTAATCAGGTGACATTAGATAATGCAGACAATACAGAGCATCAGTTACGGTTAATTTAACTAGTTCATCGGTTGTCATAATTAATGCGTCTTTAGGCTTGATTTCGTCGTTGATCTAGGTGCTGTTGATGCAATTGTGGAAAATTTTCTAAGTCCTCTATCGTTTGAGGGGCTGGAAAAATTACAGCATCATCAGATGTGAACCGATCCAAATATATTTGAAAGGCTTCCTCGTCTTCTCTATGTTCAAGGATATATTTACGTAATTCACCACGGGTCATTGACATAAAATCAGGTTTACTCATACATACCTCCATTTCCCGTTTGAGTAATTTCTATTTTTGACTAATCCGTCACCCTTGGGGATACTCAACTACAAACATTTCTCTACACAAAGACCAAAATGTGGTGTTAGTCTGAGGTATTAAAATCTACACACCCTTAGTCTTCTGTGTAACTCTTGATTCTATGTCTAAGTTTGTCTGTGCAACTTTAATCGCAACCGCTCTACTTTTACCGTCAGCCAATAATTACAAACCTGCTTTTGCTGGTACTTGTGCTTCCAAGTGTGGCCCTCGTCCGATTCAATTTTCACCTGGTCAACGCATCCAAGTTAAAGTTATAAATCGTACGCCAAGGGTGTTGATTATACAGAAGCCCTCTAGTACTAATCCCATTCCTTTACAACCAGGACAAGAACTACAGATTAATCAGGGAGATGGTACAGAGCCAAATGTATCTTTATTATTTTGGGATGACACTGGTTTACCATTAAAGGCAAATATTTCAAAGTTAAATTTTGCGACATTGGGAGTAGAACTGCGTCCAAATTGGTATGCTCCTGGCGATCGCGCCATTTATATTCTTGATGATGGACGAGTTGACGTGTTGTGAAGCTGGAGTGTATGAGATATTAGTGATGACTCCTAATTGCAATTGTGCTAGACCAATTCCCAACTACAGCAACAAAAACCCGTCGGCGTTTACCTAATCAACGTTGGCAAATTTACCCGCAGAAAATAGAATTAGCACAGAACCTGGCAAAGGCGACTAATTTACCGTCTTTGCTCAATCAGCTGCTAATTAATCGCGGTATTGAAACCCTTGAAGAAGCACAAGCTTTTTTAAATTCTGAGTCAATAAATCTACCTTCGCCTTTACAAGAATTTCCAGATCTTGCAGTTAGTTTAGAGTTGTTGCAAACTTGTATTACCTGTAAAGAGAAAATAGCCATCTGTGGGGATTATGATGCCGATGGAATGACTAGCACCGCTTTACTATTACGTAGTTTACGCTGGTTAGGTGCCGAGGTAAATTACGCCATTCCTAGTCGGATGCATGAAGGCTATGGCATCAATAAACGAATTGTAGAAGAATTTTACAATGAAGGTGTTAAACTAATTCTAACAGTTGATAATGGGATCTCTGCGTTTGAACCCATTGCTAGAGCCAAAGAACTTAATCTACAAGTAATAGTCACCGATCACCACGACATTCCGCAACAATTACCCCCAGCCAACGCTATTCTCAACCCAAAGTTACTACCAGAATCTTCGATTTATCGTGGTGTAGCTGGTGTGGGTGTTGCCTATATTTTAGCAATTTCTTTAGCTCAACAGCTAGGACAAGCTAATAGTGGCATTATCAGACCAATGCTGGAACTGTTTACCCTGGGAACCATTGCTGATCTCGCTCCCTTAACTGGAGTAAATCGCCGTTGGGTAAAACGTGGTTTGCTGCAATTACCTAAATCGCAACTAGCAGGAATACAAGCGTTGATTCAGGTGTCGGGAGTTGGGGGTCGGGGATTGGGGATTGGGGAAAGGGGACACGGGGGACACGGGGGACAAGGAGGACAAGATAAGGGACAAGGGGAAATTACCAATTCTCAATTCCCGAATCCAAAATCCATAGACGCGATCGCGGCTTCTCCAAGAGTAGTCCAAAATCCAAAATCGCTAAAGCCTGAAGATATTGGGTTTCGGCTTGGACCACGGATTAATGCTATTGGTAGGATTGGTGATCCCCAAATTATGATTGAGTTACTCACTACAGATGATATGGGGATTGCTTTAGAAAAAGCGATGCAGTGTGAGCAAATCAATCAGCATCGTCAACAGATGTGTGAACAAATTGAACAAGAAGCGATCGCAATTGTAGAGACGTCACATGTAACGTCTCTACAGGAAGATCGGGTTTTGGTTGTTGTGCAACCCAACTGGCATCATGGTGTAATTGGTATTGTCGCCTCTCGCTTGGTAGAACGCTATGGTGTTCCTGTGTTCATTGGTACTTACGAAGATGACAAGCAAATTCGCGGTTCTGCACGGGGAATCCCAGAGTTTCATGTTTTTGAAGCTTTAGAATATTGCCAAGACTTACTAGGTAAATTTGGAGGACACAAAGCCGCAGGTGGATTTTCTTTACCTGCTGAAAATTTAGTAGCACTGCGATCGCGTTTGGTGGAATTCGCTAACCAATGTCTAGAAATTCAGCACCTGAAACCACTCCTCAAAATTGATGCTGAAGCTAACCTCAACCAAATTAACCAAGAACTCTATCAACAACTACACGCTTTAGAACCCTGTGGTATCGATAACCCCAATCCAGTATTTTGGACTGCTAACGTGCAAGTCATTGAACAGCAAACCGTTGGTAAAGGTCATATTAAGCTAACAGTTGCCCAAACCATTGACCAACAACAATTTAAAATTAAAGCGATCGCTTGGCGCTGGCGCGATTATTTTCCCCTACCGCAACGAATAGATATTGCTTATAAACTGCGAGAAAATCATTTTAATGGCAACACCAGTATTGAGTTAGAACTAGTCGGTGCAAGAGTTTCTAGTCATTCGTATGCGCCGTTTACTTCTGACACCACTTTATCAAAAGCTGCTTTTGAGTACAATCACCGTCAGTATACCTGTGGGATTTATCAAAATGGTTCTTTACCAGAATTAAGAATTAAAAATCCCAATGGTAAAGTTTTAGCTATTGAACAGGGAAAAACAGTCGGTTTGCTAGGTAATAATCGTCAAGATGCCAAAGAAGTTGACATCTCACAACTACACTATGATGCCATTATTCAAGCAGCACTCAGGGCTTTAGGGACTTGTGACATACTCCCACACTGACTGCAAGCAGTACAGTGTGGGCTTCTCAACCAATCCGGCTATATATACTGCGCGCGGAGGCGTTGAGCTTTGTTTTAAGTCCACGGAATGCCCTAGGATGTAGGGGTATCTACAAGATTCCCCCAGGTGGCTTCTTGAAGCGTAGAAGTGGGGGATCTGGATGTCTCGATTTTCACAAATCAGATAGGATTGCTATACATTGCTATAGTTATATTTAAGATTTATAAGATAAGTTTTATGCCAGATAATTTAATGTACCAGCAAGATCATTTTGTTGTTTTAGAAACAAATCAAGAGGAACAATTTCTGACTGCATCAGAATTATTAGAAAAACTAACAGACGTTCTCCAGCAACTCAATCCTCAAGATTTACCACCAGATCTGCGTTCTTTGGATTCTATTGAACAAAAAGCTAAATATTTGCTTGACACAAGTTGTGAACTAAATGTTGGTCTTGGACAATATTTACAATGGTATGCAGTTCGCTTGGAAAAATGAATTTTACTCAAAAGTCAATGATTAATTGTCAAAATTCTTGACAATTGATCATTGACAATTGACTATTCTTTATCTGCAATCAGCGTTAGTTCAATAATGTCTTCTGCTGGTTGTGTGATTTTTACATCTACTCCAGGACCAAAGTAATTGACCATTTTCTCTTGTTTTTGCTGCCACGCATCAATTGGGATGACTGACGAATCAAATTCTAATATCAAGGTATAATTTCCGTTGATTTCTTCTTCTCGTAAACCAGTGATCGCTGGTAGTTCTTGATCTGAAGAAGTCAAACCTAAGTAGGATAAAGCACGGTCAAAATGAACATCTTGACCGTAGCAATAACGAGTTAGATCTTGGCGAATTTTATTTTGAGTCAGAGTTGCTTGCTGCTGGCGTAACGCCAAAACAGTTGGCGTAGTAGCTTGACTGAAGGGTACGGGTTTGAGTTCATTAGCTTTCAGGGCCAATCCTCCCAACAACAACGGAATCCCGTAAAAAAATCCCACGAGATTGAGAGTCGCATTATCGTTAGCATAGGCGATGAAGCCGATGATGGTTAAGATACCACCGATGGTTAAACCCAGTGTTCCCAAAGAAACTTGGCGTAACATGACTTAATTTTTAATATTTTTTCTTAGCACTAGTTTTATTATCATCTGCGATCGCCAACAGATTAGGGAAAAGGATAGTTAAAAGTATCTGTTTTTTTGAGTTAACTTTGAATTTGAACATATTCCTAAACAGAAGCAAAAAATTATGGATGCACAAACCATTAAAGAACGAATCGCCCAAATTCAAAGCAAGCGCGAGTATCTAATGAGTTTACTGGAGCAACCAAACTTGGGAACTTTAAAAATAGACGTGAATCAAGCTTTGGAAGAAATGGATGAGTTAATCGATGAATATAGACGCACCTTTCCAGATACAGAATTTTAATTAAGCTCGATCCCTTGGACAATAGTCTTACAACAAGGGTATGAAAAATCGACCACCGATGCACACTGATGGTTCATTGGTTTGCTGCTTAGTAAATACCTGTTCCCTGATCCCTTAAAACAAAAACAACGATATCGGTAGTAACCAATTATTCCAGTTCTACCGATTTATTTTCCATTGCTTCCAAGTTTTTCAACTCCCAAATGAGGAATTTCAGTAATTTCAACAATTTTGTCTGTATCCTTTATCCAGCAATCGTACCATTAATGCTCCCTTGCCCTAGTTGCCTAACTAAGGAAACTAGTTCGGTAGTAGGTACATCTTTTTTACAAACAGCGTCTAAACAAGCTCTTGCTTTTCCTTCAACAAGTTTAGAGTCATCCACTGATGAGTAGGCAATAATCTGAGTATTAGGAGCAATAGCTTTAATTTCACTAGACGCACTCCAGCCATCCATAACTGGCATTTGCAAGTCCAGAATAATTACATCAGGCTTGTGCCGCTTAACCATTTCTATGGCTTCTTGACCGTTACTAGCTAAACCTACAACTTGAATATTCTCTTGAGTAGACAATATTAACTGTAAAGTTAAGCGAGTCAGTTCATGGTCATCAACCACTAGAACGCGCAAGGTAGAAGACTCACAAGACAACATTAACATCCAAGGAAACTATAAAGTTAATGCACAACAACCTTTATAGTTTATGAGAATCACTACAAAAACTAACTCTATCCTATGGTTGAATAAATTCAATTTTTTCCAAGATGAGATATGAATATTTATTAATATTAATTTTTACCAACAAAGTTGTGTAACTACTTGTCAGGATAAACATAACTCTTTGTTGAATTCATTAAGTTTGAGGCGATCGCTTGTGTATTTAAAGCCATAGACATGAGAGTTTTTTGCGAACTAGCTTCTGGACAATCTTCACCAGGACGCCTTTGAATGTATCTGCCATCTGCTTGTAACTCCCAGGCTTGGCGATTATCTGCTAACATAATGCCTAAAATTTCCTGCAAATCTTTAGCAATATCTGGATCTAAAATGGGGGTAATTACTTCTACTCTTCGATCCAAGTTCCGGGGCATCCAATCGGCACTGCCAATATAGATTTCCTCTTGACCATTATTATAGAAATAAAAAATCCGGGAGTGTTCTAAAAACCGACCGACAATACTAATAACGCGAATGTTTTGGCTAATGTCTTTGAGTCCAGGACGTAAACAGCAAATACCCCGCACAATTAAGTCGATTTGCACACCGAGGCGGGAAGCTTTGTAAAGTTCAGAGATGATTTGTGGATCAACAAGGGAGTTCATTTTGGCAACAATGCGCCCAGAAAATCCTTTTTGAACATTTTCAATTTCTCTTTGGATCAATCCAGTAAAGCGATCGCGTAAATTTACAGGTGCAACTAACAATTGACGATAAGACTTTTGCCGTGAGTATCCTGTCAAGAAATTGAATACATCTGTCACATCTGCTCCCAACTCTTCTTGACAAGTAAACAATCCCAAGTCTGTATATAAGCGTGCTGTTTTGGGGTTATAATTACCAGTGCCAATATGAACGTAGCGACGGATACGGTCTTGCTCACGCCGCACAACCATGACAATTTTAGAGTGGGTTTTCAAACCTACTAAACCGTAAACTACGTGAACTCCAACGCTTTCTAAACGTTTTGCCCAGTAAATATTATTCTCTTCATCAAACCGCGCTTTCAGTTCTACCAATACAGATACTTGCTTGCCATTTTCCGCAGCAGCAATTAAGGCATTCACGATTGGTGAATCACCAGAGGTACGATAAAGAGTCATCTTAATTGCTAAAACATTCGGATCATGGGCAGCACTGGTAATAAAGCGTACCACTGACGTCGAAAAAGATTGATAGGGATGGTGTATAAGTAAATCTCGTTCTCGAATCACAGCAAAAAAATCTTTGCCTTCTTCTATTTCTAAGGCTTCGGAGGCGAGATTTATTTCCCGAATACGTTGCAGACGAGGAGGTACAACAGACTGCCAAGGAGGATCTTTTAGTTCTACTGGGACACTCAAAGACATAAAATACATTAAGTCGCTTAGTCCCAAAAGACCATCTACGTCATAGACATCACTTTCGGTTAATTCCAAATCTTGCAACAATCGATTGCGGATGAATTCAGGAGTTTGGGATTGAATTTCTAATCGAACAGGATTACCACCGACTCGCCTTTTTCGCAATTCTTGCTCTATAAAAAGTAGCAAATCGTCGGCTTCATCTTCTTCTAGTCCCAAATCAGCATCACGAGTAATGCGGAAGGGATGATATTCTTGAATGTTCATCCCTGGAAATAGGGATTCTAAATTATGAGCGATCGCCTGTTCTAAGGGTACACCAGTCCACAGAGCAGGTTTGCCATGACGTTGAATTCCTAACTCTGACGGTAAAGGTAAAAATCGTGGTAAAACTTTCGGGACTTTAACTCTGGCAAAAAATTCTTCTTCAGTTTCGGGATTTTTAACTACAACTGCTAAATTTAAACTGAGATTAGAAATGTAGGGAAAAGGATGGCTAGGGTCAACAGCTAAGGGAGTGATAACGGGAAATATTTGTTCTTCAAAGTAGTTGTCTAAATATTTACGCTGTTTTTCTGTCAAATCTATATAATCCAAAATATGGATGTCGTGATTTGCTAATACTGGTCGTAGTACTTCCTCAAAATGTTGATGTTGTTGAGCTACTAGAGGACGCAGGGAAAAACTAATATCATCTAACTGTTGTTGTGGTGTGCGACCATCAAAACTTAATTGGCTAACTTTTGCTTCTACTTGTTGCTTTAAAACTGCAACGCGCACCATAAAGAACTCATCTAAGTTGGAACTGAAGATAGCCAAAAACTTGAGACGTTCTAAAAGGGGCGTACGTGAGTCTAGAGCTTCATGCAACACTCTACTGTTGAACTCTATCCAACTTAGTTCACGATTTAAGTAATATTGTGTATCGTTAAAATTAATTTGTTGATTGCTGGTCTTTTTAGATTTTGGCATGATCACCTAACCACAGGCAAGTGTAGCCTATACAAGTAAAATTGAAATCGACTCATCCAGTATCACAACTTGAGAAATTATCCTGACAAGCTTTTACTTTGATGAGCGGATAAGTCAATCTTGACATTTCTTGGGGCTAAAAGCCACAGAGATTATTAGTTAAGTTAATCTACTTAGCTAAAGTCAAACTACAGTGTTATCTATCACGTGACTGGGTTTTTTAGTGGTTGATGAAGTAGACTCCATGATGTACGTACATCAGGGTGAATAAAAACATAACTCTTCTTACACTTCTATACCCCAACACGGTTGGTGTTAAGGCTGTAAATCATTTCATGAAGGCAGAAGGCAGGAGGCAGAAGGCAGAAGGGAACCCACGTCTAAAAACGTGGATTGAAACAAGGATGCCGTATTTCATCGCGCTACGCATCTCGAAATACATTTTCTTCCTTAGTGGGCTTTATACCCACAACTAAAGTTCTAATTGATACTTCTTGCCTTCTGCCTTCTGCCCTCGACCCTCTGCCTTTCTTTGTAAATTAAGCATTGTTCCCAAGCATGGAAATTGAGTGTAGTGCATCTCAAAGATTTCTCGTTGGTGTGTCCTGATATACAAAGTGGTGACCTGCTTAAAGCAATCGAGACGGCGATTCCAGCAACGACCAGGGGCAAACTAAACTGTTTAGTTTGCCCCTGGTCGCAGCTTCCGTAACACTACCCCTATTTGGATCGACCTGAAAGTAAAACGGTATCAGTGCCCAACTTCTACATTTTCGAGAATGCCGAGTGCGTCAGGGATAAGTACGGCTGTAGAGTAGTAAGCACTCACTAAGTAGGAAATGATCCCCTTGTCATTGATACCCATAAGCCGTACAGACAAACTCGGTTGGTATTCATCAGGGATACCTGTTTTGTGTAGACCTACCACCCCTTGGTCTTCTTGTCCGACACGGAATACCAAAATAGAGCTAGTACCCTCCCTGGTGATCGGAATTTTGTTACAAGGAAAAATCGGATAGTTGCGCCATGCAGGTACAATCTTTCCGTTGACCTCCGTGCTTGGGGAATAAACTCCACGACGGTTACACTCCCGACCAAAAGCAGCGATCGCACGAGGGTGAGCTAAGAAAAAACGAGATTTGCGCCGCCGAGAGAGCAATTCGTCGAGGTCATCTGGAGTCGGTGGACCGGTGCGGGTAAAGATGCGTTGCTTGAGATCGGCATTGTGCAACAACCCGAAATCAGGATTATTAAGCATTTCATATTCTTGCCGTTCCCGCAACGCTTCAATAGTCAGCCGTAATTGTTCCTCCGTCTGGTTCATCGGTTCGTTGTAGAGGTCAGCAACTCGTGTATTCACCCGTAAAATGGTTTGAGCGACGCTTAACTCATACTCCCGTGGACTCACGTCGTAATCAACAAATGTCCTGGGTAACTCAGTTTCCTGACTGTGACCTGCGGTTATGGCGATCGGCGCTTGATTATACTTATCCTTTGGTTTTCTCAAAATAGCTCTAAAGCGATCAATCTGAGTTTGCAACGCTTCAGACTGATTCATTAACTCCCGAAACGCCTGTATTGGCAAAGACAAAACTATGCACCGCGTAACGGCTCTGAGGCTAACATCCCAAGTATCCTGAGACAGAACTATAGCTTGATCGCCAAAATGAGCGCCATCAGATAAGATAAAGACATCCTGTAAAGCTTCCGCCTCATACTTTCCTGCCTTCAACTTATTAACTTTACCATGAGCAATTAATAACACCTGGTCAGCTGGTTGACCTTGCTGTACAATCACCTCACCAGGAGCAAATTCTTGTTGCACAAACCTGTCTGCCAAGGCGTTGAGTACCTCAATATCCTCAAATCCACGCAGTAAAGGTAGTTCGCAAAGTGTTTGGGGAATGACCCGCACCTGGGTTCCTGTATTGATAAAGCTGACTCGTCCATCGCCGACATTATAAGTCAAGCGACGGTTAACCCGATAGGTCCCACCCGTGACTTCTACCCAAGGCAACATCTGTAACAACCACCTGGGGGTAATGCCCTGCATCTGGGGCAGAGTTTTCGTGATTTCGGCTAAATTCCGCGCCCCTTCCGTGCTTAAGCTCATCTGGGATTGCCTGTTTTCTTGGTCTAAATCTGGCCTAATCGAAACACCTGTCATAAAGTTAACGTTCTATGTGACTAAATTTACAAAATAAGGGAACAGGCAACAGGAATTTCTGGTATAAAAAACTTCAGTCGTGGATCGAAAACCCACTTAAAAAAAAGATGTTTTACTCTCCGAGAAGCCGCTACGCGTCTACCAGACGCGCAGCGCTTTGAAAACGGTGTCCTTTTTTTCAATCCCACGGCTTAAGCCGTGGGATTAAGAGTTCCCTGTTCCTTTTTGACGATCAACTCTACTTAAAGACCAATTTCGACATCTTCAAGGATGCCTAGTGCGTCAGGAACGAGGACAGCGAGGGAGTAGTAAACACTAACCAGGTAGGAAATAACGGCCTTTTCGTTAATACTCATGAAGCGCACAGATAAACTAGGCTGATATTCATCTGGAATGGCAGTTTTATGAAGACCAATGACACCCTGGTTGGCAGCTCCCACACGCATTAACATAATGGAGCTAGTACGCTGTGCTGTAACGGGAATCTTATTGCAAGGATAGATGGGAATACCACGCCAAGATGGAATTGCACTATTACCCATAGGGATAGGATCGGGATAGAGTCCAAGGCGGCTGCATTCCCGACCAAAAGCAGCAATAGCGCGGGGATGAGCCAAGAAAAAGCTCGGTTCTTTCCAAACGATGGAGAGCAATTCATCGAGATCATCGGGAGTTGGCGGACCACTGCGCGTAAAGATGCGTTGTTTGAGATCGGCATTATGTAACAGTCCAAAGTCACGATTGTTAATCATTTCGTGTTCTTGGCGTTCCCGTAATTCTTCGATGGTCAGCCGTAATTGTTCCTCCGTCTGATTCATGGGTTCGTTGTAGAGGTCAGCAACCCGTGTATTCATTTGCAGAATGGTTTGAGCGACGCTTAACTCATATTCTCGTGGATTGGTTTCATAATCTGCAAAAGTCCCAGGTAATATTGCCTCTGGCAGGTGGCCTGAGGTAATATCGATGGAGGCTTCTCCATATTGGTTTTGGGGTTGGCGCAATTTTTCCCTGAATCGATCCACTTGCGTTTGTAAGGCCTCAGACTGGTTAACCAGGTTTTGAAAGGCTGCTTGAGGCAATGACAAGATGGTGCAACGGGTAATGGCAACGAGGGTGACATCCCAAGTATCCTGGGATTCGACTAAAGCGTAGTCGCCAAAATGGTCGCCATCGGCTAATACAGCTAAAACAACTTGATCGTCATACTTGCCTGGGCCAATTTTATTTACCTTACCATGAGCAATCAGCAATACTTGCTCGGCGTCTTGACCTGCTTGGATGATCACATCTCCCGGAGCATATTCTCGTTGGACAAATTGACCAGCCAAGGCGTTTAAGACTCCGACATCTTCAAATCCCTGCAACAAGGGTAACTCAGTGAGTTCTTGAGGAATGACCTGTATTTGAGCTCCTGTATTGGTAAAGCTGACCCGTCCATCTCCAACCATATAGGTTAAGCGACGGTTGACCCGATAGCTACCACCCACCGTTTCTATCCAAGGCAGCAGTTTTAACAGCCACCGCGAGCTGATGCCTTGCATCTGGGGTTGGGTTTTGGTGGTCGTTGCTAGCTTACGTGCAGCTTCTGTACTCAAGCTCATTTGCTGCTGTAAACCCTCAATTTCTGAATTGGGTAGATTCGCAAAAGTGGTCATAAAATATCCTTACTGATTAACAACAAAAAACTGATCTGATTAACTGGATTACAAACTCAACCTTCCTGGACTGGATAACAACTCGACCCACGTAGCTGAGGTGTCCAGCCCAGTGGGTTTGCCAAACCCAACACTTGAACTATTACGAAATTGAAATTCGTTATCGGGATCGCCGACCATATACCACCCACCTCAGTACGCTGCACATCTAGTGCCTTGGATTCAGGTCAAAATCGTCGTATAGAATCGACAGTTCAGTTAGACCTGGTAGCGTGCACTCTTGCTGTGCCATTCGCGGCTGCCGCCCATCCACGCGTGCAGACCCGCCAGATACCGCCAAAGCTCCATCGAGGGGACTTTGGACATAATCTGCCGCTGCGCGGTCTCGAATTCGCGCACCAAGTCATTGTGGATCTTCGCAGTGCGATCAGTCCCCTCCTGCAATGAGCAGCCACTTTCGCCGGCGATAATGGCGGGCAGTCCGCCGTCACCGATACCTGGCTGAGTCTCCTTAGCCATCGAGTAAAGGTCATTGAGAATAATGGTTGCAGTACCGGCAATCATGGTGGCTCGGCGGACTGCGGGAATGGAGTAGATCTCGCCCGGCACTTCGTAGCCGCCGATGATATCGATTAGCGTCAGGCACGGTCCGAAGCTGTTGGCTTGGCGAACGGCTAAGTATTCCCACACAGGAGGCAGACCGCCTGTCATCCGCCAGGCCGCCTCCCAATTCATCGGAATAAACATGGTGACGGTGCCGAGGCGGACTCGATCGACCTGCTCAGGCGTACCATACTCGGCAACGCGGTTGATATAGGCAGTGAGGCCGACGCGAACCGGGTCGGACTTCATTGCTGCCTGGAATTGAGCGTCGTACTCCGGGTCAAGAATATAAACTGGGTCGAGCGCCGATTGGGTGAGGGCGAGGCGACGGGCGATAATGGTGGGGTCAGAGCCGGTACGTTCGTCATCGCAGTAATGGTCGTCCACAGCAAACTCAGCAGCCATGCACTGCGCAGCCAGCAGGAGCCGGTCGGGGTCATTCGTGTCGGGATGAATGAGCATGGCGTAGCGGCCGTAGTTACAAGCTCGAACGTAGTCGAGCTGTCCAGCGTAGATCCCAATCTGCTCGACCCAGGCCACCAGCCTTTCGTTGACATCGTTCGCCAGATCCTCGTCAATGCGAATTGGATCTGGGCAGTACAGCGAGGGGATGGTAACCCCTGCTGGAGATTCAAACGGTGGCTGGCAGACGGATGTGTTTGGACCGAGAAAGGTGGTGAGCGTGATCGGCGCGGTTACAGATCCCCCAAAGAGGGGTGTTTGAGGCGGCGTCGGGGGGCAGGTCACGGCATCGGGTGTCGAATCCGCTGCGGCTTGCCCACGATTGCTCTTGAGCGCTTCAACGAGCCGGACGGCTGAAGTGCCTAGTCCCGTAGGATTTATGGTGAATTTATGCACTTGGCTCCTCGCTTGCATAGAAATATGATTCACGCAGCCCAGCTAACAGCCGAAACGGCGATCGCGCACGCTGTAGGCTTGGACGGCTTGCAGGAGATTGGCCCTGGTGAAGTCGGGCCAATGGCAGTCGCAGAAATACAACTCAGAGAGCGCCCCCTGCCACAGCAGAAACCCTGAAGTTCGGTACTCTCCGGATGTACGAATGATCAGATCCGGATCGGGCTGGCCTCCAGTTGACAGGCGCGCGGTCAAAAGTTCCTCCGTGATCTCGGTCTCGCCGGAAGCAACAACATCAGCAATCACGGATTGGATCGCCTCCAGGAGATCCTCTCGTCCGCCGTAGGCGATCGCGAGATTGACCAGCATCCCTGAGACGTCGCGTGTCTTTTCCGCAGCGGCTCGCAACACCGTCGCCAGCCTGTCCGGTAAGAGTTCCAGCGAGCCGATGTGGTTTAGCTTGAAGCGCTTGCCATCGACCAAGCGCCGCACCACATTCTCGTCAATCTCGTACAGAGCTTGCAGCTCCGTACTAGGACGGCTTCTGATATTGTCCGTGGACAGCATCCACAGCGTCACGATTCGGATTCCCAAATCCTCACACCAAGACAAAACCTCGGGAATCTTATCGAAACCGATGCGATGTCCTTCACTGACGTCTGCAAGTTTTTGAGCGCGTGCCCAGCGACGGTTCCCGTCAAGGATGATCGCAACATGACGGGGCACCTCTCCATGATCACTATGCTCCGGAGGTCTGTTTTGGTCAAATATGGAGATCGTAGCGTCCATAGCACCCTCGTATTGTGAATATTCGCCGCATCGCAAATTTAATCAGCGAGTAAGCGAAAGTACGCGCAGACCAAGGCATATAAAATTCTGGCAGTTTAGAGGGTTGCACGATCTGCGCTGGTTGTCTTTTGCATCTGAATCGGTCACTGGTGGTGGTCAAGGAGTATCCTTGCCATCCCGACCACATCTGTGGAGTAGTTTTATCCCATATGAGAGGATATTTTGTCAATAACATGAGTGAAAATCTTGAGTAATTTAGCTATCAAGAATGACATTTTAAACCAAGAGATTTCAGTGTAATCTCTTAGAAAAATTGCTCTATTAGATTTTGTGAATATCTAATCTTTTTTGCCATTAACTCTTGCAATTCCGTGCTTATTTAATAAAAAATAGCCCAGAATATCTTTACACGTATTTTTGGCTTTTGATAAATATCGTACAGCTTCTTGTTGAAATTAAATAGCTGTATTTATTCACTCTACATTTCTTAAAACTTTTGCAATAGAATTCAAAGTGTCTTTGAGGACACGCATTGGTTGAGTGGGGGCGATCGCAGGCGCTCATCCCAAATCCCATAATCATAATCTTCCGATCCCTCTGCCCCGCCCAAAATTCCCATTTCATAAGCCCAAGCTTTAGAATGTACCCGTGCCGCTTCCAGGTTTGGGTTCAGCCGTGCCAGCCAAGGTACATAACAACTGGGCAACTCAAAAGGTTGCTTGCTTAAAGTCATTGTCCATTTAAACTTATCAATTTGACGCTTTTTGTCTTGATTGAAGTCGTATTAATTTGACATTTGCGGTTAATCATTGATGCAGTGAAGTTACTCCTTGTAATCAAAAAACTTACAATTTACTCTTGCAAACATGTCGTAAGGTTGTTTAAGATAATCTGCTTTCTTTGTGAGTACTTAAATAAAATAAGTGGCTTTTTAGTGAACTTTCATTCTCCAATAATCTTAATGAATATATGCTGATTGACTATCAATTGCTGCTTCTAAAGAACTAGGTTCACAAAGAGCAGCAACTCGAACCCACTAGGAAAGTTTGTCATATATCTTCAGCTAAGTATTATTGTTGCTCTATCTCCAAAAATAGCCATAAACAGTTGTCTCTAAGATAATCTCAGCTTTATCAATAAAATGCAATAAGAGTTAAGACTGTAGTTATTATTAACTGAACAGTTAAGACAGTTAAGAGAATAATTAAGTAGATAGTTAAGATAGTTAAGACAGTTAAGAGAATAATTAAGTAGATAGTTAAGATAGTTAAGACAGTTAAGAGAATAATTAAGTAGATAGTTAAGATAGTTAAGACAGTTAAGAGAATAATTAAGTAGATAGTTAAGTGAATAATTCAAATATTTAAAAAATAATAAGTAATATATAGCAATCCTAAATGAGATCCAAATAAATCTGTTCCCTGCCTCCACGAGTAGTTTGTAAATCAAATAGGATTGCTATACCCCAATACGGTTCAGTTAAAGCTGAAAGCGTTATTGATGGCGATCGCATTTATTTCTGGATGAAAAGTACCCCGATTTTGATAACCCGCAACTTGGGTTATTAGCAATAACCAGACTAGTTCTATCCTTGTAAGTACCTAAACAGAATTAATTACACATCTTGTTTCTAAGAGTGCCTATTGCCTATTGCCTGTCTCCACGAATGAATTTAATTTTGTGCGACTACTTAATGCGTACTGGTGTGGAAAATCAGGGTGTGATTGGTCTACATCAAACAGGTAAGTAGTCAGACGGAATTAATTACAAAAAATTAGACTTGAAACGCTTACCTAGCCGAGAACTCATCTGTAAGTATTTTTGTCCGGTTACTTATCCCCGACGAATATCAACCCAGCTTGTCCGTTCGATTCATGGATATCAGCGAAAAGGCGATCATTTCCTACCTCGTCACCGCCTACTACTCCGCAGCTGTCCTTGTCCCCGACGCACTTGGTATCCTTGAAGAGGTTGAAATCGGGCGCTGATCCGGTTATTTTTCTCTCTGTTTATTTTTACCTTGGCTTGACCACAAATACAGAACAATGGGCTTCTTCTACTACTTGACTACTAACCGAACCCTGAACAATTCGGTTCATACCAGTTAATCCACGACTACCAATCACAATTAAATCAGCTTTGTAAATATTGGCAAGGCGGATTATTTCTTCTGCTGGATCGCCACTGACTAATTCTATTTCACTAGCAACTGGCAACTGCGTTTGGTAGGATTGTAATAATTTTTCGACTTGTAAAGAAGAAAGAACTTGGGAATCTGAGTGAGGGCGATCAGCAGCTAGTTCCATTTCTGAGTCAGGGGGAGGAAAAACATGGCAAAGGATTACTTTGCTGTCTTTTGGTAGTACTAAATCGTTTAAAGCCTCAATGACTCGCTCTGCAATGCCTGAAGAGTCTAGAGCAACCACAATAGTCTTTAGCACGGCTTGTATCTCCAAAAGCGCAAACTCCTGAAATTAAAATTGATGATTTTCAAGATTATACTAAGGTTAATTTAGGCTTAAAGTTTAAGTTTGATGCCATAATTTGGTTTTTGTCAAAAGTCTGAAGAAAAATTAATAATTTCTGTTTGTTGTTTGTTTGGCAAACAATCAACTATTAACAAATATGATTTATTCTTCTTTTTGAACTCGCCGTCTGACTGAATTAACATGAGAGGGTAAGCCTTCAGCTGCTGCTAATGCATCAATTACACCTGCGACTTTTTCCAAGGCAGTTTGTGAGTACTGGATAATACTTGAATGTTTCAGGAAGGTTTCGACTCCTAGTGGCGAAGCGTAGCGAGCTGATCCAGAGGTAGGTAAGGTATGGTTAGGTCCAGCAATGTAATCTCCTACAGCTTCCGGTGTAGAGTAACCCAAGAAAATAGCACCAGCATGACGAATCCATGTTAGCACTGCCCAAGGATCTTCAACTTCTAGTTCTAGGTGTTCGGGAGCAAATTCGTTAGAAAGTTCAGCTGCTGCTTGTAGGGATTCTACAATTACAATTAAGCCGTAGTGGGCAAGTGCTTTTTCTGTGAGGGTGCGTCGGGGGTGATCTATTAGTTGTCTTTCTACAGCAACTTGCACGTTCTTAGCTAAAGCTGGATCTGTCGTCAACAAGATTGCTGCTGCCATTGGATCATGTTCAGCTTGTGCTAGCATATCTGCTGCAACATGAACAGCATTTGCAGTTTCATCGGCAATAATTAGCACTTCGCTCGGTCCTGCCAAACAATCAATCCCGACTGTTCCATAGACTAGTTTTTTTGCCAAGGTTACATAAATATTACCTGGTCCGGTGATCACATCAACTTTAGGAATTGTTTTTGTGCCATAGGCTAAAGCAGCGATCGCTTGCGCTCCCCCGACGCGATAAATTTCTTGTAACCCAACTTCGTGGGCAGCTATCAAAACTGATGGGTAAATTGTTTTACTTGCTCCTGGTGGAGTTACCATAATTATACGGGGTACTCCCGCTATCTGCGCTGGAATTGCATTCATTAATACCGTACTTGGGTATGCTGTACGACCACCAGGCACGTATATTCCCGCTCTGTCTACAGGTGTATACCGTTTACCGAGAACTACTTCGTCATCTTCAAAGTTTACCCAACTTTTTGGAACTCGTTGGCGGTGAAACGCTTCGATTTGGCGACAGGCCAATCTAATTGCTTCCACCAGTTCTTTCGAGACTTGTTGATAAGCAGCATCTATTTCTGATCCTGTAACTCGTAGTTCTTCTGGTCTGAGAATTTGATGGTCAAATTCTTCTGTGTAATGCAATACAGCTTTATCACCTTGGCGCTTCACCGCTTGCAACACTTCCCGTACTGTTGCTTCTTTATGAAGCACCTGTTCGTCATTGGTGCGATCGCAGATCCGTTGTAATTCTGATCTGACGTCTGCCTGCTGAGTAATGATTCGCAGCATGGAGTAAGGACAATGCCAACTTTAAAATATTCTCACTTGAGAATGAGCTTTGCTTCTTGCCCCACGGGGGAAGGGTAGCTAACACTAACTCTCTTTTCTAGCTTAACCTGGATTTTTTTGATACTTCCAAGCTTTGTAGCATAAAATTCTTTACAAAGGCTACTAAATTATGGTTATTCTGGTTCATTTTCGGCTAGTTGAGCATTACTCAGATATTTTGGCTAGTTGCTCTCAATGGCAAGCAAGCCAATTATTACTTAGCTTATTATTCGTCATATCCCAAACTTAGGAATATGGTTGGTTTTCATATTTAATCGGCTTTTGATTGCATAGGTAGGCTCTGAGTATACTTTTTGCCTATCTTTCTAATTTAGTAGCTAAAACTACTTTATAGACACAAATACCTGGATGTCTATATTTCGAGCTTTAGAGTTTAGCTGTTCACACTTGATTACCTCTATCAATACATACATTTGAAAACACATTAAATTTCAGGCTATTGCAACCACTTGATAACGAGTGGTGAATGAGATAACTAATTTATCGAGTACCTAATTTTAACGTATTTATAGCGGTGAAAACAAAATATAAAGAGGCTTTCATAAATACTGTCTGTCAAGTCAAAATTTATGTTTTCATAAGGATCAGATAAATTTTCAGCAAGTGTTTGCAAATTTCTTGAACCAAAAATTTCTCAAGTACATATACTTAATTTATCTTCCTACAAATTATTATGGGATTTCTGTGACTAATTTAACAAATAGATTTTTATCAATACACATACAGGCTAACAAAAAGTGAGGATGTAGTGAATTTGGCTACATCCCCACCTATATTGCATGACTATGCTAGTTTATTCGTCGTCGTCTTCATCCTCAAAATCATCTTCGTCGTAGTCATCCTCGTCGTCTTCTGTTAGATCGTTGATTTCACCAGGAATCAAATCATCATCATCCAAAATTGACTTTGGTCTGCTACCATAAGTAGCCTCTCCCATGCCTAGAGACGGAGAGTCTAGGTTGTAGGTACGGGCTGTGCGATCGTCCAGCACCATATCTAATGGATCTTCAACTTCATCCAAGACACTATTGCTAAACGAATCAGCATAGTCCTCTACTATACCAGGTTCTTCATAGGCATTAAAGCCTGTACCAGCAGGAATCAATCGTCCGATAATTACGTTCTCTTTCAAACCACGTAACCAGTCAGATTTACCTTCAATCGCAGCTTCGGTTAATACCCGTGTAGTTTCTTGGAAGGATGCAGCAGAAATAAAGCTATCAGTATTCAAAGATGCTTTGGTAATACCCAATAGTACGGGTGTATATTGCGCCCTTGCACCACCAGTAATTGCCATAGCTTCGTTTACCTGCTCGATTTGACGCAGTTCGACCAATTCACCAGGTAGCATTGTGGTGTCACCACCATCATCGACCCGGACTTTTGCAGTCATTTGTCTGACAATGACTTCAATGTGTTTGTCGGCAATATCAATACCTTGAGACTGATATACTAATTGCACTTCATTCACAAGGAAAGTTTGTACTTTCTGCAAAGCATGGCTGGCGCAGGCATAAATTCCATCTTCAGAACCAAGGTTAAAGAAGACTTCTAAGATTTCATGGGGATTAGCGGGCCCATCTGTGAGTGTTTGTCCCGCACTAATAGTTTGCCCATCGGTGACTACTAAGTTTTGTCCTGGCCCGATGGGATAATCTGTGACTACGCCGTTGGGTTCGATGACTTTAACAGCGATCGCTTCATCACCATCGCCATAGATGACCTTGACTTCTCCCGCTCTCTTGGCCAAAATACACGCTTCTTTGGGCTTACGAGCTTCGAGGAGTTCTTCAATTCTGGGTAAACCTTGGATGATGTCTCCTGTCTTGGCGCGTTCAAACACTAGCAATACTAAGTTATCACCACGCTGTACCAAATCCCCATCTTCTATTTGTAAGATCGCACCAGCACTAACGCGATAAGGACGACCAAGGCGAATGGTAACAGAGTAGTTTTGAGTTGTAATAGCTGATTCGTCAGACGTAGTTTCCCCTGTACTTTCTACTTTTTTCACTGCTACAACTTGCCCAGATTCTTCAGCAAAGACTCCTGGGGCGATTTCTGTACCTTCTACGAGCAAGTCACCCGGCTTAAATTTCGGTTGGACAGCAGTACTCATCCTCACCATATCGTGTTGTTTACGCAACACTAAGCAACGACGAACAGCTTCCGTACCTTTTTTGACGCCCCGCACGATACCGCCTTCTTTACACAAAATTTGGGTACGTGCTACTACTGCGCCAGGAGAAATGGTTTGTCCGTCTTCGACCTCAAGGGTTGTATTCGTACTACCTTGAGTAGCATCAGCAGTAATATCTCGACGAACTGTTAAAGATTCCAAAATCACCAACTGCAAACGCTGAATTTCAGAATCATCGGTATCAGCAACCAATTCAATATCTGCTGCTAAGGGGGAGGCTGTATGGTCTTGTTCGTCTTCTTGCTCAATTTCCAACACTAGTTGGGTTCGTAGCAGTTCTACGCCTTCAACACATTTAACACGTTCAGAATCTTTGTAGGGTAAACGTTGTACCGCACGCAACTCAATCGAACGAGCTGTTTGCTGACTTACGGATGTGGTAGATGGCACATCGGGATAGTTTGGTACGGCATACTCAACAACTGAACGAATCAATAAAGCTGGACCTTCTGGTGTTTCCACGTACTGAATGTAGCGTAGTTCGTTAAAGGTTTGCCCCAGTAATTCTTCACCAGGTTGGATAAAAGTATTATCTTTGCTCATGACTGCTTCTGGATCATCGACCATCAGCAGTTCTCCGGGCTTAATCACCACTTCCCGCAGAATGTCATTTTTCTGGGTAACTTCGATGACACCATTGTTTTGACAGAAGATATCTTTAACTACCTCAGTACCAGCTTCAACATACTGACCGTCTTCGACCAACAACAAGGAAATGTCTTTGTTAACTTCGTGGGTTTCTTCGGGAATCCACAATAAGCTTCCTCCCTGTACTACTTCATAACCTTGCTTGGCTTTACCTTTTTTCTGGACTTCTACACCAGCGTATCTGAGCATTCCACCAGTGGTCGTACGATAGCGATCATCAATTAACTCAGCAACTACCTGACCGTTTTGAACTTTGGTACCTGGGGTGGCTCTGAGGTTAAATACTTGGTTGTTGCCAGTACTAACTAAGTAGTTATTTTTACCTTGAGAGCTTTGGACAGTAACTGTAGCTTGATCTAAAACTACAGAGGCTGTAATAATCTCAATTTCTCGTGTAGATTTACCTGGGGTTGCTTCTGGTATACGCACTACACCGCCATGCTGAGTAGTAAGCTTGGTTTCTGCCAAAACACCATTGGTAGTAACAGTATCGTTTTCTTTGACCACCAATTCGGCACCAGGTGGTAAGTTGTAAACTTCCCCTGACAAAATCCAGATTAAACCACCCCGTGCGGCTGTAGTTGTGGTGTTACCTTGACGGTCTGTTTTTTGTTCTGCGACAACATCGGCAAACTTAACCTCTCCTGCTAAGTCAGAAGCTACGTCTTTGACAGCTTTTTCTGTATTAGCACGAGTTGTGCGTCCGCCAAGCGCTACTTCTGCGATTAACTGACCTTGCTTGACTTTTTGTCCATCTACAACGTACAGTGTTGAACCTTGAGTGACGTCAATTTCCTTGGTGGTTGAGTTACCAGCATCCAAAGTTAACGTACCGTTGGCTTCTACATACAAAGCATCTTCACCGTGGCGGGTACGATAGGGTCTTGTCCGCAGGCGGCGAGGGAAACGAACTGTACCATCAATTACAGCACGTTCTTGTTTAGCAACTTCCCCGGTGAACACACCGCCTGTGTGGAAAGTACGCATCGTTAACTGCGTACCTGGTTCACCGATACTTTGGGCAGCAATAATACCAACAGCTTCACCCAAATCCACCATTTTGGCATGGGCTAAACTCCAGCCGTAGCAATGTTGGCAGACCGATCGCGCGGCTTCGCAAGTCAGGGGCGATCGCACAACTACTTCAGTAACGCCTGATTTTTCAATTATTCTTGCTAGGTCATCAGAAATGGGCGTATTTCGGGGTGCAATCATTTCACCTGTAGTTGGGTGTACCACATCTTCGCCCACAACTCGTCCCATCAGGCGAGTTTCCAGCCTAATCATGACTTTACTACCTTCAGTCATGGCTCGGATGGGGATTCCTCTGGTAGTGCCACAATCAAATTCGCGGATAATCACATCCTGGGAAACGTCCACCAGACGCCGGGTGAGATAACCGGAGTCTGCTGTGCGGAGGGCTGTATCTACCAAGCCTTTGCGCGCACCATAAGAAGAAATAATATATTCAGTTACGGTAAGTCCTTCCCGGAAGTTGGTTTTGATTGGCAAGTCGATAATTTCCCCTTGTGGATCTGCCATCAGTCCCCGCATTCCCACCAATTGTCTTACCTGGGAAATATTACCCCTTGCTCCAGAGAATGCCATCATGTACACGGAGTTGAGGGGGTTGGTCTGTTTGAAGTAGGTAACAACTTCGTCTTTGAGGGCTTCGGAAGTTCCGTTCCAGGTATCAATTACTTTTTGAAAACGCTCTACTTCCGTAATTTCCCCACGTTGGTAACGTTCTTCAGTGGCGCGAATTTCTGCTTCTGCGGCTTCAAGGAGCGATCGCTTGGAAGGAGGCACCATCAAGTCTTCTACACTTATTGAAACACCAGCTTTGGTAGCGTAACGGAAGCCTAATTCTTTTAATTTATCCGCCATCACAGCCGTCCGGGCTGTACCATAGTGTGTAAACGACCAAGAAATTAAGTTTCGCAGTTGACCTTTGTCAACGACGCGATTGCGGAAAATCATTTTGTCGTTAGTCATTTGTCAAGAGTCCTTAGTCAATAGTCCAGAGTCAAAAGTCTAGAGTCAAAAGTCAATGGTCAAGAGTCTAGAGTGATGGCTAATGACAATTGACTTCTGACAATTGACAATTGACTAACTTGCGATCGCTTCCTGAATTGCTTTATTGTAAATTACACGACCTGGAGTTGTGTAAATATACTGAGAAATAACTTTACCTTGAGCGTCTTCTCTAACTCGACGGTATTTATACAACTTAGTCACGCTACCATCATCATTTTTGGTCACTTTTTGTGGCTCATGATCGGGTTGTCCTGACTCAACTTCGCCGTCATAACGGACATAGACGTAGGCGTGCAGGTCTACTTGCTCCTGATCGAAAGCCATAATCACATCTTCTAAAGAAGCAAAATATCGTCCTGCACCTTTGGTGGCGTTGGGATTTTCTGCGGTTAAGTAATAGGAACCTAATACCATATCTTGGCTAGGTGTAATGATCGGCTTACCTGTGGCCGGAGACAAAATGTTGTTAGAAGCCAACATCAATAATCGTGCTTCTGCTTGTGATTCCAGAGATAACGGTACATGTACCGCCATTTGGTCTCCGTCAAAGTCAGCGTTAAAAGCCGGACACACTAACGGGTGTAGCTGGATGGCTCTTCCTTCTACCAAAATTGGTTCAAAAGCCTGAATACCCAAGCGGTGTAGTGTCGGAGCGCGGTTGAGCAAAACGGGGTGTCCTTCAATTACTTCTTCCAAGACATCCCAAACACTGGGGTCAGATCGGGAAATAAGTTTTTTCGCAGCTTTAATATTGTTTACCATGCCACTACGAATCAAGCGGTGGATCACAAACGGCTGGAATAGCTCAATTGCCATTTCTCGTGGTAAACCACATTGGTGGATATTCAACTTCGGCCCCACTACAATTACAGAACGCCCGGAGTAATCTACCCGTTTACCCAGCAAGTTTTGCCGGAAACGCCCTTGTTTACCCTCAATAATGTCTGACAAAGATTTTAAGGGACGGTTGTTTGCTCCAACTACCGTCCGTCCCCGCCGACCATTATCAATCAATGCGTCTACCGCTTCTTGCAGCATCCGCTTCTCGTTGCGAACGATAATCTCTGGAGCTAATATCTCTTGTAAGCGTGCTAGACGGTTATTGCGATTAATTACCCGACGATACAAATCATTCAAGTCGCTGGTTGCAAAGCGTCCACCATCAAGTTGCACCATCGGGCGTAAATCTGGCGGGATTACGGGAATGACAGCCATTACCATCCACTCTGGTTTCGAGCCAGTGGCGATAAAGTTATCAATTACGCGCAAACGCTTAATTAGCTTCGCCCGTTTTTGACCTTTGGCAGTGGTAATTTCTTCGCGCAGAGTTTCAGCTTCTTGTTCAAGGTTTATATCAGCAAGTAGACGCAGTAATGCTTCTGCACCAATGCCCACCTCTACACCTTGTAAAGTAGAATCTTCGCTGTAAATTTGATCTTCAATTTCTAGCCACTGGTCTTCACTAAGTAATTGTTTATAACTTAGGGTTTCAGCATTACCAGGGCTAAGAACTACATAGGAATTGAAATAAACAATTTGCTCAACATCCCGCAGAGGCATATCCAAGAGGATGGAGATATAACTAGGAATACCTTTGAGATACCAAACGTGAGCTACAGGCGCAGCAAGTTTAATGTAACCCATGCGGTGGCGACGTACTCGCGATTCGGTAACTTCCACACCACAACGTTCACAAACAATCCCGCGATGCCGTACTCTTTTATACTTCCCACAATGACATTCCCAATCTTTTGCTGGGCCAAAGATGCGCTCGCAGAACAAGCCATCCATCTCTGGTTTGAGAGTCCGGTAGTTAATTGTCTCTGGTTTAGTGACCTCACCAACGACTTGACCATTTGGTAGTGTTCTTTCACCCCACTGACGAATACGTTCGGGCGATGCCAAGCCAATTTTAACGTAGTCAAACTGATTAGTTTGGGCGTTTCTCATTTGTTTAATGCTGCGTTTAAGTTATGACTTCACAAGCAGCACGGGCATAATTAGCCGTGCTAGTGGGAGGAGTATTTAGTTTTAGTCAATAGTCAAGATCCAAGAGTCAATAGTCATTGGTTATTTGTTTTGACAATGGACTATTGACAATGGACTATTGACTATTCCTCTTCTTCGATCGACTCGCGGCTGAGGGATTCGTAGGTTGGGCGTGGAGGTGTACGACGAGCGTTATTGTCTGCCATCAAATCAACTTCTACGTCTACAGTACTGCCATCTGTTTGGGTTTCTACCTTATGGACGGCAATATCCAAACCTAGAGATTGCAATTCTCGCATTAACACCTTGAAAGACTCTGGTGTTCCTGGTCGAGGAATAGCTTTACCCTTGACGATCGCATTGAGTGCTTCATTGCGCCCTTGCATATCGTCTGATTTGACTGTCAGCAATTCCTGCAAAGTGTAAGCAGCACCAAAGGCTTCCAACGCCCACACTTCCATTTCTCCAAATCGCTGACCACCTTGCTGGGCTTTACCACCCAAAGGCTGTTGAGTCACCAAGGAGTATGGGCCAGTAGAACGAGCATGGATCTTATCATCTACTAGGTGTACTAGCTTCAGCATGTAAGCCACACCCACAGTTACTGGTCTGTCAAAGGGTTCGCCAGTACGACCGTCATAGACCAGGATTTTACCTGGATCATCTGGGTTAAATACCCAGTTTCTGCCAGTTTCATCCCGTGCTTCTTGCAATTTGCCATGAACAATTGTCCGGGATGCTTCTTGGCCGTACATTTCATCGAAGGGGGTAATCTTAAATCGCATTCCCATGATGTGACCAGCCCAACCCAACAGACACTCAAATACTTGTCCGACATTCATCCGGCTAGGTACACCCAAGGGGTTGAGGACGATATCGACTGGTGAGCCATCAGGCAAATACGGCATGTCTTCCATTGGCAAAATCTTGGAGATAATCCCCTTATTACCGTGGCGTCCTGCCATTTTGTCGCCGACTTGGATTTTCCGCTTCTGGGCTACATACACCCGTACCACCATGTTGGCTCCGGGCGGTAGTTCGTCACCTTGTTCGCGGGTGAAGATCCGTACGTCTACGACGCGTCCTTTTTCACCGTTGGGTACACGTAAGGAATTATCCCGTACATCCCGCGCTTTTTCACCGAAGATGGCTCGCAGTAGTTTTTCTTCGGGTGGTTGATCAGATTCACCTTTGGGAGTAACTTTACCAACTAGAATATCTCCGGCTTCTACCCATGCACCAATGCGGATAATTCCTTGTTCATCTAAATTCCGCAGGGCGTCTTCACCGACGTTAGGGATTTCTCTGGTGATTTCTTCTGGTCCAAGTTTTGTTTGTCTGGCCTCAATTTCATATTTTTCAATGTGAATTGAGGTGTAGATATCATCTTGTACCAATCTTTCGGAAATCAAAATCGCGTCTTCGTAGTTATAGCCTTCCCAAGGCATATAAGCGACAACGATATTTTGTCCCAGGGCCAATTCTCCGCCTTCGGTTGAGGAACCATCTGCTAGCACCTGACCAGCAACAACTCGTTCATTCATGCGGACGAGGGGTTTTTGATTGAGGCAAGTATCTTGGTTGGAACGCTGGTACTTAGATATGATGTATTCAATTTCCGCAGGGGGTTTGGCACTTTCCTCTCCTGGGCGTAGTCGTGGACGTACACGAATTTTAGTCGCATCTACATAGGTGACGTCGCCGTCGGTGCGGGAGACAATCACCATCCCAGAGTCTCTAGCTCCCTGAGCTTCTAAGCCTGTACCTACCAAAGGACGTTCTGGCTTGAGCAGAGGTACTGCTTGCCGTTGCATGTTCGATCCCATCAAAGCGCGGTTAGCGTCGTCATGCTCCAAGAAGGGAATCATGCTCGTAGCTACCGACACAATTTGTACAGGAGAGACTGCGATATAGTCTACTTGTTCCGGCGTTGTGGTGGAGAATTCCTGACGGTAGCGTACAGGTACTTCAGGACCGATCAGATGACCATTTTCATCAACTGGTGCATCTCCAGCCGCCACCCGGAAGTCGTCTTCTTCATCGGCGGTCATGTAAGTTGGTTGGATATCGTGCCTGACGTACCCATTTTCTACGGGACGGAAGGGCGTTTCTAAAAAGCCGTATAGGTTTACCCGTGCATGGGTTGCCAAGGAACCAATCAAACCAGCATTGGGGCCTTCTGGTGTTTCAATTGGGCAAATACGTCCGTAGTGCGATGGGTGAATATCCCGGACAGCAAAGCCTGCGCGTTCGCGAGTCAAACCACCAGGTCCAAGGGCAGACAGACGGCGTTTGTGGGTCAATTCTGCCAAGGGGTTGGTTTGATCCATGAACTGCGACAATTGGCTGGAGCCAAAAAATTCTTTAATTGCTGCTACCAAAGGTTTGGGGTTAACCAAGGAAGCAGGGGTGAGAACTTCGGCATCGGATACAGTCATACGCTCACGAATAATCCGTTCTAAACGGTTTAAACCAACTCTGACTTGGTTTTGCAGTAATTCGCCTACACTTCTGACTCGGCGATTTCCGAGGTGATCAATGTCGTCTATACTACCAATGTCGTATTCCAGGTTAATTAGATAATCCACCGCAGCCAAGATATCTGGGGGGGTGAGTACCCGCATTGTTTCTGGTACTTGCAGACGCAGTTTTTTGTTAAGTTTATAGCGTCCGACCCGTCCTAAGTCATAACGCTTAGGATCAAAGAAGCGAGAGTCAAGGAGTTGTTGTCCACCTAAGACTGTCGGTGGTTCACCTGGGCGCAGTTTGCGATACAGTTCCATCAGGGCTTCTTCTTCGGAGAATTGTCCTTCTTTTTCGATGGTTTTTTGGAAATATTCAGGGTGGCGCAGGGCGTCAAAGATTTCGTTATCTGACAATCCCAATGCTTTTAATAGCACTTGGGCCGACAATTTGCGGGTTTTGTCGATGCGTACCCACACTAAGTCGTTACGGTCTGTTTCAAATTTCAGCCAAGCTCCTCGGTTAGGAATTAAACTAGCTGAATAAGTACGCCGTCCGTTTTTGTCAATTTCTGATTTGTAGTAAACTCCTGGCGATCGCACGATCTGGTTGACAATCACTCGCTCTGCACCGTTAATAATAAACGTGCCGCGATCTGTCATCAGAGGCAGGTCTCCAATGAATACTTCTTGTTCTTTTATTTCCCCCGTTTCTTTATTGATCAAACGTGTGGGTACATACATTTGTACCGCGTAAGTGCTATCCCGCCGCTTGGCTTCGTCAACGTCGTACTTTGGTTCCTTCAGTTTGTAATTCTGACCTAAAAAGTGCAGTTCAAGTTTGCCAGTGTAGTCAGTAATAGGACTAAAGGAGTTAAGTTCTTCGATTAGCCCTTCTTCTAAAAACCAACGAAAACTAGAACGCTGGATTTCAATTAAGTCGGGCAACAAAAAGGCGGGTTCCATTATTGTGTCGTTAGTCATGCCTCTACCTTTGTCAACCTGGTTAAACTTGTCTTGTTCTGTGTGTGTGAGAACTTTTCCTTAACACCACCTGCTATATGCAAGTGCAGGCAAACGGAGCAATTAAACCTGGAAAGAGCAATTTTGGCAAGAGGGTATTCGCTCCCTTTGCTGAATTTTCAAAAACAGAAGATGCTTCAGTTTCGCCTTAGTGTGTTTTGCTCTGTTCACTTCTCCTCCGAAAACCGCGTTCTTCATTGACGCAGTTCTTTTGACAGTTGCCTTTCATAGACTATGGTGTCTTTAACCCAAAGCGATGATATCCTAGTACTGAGCAAATAATTTTCTCAGCTTGCGGCTTGTCTATGTAGCTTGAGGTTTGCGGATAATACTCACAAAAAAATTTCGTTTATAAATTTGTATAACTTTAATGATTGAGCCAAAATCTAGCTCTACCTGAGTGGAAAGTGGGTAGTTATAGATTTTTAGCATCATGTGTGGAGCTTAGGAGGATGATCAAGTGAATAGTTGTACAACAAAAGCACAGAAGTCAGTAATTTGCCTCCTTAAACATTATGGCGCAAGTAAATATTTTTTGGAGGGTACAATAATATCATATTTTTGTCACCTCAAATTTTCTTTTCTAGAAATAGTCATAAAAAATATACGTAATACATTATTTTATAGCGTCAAACCGAATAATTTACAGGCATTTTGGGTAGTAAGAGCTGCGATCGCATCAGTGGTTTCTCCTCGCAGACGGGCTACTTGTTCAGCCACGTAGCGAACATAGGCGGGTTCGTTACGTTTTTCACCCCGTTTTGGCACTGGTGCGAGAAAAGGACAATCTGTTTCAATCAACAGGCGATCGCTTTTCACCATCGCAGCAGATTCTTGAATTTGTTTAGCATTTTTAAAGGTGACAGTACCGCTAAAGCTAATATAAAAGCCCAAATCTAGAAACCATTGAGTTTCTTCCGGCGTTCCACCCCAGCAGTGCATTACACCTCGTACACTCTCACCTTTGAGATTTTTCCATTTTTGCAGTACCTTCCTGACTTCTGCCGTAGCATTACGGCAGTGGATAATCACTGGTAAATTGAGTTCAGCTGCTAAATTCAGCTGTGCTTCAAATACCAAGTATTGCTGTTCGTAGTTGTCAGCTTTGTAAAAATCCAGCCCCATTTCCCCAATTGCTACAACTTTAGTATCTGATAGAGCCAGAGATTTGATCTCATCTGCTGTTTGATTATTCCATTTGTCTGCATCTAAAGGATGTAAACCTACAGCAAAGCTAAGTTCGGGAAACTGATGAGCTAAAGCCGCAATACTACTAAATTCCGTTGGCTCGACACAGGAGTGGACTAAATGCACTACACCCGCTTCTTGCCATCGCGATCGTACTGTTTCTAAATCTGACTGGAAAACATCAAAGTTGATGTGAACGTGTGTATCTATTAGCTGCATTGTTAGTTTTTTTGTTTTTTGTCCTTTGTAACGACAAAGGACAAATGACCAATGACCAATGACTAGGATGCAGTTACTGCTGGTTGGGTGTGGGCTTTTAATCTTTGAGCTAGCCTAGATTTTTTTCTAGCTCCATTGTTGGGATGGAGGACACCTCGCTTCACTGCTTTATCGATTTTGCTGTAAGCTTCCGACATCCGAGTTTGGACTTCTTGCTGTGATTCCGGGGTTGGGTTTGCTGCATAGGTTTCTACCGCAGCAAAGTATTTCTTCATCAGCGTCTTAACAGCTGATTTATAAGCTTTATTCCTTAAACGATTGCGCTCTGCGATTTTGGCGCGCTTGAGAGCAGACTTTGTATTCGCCACAGTCAGTTCCAGAAAGACTATAAATATGTACACACACTACTAGACTTACTAATATAGCATCCAAAACGCCAATGTTAAGATTTCTGAGAAAAAAGTCAGGTTTTTGTATTTGAGTCTACATTCTTGGGGAGCGGGGACAGGGGATTCTCCAGAGGAGACGCTACGCCTAGACGCGCAAGCGGCTTCTCACAGAGTACGGGGATAGGAATTGAGTGTTAGTTATTTTTCCTTGTCTCCCTTGTCCCCGATTACCTGTCCTCGATCCCTTTGTTCATAATTTTTCATCATCAAAAGCTATCTTTATCTGCTAACAGTAGTCACTCAGTAGGTCAAAATAATTTCTAAGAATATGGCTTTGAAAATAATCAAAAATTTTGATGGCAGTTTTAATCTTGAACCACACGCAAAAAAGAATCTGTATAAATTATTGAATAGTGAAGCATTTTTAAATCAAATTTGCCAAAACTTACAGTGTGAACAAGTAGAATTTACAGAATTGCTTTTTCAGCCAGTCCCTTACAGTACAACTACTCCTAAAGGAATGCCACCAGAATTTGAACAATATCATGAGTCGGACGAGTATGTCATTATTAATGTTCCACCTAACTTCATGTTCACAGCCAAAATATTTCAACCTAGTCGCCTTTGTGCTGTTTATAAGAAATTAGGAATCAGGAACTAGGAACTGAGCAGTACAAAAAATATCGCTCACCAACCACAATTGTAATGTAAGGACGCAAAGCTTTGCATCTCTACTAGCCACTAGTTACTGACTACTGTTTATTATGACTACAGACACAAACATTCCTTCTTTAGCAAACTTAGAATACATCCCTTATATTGACGAAACTGGTCAATTACCTGAATATCTACAAGGTAAAATCGGAGTCTATGCTATTTTTGACCAGCAACAAGTGCTGCAATTTGTAGGATATTCTCGTGATGTTTATCTTAGCCTCAGACAGCACATAGTCCGCCAGCCACAACAATGTTATTGGGTGAAAGTACAAACGATTGAACGCCCCAGCCGCGCCGTATTAGAAAATATCGAAAAGGCTTGGATAGAAGAAAATGGCTCTGTACCTGCTGGTAACGGGGATGATAAAGACAAATGGACACAGCCAATAGATGCTAAAGCATTAATCACGGCTGAAGAACAGGCAAATTATGAAAATTCTATTGATGAAATCACGCAAATCAAAATTATTAAAAATGTAGCGCGGCGAGTCGAGGCTGAGATTTTAAAAGTTTTAGAAGAACGGGGTTTGCAAACGCAGATACGATTTAATCCCAAGTTGAAGGAAGAGGGATTATTGGATTTGAAATAAATCTACTTATAAGGTCAAACGATTCCTGGGATTATGTATCAAAAGGCAGGATACCAGTTTGCCAGACAACTTGAGAAAATTTACACATCGCGTTAGTCTTCTTTAATTGTGACTGCACACTGTCAACTCAGGCGATGACAAATCAACCCTCCCCGCAAATTCCCTCCTGTACTTGGAATCGTCCCATTGGTTTAGGCTGGGATCAACCTTACACTGTTCGCTACGCTAGTAATATTGATGATGGGCCTTGGCACGGAATGCCTTTAGGTGGCTTTGGTGCAGGTTGTATCGGTCGTTCTTCGCGAGGAGATTTTAATTTGTGGCACATTGACGGCGGCGAACATGTGTTTCAAGCGATCGCCCCTTGTCAATTTAGCGTGTTTGAATCTGATGGTACTAATTCCCAAGCCTATGCTTTATGTACACAGCCACCAGAGGATGGTAGCTTGGCTACATGGCAGTGGTATCCAACAATTAAAAATGAAAAATCAAAAATTACTGGAACCTATCATGCCCTTTATCCTCGCAGTTGGTTCGTTTATGAAAACGTATATAAAGCTCAGTTAACCTGTGAACAATTTTCTCCGATCTGGGCAAATAATTATCAAGAAACCAGCTACCCTGTAGCAGTGTTTGTCTGGACTGCACACAATCCGACTAACGCACCTATTACTTTAAGTATTATGCTCACTTGGCAAAATATGGTAGGCTGGTTTACCAATGCTTTGAAATCCCCCCAAGTACGGATGCGGGATGATGGTAGTCCAGTTTACGAGTATCAGCCGCGTTGGGGCGAAAGTAAAGATAATTTTAATCAAGTAGTTGAAAATACTGAATATATTGGTTGTGTGATGGGTCGTGTTGGTATTAACGAACCTATCCAAGAGGGAGAAGGGCAGTGGTGCATTGCTACCCGTAAACATCCCAAACTCGAAACTTTTTACCATAGTCGTTGGCAGCCTACAGGCAGTGGTGAGGATGTATGGCAAAGCTTTGCTCAAGATGGATCGTTACCAAATTATCTAGACAATTCCTCAGCTGTTGAGGATGAACAGATTGCAGCTGCTCTTGCGATACGCTTCACTTTGCTACCAGGAGAAACAGTGGAGATTCCTTTGGTTGTCAGTTGGGATTTTCCGGTAACAGAATTTGCTGCTGGCATCAATTATAACCGCAGATATACAGACTTTTTTGGTAATAACGGTCAGAATGCGTGGGCGATCGCATCAACAGCACTACAACAATACCAAGCTTGGCAAGCGCAGATCCAAGTATGGCAACAACCCATTCTTGAGCGTACAGATTTGCCAGACTGGTTTAAGATGGCTTTATTTAATGAGCTTTATGACCTGACTGCTGGTGGTACTCTCTGGAGTGCAGCAACTGAGTATGATCCCATTGGTCAGTTTGCCGTGCTGGAGTGCCTAGACTACCGTTGGTATGAAAGTTTAGATGTGCGGCTTTATGGCTCTTTTGCTCTGTTGATGCTGTTCCCAGAATTGGAAAAGGCGGTAATACGTGCTTTTGCACGAGCTATTCCCATGAACGATACTAATACTCGTGTAATTGGTTACTATTATACTATCGGTGCAGAAAGTCCTTTTGCTGTCCGTAAAGTTTCAGGAGCAACACCTCATGATTTAGGCGCACCGAATGAACACGTTTGGGAGAAGACAAATTATACTAGCTACCAAGATTGCAACTTGTGGAAGGATTTAGGTTGCGACTTTGTTTTACAAGTATACCGCGATTTTCTATTCACTGGTGCTGACGATATCAAATTTTTAACAGATTGCTGGAATGCCATTGTAGAAACCCTCAACTATCTAAAAACTTTAGACATAGATCAAGACGGAATTCCGGAAAATTCTGGTGCGCCTGATCAAACTTTTGATGACTGGCGACTACAAGGAGTTAGTGCTTATTGCGGTGGATTATGGTTGGCGGCGTTAGAAGCTGCGATCGCAATTTGTGATGTTTTGATAACAACCCGCAGAGAGCTAGACAACACCCAGGAGATAGAAAAGCAAAAATCGATTTACGAAACTTGGTTACAACAATCTCGCCCCATTTATGAAGAAAAACTCTGGAATGGCCAATATTATCGACTAGATAGCGAAAGTGGTTCGGATGTGGTAATGGCGGATCAATTGTGTGGACAGTTCTACGCTCGTTTGTTGGGATTGCCTGATATCGTACAACGCGATCGCGCTTTGTCTGCATTGCGAACTGTCTACAACGCTTGTTTTGTGAAGTTTCAGAATGGTCAGTTTGGTGCTGCTAATGGTCTTCGTCCTGATGGTTCACCAGAAAACCCCAAAGCTACCCATCCCTTGGAAGTCTGGACAGGGATCAACTTTGGTTTAGCGGCTTTTATGGTGCAGATGAATATGAAAGACGAAGCTATGAAGTTGACAGAAGCTGTAGTTCGGCAAGTTTATGAAAATGGATTACAATTTCGCACACCAGAAGCGATCACTGCTGTCGGTACTTTCCGCGCTAGTACCTATCTACGCGCGATGGCTATTTGGGGAATTTATTTAGAGACGGGATTAATTGCGTCTGTACAATTGTCGGATTAATAGCGTCTCTATTGTCATTGGTTATTTGTCAATAAGCAAGAGTTAAACCTCAACGCTCTAACCTCAAGGCTTAATAGACCTCTTGCAAAAATATTTTTACCCCACCCTAACCCTAAGCGTAAACGGGGAGGGAACTAAATCTTCCCCCCGTGAACGGGGGGATTGAGGGGGGTTCATTCGACTTTTGCAAGAGGTCTAATGTTCCAACTTTAAGGCTTAATGTTCCAACCTCAAGGCTTAATGTTCCAACTTTAAGGCTTAATGTTCCAACTTTAAGGCTTAATGTTCCAACCTCAAGGCTTGATGTTCCAACCTTAAGGCTTAATGTTCCAACTTTAAGGCTTAATGTTCCAACCTCAAGGCTTGATGTTCCAACCTTAAGGCTTAATGTTCAAATTTCAAAGCGATTTCTTCTCTGTTGTCTTCTTTGTCTCCTGTGTCCCCAATCTCTGACCCCTGATCTCCTGATTCCCATCTTTAATTTAATCATTAAGATAAAAAATCCGGTTTTCATCTTAATTGCTTGTAATGGACTAATATGAATTCTCCAAATAAATGCAACAAACCTATGGATGCATGACTATTTGCTCAGACGACTATTTATTGCATTCTCCCGGAGAAATGGTAATACAATAGTTTCTCTGCATATTGTCACAGATCCAAGACATTAAGCCCTAAAGATAAAGTCAAAGGGGCGATTCATGCTGATAATTCAGATCGTTCTGAATTTTGTTAACTCAGAGCCAGAGTTGGTTGTTTACAGCATTTAATTTTGAACTGTAGCCTTTGCAACAATGAAGACCGCGATGAGCAAATTTGTGTTACATCGGTAAAACTTTGGTAAATTGCCAAAATATCTTGACTAAATTTATCAAAATTCTATAACAATACCTAAAAAGAGGTGCTTAATAACTAACAAAAAACTAAATAATGTTTTGTTAGTGACAAGTTTTTGACAAACTATCGTTCTTAAAAAACAAAGGAAAGTGATTAAGTGATGAAAAATACAAAAAATCGAGCTTGGCGAAGGCTCAAACTGTCGTTATGAAAGCCAAGCCACTGAGATTGACTGCCTCAACGGTAATTCTATCAGCTTACCCAAGCATCAGAGATTAAATCATGAACTCGTATTCGTCGTTACGGGGTCAGGGAGAGTCTATTGATACTAAGGAACAGCACTTTCCCAATCCAAAGGATACTATCCTCAAGCTTTTAAGGATAGCTACAGAAGATACAACCCTCGCATCCGACTTTGCTCAAGTTTGGGTTTTGCGCGAGTTTCAATTAGGGGATGATTTGGCTAGTTATGCGATCGCTAGACAAACAGAAAATAATCATGATTTTCTTTTCTTAGTTTGCCAAGGTCGAGTCCGGTTACTAGGATTTGATCCAAAGTTGGAACGAGAGGTATCTACTCAGTTGCTACTAGCACAGCAAACCTTTGGAGTAGACTACTTATTCCATTGTCAGCCTTTAGCTTATCGAGCAGTTGCAGCTAGTGATGGTTTGCTGGCATCTATACACATAGATGATCTCAAAGAGTGGTTACAACAACTACCTAATTTGAAAAGCTATTTGCAAAAAATAACTTGCGATCGCCAAACTTTAATTTTTTTCAAAATTGCCACAGAATTACGTTCGCATACTAGCCATTCTTTGCGACAGCTTTTACCATACTTGGAACAAACCAAGGTCAGTGCTGGCTCAACCCTTGTGCAAGCAACCCCCCCATCTAAGGGACGCTTTTGGTTGATGTGTGGAAAAATTGTTAGTCCCACGCCAGAAAATCAGCCACCACAAGTAGGAGAAGGCTGGGGATACCCCGATCTCACAATCCCAGGCTGGATTGCCAAAACGGATTTGCTATTATATCACCTACCTCAACAAATTGCACAAGGGGATTGGGGACAAGGGATCGGGGACAAGGGATCGGGGACAAGGGATCGGAGACACGGGGGACACGGGGACGCGGAGATACATAGACACCGGGATACACAGACACCGGGATACACAGACACAGACGCGGATAAACGACGGGAACAGGAAGATGATGCGACTAGTGTTTCTGTTGCTGTGTCTTCTGAAAATACCTATGCAGAGATGAATTTTCAGCAACCGAGAAGCCAGCATTGGTCAGTAAGTAAGCTGTGGCGTCGCTATCCTTTTATCCAACAGCATAGTTCCTCTGATTGTGGTGCGGCGTGTCTGGCGATGATTAGCCTCTACTGGGGTAAGCGTTTTAGCCTGAATAGATTGCGAAACCTAGCGCAGACAGACCGTCTGGGTGCTTCTCTTTCGGCTTTGGCAGATGCAGCAGAAACCCTGGGTTATGATGCTTTACCAGTTAGGGCTTCTTTGAGTAAATTAGAATTGCAGCCTAACCCTTGGATTGCTCATTGGCAAGGGATTCACTACGTGGTTGTTTGGCGAATCAAAGGCGATCGCGTATTGATTTGTGATCCAGCAATTGGTAAGCGATCGCTTCTGCGCGAAGAGTTTGAAACTAACTGGACAGGATACGCCTTAGTTTTATTTCCAACTAAACACTTAAACGCTCAAAAGAACAAAAAAGTTTCCTTGGGAGAATTTTGGCACGCTTTTTGTCATCATCGGGAATTACTTGGGCAAATTGTTCTAGCTTCAGTGCTGTTAACAGTGTTTAGTCTGGCTGCACCCCTGATTACTCAGGTTGTACTTGACCAAGTTCTACCATATAAAAGTTCTCTCACCCTGAATATATTCACCTTCGGGTTTCTATTTTTTGGCATCTGGCGGATTATCGTCCAAGCAGTGCGTCAATATCTGCTGGACTATTTTTCCAACCGTATGGATTTGACGCTACTGGGGAGTTTTATCAGTTATACCCTGCGTTTACCATTGCAGTTTTTTGCATCCCGTCAGCCAGGAGACATTATTACTCGGATTCAAGAAAATCGCAAAATTCAAGTATTTTTCACCAAAAAAGCGGTTAGCACTACCCTAGATGCGCTGATGGTGATTGTTTTCCTGGGATTAATGGCGTATTACAACTTAAGCCTGACTCTGATTGTCTTGATTATGATTCTACCGATTGTGATTGTGACTGCTGCAACTAGTCCACTTCTCAAAAATGCTTCACGAGAACTCTATCAAAAATCGGCATTGCAATATTCCACAATCAGAGAAATTATTACTGGTGTAGCTACTGTTAAAATAACTGCTGCTGAACGTCCAATGCGTTGGCGTTGGGAGGAAAGTTTTACCAACACCGTCCAAACAAGATTTCGGGGTCAAAAACTGGCTAATAATTTACAGTTAGCAACTAGTTTGATTAATCATCTGGGAATCACATTTTTACTATGGTATGGGGCAACCCTGGTCATAAGCAACCAGATGTCAATTGGTCAATTTGTTGCTTTTAATATGCTAATTGGTAGTACGATCAACCCTGTTTTAGCACTGGTGAAATTGTGGGATGAGTTGCAAGAGGTATTGATTTGTGCTGAACGTTTAGATGATGTCCTAACTACCCAACCAGAAGAACATACCCAAAAACCGCAAATAGTGTTACCTCAAGTTCGGGGTGATATACAGTTTGAAGGAGTTTGTTTTCGTCACAATACCAATGCAGAACAGGACACCTTGCACAATATTTCCTTTCACATCAAAGCAGGGCAAATTGTAGGGGTTGTTGGTACTCATGGTGCTGGTAAAAGTACCTTAGTTAATTTACTGGCTGGTTTATATCGTCCCAGTAGCGGACGTATTTTAATTGATGGTTACAATATTGCTGATGTTTCTCCCCAATCGTTACGTAGTCAATTAGGGGTAGTACCGCAAGATATTTTTCTTTTTGCTGGCAGCATTTTAGAAAATATCACAATGTTTAATTCAGAGATTTCACCGGAAGAAGCGATCGCCGTCGCGAAAGTATTAGAAGCACATAGCTTTATCCAAGCACTACCTCTAGGTTACAACACCCGTGTCGGTGAGGGAGGAATGATGCTGACTTGTGAACAACGCCAAAAAATTGCGATCGCCCGCGCCTTAGTCAAAAATCCACGTATTCTAATTCTAGATGAAGCTACTAGTTGTTTAGATAACGCCTTTGAACACCAATTTCAACAAAATCTTGCTCGCTTCCATCACTCCAGCAACATTCCTATTCATCAAACACGTACCATTTTCTTGATTGCCAATAATCTTTCGACTATTCGCCATGCTGATCATATTCTGGTTTTAGACCGAGGTATCCTTATCGAACAGGGAAATCATCAAGAATTAATGACAACTCAGGGTCTTGATTACCACTTAGCTCAACAACAATTGCATTTGTGATCGCACTTATATCAATCAGTTGTAGTGCATAAAGGATGCAAATCATTTTTGAAGATACTTAGGAATATAAATTGTGACTCATTTTATTTGCAGTCGCAGCATTTCATAACTTCCTACAAGCGTTAACCGCTACTTTTGCTCTGCCAAAAAACTTCTTGTGACGATTTTACCGGATTACGCAAGTATTATTTTAAGTCCTTCAAAAATCATACCATAAAACTGTAAAATCCACAACTATTCATCAGAGCATTGCGTTTATTTTCAAGCAAAATTAACAACAGTTTCACCGTAAATTTGCAATAAAATGCTAATCTGGAAGTCTGGCTAGATAAGCTTTTAGCTGGAAATGCAAACAATATTATCTAGCAATAAAAGTAAAAAGCATTATCAATTTTACTGTCACGTAAACATGGATGACATCACACATGCGTATTTATATTTATCGATAACTTATCAATAAAGTACATAATGAATTTCCCGATAATTGAAAAAAAATACAAGCAACAAATTAATAGTAGGTGAGGGGCGAAACCCCTACTGTATTTAACACTAGTGGACAAAATCTGATTTGTATAATAATTATTTAAATAGGAAAGCAAATTAACTACATTGAACAAAAAAATGAAAAATCGGCAGATGACATTCATGGAAAAAAATAGTATAAGTACGAATGTTGCCCTTGAACATCAAGAATAAATATTTTTTCATTGCTCTTGTAGAAAAACGGCAGTATTACTTAAAAAACTTCTAATTTTTGGTGTAAATCACTACATAAAAAAGCCAGGGGAAAGTAATTAAATTAGGAGTAAGCCAAATATTTAAGAGGGCAAAACTGCATCTACCAAGAGCCAAACGGAGACTTATTTCATACCCGTCAACAAAGATGACCCAAGGTAAATTTTTGCCTCAGTCATTGCCTTATCAAACCTAAAACTCATACATAGTCAGGTTTCCGATTTTAGGTCAGCTCATGGACAGAATCATCAGGTTAAATGCAGTCGAAGCCTCAAGCCAATCAGGAAGTTTAGAAATTCACTTACAGGACGTGCATCCCTGTTACGCTTTAACTCCTGAAATAGCATCAATCTATGGGGGTAGTGTCGCTTCAGTAGAAGCGGTTTTATCAAAACTACCTACAAATATCCAAACCGCAAGAACCAAAACTTTCCAGACAGGAATTACAAATACAAGTAATTACTCTAGATCTTTGCAAAAAGTATTAGAACAGCAGCCTTCTATTGTTCCTCACCTGATTTTGTTAGGCGGTCTAGCTTTTTTTGCAACTGTATTCACTTGGGCTTGTACTGGAAAGATACAACAAGTCACCCAAGTTCAAGGAAAATTTGCATCATCACAACAGCTTGCTAAACTTCAACCACCGCGAAAATCTCTTTATGAACCTGTAGATGGGGTTGTGTCCTCCTTAAATAACCGTAGTACTGGTGAGGAAGTTAAACCCAAGCAAATCATCGCTGAAATTACTCCAACCGATGCATCTCCAGTTTTATTGACTATACAACCCTCCCAAAAAACAGCCTTTGTTGAAAAAGGAGATCTAGTAGAAATCAAGCTCAATGTTGACTCTCAACGTCTAGAACTTGAAAAGGCTGGTCAAAGGGATAGAAATGACAATATCCTCTCAGGAAGGGTTGTATCAGTCTCCAGCGATGGCCAAACAGATAAGAAATCAAGTTGGGTTCATCGCTTGGAAATAGCCTTGGATGGCAATAATTCAACCATCAAATTCACGGATGGACAAGTAGTTACAGCCAAAATCATTCACAATCGCCGTGTTGCTGAGATGTTCCTTAGACCAATTAAGGAATTGCATAACAGCGAAAACGATTTCTAAATTTTGATTGGGTCACTCTTCACTACAACAACTAACAGACTTATTTACTTTATCTAGGACAACAGCACCATGAACCAAAACATATCTAGCGCTACTAGCAACTTCGAGAAAACTCTTAACCCAGAACAATTTGATCAGTTAGTTGAAGCGATTCTTGCAGGTAAGTATTCTTGGGCTTGTGTTTTAATACTACGGTTTGCTGGCTACAATCCTTTGCATTATATTCCTTACCGCACCTACAACCGATTGATCAAAGAAAACTCACAACTCAAAAGAGTTAACCAACAGCGCAACGACAATCTCAAAATCGCTAAACTACCCTCTGAGAAAAAATCTGATAGCAATCCCTCACAAAGCTGCTTAAGCAAAATTAAGGATCTTGCCTATCTGGAGGTAGTTGGTAAGCAAAAAAGAGAAATTCGTGGTGGTCATCAAGATCAGTGGCTAGCAACTCAAGTTCACGAATATCAATCAATTCAAGCGGAAATCAGACCAGAGAATACTCAAGATTTATCATTCCAATACTGTGAAGCTAACTAAACTATCTCTTGAGTCGAGAAATTCAGAAATACACCTGGTTGAGTTTTGTATCAGCTGCCATGCTAGTTAAAAAGCTATGCTATGGCAGGCTGAATCAGTTATCAGTGAACAGATTTAAAGTTATCTGGTGCTATTAGATTTATTTAGGTAGAAAATACTAATTTGTACTTTTTTCAATCCCCTAATTTTAGTTATGGGGATTCACTGATAACATTTAGGATTGCGATACTAACCAAACAAGGCAAAAGTCACTCATTCAAAAGGCACTTCCTAAGAAAAAGTGCTGGTACTAAGCCCCTAAATTTATTTATGGAACGATCAGGAAAACATTTATTACTCTCCGAGAAGCCGCTATGCGTCTATGAGATGCATAGCACCGAAGTTGCTATGTCCGTGGTTATTTCCCCTCAATTTATTTATGGGGATTATCTTTTTACTTTTTACTTTTTACTTTTTACTTTTTACTTTTTAAATCTTGCATCTACCCCATATTACGCCTGAGAATCAATTTGTGGGCTGTATAGCATAAGTCCGTGTAAATGGACTCAAATACTTTCCTAGTCAGATAAATCTGACTTTAGCTATTAGTCAATAAAATTATTTATTGGCGGGATGAAAAGCTAGTGCAAGAGATGAATATACCTAATTGAAAATAGAAATAAAATCCAATATTTAAGTATTTTCAGTATTTAATCTAAAATAATATGCCATTTTGGCATAACAAACAAGATTTATTTTTATACATTATAAATAAGAACTTAGACACACTATTTACCTAGTAAATTAACATCCAGGAGAAAGTAAATGAATAATTATTTATGATCTTATTTTTTAATAGGCGAAATTATCAAACAGTACAGTTAAGTTAGTAAAATTAGAGTATTGACTCTCTCACTAAATATTATTTGCCCAGGCTTGGGTTAATCAAAAACTTAACTGAACTTCTTGAATTACTAAGAATAATTCTTACCTAAAGCTGTTACTACTGGTGGTTATTTTTCTGTTCAAGTCTAAATATTACTTACAAGAGTTACAACATTGTGGTGGATGTTGCTTCCTCGGAAATAAGTTAATACTTAATACAACTAAGTAACAGAAAAATAAAAAGTAATAGTTAGATCATTTTTGTGGCTGGTAGGATTTATAGCTATATTTCGCTTCTCTTCCAAAAATCCTAATCCTCCCTGTTAGGGTTATACCTAGTTTTAAACTTGCTCTTTAAACAACAAATAATCACTGGGAGCTATACAAATCTTGTAGGCTTCCATTTTTTTATTAGTGATAAAGAAATCAGTGGGAATCAACAGAACGCCAGTTACAGAAATTCGGTGGAAAAGCCCACTCCAAGCTAGGTATGGGATGAGCTTAAGAAATGTAAATAGAATTAAAATTTTTGCTCATGACCAATGATCAATGAAAAGTTAAAAGCGCCAAGGAGTATAAAGCCACTACCCGACGCTTAGAACATTGTGAGTTTTAGTTTGCTGGGAGCCTTTAAATTATGTTGACAGTCGCTTCGCTCCAAGTTAAAAGTTAAAAGTTAAAAGGCACTCATAAAAAACTTCAGTTGTGGGTATCAAGCCCACTTAAACACTCATAATTTTACCGAGACACGTAGTGCAAGGTAAAAGGTGTCCTTTTTTCAAGCCCACAGATTTATCAGTGGGAATCTTTCTTTTTACTTTTTACTTTTTACTTTTTACTTGTTTTGACTCCTTTTAAATATGATTGTTTATATTCAGGGTCTTTATATCAGCTGACCCCGTTTGAACAATTCTTAGTTTTGCAGAAAATTTTGTTTTTTTTGATTTCCTCATATTTTTTTTATTTTTTATCTATTTGTGTTTCCGGTTATGTATTAATGTTAAGTTTTCAAATCAAAGTACTGATGCTTTCATATACATTATTTTAGCTTAGGATACACGGTACTAAGCGTGTTTACGGGAGGTTTATGTAGTACAAGAGTATAGATATTCTCTACAAGAAAGGCGATCGCTTGCCATATTCGTAGGCGATCGCTTAATCTAAATGTAACTAAAACTGTGCTAGTCATAAACGCTCAAATGCTTACCAATAAAAGCTTTTAGTCTTTGATTTTCTTGTGATCTTGGCTGAGTTTGCAAAACAGAAATTAAATTTTGCATGGGAACTCAGCTGCAAAAGAGCATGTCATCCGCTATAGTTTTGCATGTGTTTAGTAAATGATATGGCTGCAATTGACACATTTCTAAACATGCGGTAAATCAGCACATCACAAACGTTATAAATAAATCATGAAACATCAGGGTTTTCCTATTCAACAAAAAAATATTCGCTCTCTTGTTGGTAAAAATCTTTGCATTACTATGCAATTACCTGTAGCAGTCACCACTTTGTTTTTACTATCTAGTAGTTCTCTGCTTTTGCCTGTTGTGGTAAATGCTGATACTACTCAAATAAACAATCAGAATACAAATCAAACAGGAAATCAGAATACTACTCAGATCAAAATTCAGAACACAACTCAAACGGGAAATCAGAACACAACTCAAACAGAAATTCAAAATACAACTCAAGGAACACCAATTCCTGTTACAGGAAATATTGTTTACGTTAATCCTACCAGTGGTTCAGATAGCGCTGGTGCTGGTACATCACAAGCACAGCCCTATAAAACTATTACTTATGCTCTAAGTCAAGCCCAATCAGGTACAACTATTCAACTAGCGCCTGGTACTTATAACAAAGAAAGTGGAGAAGTCTTCCCACTTACAATTAAGCAGGGTCTGACCTTACGAGGCGATCAAACTACCAGAGGTCAAGGGGTATTGATTGTTGGTAGTGGGAAGTATGTCAGTCCGACATTTGCTAGTCAAAATGTGACTATCAAGACTGAAAACAATAGCACAATTTCAGGAATCACAGTTACCAACCCAGATAGCCGTGGTACTGCTGTATGGGTAGAATCAACAAATCCCACAATTACCAGCAGTGTATTTACAAATAGCGTCAGAGATGGCATTTTTGTCACGGGTAAAGGTACTCCCACCATCGAAAACAACATCTTTGTCAAAAACACAGGTAACGGAATTTCTGTCGCTAAATCTGCTGCGGGAGTCATTCGGAATAACGTGTTTGAAGACACTGGCTTTGGCTTGGCGATTGGTGGTAGTTCTACACCTTTAGTAGAAGGAAACCAGATTATTGGCAACCAAGACGGTATTTATGTCAATGACACAGCCAAACCAATCCTGCGTAAGAATATCATTCAGGGTAATAAACGGGATGGTGTGGTAGCAACCGTCAATGCTGCACCCGACCTGGGTACAAGCAACAACCCTGGTGGTAATCTGATTCGTAGTAACACTCGCTATGACCTCAACAACGCCACCAAAACTATTAAAATTTTGGCTGTTGGTAACGATATCGATACCAAGAAAATCGCTGGTTCAGTTGAATTTGTCGCTTCTAGTGTTAACGTAGCAACTGGCAATTTCAAAGATGTTACAGCTACTTATTGGGCTAAACCCTACATTGAAGCTTTAGCAACTAAGAATATTATTGCTGGTTTCCCTGATGGGACTTTCAAACCCAATGATCCTGTAACACGCGCTCAATTTGCTGCGATCGTCACTAAAGCCTTTGCTCAAACTCAACCCAAACGCGAAGCTACTAACTTCAGCGATGTAAATAGTAAATTCTGGGCTTATGATGCCATCAGAAATGCGTATAGATTGGGTTTTGTCTCTGGTTATCCCGATCGCACCTTTAAACCACAACAGCAAATTCCGCGAGTACAGGCGCTTGTCTCCTTATCCAGTGGTTTGAATTTAACTGCAAATAACCAAAATGTGCTTTCCTTCTACTCAGATGCTGGCCAAATTCCTAGTTATGCTACTAATCAAGTAGCAGCAGCAACTGCAAAAGGGTTAGTAGTAAATTATCCAAACGCTAAACAACTAAATCCCAACCGTCAAGCAACTAGGGCAGAAGTAGCAGCTTTTGTTTACCAAGCATTAGTAAACGCCGGACAAGTTCAAGCTGTTTCCTCACCTTATTTGGTGACAGTACAGTAGAAGGATTGGGGATTGGGGATTGGGGATTGGGGATTGGGGATTGGGGATTGGGGATTGGGGATTGGGAATTAAGGATTAGTAATTTAGAAAAGTATCAATATCCTAAATTACTTTTCCCCGATCCTTTTTCCCTAATCCCTTTTCCCCGATCCCTTTCCCCCTTCCCAGCGCCACAAAAACACGGCTACAGCAATAACTCCGAGTTGTAGTGCAAAATTGGGTAAAGCTGTCTCAAGATTGCGTCCAGCTAAGACTTGAAAAAAGAAGATAAATGCACCAATAAAACCCGAAGCACCAGCAGCGATGTAAATAAATTTACGTATGTTGCCATAAGGAGCTGCGATTTCTGCTTTGAGACGAGCGTATTGTTCTGGATTAACTGAGCTTTGGGACGGTCGGTTTTCCGGGTTTGGTTGTACCATGAGATTAAATAGGCTATAATTACAGACTGTTTGTGCCGATGTGGCTCAGTGGTAGAGCACTCGATTCGTAATCGAGCGGTCGCGGGTTCAAATCCCGCCATCGGCTTTATCGAAACAATAAGGTATGCAGGCTACAGCAAAGGCTTTTGTTCTGCATACCTTAATTATTTAAATACACTCAAATATGCTTGAATATACTTCTATATATATTTAATTTGGGTGCGACTCTTTTAGGAAGACGGTGTATTATAGAAGACTAATACATGACAAGCCTTTGAGAGTAGTATCGCAAGCCAAAAAGCAACTCAATGAAATTGGCTTGAAAAAAGTGAAAAGCCAA
>JAESGT010000028.1_pt1 | contig 63350 bp, 52 predicted proteins | sample 9266261 | NCBI WGS metagenome assembly JAESGT01 (sample SAMN15741584, study PRJNA653494) | algae metagenome | isolation source: Pelatocladus maniniholoensis HA4357-MV3 and co-occurring heterotrophs from... | place: USA: Maniniholo cave near Haena, Hawaii | collected 2009-07-28 | reverse complement strand
CTATCTACACTTAGCAGTAAAGCTATTTCGGAAAATATTTGGACACTCCTCAAATATCTTCTCCCTCGCCGTGAGCAGCATTGGTCGAAGATACTTTCGTCGCGTCCCGCCTTATATCCCGGCGCTAAACGGAGTACCGTTATAGCGCCGGGATATAAGGCGAAATAGTTAATGTCTTTCCTGCGGAAAGATTTAATCAAAGATACAATCGTTGTTGCTGGCCAAAGCAATCCCACCACTGATTCGGAGTACCGAATGAGCGTGGGGGACGAGGGCGCGAATTAGTTAAAATCGAAACAGTAGCAGTAAAATCAATGCCACTGTTGAAGTATATGAATATGGAAATTACACTGAATTTTCAACCAGGGCAAATAGTATCTTTAGAGCATGATGACAGCAAGCTATATGCAGAAGTTATTCAAGTTGTAATTTCCCGTAATTTGTGCTGGGTACGTCCTTTGCTATTATTGGTTAATTCTTCGGAACCTCCACTCATAAATGATTTACGAGAGACTTCCGATTTACTTTGGCCATTGGATTTATTTCGACCAGCTTTAGATACAGAAGTAATTTCCATCTTGAGTCAGGTCTTAGCAAAAGAACCAAAACCCGAAATAGACTTCCCTAGCAAGCAGCTACTTCACCAGTTTATTCATGAAGTTTGGCAAGCCCATAAGAAAGAATCTACACCCTAGTAGTCTGCCACACCAAACTTGCTAGGTAATGCGAGGTTCGTAGTGAGGCAAAATATAAAATTGGTGTGATAAAATTTTTCAGCTTGATTAACCGTTATAATTAGGACTTATTTGGTATCATAAATAACTTTTTAACCATCTATTAATTTAGATGTTGGGAACTAATTGAATTCGACCAGCGTCCATTTCTGCCATTAATAATTCCAAGGCTTCATAATCAATGTCAGATATGTAACCCATTTGCGTCAGTTCTGAGTTAATTTCATTTTCTATTTCAGGAGTTAATTTTTTAATCAGAAGGGCTTTTTCTACTAGTTGACGAATGATATATCTGGTTTTCATACGTAATTAACCAACTAATTTTCTTTATATAGTTATTATCCTAGTCGCAAATTTGTATAAAATGTGATCTAACACTTATGTTGGCAGTGATCTGAATCACAACTTATGAATGATTTGATTCGCGATCGCCTCCTGTATCTATTACATGCTTGAACTGAAGTCAGGAGCTAGATCATTGCCTTACTACTTGCATTCACCAACTTTAGTAATAACTAACTAAAAACTAGTTGGTATGGCAAGCAATATATTTAATCTTTATTGTAACAAAAGTATACTTAAATACATTTTTCTGGGTTTATGACAATCTTTAAATAGATATGGCAAAGCAATAAAGATTCGGCTAAGAGAAGTAATACGCATGGTCGATGTAAGCAGAAAGAGTATATGGTCAAATACATCTATCTTTAATTATTGAAAAACTTTACATACATTTAGGATGCTCCCTATGCAAGCGCTGCTTAAAAATCCAACAATTACAGTGATTCGTCCTCAGGGTAGTTTAAATGCTGCTAATGCTCTAAAATTTCAACAAGATTTAACCAAAGCACTGGCACAAAACACAAGTAGTCAATTGCTAGTAGATTTGGAACAAGTAGAAGCATTAGATAGTGCTGGCTTAATGGCATTAGTGTCTGCACTCAAGTTTGCTCAAGACTTAGGAAGGCAATTTAGCCTTTGCTCGGTTTCGCCATCCATTAGAATTGTTTTTGAACTGACCCAACTGGATAAAGTTTTTGAAATAGCTGAAAGTAAAGTAGCATTTTAGGTGAGTTGTCACTCAGCTTTGAGTTGATTGGCATCAAAAAAGTTTGAAACACTAATTAACACTCTGAAACTGCCTAATCAATGCTAATGTTGGAGGTGAGTAAGAGTCATTTTTTTGAAATCGCTAGAAAAATAGCACAGTGGCTATTGCAGTAGAAAAATTAATCACCTCGGATATCGCCAAACCAGCTCGTTACCTGGGTAATGAACGTCTAGCCATACACAAGCCGTGGGAAACGGCAGTGATTCGCTGGGTATTAACTTATCCTGAAGTATACGAAGTGGGAGCCTCTAACTTGGGGCATGTCATTCTCTATAACATCTTGAATGCCCAACCACGCCAGTTGTGCGATCGCGCCTACTTACCAAATCCAGATCTATCAGCTAAACTACGGGCAACCAAGACACCGTTATTTGCTGTTGAATCAAAGCGATCGCTTACAGAATTTGATATTTTGGGCTTTAGCCTCAGCTATGAACTTGGCGCCACCAACATTTTAGAAATGTTGGACTTGGCTGGTATTCCCTTGACTTGGAAAGAAAGAAATGAACAGACAAGTGGACAAGAGGGACGACAAGGGGGACAAGATTTTTATCCTTTAATTTTTGCTGGTGGACAAACGGCGACATCTAACCCAGAACCCTACGCTGATTTCTTTGACTTTTTCGCCTTGGGCGATGGTGAAGAGCTTCTGCCAGAAATTGGTTTAGTTTTAGAAGAAGGTAAACAAGCACGATTAAGTCGTCAAGAACTTTTGCTGGACTTGGCACAAATACCGGGTGTATACGTTCCTCAGTTTTATAATGTGACCGCGGATGGATCTGTCCATCCCAATTGTCGAGATGTACCCCAACGAATTTTACGACGAGTAGCTACGCCCATTCCTGCCTATTCGATTGGGTTGGTTCCTTACGTTGAGACAGTCCATGATCGTCTAACGATTGAAATTCGACGTGGTTGTACTCGCGGTTGTCGCTTTTGTCAACCAGGAATGCTGACTCGGCCAGCGCGAGATGTGGAACCAGAAAAGGTGGTGACGGCAATTGAGAAAGGAATGCGGGAAACTGGCTATAATGAGTTTTCTTTGCTTTCTCTGAGTTGTTCTGATTATTTGTCCCTTCCAGCAGTGGGGATGGAAATCAAAAATCGTCTCAAAAATGATAATATTTCTCTTTCCCTACCCAGCCAAAGGGTAGACAGATTTGATGAAAATATCGCTAACATCTTGGGTGGAATGCGACAAAGTGGTTTAACCTTTGCTCCAGAGGCGGGAACCCAACGAATGCGAGATATTGTCAATAAAGGCTTGACAAATGAAGAGTTATTACGAGGAGTAAAGACAGCTTGGGAACAAGGCTGGGATAAAATAAAGTTATATTTCATGATTGGTTTGCCTGGCGAAACCGATTCAGATGTTTTGGGCATTGCAGAAACAGTTCGTTGGTTACAACGCGAATGTCGAGCCAAAGGAAGAAAACCATTAGCGTTCAATTTGACGATTTCTAACTTTACCCCTAAGCCCCATACCCCATTTCAATGGCACTCTGTTGCAACTGCTGAGTTTGGACGGAAGCAAAAGTTGCTGCAACAAGAATTCCGCCGCATCAAAGGAGTGAAGGTAAACTTTACCGATGTGCGGCTGTCGGCGATGGAAGATTTTATCGGTAGAGGCGATCGCTCTCTCGGTCAAGTTTTGCGTCGAGCCTGGGAATTAGGCGCAGGAATGGATTCCTGGTATGACAGCATTGAGCGTGCATACAATGCTTGGGGAGTGGCGATCACTGAAGCTGGCCTCAGTTGGAAATACCGCCAAGTTGAAAATGGCGAGTGGAATTTGTTTGGCACAGAGGAAATAATAGGACAAAGGGGACAAGGAGGACAAGAAATTGTTTCCTTGTCTTCCCCCACTCCCTCACTCCCTCCTTCCCTCAATAAATCCCTACCTTGGGACCACATCGACACGGGTATCGATAAGAAGTGGCTGCAAGAAGACTTAAAACGCGCCTTAGAAGCTGCGATTGTTCCTGATTGCTCTTTTGATGGTTGCTCCCACTGTGGTGTCTGCGGCACAGACTTCGGTCATAATATTGTCATTCCCCCGCCATCTATCCCAGAATTTACGGGACAATTTGTACCAAATACTACTAAAGTTCAGAGATTACGGCTATGGTTTGGCAAACAAGGTGACATGGCATTGGTCAGCCATCTAGATATGATGCGCTTGTTTGACCGAGCCATGCGACGAGCCGGATTGCCAATTGCCTTTACTGGTGGGTATCATCCATCACCACGTATTTCTGTGGCTTCGGCCTTGCCTTTAGGAGCTACTAGTAGCGGTGAAATTGTTGATTTTGAGTTTACTCAGCCACTGGATCTGAATGTTTTTCGAGAAAAATTGGCGCAGGTACTGCCCAGTGACATACCCATATATGATGTGGTAGAGCTAGATTTAAAAGCTCCTGCTGCTACTCAAGGCTTAGAAACTGCCGAGTATATACTCACTCTTGCTGTACCAGATTCATCAACACCTTCACAATGGCAAGATTGGCTGGATACAATTAAACAAAAAAGTGAGATTTGGTACGAGCAAACAACAAAGTCAGGTAAAACTCATCTAGTAAATCTGCGCGATCGCTTGTTTGAAATTGAATTAGTGGAAACTACTAATCTCGTAACATCGCCAGTTAGTTTGCGATATATAGGTAGTTGTCGTCCAGATGGTACACTGTTGCGTCCAGAACAAGTTCTGTTTATGCTAGAACAAGTGGCAGGCACAGAACTCCAGCTACTGCAAATCCATCGCCATCGTTTGATTTTGCAGGATTAGTGAATTGCTTGAGGGCAACTTGCAATTGAGTTGCTTCTCTATTTTCGCTATGGGGAATTGATTTTTGACAAGGTTGCGTTAGAATGATATGAAGAGAATTTTTCTGGCGCTGCATTGAGTTATTTGGTTCACAATCCTGGTACTGAGGGTTTAAAAGCAGAGATTTAGAGAGCGACATCTAGGATTTTATCCCAGACCACCACCAGGCAGATTCAAGAACACTCTCTCTTGATGGTTATCTTGTGAATCAATGACTAAATAAAAGGCTTCGTCGGCTTCTCTAAACTTTATGATTTTTAACACACATGCTAAATGCCTAATTCTTAGAGAATGAAGGCGTTGCATCAAAAATTAACCATGGACGGGTGATTAAATTGCTTAAATAATATGCAGCCGTTCTGGAATTATCGGGCGTGTAAACGCATTTCTCCAGTCAATAGCTCTTTAAGTGTGGGCTTAAGTTCGCGGTTTTTACTAACAGCAGCGCCTGTTTGGGCTTGCAGGGGCAATAAGGGACAACATACCCTCAAGTCTGTTTTTGCTGCCAAATTTTGAGGAAATTGAATGCCGAAACAAATTATTATCGCGGAGCAGCATCAAATAGCTGCCGTATTTTCTGAAGATCAAATACAAGAATTAGTTGTTGCTACAGGTCATCACCAAATTGGTGATATCTACTTAGGAGTAGTAGAAAATGTATTACCTGGAATCGATGCTGCTTTCGTCAATATCGGCGACCCAGAACGTAACGGATTTATTCATGTTACAGACTTAGGGCCATTACGACTCAAGCGTACAGCAGCAGCGATCACAGAATTGCTAGCACCACAACAAAAAGTATTGGTGCAAGTAATGAAGGAGCCAACAGGAACAAAAGGGCCAAGGCTTACAGGTAACATCACTTTACCAGGACGTTATGTTGTACTCATGCCCTACGGACGGGGTGTAAATTTATCCCGACGGATAAGAAATGAAAATGAGCGTAACCGCTTACGAGCATTGGCAATTTTGATTAAACCTGCGGGGATGGGTTTGTTAGTTCGCACAGAAGCAGAAGGTAAACCCGAAGAAGCAATCATTGAGGATTTAGAAAACTTACAAAAACAATGGGAAGCGATTCAGCAAGAAGCAGTTTCTACCCGCGCACCTGCACTACTCAACCGGGACGATGATTTTATCCAGCGTGTACTGCGAGATATGTACGGTGCGGATGTCAATCGAATTGTTGTAGACTCCAGTACTGGCTTAAAACGGGTAAAACAGTATTTGCAAAACTGGAGTGGTGGACAAGTACCACAAGGATTATTGATCGACCACCACCGCGATCGCGCAGCGATTTTAGAATACTTCCGGATCAATGCTGCGATCAAAGAAGCTCTTAGACCCAGAGTAGATCTACCTTCTGGTGGCTACATTATTATCCAGCCTACAGAAGCATTAACAGTGATCGATGTCAACTCTGGTTCATTTACGCGATCGGCAACAGCCAGAGAAACAGTTTTATGGACAAACTGTGAAGCAGCCACAGAAATTGCTCGTCAGCTGCGTTTACGGAATATAGCTGGTGTGATTGTAGTTGATTTCATTGATATGGAAACACGACGTGATCAACAACATGTCATTGAACACTTTAATAAGGCTCTCAAATCAGACAAAGCCCGTCCTCAGATTGCTCAATTAACAGAACTAGGTCTAGTAGAACTCACCCGTAAGCGCCAAGGTCAAAATATTTACGAATTGTTTAGTGAATCTTGTCAAACCTGTGGTGGTTTAGGGCATGTTGTGCATTTACCTGGAGAAATCGAAAGCCGTTCGATTGCACCACCACCCGAATTACCAGAACGCTTGGTATCTTTGCCTCACAAAGAACCCCGTCTGCCATCTCCTCGCTTGAGTGAAGCACGGGAAAACTACGATGGATTTGGGGAAGGATACGAACACGAAAACGATCTAAGTGGATTGAATCTAGCCAATCATCCTAGCTATCAAGAAATTAGTGACAACAAAAGACGTCGCCGTCGTCGCATCGGAATAAATGGCGGTAACGGAAAAGAAGAGCCACGCATCAATGGTAATCCCTTATCACTGGTGAATGATCCAGATATGGACATTGATGGAGAGGGAGAATTAGTAGAGACTTCTGATCTACCTATACCCAACATTAGTAAACCAGGTTGGGTAGACAGAGGAGAACGAGCTAAAATTTCAAGACCAGAGATAGTCAAACCAGTCGTAGAACCACCAGAGATTGTGACTGTGGAAATGACACCACCCGAACAAGATGTGTACGCTTTGATGGGAGTTTCACCATTAGTGAAATTGAACCGAGAAGTCAGAAATCCCAAGTCTGTCATTATTAACGTTACTCTCCCTGGTCAAGGTGCTGCTACACAAACAGAAACAACCCCGGAAATTGCTCAAACAGCAACTAGAACCATAGAAAGTCCAATACAAACAGAACCATTGTCATCAGTTGTAAATGAAACATCGGATTCATCCACGATGACAGATGAAACAGAAGCCAGTAATAGTACTGCTGTTCGTCGTCGCCGCCGTCGTTCTTCCGCTTTGGAGACAGATCCATCAACAGCTGACAGCTAAAGCTAAAAGTTAAAAACTTTAAAATATGGTCATGAGTAAGCCAGATACCGCTTCTGTTGATTCGTCAACACTTAAACAGGAAGCGAGTTGGCTGGAATTTTCCGCATTTTCAGACATCTGTGGACTAGTTGCAGGCGTCGATGAAGTAGGGCGGGGCTGTTTATTTGGGCCTGTAGTAGCTGCTGCTGTGATACTACCAAATGATGCTCTGCCTGCATTGATGGCAGCAAAAATCAAAGATAGTAAAAAGTTGTCTAATTCTCGTAGGAGTCAGCTAGCCCAACATATCCAGACTGTTGCCATCGACTACAAAATAGGCTTTGCTTCAGTTGTAGAAATTGATCAAATAAATATTTTGCAGGCTACACTTTTAGCGATGAAGCGAGCAGTATTGAAGCTAAAGGTGCAGCCTACACTCTGCTTGATTGATGGTAAGCAATCGATTAAAGACTTGCCACTGTTGCAACAAACAATAGTCAAGGGAGACGAGCGATCGCTCGCGATTGCAGCTGCTAGCATTATTGCCAAAGTGTGGCGAGATGACTTGATTGTAAGGCTTGCCTCTAAATATCCCATGTATGACTTGGAGCAAAATAAGGGTTATGGAAGTCCAAAGCATTTATTAGCACTGCAAGAACATGGATCTTCACCTTTACATCGCAAGTCTTTTCGTCCTTGTCGAATTTGATTAACGCCTCTAAAGACAAGGGAGAAGGAGAGACAAGGGAGAAGGAGAATTCCATTCCCCTATGTCCTCCTTATCCCCCTTGGACAAATAAGAGCAAAACTGGGCAACCTTATATATTTTGCCCACATTTAATATCTAGGAGTGGAGGTGGCAGCATTCGCATATTGGCGAGTGAAAATTGAGGCAGGCTACCTGCGGAAGCCGCTCCGCGTCTACAACACAGATAACCCAATTGGCCAACGAGTAATACCAGAACAAGCCTGCCTCAATTTTTTGTTTTCGCCTCGCAAGGGGGTAAGTAGAGTGGAATACAATTAATCCTCTAATCAAACCCCCTTGCTGCATTCATGTTGCCCAGTTTTGCATACTCAAGAGTGAAACCCGCGTCCACTTGTGAATCTCAACGATGATTACTCAATATTGAGAATGGGTAAGTCTGGATTTTGCTCATCGCTACTAAGTTGTTCTTTTTGAGTTTGCAATGTTACCCAGCGACGATAATCTACTATTAATTGATGTAACAATCTTTGCTTAATTGTTAAGAGTACGCTTTTCAATAAACCATTGCCAGTGGTTTCTAAAATTGGTTTGGGAGTAAAGAAAAATGGGGGTGGTAACTCTACTTCTACTTCTAAATCTGCTCTACCTTGCAAACGAGTACCAGTCCTGAATTGAGATGGTGATAAATGCCCTTTTAAATTCAGATTGAAGCGCTGGTTAATGTACTCAATACCAAGGATTTCACAACCTTGCGATCGCAAATGAATTTTACCATTAGATTCTGCCCAGACTTTCATATCTACGGTAGGCTGAATACTTAGTGACATAAAAGTAAGGGGACGCATTTTTAAACGAAAAATATCATCAGCTAAAGGCTGAATTCGATTTGGATCTACTAATGCATAAACCAGACGTTGAGGCTGACGCAAATAGTGCTGAATGGGAATAGGCTGTTGTGGAACAGCAATTTCTACCGACTGGAAAGCGGTAAACTTGGTAGACATGCGTTCGTCAAAATAATTGTTTTATAATTCTATTATTTTTTAATTTTGGGAGTTTTTGAGAAAAAATGACAGTCAGAAGGCTAAAAACTTTTTGGAAACTATATTAACTAACAACAGTTATACAGCATCGATAAAAATCTTATATTTTTAAACAAACTTACACTTTGAACAAAATCTCATGACTTTATCAATTGCACATTTAGGTCCACCTGGCACTTATGCAGAACAAGCAGCCATTTTATACATCAATTGGTTGAGCCACAATCAAGGACTCCAAGCTACCTTATGTCCTTATCCTAGCATTTCCCAAACACTTCGATCTGTTGCCCAATCTCAGGTAAATCTAGCTGTCGTACCTGTGGAAAATTCGATTGAGGGTAGTGTGACAATGACTATGGATACCCTATGGCAACTGGATAATTTACAAATTCAGATGGCTTTAGTAATGCCAATTGTTCATACTTTGATTTCCAGCGCTGATAGCATAGAGAGCATAAAAACAGTTTATTCTCACCCCCAAGCTTTAGCACAATGCCAAAAATGGTTAGAGCAATTTCTCCCCAATGTACAATTAATTCCTGCTAATTCTACAACCGAGGCATTGCAGATACTCAAGCAAGATTTGACAGTGGCGACGATCTCATCTGAGCGAGCAGCACAACTTTATAATCTACCTATATTAGTTAATGGTATCAATGATCACCCAGAAAACTGTACTCGTTTTTGGGTTATAAGTCAAGCTGATATGGCCAATAACTATCAAAAATCTTCTCTCAAAATTAGTCACACTTCGCTAGCTTTTAGCGTTGGTGCTAATTTACCAGGAGCCTTAGTTAAGCCACTACAAATATTTGCCCAATTAAATATTAACCTTAGCCGGATTGAGTCTCGTCCTACGAAGCGATCGCTAGGGGAATACTTATTTTTTATCGATGCGGAAGCAGACACATCTCAAATACAAATGCAATCCGCCTTACAAGAATTAACTACATACACAGAAATAATAAAAATTTTTGGTAGTTATGGTGTTTTGCCTATGGGATAGGGGATAGAGGATAGGGGTTAACTACTAACCACTAACCACTAACCACTAACCACTAACCATTTATAACTTCTGATTAAAAGTGTCTTTGAGAACAGTGCGAGCTGCTAAATGATTACGGGTAGAAGTTAAGATTTCTGTTTCCCGTTCTAAACGAGCAACAGTGTCTTGCATTTCTAGCAACGCTTGCTGTTCTAAAGCAACACCATAAAGATTGCTTGCTACCCAATAAGAAAGTTCTAAAGGTAAATCAGGTAAATCTTCTGGGAGTTCAATCTGTTGTTCAGTTAACTTAGCTGAGAGGCGAACAACATCTTTTAGCAGCTGAGATAACTCTTTGGCCATTGGACGTAAATCTTTTGTGGGTGGATGATCTTCAATCCATTCGACTAAACCAACAGGATAGGGTTTTTCACGTATATACTCTAAAACACGAAATCTTTGCTGTCCCAAAGTCAACATTTTCATCCGATCATCCGGTAAACGTTGATAATGAACAATTTCGGCACAGCAACCTACATTAGCGATCGCACCTTTTACCGGATCAACCATTAATACTCCAAACCTGCGATCGCTTTCCAGAATCGTGTTCATCATGATTCTGTAGCGAAATTCAAAGATGTGCAAGGGCAATTGCTTTGTAGGGAACAAAACGACTTCTGACAACGGGAACAGAGGTAGTTCACGAACGGCAATTTTAGAAGAGGATGTCATTTTTACCTTGTTAGAACTTTGGTATAAGTTTTATCTGATGATTCTCTTTAAAATTTTTTTTATATTTGATTTTTGCCGTACTATAGCTACATTCTAGCATCTGTTTCCCAGCAAATAAAAAGCCCTGAAGATATATCTTTCAGGGCAAGGTAAATATTCACACCAAATAAGGTCATTTGTCCTTTGTCTTTACTAATGACAAATGACTAATGAGTAATTTATAGTTTTACTTCAATATCCACGCCTGAAGGCAGATCCAGTTTCATCAAAGCATCAATAGTTTTAGAAGAAGGCTGGTAAATATCAATAATGCGGCGGTGGGTGCGAGTTTCAAAGTGTTCTCGTGAATCTTTATCCACGTGTGGCGATCGCAGCACACAGTAGATCCGGCGTTTTGTAGGTAAGGGAATTGGCCCAATCGCTGTAGCGTTTGTACGATTTGCAGTATCTACAATCTTCTCGCAAGATGTATCTAGTAAGCGACGGTCAAATGCCTGTAAGCGAATTCTAATCTTTTGCTGCTGCAAAGTAGCCATTTTCGGTTGTCCTGGTTCTGATGAGTTAGGTAATTGGGGAGAGGAGACTGGGGATTGGGGATTGGGAACTAAGACAAATTTTTTCCCAATCCCCAATCCCCGATTCCCGATCCCTTTTATTTCAGGAATATAAAAGAGCAGAGAGGATTTATACCACCTCTGCTCCTTGTTTAATCAAGATAAACAGATGCTATTTGACGATTTTGGAAACGACACCAGCACCGATTGTACGACCGCCTTCACGGATAGCGAAGCGCATTCCTTGTTCAATAGCGATCGCATTGATCAGTTCTACTGTCATCTTGATCCGGTCTCCGGGCATAACCATTTCTGCGTCACTGCCGTCATCGGAGGTAAAGGTCTTAATAGTACCGGTTACGTCGGTTGTCCGCACGTAGAATTGAGGACGATAACCTGCAAAGAAAGGAGTTTTACGACCGCCTTCTTTTTCAGTGAGAACGTACACTTCTCCTTCAAATTGAGTATGGGGAGTGATAGAACCAGGTTTGGCAATTACCATGCCTCGTTCAATATCAGCTTTTTGGACACCGCGTAATAGTATACCAGCGTTATCCCCAGCCATACCTTCTTCAAGACTCTTCTTGAACATCTCGATCCCGGTAACGGTGGTGGCACGAGTATCTTTGATACCAACTAGCTCTACGTTATCGCCAATCTTGACTTTACCCCGTTCGATACGTCCGGTAGCTACCGTACCACGACCTGTGATCGAGAACACGTCTTCTACAGCCATCAGGAAGGGCTTATCAATATCACGCTCTGGTGTGGGAATGTAAGCATCTACAGCATCCATCAGTTCGTAGATTTTATCTACCCACTTATCTTCACCCTTCTGTGTCTTGGGGTTAGCTGTCATTTTTTCCAGCGCTTGCAGACCAGAACCTTTGATCACTGGTATGTCGTCACCAGGGAAATCATAGCTGGAAAGTAGTTCACGAACTTCCAACTCTACCAGTTCCAACAATTCTTCATCATCCACCATGTCTTCTTTATTTAAGAAGACAACTAGGTTGGGTACACCCACCTGGCGTGCGAGTAGAATGTGTTCACGGGTTTGGGGCATCGGGCCATCCGCAGCAGAAACCACCAGGATCGCACCATCCATTTGCGCTGCACCAGTGATCATGTTCTTCACATAGTCAGCGTGTCCAGGACAGTCTACGTGAGCATAGTGACGGTTTTCTGTCTCATACTCAACGTGAGCGGTATTAATGGTAATACCCCGTGCTTTTTCTTCAGGTGCGTTATCGATTTGATCATAACCTTTACCGGTAGCCTTACCGATCGCAGCCAAAGTCATGGTAATAGCTGCTGTTAATGTGGTTTTACCGTGGTCAACGTGGCCAATAGTGCCGATATTAACGTGGGGTTTAGTCCTTTCAAACTTTGCGCGTGCCATGAATGCTCGTTTCCTTTTTTAATTAAGCGTTCCCTTTGCTTTTAGCTATGATTGCCTCAGCCACGTTGCGAGGCACTTCATCGTAGTGGCTAAATTCCATCGAGAATATGCCTCGACCTTGGGTCTTCGACCGGATGTCAGTGGCGTAACCAAACATTTCTGCCAATGGGACTTTAGCAGTCACTTTGGCGATTCCTTGCTCGGAACCCATCCCCTCAATCTGCCCGCGACGGGAATTGAGGTCGCCCATTACATCCCCAAGGAAGTTTTCGGGAACTTCAACCTCAACTTTCATCATAGGCTCTAAAAGGATAGGTGAAGCTTTCATTACAGCTTCTTTCATTGCCATTGAACCAGCGATTTTGAAGGCCATTTCCGAGGAGTCCACTTCATGGTAAGACCCATCAATCAGCGTCGCTTTAACGTCAATGAGTGGATATCCAGCGAGAATACCCGATTCGCAGGTTTCTTTCATACCTGCTTCTACTGGTGATATGTACTCTTTCGGTACAGTACCACCAACAATCTTGGAGACGAATTCAAAGCCGCTTCCGGGTTCTCCTGGTGCTAAGTCAATCACAACATGACCGTACTGACCTTTACCACCGCTTTGGCGGATGAATTTACCTTCAATTCTGTTGACTTGTTTGCGAATTGTTTCGCGGTAAGCTACTTGTGGCGCACCAACATTAGCTTCCACTTTAAATTCGCGTAACATCCGGTCTACAAGAATTTCTAGGTGCAACTCTCCCATTCCAGCAATTACCGTTTGGTTGGTTTCTGGATCGACGTTCACGCGGAAAGTCGGATCTTCTTCGGAGAGAGATTGTAGAGCTTTGGACAGTTTGTCCATGTCGTTCTTGGTTTTGGGTTCTACCGCCACCGAGATTACAGGCTCTGGAATAAACAAGGATTCCAGAATTACTGGTGAGCCTTCATCGGTCAGAGTATCACCAGTCAAGGTGTCTTTTAACCCTACTGCGGCTCCCAGATCTCCGGCTCTAAGTTCATCTACGTCAATGCGATTATCTGCCTTCAAAACTACTAGACGAGAAATTCTTTCTTTCTTGTTTTTGGTGGCGTTGAGGACGTAGCTACCTTTCTTCAGAACACCAGAATACACACGAACAAACGTCAAACGACCATAAGGGTCAGCCATAATCTTGAACGCAAGCGCCGACAGAGGTTCATTGTCGTCAGCATGGCGTTCTACAGTTTCGCCATTGGGCAGTGTACCTTGGATTGCGGGTACGTCAGGGGGTGCTGGCAGGTAATCTACTACAGCATCAAGCAGAAGTTGTACACCTTTGTTCTTGAAAGCTGAACCACAAAGCACTGGCACAATCGTACCTGCAACAGTGCCTTTACGCAGAGCAGTACGGATTTCTGCTTCGGTGAGTTCTTCGCCTTCAAAGTACTTGTTCATCAGATCGTCATCGGTCTCAGCTACCGCTTCAATCAGTTTGTTACGGTATTCCTGAACCAAATCCTGCATATCTGCGGGAATATCTTCTTCTCTGATGTCTGTTCCTTGGTCATTGCCGTAGATATACGCCCGCATCTTGACTAGATCAACCAGACCCAGGAAATCACTTTCGCTACCAATAGGCAATTGAATAGGAATAGCATTAGTCCGCAAGCGATCGCGCACTTGTTCGTAAACTTTGTAAAAGTTCGCGCCCGTGCGATCCATCTTGTTGATAAAGATGATACGTGGAACTTTATAACGATCCGCTTGTCGCCATACTGTTTCTGTTTGTGGTTGCACACCACCAACAGAACATAAAACTGTAATTACACCATCCAAAACCCGCATGGAACGTTCCACTTCAATCGTGAAATCTACGTGTCCGGGAGTGTCGATAATGTTAATTTGATGATCTCTCCAACTGGTGCTAATCGCAGCAGCTGTAATAGTAATTCCCCGCTCACGCTCCTGGTCCATCCAGTCGGTGACGGCGGTTCCTTCATGGACTTCACCAATTTTATGAATTATGCCAGAGTAAAATAAAATTCTCTCTGTTGTTGTTGTCTTGCCCGCATCTATATGCGCCGCAATACCGATATTGCGTACTCTCTCTAGCGGGTTCGTACGTGCCACAGCTGCCTCCTATACTTTTCGCCTCATGATATCTTGTATATTACACTTTGTTAAGATTCTATCTTTTCTGGTAAACCGTCTTTTTATTTAGTAACTACCACGATATATCTTTTACGTTGGTAGAGACGCGCCTGAGCGCGTTTCTACAATGTTTAGTAGCGGTAATGTGCAAAGGCTTTATTTGCTTCTGCCATCCGGTGCGTTTCTTCACGCTTACGAATCGAACTACCAGTTTCGTTAGCAGCATCCATCAATTCTTGAGCTAGTCTGCCAGCCATTGTCCGGCCAGGTCTAGATCTAGAAAATTGTACTAACCAACGCAATGCCAAACTTGTACCACGCTCCGCTCGTACTTCCATGGGAACTTGATATGTAGCACCGCCTACTCGTCGAGCTTTTACTTCTACCAATGGCGTTGCATTCCGCACTGCTCTTTCAAACGTTTCCAATGGATCGCTTCCGGTTCTTTCCTCGATATTTTTCATCGCAGCATAGACAATCCGTGCGGCAAGTGATTTTTTGCCACTACGCATCACCCGACGGATCATCATGCTTACTAGGCGACTGTTATAAACAGAGTCAGGTGGAACTGGGCGCTTTTGAGTAACACCACGACGAGACATACTTCAACCTTAAATTTCTGAATTTAGCAACTAGATGATTTATGTTTAGACAGTTTTTCATTGCTGAAATCGCAATGGAACTGACCTGTTTAACTTGATGCCCTCAACAAGACATACAAGGCGACAATAATTATATACCTTAATAGCTAATTTAATAGCTAATCAAACTCAATTTAAAATGCTGCTGTCGCTGATAGCATTCTAAAATTTCCCATATTCACAGTAAACAGGGCATTAGATGCTCTAGTAATTTAACTTAAACTTTCTTAGACACTCACACTTTTTGACAGAATCAATGCGATCGCACTTCAGACTGCCTGCGAGTAATGATCTTCATACAGGTCTTACATTCTGATATACTTAGCTTTGTCCCTGTATAAAATTATAAGGAACTGCCGCTTGCTTTTGATGGCATCGATTTCCGTGCAAACGCACGGAATCAATTCAAATTCTATCATTCATTGATTTTTGTTGAACAGTGGCATTAAAAATCATAGCAAAAACAAAAAAAGTAAACTTTTTTTTGTTGATGCACACACACCTTACTAAAATCAAAGGTTAATTTGTATGAGCTATGCCAACTGCTCCACAAATAAATCTAAAAGCGAATGAGTCTCAAAACGCGATTAATCGCGTTTTGACTAGATTAATCGCGCCGATCTCTATTTTTTTGGACGTTTGGTTCCATACTTGGAACGACCTTGTTTGCGGTCTTTGACTCCGGCTGTATCTAAAGTGCCACGAATGATGTGGTATCTCACGCCTGGTAAGTCCTTAACCCGACCGCCACGAATCATTACAACAGAGTGTTCTTGCAAGTTATGACCAATCCCTGGAATGTAGGCTGTGACTTCAAATCCAGAAGTTAATCTTACCCTTGCGACTTTACGCAGAGCCGAATTCGGTTTTTTCGGTGTGGTCGTGTATACTCTAGTACAAACACCCCGACGTTGTGGGCATTGTTTTAGAGCTGGGGACTTGGTTTTTTGACGCGCTTTTTCGCGTTCGTTACGTATTAGCTGCTGTATGGTGGGCATGAGTTACAGCGCGTGAAGCTGCTTATAGTTGAACTTTTGACAACAAATTCTAATTATATCTTTTTTGTGTGTCAAAAGTCAATATAATATTATTTTTTTGTTAGGAATAATCGCCAACCATTAACAATCAATCAATAGCAAACGAATTACCACAGCCACAAGTAGCGTTTGCTTGGGGATTTTGGAAGCGAAAAGCACCGCCCATTAAATCCTCAGAATAATCTATGGTTAGACCATCAACGTAATTAAAGCTTTGGGGGTCTATAACTACTTGAATACCTTCACATTCTAAAGTGCGATCGCCTGTCTTAACAGTTTCATCAAAATACATATCATAATACCAGCCAGAACAACCACCGACTTTAACTGCCAATCGAAACAACGGATTTGGTTGTTGCTGCTTAGATTTTAACCTTCTAATCTCACTGACTGCTGCTGGACTCAGATGAATCATGGAATGGATCTGGGGATTGAAAGCTTTACCTTAAAAATATTACAGGTTATGGTTGGTGGTTGCTCAAAGGGGATTGGGGATTGTCGAGCTATTGGCAACAAGTTCTTAATTTTGTAGACACGTAGCGGCGGGCGTGCAGGTATTTTAAATTTTGAATTGATAGTCCCTCTTCCCTTGTTCCCCTTGTCCCCGATCCCCTATCCTTTATATCTATCTAGTGCATGGCTATTTTGACTTCAATCTTCTGCGCGAGCGTAATCGTCTTGGAAACGGATAATATCATCCTCACCTAAGTATTCTCCGTTTTGTACTTCGATTAATACCAAAGGGATCACACCAGGATTCTCTAAACGATGGGCTGTACATTGGGGTACATATGTAGACTGATTATTGCCCAGCAAGACTTCTTGCTCACCACAAACTACTCTGGCTGTACCAGAAACAACTATCCAGTGTTCGCTGCGATGATGGTGCATTTGTAAACTCAGTCGATGTCCGGGTTTCACTTCGATACGCTTAATTTTATAGCCGCGTCCTTCTTCCAAAACTGTAAAAGAACCCCAAGGACGCAGTTCTGTTGCTGCAACACCTCTTGCAGTGATAGCCGAAGGCAAAGGCAGCGCATTAGTTTGTGTTGTTTCTTGGTATTGAGCCATAGTTACCTCATTCGGAGACATAACAAAACCGTTAGTACTCTTAACTATTGATGGAAAAATATGGCGCTATGTTGCAACCGTATAAATCAGCAATCTAGCCCACACCTGCCAAACATAGCAAAATCACAGTCTAAGGTGTAATCAATGACTGCTACCAATAACGTATCTATATCAAGTCTTCACGAATTGAAGTGGTAACTTTTAGTTAGCTTTAAATTTGGGGACTGGGGGACAAGGGGGAATATTTTTGATAGATTTTTCCTGCTCCCTGCTCCCCGATCCCTTATTCCCTATCTCTTTAACGCGGTTGCAAGAAAATCCCTATACCGTTGTGAACACGGGCTGCGGTATTGGGGAAACGATCCAGAAGTTGTCCTCCTAAATAAAGGCTCGTAGAACTACCACCATCCAGATTTAAAGCATCAACACAACCCATTTGCTGCATTAATTGAGCGTGTTCTGCTAAGGTAGGGCCGGCACCTCCAGCACGATTGTGAACAGCGGCGATGATGAGGTTGCCTGTTGTTGTTCTACAAATACCACTACGAATCGCTTTTTGCACAACAAAAGCATTACTGAATTGTTCGCCTTTGCCATTCAGGACAATTTGACGATTTTGTACAAGTAGGGGTCCTGCTCCGAGAATATAGGGGTAATTACTAAACTCTCCAGGACTGGTAGAACTGTCTATTTTTACTGAAGAACCAACAGGCAAAATAGAAGCGTTGGTGACAGCATTAGCACGTAGGACAAGCAAATATCCATCCGTAGGGATAGGAAAAGTTGTTTGACCGACTTTACCTGCTGGTAACTGATCAGTAACTTGATTTTTCTGGACGGTAAGGATAATTTCGTTGTCGGTTAAGGGCGAATAGTTCACTCCCCAAGCAGGAGTATAACGAGCTATACCACTTTGGACGTAGCCACTATTGAGAGTTAAAATCGGCAATTTTTGGTTATTAGCAGTAATGACATTTTCTAACAAAGCTAGACGACCCAGATAAAATTGGCCAGAATCATTCCAAGCGATCGCACCCCGGTTCAAAATGGGACTGGATAACCATTGACCATCTCGACGAATTGCACCCAAAGGTAGGCGATTATTGCGGTTAAAATAGCCACCATTAATCGCTGCGACTGCTAACTGTTGTTGTGCTGTTTGTATTAGAGGAGCAGTCCCTTTTAGGGTATTAGGGCTTGTAATCATCGGTCTAATTTTTAACCCGACAGTACGCGGATTGATTTCTAACCAAACAACTGGAAAGCGTTCCTGACCTAAATTTACATACTGCTGACGCCAGTTTAATCCTGGCGCCCAGGTAATTGCTCGTGGTAGTAGTGTATCTGGGCGAACATCAATCATCAGGCGATTCAGTGCAGTGCTGACTAGGGGGGCTAACCCAATGGGAATCTCCAGACGGATAATTGTCTGGTTGTTAATGACCTGCACTTGCTTGATTAATGGTGGGGGAGTGGGAGTAGTGTTTTGTTGATTCTCGTTTGATGGCAATATCTGTTTTAAGAGATTTTCGGGAAATGGTGCGGGGGTAGGAATGTTTTCTATTGCAGGTGGTGGCGGGGGGGTGTAACGTTGAATTAAAGCTGGGTCGGCGATACCATTTAACGTTATTGTCCAATCTCTGGTGGTTGGAGCAGAGGGTTTGAGAATTGGGTTATTTGGATCGTCGCTTAAAGGTTGATTTTGTTTAACTAGGGCTTCTTGGTTGATTTGCCAAGGAGTAGGGCGATCTAAATTGATAGTGATGCGTTCTATTAAAGATTCTTTGGTTTGATTAATCTCTGTGATTTTGGCGTTCGGTGTAGATATAAATAAAGTATTACCCTGCACTTGCATTTGCCATTCAGATGTTTTGGCAAAATTGGTAATATCTAAGTAGCGATAACCTCCCGCCAAGGTGCTAAGTAAAATCGGTGGTTTAGTTGCGGATGAATACCACTGTATTGGTTGTTTGGTAGGACTATTGCTATTTAATAAATCTACGCCGAAAAACTGCCGAATTGCTGCATCACTAATCTGAGTTGTCAATTGACCTGCTTTTACGCGTTTTTGTAACCATGCCCCTGGTAAGATTCGACCATTGAGAGAAATTTGATTACCATAGTATATTACCCCTGCTAAAGGAGGTGCAGGTGGTTTGGGTTTCGGTACTGGTTGTGGTTGAGCTGTAGTTGTAGATTGGGCAAGTTTTGTCTTGGTCTGTTTTTCTAAAGCGATTGACTCGTGAGGAATCGCAGTATAGGCGATCGCACAATCTCCAAGTGTTGTTAAGAACAGTACAGATAAAACCGTCGGTGATGCCAAGAACTTGACAAACCTACTGATACTAACAACTGCAACCTGGCTAGGTTGGCGTTGACAAGAATTTAATGTTTTTACCATAAATGATTCAGTATTTTGGAAAAATCTCACAGACAAACTAACTGAACTTTCTAAAATATCAAAAAATAATGACGTAAGTTTGGAACACGAACGTGATAATGTATATATGGGCTTTTTGTTTCTTGTTCAAGCGACAAGCAATTCTGCCACTATGAAGACTGCGATTTTAAGTGCGCTAAATTACAACTAGTGCTAAAAAATATTTCACAGCAGTCAAAAGCTTTTAAGCTGAATCTAGGTGGACTATCCTCACTAATTACTTGCTACTTAGGTGAGGTTTAGCTAACAGCAACACAGGTAACAAAGGGTGGTAAGTAAAAATCTAGACAGCTAATCCAAAAAGATTTAGGAATTGCCAAATGGGTATATAGTGTAATACGCTGATTTTGTCGCTGAATCAGGATAATTTTTGTATCAAAGAATTAGAGAAGTCAAGAATCTGAATTTTTAGTTAAGCCGAAAAAGGCTACAGCAAATTAGTGAATTGTATTGGACAATAAAGGGAATTGAGGAGTACATAGCTTCAGGATATAAAGAAAACACTGCGTGGGCAAACGTCGTTTGCTTAACTCAGCAAAAACCCATAAGAAACGACGCATAGATTTTAACACGGGCATGGTAAATATCAGCTCGAAGTTAAAATTTTTTTTCCTTAAATTTCGGTTATTGTGAATTTTTTCATTCGTGTATTTAGAAAAATTTTCCCAGTTGCAAAGACCTAAATTGTTAATTCATTGTCGGCATTACGATGGCAGGGTTAGTCTATGAATAAAAAATCGGTGAATCAAGAGCATCAAATTAGTTTTGCGGACAATCATCAGGAGTGTACCTACCAAGGACAAAGGTGGCTGGTTGAAGAAAGAGATGCCTGCGGTGTGGGTTTTATTGCCCATCGTTTAAAATACTCTAGTTATGAAATTGTCTCAAAAGCAATAGCCGCTTTAACTTGTCTAGAACACCGGGGTGGTTGCAGTGCAGACCAAGACTCTGGTGATGGTGCAGGAATTTTGACCGCGATTCCGTGGGAGTTGTTCCAAGAGGATTTTGCCACATGGGGAATAGAAATTCCTACTAACAACAATGTTGTTGTGGGGATGATATTTTTACCGCAAAATCCCCAAGTAGCACAAAAAGCTAAAGCTGTAGTTGAGCAAGTAGCAGCTGAGGAAAATTTGACTGTACTGGGCTGGCGAGTAGTACCAGTAGCACCAGAGATATTGGGTGTACAGGCTAGAGAAAATCAACCCCAAATCGAACAAGTTTTTTTAGTCTCTGCTGATAAAAGTGGTGAGGAACTCGAACGGCAATTGTATATTACCCGTCGCCTGATCGCCAAAGCCATCCGCAATCATAACCATAACTGGTCAGAAGAATTTTACATTTGTTCCCTGTCAAGCCGCACAATCGTTTACAAAGGCATGGTGCGTTCAGCAGTTTTGGGAGAATTTTATCTCGATTTAAAAAATCCAGCTTATAAAAGTGCCTTTGCTGTATACCACCGTCGTTTTAGCACCAACACTATGCCGAAATGGCCCTTAGCACAACCAATGCGGCTTTTGGGTCACAATGGCGAAATTAACACTTTGTTGGGTAATATTAACTGGATGACTGCTAGACAAGCAAGTTTAGAGCATCCAGTTTGGGGCGATCGCATAGAAGAACTCAAGCCTTTTGTCAATATTAATAACAGTGACTCCGCGACCTTGGATAATGTATTTGAGTTACTCATACGCTCCGGTCGCAGTCCCCTGGAAGCCTTGATGATCATGGTTCCAGAAGCTTATCAAAATCAACCTTCGCTGCGTGATTTTCCGGAGATAGTCGATTTCTATGAATACTATAGCGGTCTCCAGGAAGCATGGGACGGGCCAGCACTTTTGGTATTTAGCGATGGTCGTAAAGTCGGCGCAACCTTGGATCGTAATGGTTTAAGACCTGCTCGCTATTGCATTACCAAAGACGACTATATTATTGTTGCTTCCGAAGCTGGTGTTGTGCCAGTAGATGAAGCTAATATCATCGAAAAAGGCAGACTCGGCCCAGGACAAATGATCGCCGTAGATTTAGACAGCAATGAAGTGCTGAAAAACTGGGAAATCAAACAGCGCATTGCCAAAAAACAACCCTATGGAGAATGGTTGCAACAGCACCGCCAAGAACTCAAAACTTTAGTCAATGGTCATTTGTTATCAGTTAATGGTAACGGAGTCCACGCTAACGGACACCGAACCACCAACAACCAAGAACCAACAATTAATATAGATAGACAAAACCTACTGCAACATCAAATTGCTTTTGGCTACACCACCGAAGATGTGGAAATGGTGATTCAGCCAATGGCTATTGATGGCAAAGAAGCAACTTTCTGCATGGGTGATGACATTCCCTTAGCAGTTCTCTCGGAAAAACCTCACCTGCTGTACGACTATTTTAAACAACGTTTTGCTCAGGTGACAAATCCCGCCATTGATCCTCTGCGGGAAAAATTGGTGATGTCACTAAAAGTGGAACTGGGTGAACGGGGTAATTTGTTAGATCCCAAACCAGAGTATGCTCGCAGATTAAAACTAGAGTCGCCAGTACTGACACAGGCCGAACTCGAAGCAATTAAAAATTCTGAGTTTACGACAACTGAGTTATCCACACTGTTTACTATTGCCAAAGGACCAGAAGAATTAAAAGTCGCAGTCAAGTCTTTGCAAACCAAAGCAGTAGAAGCAGTGCGTGCTGGTGCGAAGATTTTAGTCCTGAGCGATCGCGCCCGTGAAGGAATCAGTTCCGAATATTCTTACATTCCGCCTTTATTGGCGGTGGGTGCAGTACACCATCACTTGATTGAGTCAGGATTGCGGATGAAAGCATCATTGGTGGTTGACACAGCTCAATGCTGGAGTACTCATCACTTTGCTTGTTTAATTGGCTACGGTGCGGGTGCGATTTGTCCCTATATGGCCTTAGAGACAGTAACTGATTGGTGGGCAGATCCGAAAACACAGCAATTTATGGAACGGGGTAAAATTGCTACCCTCACCTTAGACCAAGCTATAGGTAACTATCGCCAAGCTGTAGAAAGTGGTTTGCTGAAAATTCTCTCGAAGATGGGAATTTCGTTACTTTCCAGTTACCAAGCAGCCCAAATCTTTGAAGCAATTGGTATTGGTGGCGATTTACTACAACTAGCATTTAAAGGTACAACTTCCCGCATTGGTGGTTTGAGTGTCAGCGATCTGGCTCAAGAAGTGCTATCTTTCCACATCAAAGCTTTCCCAGAATTAACAACGAAGAAATTACAAAACCTGGGTTTTGTCAATTACCGTCCCGGTGGCGAATACCATATGAATAGCCCCGAATTGGCGAAAGCGTTACACAAGGCTGTAGATGGCAAGAACTACGACCACTACGAAGTTTACAAGAAGTATCTGCAACAAAGACCGTTAACTGCACTGCGCGACTTGCTCGATATGCAGAGCGATCGCACTCCGATTCCCATTGAAGAGGTAGAGCCAGTCAGCGAAATTGTCAAGCGCTTTTGTACTGGTGGAATGTCCTTGGGAGCTTTGTCGCGGGAAGCTCATGAAACTTTAGCGATCGCCATGAATCGCATCGGTGGTAAATCTAATTCTGGAGAAGGCGGGGAAGATCCAGTCCGGTTTACAGTCTTAGATGATGTCGATGTTGCTGGCCATTCCCCGACTCTGGCTCATCTCAAAGGATTACGCAACGGTGATACCGCTTCCAGCTCCATCAAGCAAGTAGCATCAGGACGTTTTGGTGTCACACCACAGTACCTGATGAGCGCCAAGCAAATTGAAATCAAAATCGCTCAAGGTGCAAAACCAGGGGAAGGCGGACAATTACCAGGAAAGAAGGTCAGCCCCTACATTGCGATGCTGCGGCGCTCGAAGCCTGGTGTTACCTTGATTTCACCGCCACCACACCACGATATTTATTCGATTGAAGACCTAGCGCAGTTAATTTTTGACCTGCACCAAATCAACCCGCAAGCCCAAGTGTCAGTGAAGCTAGTTGCAGAAATTGGGATTGGCACAATCGCGGCGGGTGTAGCAAAAGCTAACGCTGATATTATCCAGGTTTCCGGTCATGATGGTGGTACAGGTGCTTCACCACTAAGTTCTATTAAACACGCAGGCTCACCGTGGGAACTCGGATTGACAGAAGTGCATCGTGTGCTGATGGAAAATAGTTTGCGCGATCGCGTGATTCTACGTGTAGATGGCGGGATCAAGAGTGGCTGGGATGTAATTATGGGTGCGTTGATGGGAGCAGAAGAATTTGGCTTCGGTTCCATCGCCATGATTGCCGAAGGTTGTATCATGGCTCGTATCTGTCACACAAATAACTGTCCTGTGGGTGTCGCTTCCCAGAGAGAAGAACTACGGAAGCGATTTACAGGTATCCCAGAACACGTAGTTAACTTCTTCTACTTTATCGCTGAAGAAGTCCGCAGTTTACTAGCAAGGTTTGGTTATCGTTCACTATTAGATATAGTTGGACGTGCTGATTTGTTGAAAGCACGACAAGATGTACATATCAACAAAACACAAACACTGAACCTTGACTGTTTATTAAGGCTACCAGATACCAAAACCGACCGTAGCTGGTTAGTCCATGAGAAAGTTCACTGCAACGGCGATGTTTTGGATGATCAATTGCTTTGTGATCCCGACATTCAAGCCGCGATTAGTAATCATGGTATGGTTACGAAGACAGTACTTGTTGTGAATACTGATAGAACTGTTGGTACACGCCTAGCTGGAGCGATCGCCTCCCAATACGGCGACAATGGCTTTAGTGGCCAAATTAACCTCAACTTCCAAGGTAGTGTAGGACAAAGCTTTGGTGCTTTCAACTTACCTGGAATGACTTTGACTCTGGAAGGAGAAGCCAACGACTACGTAGGTAAAGGAATGAATGGTGGTGAAATTATCATCAAACCACCGACAGCAGCTAACTACGATTCATCACAAAACGTGATTATTGGCAATACCTGTCTCTATGGTGCTACTGGGGGGATATTGTTTGCGAATGGTTTGGCTGGAGAACGCTTTGCTGTCCGTAACTCCAAAGGAACAGCAGTCATTGAGGGAGCAGGTGATCACTGCTGCGAGTACATGACTGGTGGGGTGGTTGTTGTGCTTGGTAAAGTCGGACGTAACGTTGGCGCTGGGATGACTGGTGGACTAGGTTACTTCTTGGATGAAGATGGTAGGTTCTCAGAATTAGTTAACCGGGAAATTGTGAAAATTCAGCGAGTGATTACGAAAGCTGGTGAAAAGCAACTCAAAGAATTAATCACAGCTCATCTGCATCGCACCAAATCACCAAAAGCAAAAATGATTCTCGAAAACTGGGAAGAATTCTTACCGAAATTCTGGCAATTAGTTCCACCTTCTGAAGCTGATAGTCCAGAAGCAAATTCTCAACAAGAAAAGCAGTTGAGTCCAGTTTAGTTTAAACTTTGTAGAGACGTTGCAGTGCAACGTCTCTACAAAGTCTCTACAGAGCCAAAATTCTGACTAGAGCAGTATTGATTACCGAGCTACTTGTTTTTTTGTATTTGCAATTAAATTATAGTTTTTATCTTGTAATTGTAATAATTCTGGGATGGTAACAAAGCGATAACCTTGTTGTTTTAATTTACTAATAATTTTTGGTAAAGCTGCTACTGTATGAGAGCGATTACCGCCTCCGTCATGCATTAACACAATACCACCCGGCTTGGCCTGTTTTAGAACTCTACTCGTTAATGTCGAAGCATTGGGACGACTATAATCTACAGAATCAGCCGACCACATTACTACTGTATACTTATTGTTTTTGGCATAACTCGCTAAACCATTGTGCAGCATTCCACCAGGAGGACGAAATAAAGTTGTTTTCGCTCCTGTGACTTGAGATATTAATTCTGATGTATGGTCAATTTCAAAGGCTGCTGCTTGCTGATTAAAAAAATGATACCAGTGATGCCAAGTGTGGTTGCCAATGACGTGACCATCTGCCACAACTTGTTTAGCTAAATTAGGATAATTTTTAAGATTTTGTCCAACTACAAAGAATGTAGCCTTAATATTATTTTCCCTCAGAACATTTAAGACTTTTACAGTGTAATCAGGCCAAGGCCCATCATCAAAGGTAAGAGCTATGACTTTATCATTTGGGGGAAGTTTTGCCTGATTAATTATTGTCCCTTGAAAGCGCGATGGTATAGTGTAGGAAATTCCTTTTAATTTTGCCTGTTGTTGCCAACTTGCTAGCATGACAGTCTTAAATTGCTTTAGGCGTCTTTGAGTGCCTGTTTTGACCCCTGTGTCATTTACATTATCTATAGTAGGTTGCGTCTGAATCTCAGAGCTACTTTGGTTAATAGGCATAATCAAACCAAGACTCAAGCTACCGCACAAGGCAATTAGCGAAATCAATATTCCTTGTGGCCAGACAACAGACTTATTATTTTCCACGTCATAGCTCCTTCAGTAATTTAACCATCAGCCACCTTTCTGACGGTAATTTATAACACACTTTTTAAAATTATTTTTAGATACTCTGCTATTTTCTGGTAGTCCTAGAAAATCATCTAGATCAACAGAAAATCAAATATCAGACAGAGAGATTGTAGAGGTCTAACTGAATCCTATATGATTTAGCTTTGGAAGGCCAATGCTTGCAATTAAATATATTTACTATTGCTAATATTTCGTTGTTTTTAATATTTAAAGTATAAATTTTACTCTTGACCTAAAGTATATTCTACTTATAGGTAATACTTTGACATTGAAAAAAAATATTAATTTTTTGGTCAAATATCGCAGTCCAATTTACATAAACCAGCTAATATCAATTTTTTGTGACGCTGCACATTATTTTGACCCCTTCCAACCTCCCACCCCCCTCTGTCTCTCCTTGGCTTGGCAAGGGGGGACAGAGGGCTGGGCTTTCAAGGGTAGGGGTTTTTTATTTATTTCTATAATCATTTATTTAAGTATTTTCTACATATAAAAATAATTTTTTTGTCTTTTTAATTTGGGAGCTACAGCAGATTGCAGGTAAATAAGGCACAAATTTTAAGAACAAAGCCATATACCAAGAGACTTTTAACCCTGTTCCCTGTTCCCTGCTGTAGTCAGAGTTGGGTGCAAAGCATCACGCCTGATAACCGTCTGTGACTGTGTTGTTTCCTTTAGCCTACCCAACGATCCTGAGCAAAGCCAATAGCAATTCTGGCCAGCAAAACAGAAAACCAACCGAGAATCAGATATGCTTGGCGGGGATAGCGCTCTAAAAAAACACCGAAAGCAACGCTCAAGGGAACAATACCATAAGCTAGACGGCTCAATGATATCGTACCGCCAGAAGCTAGTAATAAAGTAATACCACAAAAGCCGTAAAAAATAGTAACTGAGGTCAATTCTCTACGTAAGTGCCATAAAACATAAGCACCTCCCAAAACCATGACCGCGTTGAGTAAGTTAGTGATATATCGGTCATTGACCAGTATGAGAGAAAATGTAACCACAGCATAAAAGCTGTAAATTTTCGTAACCGAACTCAACTTTTGTTGATGACGCCACAACAGACAACCACTGCTAAGTATGATGCTAAACAAGAAGGGATGTAATAGTCTGTGAATCCAGCTTTGCTGTGCATCTGATCTACCTAGTGCGATTTCTGACAGCATTTTCCACCAACCTTGTCCATCAAATCCAAAAGAGGGACGCCATCCTTTTTGAGCATTGATAAAGGCGATCGCATCACCAAAGTCAATTGCACAATATAGACTAAATGCAAGCAGCCCGATAGCGGTAGCAGCAGCAGCTAAGTAGGCGGCTTTTGGACGACGTTCTTTCCAAGCTGCGATCAAAAAGGCTGGGATTAATGCTATACCTGTAGGACGTGTTGCTGTCGCCATTGCACCCCACAAAGCAGTCCAGCGATATTGATGACGATCAAAAGCACGCAAAGCAGCTGCACTTAAAAACAAATATAGTCCTTCGGTATAAATTACTGTTCCAAATAATGAAAGAGGACACCAGGCTAACACAGTAGTTGTCCATCTAGCTTTGCTTGTTCCATAATTTTCCGAAACCCAAAAGTATACACAGTAAAGTGCTGCCAAAAACGCGATGTTATTTACTAATAATCCAGCCACTTGAAAAGGAAAACCCAGATCCATGACACCGCGAACCATTAGGGGAAACAATGGGAAAAAAGCAATGTTGTGTTGACGTCCATCATTAATAAATTCATATCCAGAAGTAGCGATGGTACGGTAATGTAGGCTATCCCAACCGTCAAATACTCCCAAACCAAAGCTGGGTAAAATCCCCTCTACAGGTTTGGGTAGGTTTGGTGCGATTAGCAACATCGCAGCCCAAATAAATAATCGGCTGACTAACCAAATTATTACGGGAAAAAGGAAATCACTTTCCCATATACTTTTTTTGATAAATATCTGAACTTGAGCCATAAGCATTGATTGTTTAAACTCCTCAATAAATGTTTATGCTTATGGCTGTAAACCAAAGGTCTATTGGTAATATTTTGTGCATTTCACTCCTCCACCAAAATCAATAACTTACTGAAAGTAAACTTAAATGATTAAAATATTTAGAGTTACTGTTCAGTAGTCAAGCTCGAATTACTATTTCTCTTAGCCTAAGCATTTGTTGTTGCATATATGGTATTGTTGTTAACAGTTTTGCGAAGAAATAAAATTATCCCCACATATACATATATATGAAAATATTACATAGCAATCTTCAGAATAAATATTGATAACAAAAAACTAATTTACATGATAACTATTAGTTAGCTTAAAATATATTGTTCTTCACTTTTAGCTGTATTTTCATAAGTTTTTGAATAGTTAGCATTTATATAATCCATAATGTTTTTATCATTCTTAATTTGAGTAGTCCACCTGGTTAATATAATTTGCTCTGGGTGATATTTTTTTAATATGGCAAGCATTTTGGCAAACGTCAAATCTCCAGAATTTATTCTTTTATAAGACATAACGGCAATTTCCGGTGGGACAAGTAAATTATTGTAGAACGCATACATAGGATTATCTGTAAATACCCAATTTGTAAAATATTTGTATTTTTCAACCATTTGCATCAGTTCTAAATTTTTGGGTACACTCCCGCGAGGATTTGGGGGAGTAATAATTATTAAACTAATGAATATTACGACCAAAGAAAAAGGGAGAAGTCTTTTTTTGATATTGATTGTTGGAAAACCTTTATCTTTATGTAAAGTCTGAAAAAATAAATCATATAAGAAAGCCACTCCATAAGCGGCTAGCCAACAAATTGGGATAGCAAGTAAGGGATAATAGTGATACCAAAGTGGTTGATGATTGAGCAAAATAAATGTGGCAGTAACTAACCAAGAAAATGGCAGTAAGCCATTCTTCTTTTTTTGAGATATAATTGCCCAGATACCGATGCAAGCGAGAAAAATATAGTCATAATCTTGATGAATCATGTAGCCGAGATATTTCAGATTATGAAAATTTTCTACCTCTACATTTTGTGGTTGTTTGAGATGAGTAAAAATTAATTGTTCTTGGTTATCAAATTGTTGATACAGGACTCCAAATAAGCTATAAACTGAGCCTAGAATAATCAACCATAAACTTATATGCTTGAATAAGACGATTCTATTTTTTTGAATATCCTGAAGTTTGTTGTCAGAAGCTAACAAATCAAATAAGATTAAAGGAATTAAAAATACAGTAAATAATTTAGTCTGTAAAGATAACGCCAAGCATCCGGCAGATAATATCAAATATAAGTTATTGGTTTTTTGTTTATATATTTTTAACAAATAAATAGATAGCATTGCTAAAGCTAAGGATGGAATGCCAATCATTACCGAAATACTTAAGCGAATATATAACCAAGAGGTAAATAATAAAATTGTCCCTACTAAAGCTGCAAATTTACCTAGTTCACGGAATATTATTTGATAAAAACACCAGATTAATACTGCTGAAAATATAAGTGTAAGTAAGCGTGCAGCAAAGATAGAATCACTAAATAGTTTCAGCCAATTTGATAAAATAACTGTAAAAAGTGGTGGTTGATCATTCCATATTTGACTATAGAGAGAAAAACCTTTTGAATAAAGCAAGGCTTTCATCAAATTAAAACCTTCATCATAATCAAATTGAAATGTTTGTGTGATTGGTTCAAACCTAATTGCAATGACTAAAATAATTAAGAATGATATTATTAATGATGGGAATAAAATATTTTTTGATTTGATAATTGTCATGTTTTTATCAGATTCATATAGTTAGTAAAAGCGAGTTTGGATGAATTATTTATTGAAGTTAACTTAGACTGCTACTAAATCCACTTCTATAGAAGACAAACATTATTGGAACGAACCACATAGACGCACAAGCGGCTTCTCATAGAGTAAGGTAGGACACAAAATACACAAAGAAGGAGATAAGAAAAGTTTCACTAAGAATTTAGGATTACTATATAGGAGTTAATTATTAAGTATTCAATAATCACTAATTCTTTTATTGAGTTCGCTTGACAAATAAATACACGTCATCGCGCTGGTAGAGTAGTTGAAATATTTGATTAGTTTTCAGTTGATTTACTAAGTTTGCGGCAAATTCTGGATTGCGAGTACCGTCTGGGTGGCGCACGTTCAGCAATATATAATCAAATGGAGTGAAGTCTGTGGGCGGGCCGCTAATATCATCTACAAATTGAATCATCGGACGATGACTTAAATGTGGGGCGATGCTGTGGGTAGTTAAAACAGCGCCTTTTGTCTGAACTTGAGCGATCGCCTGGGTTGTTGCTTGCCAATTATCAGCTGTTCTCAGATATCGTGACCAAAAATAGCCGTATTTTCCTAATATCATGAAAGCCAATAATGCCCACAAAATAATTGTCTTTCTGGAACGCAGCCATCCCTTATCAGCAGCAAGACTAGCAATTACAGCCAAAATTAAAAATGGCAGTATCGGCAAAGAATATTGATGAATTAAGTCACGTTGGGCTGATTTATCGGAAAGAATATTTAAAACTAATGCTGGAATTGCACTTACCAAAGGATTTAAATATCGAGGTGTAAGTCCCCAAATTAGAGGTGCAATTAACAATGTCAAATATTCCAGTGAATCTAGTGAAAATACTTTCCCAAAAATGATATTTGGTTTCAGTATAATATTGCTAGCAATTGCGAAAACAGAATTGCCTAAATAGCTGTAACGTTCTACTGCTGCTGCTTCATTATTACTAAAAAAGGGAATAATCACTTGGCTAGAAATTAAAAACCAACTGATACCAGCAATAAAAGCGAATGTACCGCAAAAACGCCGTCGTTCAAACAGCAACAGCCAAAAACCCATCGCTGCCACCGTCAGCGACAACACGGCTTTACAACCCAAAATAAAAATAGTCCCAAGACAAAACCACAATACTTTACCTAATCGTGCTGCCAAAACAACTCCCAGAAATACAGGAATTGCCATAACTTCTGGGTGAAATTCAAAGATATTGACATTAAAAATCAATGGATATAGCAGATAAACTGCTGCCATTGCTACTGCTTGGCTTTGCTTGAGTCCTGCTTGCAAAGCGAGATAATAAGTCGGTACAGCACCGAAAGCTAGGGAGACAGCTTGCACAGCTAACAACCAGTAGGCGCTGGGATAAATTTTGTAAAGTAAAGCCAATGGATAGACTGAAAAAGCTGCATGGTTCCCCATGTGATGAAAGCCTAGAAAAGAGGAAATAGGCGGTTGTCCTTGGCTGATTAAGTAAACAACCTGGTCGTAAATTCCCAGATCCAGAACTCCTGACTGAAATAGTGTATGCCTAAGACTGCTGCACGCAAACAACACTAAGGCACTGATTCCAGTCATCCAACCGATAATGCCAAACTGAAAAAGTTGTTTTTTCACTCCTCGTTACAAGTCAAAAATATTGTTAATATTTTCTTAACCTAATTATTTTACGATTTTCTGGAAAAAAGACAGAAGTAGAGACATTTAAGTTTCAATTAACCTTTTTATCTCTAGCAGAAGAGTTTTTCACAAATAAATAAATGTCGTCTTGCTGGTAGTTGAGTTGAAACTGTTGAATATTTTTGAGCTGATTGACTAACATCATGGCAAAATCGCGATCACTAAGCCAACCGGGATGACGGGCATTTAAGAGTATATATTCAAATTTCGTTAGATCTGCTGGTGGGGAATTTGCATCTGTAAACTCGATTAGTGGGCGATCGCTTAAATGAGAGGCAATTTCGGCAGTAGTATAAACACCTCCTTGGGTTTTAACTTGGGCGATCGCTTGTCGTGTAGCTTGCCAAGTATCAAATGAATCTAGATAAATTGACCAAAAATAACCGTATTTTCCTAATGCAAAAAAAGCTACTAAAGACCAGAGAAGAATTCTTCTTGGTTTTTGTATCCATCCTTTTTCAGCAGCCAGGGTTTGAATTACAACTACTAACAAAAAAGGTAGGATTGGTAAAGAATACTGATGCACTAAGTTTCTTTGCTGACTAGCATTAGCGAGAATATTCAACATCAGTGTGGGAATAGCAGCAATCAAAGGTAACAAATGTCGAGGTGAAATTCCCCAAATGACTGGTGCAAACAATAAGGCTAAATATTCTAGAGTATTGAGTGAGAAAATTTTTCCCAGTACTAACTTGGGATTGAACAACAGATTTTGAGCGATTTCAACAAAAGAATTTCCCAAGTAGCTATAGCGTGAGATGTGGCGAGTGATTGAGGCTGCTTCACCACCGAAAAAAGGAATAATTGCTTTGGTAGCGATCGCAAACCAAACGATTCCACTAAGTATGGCGATCGCACCACACAACCGCCTTTTTTCAAATACCAGTAGCCAGACTCCCATGGCTGCAACAGTTAGAGACAATACTGCTTTACATCCCAATATTAGGAAGATACTGAAACAAAACCAGCCAAATTTTGCCAAACGCGCCGCTAAAATTGCTCCTAAGAGTCCAGGTAGGGCTATAACTTCTGGGTGAAAATCATACAAATTAATATTAAATACTAATGGATACAACAGATAAACTGCTGTCACTGCTATTGCTTGTCGCATCGTTAGTCCAGCTTGACGCGCAATAGAATTAGTCAACAGCACACCTGATGCTAAGGCAATTGCTTGTACAAGCAACAACCAGTAAACACTAGGATAGATTTTATAAAGTAAAGCCAATGGATATAAAATTGTAGCCGCATGATCCCCAAGAATGTGAAATCCCAAGAATGAGGAAATAGGGGACTGTCCTTGGCTAATCAAGTAGACAGCTTGGTCGAAAATTCCTAAATCCCAAGCAGCAGAATGAAACAGTTCATGTCGTAAACTGCTGCACCCAAATAACACTAAAGCACTCACGCAAGTTATAAAACCGACAGTCTTGTCATTTGTCATTGGGCTTTAAGAATCATCTTTTTGTAAACAAGTATTTGTATTTCGCTGACGAGTGTTTGATACTCAACGGCGAGTGTTTGATACTCGATGACGAGTGTTTGATACTCAGCGACGAGTCTTTGATACTCAGCGACGAGTCTTTGATACTCAGCGACGAGTCTTTGATACTCAGCGACGAGTCTTTGATACTCAGCGACGAGTCTTTGATACTCAGCGACGAGTCTTTGATTCTCGACAACGAGTCTTTGATACTCAGCGACGAGTCTTTGATTCTCGACAACGAGTCTTTGATTCTCGATGACGAGTCTTTGATTCTCGATGACAGGGGAAAGTCAAAGACGCGAGGCGGAGAATCTATCAAAAATATTCTCCGTGTCTGTCCCCAATCCCCAATCCCCGAACGCGAGTGCGTCTCCTCTGGAGAATCCCCAATCCCCAATCTCACCCAACCCAAACTTCCTGGGCAAATCGGATGGAGAAACTGGCAAGTAAAATCGTGAAAAAGCATAAGGTTAAGTATCCGTAGCGAGGATAGCGAGACAACAACACACCAAGAGCGATGCTGAATGAGACAATTCCGTAGACAATACGATTAAGTGACCAAGTTCCACCAGAGGCAAAAATTAATCCCAAACCACAGAAACCATAAATTACTGTGATCAAAGTTAATTCTCTGCGTAAATGCCATAACAAGTAAGCACCACCTAAAACCGACAAAGTATTAAGCAAAGGATCGCCTACCAGTATCCATAAAAGTAAAAATAAAGCAGCAAAACCATAATCTACTTTCGCTGCACCCAAGCGTTGGCGATCGCGCCAAATCAAAAAACCAATCAAAACAATTGCAGTAAATAATAGCGGATGCAGGGGATCTTTAATCCAGCCGTGTTTCCAATTAGTTGTGCCGACTGTAATTTGCATCAGCATTTTCCACCAACCTTGCCAATCAAATCCCAAAGAAGAACGCCAACCTTTTTGGGCGTGAATAAATGCCAAAGGATCGTCAAATTCTACAGCACAATACAGGCTAAATAGCAATATTCCCGCAGCAGTAGCTAAACCAGCAAGATAAGCAACAGGCGATCGCTTTTGTTTCCAAGCAGTAATCAAAAAAGCTGGGATCAGTGCTAATCCTGTGGGACGTGTTGCTGTAGCCATTGCTCCCCAAAAGCCACTCCAAGCATACTGATGTTTGTCAAAAGCCCGTAAAGCCGCCGCACTCAAAAATAAATATAATCCTTCAGTATAAATTACTGCTGTAAATAACGATGGTGGACACCATGCTAGTACAGCAGTAGCCCAACGTGCGCCCTGTATGCTGTGAAATTCCTTCACCCAAAAATACACACAGTAAAGCGTAGCTAAAAAAGCAACATTGTTGACTATCACTCCTGCAACTTCAAACGACAAGCCAAAATTCATTATTACCCGCACAATCAAAGGAAATAAAGGGAAAAAGGCTATATTGTGTCCTTTGCCATCATTTAAATATTCATACCCGGAGGTAGTGATGTTACGGTAATGGATGCTATCCCAAGCATCAAAAACCCCCCAGCCAAAAACAACAGCTTTTCCTCCTGATGGTGCATCCAATAAAGGAGCAATCAATAACATGGCACTCCAAATCATCAATCTAGTGATAAACCAGATTGTTATGGGAAAGAGTAAATCATTTTTTAACAGGTATTTTTTGATATAAGACATAAAAAGGATCGGGGATCAGGGATCAGGTATTAGCATCTGTACCGCCTCGGAATAAATTCCGAGTCTCATAGCGCAAGTCCTCTTCAGAGGACTCAAAAAAAAGTTTGTTCCAGTCCACTTGAGTGGACTTTCGCTATGAGCCTGGAACTTTAGTTCTAGGCGGGATACAGTTTCAACATGAAAAATTTTGATTTTGACTTGTGTGTACACCGTAGCTTATCCCCAGAGGCGACCCCTACCTTCCCCAATTCCCAATCCCTTATCCCCGATCCCCTATCCCCGATCCCTTATCCCCGATCCCCTATCCCCAAGAGTACGAAGCAATTTAAGATTGGAGTTGTCTGTTGATCCCTAAATAATTGTGAAAACAATAACTCTTCTTGGTTCTACTGGCTCTATCGGTACTCAGACTTTAGATATTGTCGCTAATAATCCAGATAAGTTTCAGATTGTTGGTTTAGCAGCTGGAAATAATGTGGAATTGTTAGCTGCTCAAATTCGGCAATTTCGACCGAGTATAGCAGCGATTTGTGCAGAGGAAAAATTATCAGCACTAAAAGAAGCGATCGCTGATCTTGATCCCCAACCAATTCTCCTGGCTGGTGATCCAGGAGTCGTAGAAGTTGCAAGCTACGGTGATGCTCAAACTGTGGTGACGGGTATTGTTGGCTGTGCAGGCTTACTACCAACGATTGCAGCAATTGAAGCTGGTAAAGATATCGCTTTAGCTAATAAAGAAACCCTCATTGCTGGTGCTCCTGTTGTTCTCCCTTTAATTGAGAAACATGGGATAAAACTATTACCAGCAGATTCGGAACATTCCGCCATATTTCAGTGTTTACAAGGTGTTCCAAAAGGTGGATTGCGAAAGATTATACTTACAGCTTCTGGTGGTGCTTTCCGGGATTGGGCTACAGAAAAATTAGCAGAAGTGACTATTGCTGATGCTCTTAAACATCCTAATTGGTCGATGGGGCGAAAAATCACTGTGGATTCTGCCACTTTGATGAATAAGGGATTAGAAGTAATTGAAGCTCATTTTTTGTTTGGTTTAGATTATAAAGACATTGAAATTGTCATCCATCCCCAAAGTATTATTCACTCTTTAATAGAACTTCAGGATACTTCTGTATTAGCTCAACTTGGCTGGCCTGATATGCGCTTACCTTTGCTATATGCTTTATCTTGGCCGGAACGCATTTACACCGACTGGGAAAGATTAGATTTGGTAAAAGCTGGTAATTTGACCTTCCGCGAACCAGACCACAAGAAGTATCCTTGTATGCAGTTGGCTTATGCTGCTGGTAAGGCTGGTGGTTCGATGCCAGCCGTTTTAAATGCAGCAAATGAACAAGCCGTAGCTTTATTTTTGTCAGAAAAAATTAGTTATTTAGATATCGCTCGATGCATCGAATGGGTGTGCGATCGCTTCTCATCTGAAAACCTTTCAAATCCCACCTTATATGATATTTTGGCTGCCGATCAATGGGCTAGACAAGAAGTTTTGACTGCCACTATAAATTTAGAATCTCACCCACAAATAATTTCCTTGCGATAAAAAATAATAAACTTCAATTAATCAGCGTTCAGTATAAGACTGAACGCTGAAGTTTTCATAAATTATTTTAAAATCAGGCAAAAATATTTTATCTTTTTCTAGCAAAAATATCACTAAAAATAAGATAAATTGTGTTATTATCTTGTTTATTAATCTTCAATAAAAAGAAACATAAAACCTAATATAGATTTTAAACAATTGCTGTTCTTTGTGTCCTAATCTATGAGAAGCCCTTTGGGTGGGAGCATCCCAATTTTTTCAAAATACCGTAAAGCAAAGGGTTTAAACCCTTTGCTAATAGCGCAAGTCGTCTGAAGACGACTTCATAAAATCAAACAGTCTGCTGAAGCCGACTTTCGCTATCAGACTGCGATTGAAATCGCAGGCGTTTTGAACATTTGGGATGCTCCCCTTTGGGTAGTTCCGTCCGGGACGCTACCTGCGGAAGCAGCTCCGCATCTACGTGTCTTTTGTGGTTAATTCAAAAAATATTTTGCTAATCACATTAGTCATTTTTACAGCCATTCTTCAAACAGAGTTTATAACGACAATTTAATTTAAAATTCAATCACCTTTTCTGACATCATCTCATTGACAGTAAAGGCAATATTTTGGGATTGATGATTATGCTTATAGCCCTAATTATCGCTTGGTTAATATTCACAATCTTAATTAAAGTAGTCAAAACGACCGTGAAAACCGCCTTTGTCATTGCTCTGATCGTCGTTTTGCTGCATGTTGGCTATGGTATTGGACCTCAAGAGATTTGGAATTATATAGTGCAAATTCCCCAGAAATTACCGCAGATAGGTAGGTAGTGGGGGATTGGGGATTGGGGATTGGGGACAAGGGGACAAGGGAGAATTATTTAACAAGTCTCTTCCCAATGTCCAATATCCATTGATCAACAATCATTTATTCAATGAAGCTGAGATTTTTGCCAGCATATCTTGAACATTGGCAGGTAGTTGACGCATTATTTTACCTCTTTCTCGGTCTACAGCGACTAATGTGACTTGACCTGTAACATACAATTCTTGCCTATCTGGAGATTCAATCACGTAATCCCAGTTTATGCGGACGCTGGTGACTTCAATCATGCGTGTTTTGACTACTGCCACCATACCTAATTGAATGGAACGGTGGTAGCGTAGCGACAGTTCTACCACTGGCAAATCGCAACCTAAAGCCACTAAGTCCGCATATTGTACACCTATGGAACGCAAGCATTCTACCCGTGCTTCTTCCATCCAAGCTATATAAGTACCGTGCCACACTACGCCTAAATAGTCGGTGTGATGAGGTTGTACTCTTACGGGATACTCAAACCAATACTCAAGTGTCTGACTTGTGGGATTATCTATAGCAGTTGTAGGTAGTTGAGGTAAGTTTGTTTTTTCTTCAGACATCTTAATTTTTCTTAGTATTTCTCAGATATTTTCCACTTTTTGAAATAGCATAAACAATAATAGCTTTGTGTAACTATTTTTCTTGAGTCAAAAGCAAACCAATACTGGTAGTGTTTTTATGCATCCTCGGAAAACATATTTTAATATTTTTACTGCTGGCTTGGTGTTTTCTCTAGGTTCAGGAATGTTATTTTCAGAAAGTATCCCAGTAACAGCAAATACAAGTATACAAAATAAAAATGCTGAAATAACTAAATTTTCACTCCAAAATACTAGTTCTTCTGAGCAGATTAAGCAACTTAATCAAGAGGCAATCAAGCTATCTCAAAAAAAGCGTTTTCAAGATGCGTTGCGGAAATTACAAATAGCTTTAGATATTAGCAGAAATACTCAGCAAAGGTCACTGGAAGCAATAACTTTCAATAATATTGGCAGAGTTTACCAACAACAAAACAAATTTTCCCAAGCATTTAATGCTTATTTGCAAGCTTTAGCTATCAATAAAGAACTTAGTATTAATGAAAAAACTCCTGGACAGGCTCATATTGCTTTTGGTAAAACCTACAGTAATTTAGGATATCTACTAGCTATCCAGAATCAACCTGAGCTAGCTGTGTTTTTTTATAAGCATTGTGTCAACAATCGCGAAAAAGTCCGCCTCAATCCATCAGCTTTTTCGGGAGAAAAATTAGATGCTTATAACCTCACTGTTCGCCAGACATACCAAGCTTTAGGTCAAGGATTACTGAAAAGCGATCGCACCGAAGAAGGACAGCGTATTCTGGACTTAATCAAAGTCGAAGAATTGGAAGAATATCTGCAAAATGTCGAAGGTAATCAAAAAACTGCTAAAGGGATTGAGATTACTTCAGCCGAAAAACCAATTAAGCAAAAACTAGATCAAACCCTTGACAGTGCAGTTGTACTAGGCAAAGAACTGACCAAATTACGTCAGATTCCCCAAGAGTTGCGATCGCCACAGCAAAAACAACGCATCCAAAAAATAGTAGAAAATCAGCAGCAAATTTTGGTTGAGTTCAACAATTTTATTAATAGTTCGGATGTCAAAACACAAGTAGAACAAATTAGCCGCACAGCGAGGCGTCAAAATTTAGATTTGGAAAGCCTCAATGAAATTCGTGATAACTTAGCGCGACTACCAGATAAATCTGTAATTTTATATCCTCTGGTTTTAGAAAATAGTTTGGAATTGGTATTAGTAACTCCTGATTCACCACCAATTCATCGTACTGTTGCTGTGAAAAAAACAAACCTCCAGCAGACAATTCTCAGCTTTCGCAAAGCCTTAGAAAACCCTAGCTTAGATGTCAAAAAACCTGCCCGTCAATTATATGATTGGCTGATCAAACCGATAGAAAAAGAGCTGACCCAAGCAGCTACCAAAACAATAGTTTACGCACCAGATGGGCAGTTACGTTACATTCCTTTAGCCGCTTTATTTGATAGCAAACAATGGTTAGTGCAGCGCTATAGTATCAATCAGATCACTGCTGCCAGTTTAACCAACTTTAATACGCCACCTTCATCAAATTTGCGTATTTTGGCAGCAGCATTTACTAAAGGCAGTTATGAGGTAAAAGTTGCTAATCGCCAAGAAACTTTTTCTGGATTACCTTTTGCAGGTAAGGAAGTGGAAAATTTAGCCACCATAGTTCCTGATACCAAGAAAGTTTTGAATGACGCCTTTAACCCAAAAATGACTGTGCCACAAATGGATGATTTTACAGTTGTCCATATGGCAACCCATGCGGCATTTGTTGTAGGCAAACCAGAAGATTCTTTTATTTTATTTGGCAACGGTGAACGAGCGACCCTCAGAGATGTTGCCACTTGGTCACTGCCGCGAGTAGATTTAGTAGTACTAAGTGCCTGCGAGACAGGGCTAGGAGGCAAATTAGGTAATGGTGAGGAAATTTTAGGTTTTGGTTATCAGATGCAAAAAACTGGTGCGAGATCAGCCATTGCTTCATTGTGGGCTGTAGATGATGGCGGTACGCAGGCGTTGATGAGTGCTTTTTATGCCCTACTATCTTCAGGAAAATTAACAAAAGCTGAAGCATTACAACAAGCACAAATAGCGCTAATCACTGGAAATTCTTCTAATTTAGGTCAGCAGCAAAGTAGAAGTGAGAATGTACTAGCATCTATTTCGGGTAGCCTTAGTCATCCTTACTATTGGGCGCCCTTTATTTTGATAGGAAACGGATTGTAATAAATATTAAGGTTGGAACTTGTACAAGCAGGCAACAGTAAAATTTCAAAACATTTAGTTGCAAGTTTTCTGTCTATTTTTAGATGCTAACTTGACTTATGGGGTACTGTTGTCTAAGTCAATAGCCAATTGTTAATAGTTTCTACACTATTGACCTGGGCTATTGACTTTACAGTAACTCCTGCTTCCCTATATATCATTTTTTTCGATTACGATTTTGTCCGTACTACCTGAGCAGTGACAGTCTTTATTAGTAACGTTTAGCCAAGGTTTTATTGGTTACAGAAGCTTGGATAGGGACTTTGATGATGTTGGCTAGTTCCTGTAATTGGTTAACTGCTTCCGCACCCTCTAACTTCATGAGTTCGCGATCATCACGCATTTCTGTCCAAGTAATCCCGTAATCAGATACCAAAAACCGAATCAGGTGGTTTTCTCCCAAGCTAACCATAAATGACGCACTGTTCATCTGGTCGCCGCAAGTGTAACAAGACGCTGGATATCCACGTCGCTCTAGAACAATGGCCAAAGCTTGCAGATTCATTACTAGGTCTTGAACAAATTGCCGATGTTGTTGCGCTAGTCTTAGAAACACTAATTTCCTCCTAACACCACTGTTGTGTGATCCCTTTTATATTTTCTTTAGATTTTCCCATCACCTGGTATTGTAAACTATCCATTACAATTCCCAGACAAAAAACTTGTAAGTCGTTACATACCTAGCTTAAGGTAGTACATTACGGCCTGTGTCGCCGTATCAAAATATTCAATTTGCAAACATCAAATTTCAGACAGAATTGTGAAATTAAATATTATCTTTATACATTCCTGTCAGGGTAGATGATCAGTTAAAACGATCCGCTCTAAGATTAACTCATATTTAGCACAAGTCAAGCACTAAAAAACCACATATCGCACCTTCATCGACGATTTGTAGTGAAATATTGAGTTCTGCAATGGTTATTACGCTATTTAGCTTTTATTTGTGTTGATTTCTGTCCGCAATGAGCTTTGTGTGCTATCCAACAGCGTAATCTTGCATTACCCAACTATTGATTTATCTACTTAGTTGCTCCTGAATACATAGAATTTAGTAGATGACCGTGGTGACTTGAGATTGCTGATATACGGGTAATGCTTTTAACAAACTTTTGCTTGTATTCTGAACTTTACTGATCCACAATCTCAAATAAAACTCAATTCGTTTGACTTATTCCCTGACAATAACAAAACGTTACCAGATGATGTTGCCATTTCGGCAGTATTTTCAGATTAAAGCATTATTAAATCGTCACAAATGATACTTTTTATATTGGGGATCGGGGAAGGGAGACAAGGGGGACACGGGAGACAAGGGAGCAGGGAGACGCACCAGACGCGGAGAAAAACTAATCCCCGATGCTCCATCCCCAATACGCCGATCCCCAATCCCCTTTCCCCGATCCCTTTTAATACTTCCTCTCTTGTGGCTCAAACATGGTAATTGTCACTGGACGATACTGAATATCAATTCCTGCTGGTGAATAATAAGCCATTGTGTGTTTGAGGAATTTGTGATCATCTCGTTGGGAATAATCTTCACGGAAATGAGCGCCACGGCTTTCTTGGCGATTGATCGCTGAAGCTAGAATCATTTGTCCGACAACCATTAAGCTTTGTAGTTCTAAAGCTTCAATAATTTCTGTATTCCAACAGCTACCTTTGTCATCTAAGTATATCTGCGAGTATTGTTGTTGCAACTGTTGTAATTTTTGTAAACCTTCACTCATTAAATCTGCGGTGCGGAAGACACCACAAAATTGAGTCATTGTGTCCTGGAATGTCTGACGGATTTGGTTAATTCGGTACTGTCCTGACTGATTCAGCAAAGCCTGAATTTGTTGTTTAGCTTCGCTGAGGTAGCGTTGTTCGTTGATCTCCGGTAACTTGCGATGTTGTACGTATTGTGCGATCGCAGCTCCAGTTCTGCGTCCATAAACTACGCATTCTAGTAAAGAATTACTACCAAGACGGTTAGCACCATGCACAGAAACACAAGCAGTTTCACCAGCAGCAAAAAAACCTTCGACAAAATGATCCCCGCTACTACGGACTTGACCATCGATGTTAACGGGGATACCACCCATACAATAATGGATGGTTGGACGTACGGGCATAGGTTGAGTTACCGCATCCACACCCACTAAACGATGAGCTTCTTCCCAACAGAAAGGAATACGACTCATAATTTTTTCCTTACCCATGTGGCGCAAGTCAAGATAAACAAAGGAACCACCAGCACTCCCATCAGGATGAATACCACGACCAGCTCGAATTTCGTAAGCGATCGCTCGTGAGGTAATATCACGGGGAGCAAGTTCCATGCGACTGGGAGCATATCTAGCCATAAACCGTTCTCCCTCGCTGTTGATCAAATACGCCCCCTCACCACGCACCGCCTCCGAGATTAACACCCCGACTGGATACAACCCCGTAGGATGAAACTGTACAAATTCCATATCTTCTAAAGGCAAACCAGCAAGTGCTGTCATTGCTAAACCATCGCCCGTGGAAGCGTAATCATTAGAAGTAGTGTTATATACCCGCCCATAACCACCAGTGGCAAACATGATTGCTTTGGCGCGGATCACCTCAACATGCCCATCTAAGATGTGATACATTACAACTCCCTTGGCCTGATTTTCTTCCAAAATCAGGCGCATCACATACCACTCTTGATAAACTTGCACACCATAACGCCGCAAATTATTTACCAGTTCATGCAAAATAGCATGACCAGTCTTATCGGCAGCGTAGCAAGTACGATTGTGGGAATGTCCACCAAAAGCCCGTTGAGCAATACGTCCATCACTCAAACGGGAGAACAACACGCCCATGTGTTCCAAATCAATCACTACATCGGGTGCTTCACGAGTCAGAATTTCGACTGCGTCTTGATCTGCCAAGTAGTCAGAACCCTTAACTGTATCAAAAGCGTGAGCTTCCCAAGTATCAGATGAGTCAACATTTTTGAGCGTCGCTGCAATTCCACCTTGAGCAGCGACAGAGTGAGAACGAATTGGGTGGGTTTTAGCAACCACAGCAACATTCAAACTGTGATTTTTTCTAGCTATTTCCACTGCGGCGCGACATCCCGCCAAGCCACCACCGATAATAATTACATCATGTTCCAGCATCATTAGTCCCCAACTGTAAAAAAAGCCACTTTTCCATTTTAAGAACGCTATTAATTGCATCTGCAAAAAAATTCCCCGCCAATCGACAGGGAATTTATGTCCAATATCCAGACTTAAATCTAAAAACTAAATTCTAAAATTTATTAACTGGTTGCTTCTACAGGTTTTTGCTGAGAAACATTACCAGAGATTGGTTCCATTTTTGTTCCTGGTTCTACAGGAGACAATTCTATATGATTTAACAAAGTAGTGACAAAAGCAAAAAGCAAGAAAGGCAAAGACAACAAAACAACAAGCCCAACCGCAGCTAATGCATAAACTGGTCGTCTTGCACCCATTAATGCTAAAGCTGATGCCAAACTAATGGTAATTGTAATCAACCAAACAATGATTTGACCGTAAATATCACCGAAGGTAAGAGTACAGACAAATCTATACTTTTGAATGTTATTTATCATTTTATTTGCCTCTAGTATCTTCATTAGGTTCTACGTTAGAACCAGGTTTGAGTTTTCGACAATTTCTAAATATTTTTGAAACAATTGTAATATGACTTAACAATTGATATTGCCTTCAGAGAAAGTAATTGCCAAATTAAATCAGTCTTTGGATATATATCTTTACTCAGACCAAGAAATTATGTGTTAAGTATCAATAGGGTTACTTTGAACTTATGTTAAATTCATTTATATTTTCTTTATTTACTTCCTTCTTAATAAAAGAATCGGGAATGGAGTAATCAATAATTATGCATCATTTCTAATTTGGCAGACTACTATTTTGAGTACTTTGACCCTCAAACAAAGGTATAGTGAATATTTGTTGAATCTTGAAAAATTTCGTAAGCAATATCTATGACAGCAGTATCATCCATTTTTCTAGCTGGAGCAAGTCGAGGCGTGGGTCGAGAAATAGCCCAATGCTTGATCTCGCAAAAATTTAAAGTCAAAGCACTCTTAAGAACTGATGCAACTCGTCATGAACTAGAAGCACTGGGAATAAAAGTGGTTCTGGGAGATGCGATGAATGTCGAGGATGTCGAACGTGCAATGCTCACAGATGAACCCATTGATGCTGTGATCACAACTATTGGTGGTCTAGCAAAAGATAACAGCAGAGCAGATTATATAGGTAATAAAAATCTCATTGATGTGGGGGTCAAAGCAAGAGTCAAAAAGTTTATTTTGGTAACTTCTATTGGCAGTGGCAATAGTGTTGTAGCTTTATCTCCACAAATATTAGAAGCATTACAGCCTGTTTTAATTGATAAGGAAAAAGCCGAACAACATTTAATTGCCAGTGGGCTTAATTATACTATTATTCGCCCTGGAGGATTGCAGTCTGAATCTGCAACTGGGAATGGAGTTCTAACCGAAAATCCAGGTATTGCTGGTATGATTAATCGCGCAGATGTGGGACTATTAGTTTGCCGTTGTTTAAATTCTGATGTTGCTAATAATAAAGTTTTGTCAGCAATAGATGCCAATATGTTGTTTGGACAACCAGAGTTTGAAAAATTTAATCTGGATTGATTTGAGAAAGTTCTGCTTGGCAGTTAAGATTTGATATTAGTAACGTAAGATACTATGTGACATGACTGTTCGTGCGTTTTTTCAAACAGCAAAAGTCGAAACTGTTAAGCCTCCTTACGATACGATTTATCTCAAAATCTTGTATCCAGCACAAATGTCAGGTAGACATACAGAAAATAACCTGGGAATTGTACCTGCCGATCGCCAAAAAGCCCCCTTTCCAGTGGTGATTTTTTTTAACGGGTTTAACTGTGAAGCCCACATATATCAATGGTTAGCAGTGAAACTGGTTGAACGTGGACTGGTGGTGCTTACATTTAACTGGGTTGCAGAAGATTTTCCTGGAGTAGTAAACATGACTCCAGGAGTGGATATCACTACGTGTAAACCTGGAATTTATGGTACTGTTCCTACTAGTTCTGCTTTACCGACACTGTTAGCGAAACTCGAACAGTTGCAAGCAGAGGGAATCCTAGCTGGGATGCTTGACTTAGAACGAGTGATTTTAGGTGGACACTCAGCAGGTGGGAGAGTGGCGATCGAAAATGCTAATCCTGTTTTTTTCCCACAAGTAGCAGCATCTTTTGCTTATGCTGGCCATTCTATGGGAGGGACAATCATGGGATACGAACCAGGTACGATTTTGCCTTTACCGGATTCTCTACCGATGTTATTAATTGGTGGAACTCGTGATGGAGTGATTGCAAATAGTAGCGATCGCTATGGGATCACTTCAGGTGATGCAACCACTTCTATAACGCGTACATTCCAAGAAGCAATTGCTGGAGGACGAAATGATAGCTATTTGGTGTTTCTAGAGGGAGCAAATCATTTTATCATTGCTGATCCTTTCGACTTCACCACAGGTAGAGCATTTATTGACTTTTCAACTACTCAAACTCCAGAAGCATTGCGGTTATTAACGGCGGATATAATTGGTTTATTTATTGATGCCCATGTTCGTCATCAAACAAAAGCATTCCATGAATTGAATCGATTATTGAATGATTCCAATCCTTTGATTCAATCATGGCAAACTAAATAGTTAAGTCACTTGATAATTCTAATACTTTTCTGCATATTTTCTTGAGTAAAAATTTAAATCTAGATTGGTATCTAATCTCCAGATACTTGACAGAATACGGTTCTTTTACGCGGACCATCTAATTCAAAGAATAAAACTGACTGATAAGTTCCCAATCCTAATTTTCCATCAACAATAGGGATGAGTTCACTATTATTCAGCATCGTTGCCATCAGATGAGAATGAGCATTCATTGGTTCATCTGGTGGAATGTTTTTTCTCAGATGCAAATCATTATGTAAGTAGCTGTCTGATTCTGGTGCTATTTTTTGTAAAAATACTTTGATATCTGCTAATAATCTTTCTTCATATTCATTAATAGCTAAAGCAGTTGTCGTATGACGAGAAAATATTAAGACTTGACCATTCTGAATTAATGTGGAATAAATCAACGCTTCAATTTGAGGAGTTATATTATGAATATTAATTCCCAGAGTAGTTTCTACTTCAATGAATTTGTTAATAATTGGCATTTGTGAAATATTGGAAAACTTAGATTTACAGCAATATTATTTAAAGTATAATTTTGACTCACATTAGCTTAACTCTTAAAATGTACATTTTAAGAGTTAACAATCTTTTTCAAACCCCTAACTAATCTTTCTATCCCTTGTTTGACCGTCTCTTTTTGCAATGCACCATAAGCAACACGTAGGTAACATCCATTATTCATACCAAAAGTAGTGCCAGGGATGACAGCAATTTGATGTTCTTGAATTAATCTTTTAACTAATTCAAAAGAATCTATTTCGGTATTAACTTTGAGAAAAAAATAAAAAGCACCCTCAGCAGGAGCAATTTTGCATAATTCTTCTAAACTTTGGAGAGAATCAATTACTAATTCTCGCACTTGAGTGATCGCTTGAATATGATTTTTCAAATAATCTGGTTTTGTCTGCAAAGCACCCCAAGCTGCATACTGGGAAACCACAGGCGGACAAATCAAGTTTGTATCCTGGACTTTTTTGACAGCAACAAGCAGATGTTTAGGAATCACCATATAACCAATACGCCAGCTAGCAAAACCATAAGCTTTGGAAAGGCTATACAAAGAAATAGTATATTCACTACTATCAGGAAATGCAGCCGGGGAAATATGTTTGACTCCATTGTAAGTAAAGTATTCATAGGCTTCATCGCTGATGTGGTAGATACCGTGATCGCGACAAATTTGATTTACTTCTTGCAAGGCTGCTTGGCTATATACAACCCCAGTTGGATTATTAGGAGAAATAGTTACTACAGCTTTTGTTTTTGAGGTGATGGCTTGGGCGATCGCATCGGGACGTAGTTGATAATTTTCATCGGTTTCTACTAATACTGGATGACAACCCGCCATAGTAATTGCCATTTCATGATTGAAATAGTAGGGAGTATTCAGAATAATTTCATCCCCTATATTAGTAATAGCAAGAATGGCGTTTATAAATCCCATGTTGCTACCAGCAGTCACAACAATACTATTATTTGTATTGATTTTGATACTATTAAAAGTTTGTAGTTTTGCTGCAATTACTGTTAATAATGGGGGAATTCCTTCTACAGCTTTATAGAGATGATTAGTTGGTTCAGCTAAAAATTTTGCTAAAAATTCAATGGCTTCTGGTGGTGGCGCGTAAGCAACTACACCTTGTCCCAAGGAAATTGTTCCGGGATTGTTGTTAATTAATTCGCCAACTACAGGAATAATAGGCGACTGCACCGCCTCCATACGAGAGGTAAAATTTTTATAAATAGCTCGCTCCTTAATCAAGATTACAAAAATAAGTTAGAACTAAAACTTAGTATAAGGTAGTATCTAGCCAAACAATTCGTGATTGTTTGGCTAACAAACCAGCAAGTCGTTCAGCTTCAGCTAAATTATCATCCTTGTATGGCAAACCTTTAATATAGGCATGATCATATTTATCAGCTACCACATCTAGGCCAAGTTCACGAATTCGTCCAACATGGAGACTAGCTACTCCAAAACACTTGTCGAACTTTCCAGCGCATTTCTGAGGTGAGCAAATTGCAGCAATGTTAACAGAAAGTCCTCTATTTTTTTCTTTTTCACGCAGCAAATAAGCGCCAGCTTCTACTCTTCCTATATCTTGATTCAGCCATCTCTTTTTAAGTAATGCTCGATAAACAATAGCGCTACAAGGCAAAGGTTCTGACTTTGGCCTACCAGAGGCAGATTGTTCATTCATTCATTCACACCTTATCTAGCCACTGTAGCCAACCTGCTAAACTTAAGCCTGATACATCATTCACAACACCGTATTTTTCACCCTTTTCGTGGTAAAGGTAGGTTGGTTTGTTTGGTTCAGAACCACAGATTAAACGAACCTCTGCTTCTTTTTCTAATCGACTCCATGTAAGTCGAATACCACCCTCATCATTTGTAGAAACCCATGCTTTAGGAAAGCAGTTTCTCATAAATTGAGATGCATCAGCAATTAATTTCCATGCTTTATCAAAAGCATAAGGAGTAGGCTTTAAAAAGCCCTCATCATCTTCATTGTCTTCTTGTAAAAGCTCAATTAGACGGCTTTGAGTGATTTGAAGATTAGATTCACTACTTTCTTTCAGAAGAGTATCTACTGATTTAATCGGTTTTTCTCGAATAATCTGAGGTTTGTCTAGGCTTTTAGTTTGCTGAATCTCATTTTTAATTTGATGAATATAGTCTGTAAGTAGTCTCAGAGTATTAGCATCTTGATATTGTAGTGGCAATCTATATACTACTTCCGTAGAATTTTGGCGATTAGATTGAATATTTATGATCTTGTAACTTTTATCACAATGATACAATAGAGACGAAATTACGTCTTTTGTTAAAAACTCTAAATTATTTTTATCAGACTTATTTGAAGTCAGTTCTTCTCGTGTATGGATTGCAAGCATAGCTAAATATCCTCAGGAAAATATACTTGAAGGTTGGCTTCAGCTTCTGCTGCTGCTATTTTAAAATAGGTTTTTATTTCCTCAGATGTAAACCTGTGCTGTTGTATTTCTTCAATAAGAGTATTCACATCTTGTTCAACTATAACTCCTTTAGATTCAACATTATTCATTATTAGTAATCCAGTCTTACAACGCATCCATGAATTAACTGAAAAATTTTTCAAGTTCACGTGTTTATGATTATGAATCTCAAAGTTTTCTGATTCATTAAAAATAGTAGTTTGTAACTCTGGTTTACAAAATCTCTCAACAATTAATTTAGCGGGATTTTCTGCTTTATATATCCATGTCAACACTAATGCTAAACGACCAACTTGAGCTTCCATACCTTCGACATAATGCTCTAATACTTCTATTGAAGTACTAAGTATGTCTTCAGGTTCTACTAACGTTTCAGCAGATCGCATCCAATAAGAAGTAACCCGCAGAGGTGATAAATCCAATCTATGAGTTCCATCCTTACTCTGAAGAATGACTCTAGGAACTTCTTGAGGTATTTCTTCTGGCAAGGGTAGTGCCTGAACGTTACCATTATAGAGATGAGAATATTTTCCTAAAATTAGTGCCAACGCTTGTGGAGCTGAGAAAGCTGACGCATCTGGTGTAAAAATTACTAACTGAGCAATAGCTTTATTGAGGTCTGTAGCACTAAGCATAATTTATAACTTAACTCCTATACCATAAGTTTGGAACGACAAGTAGTCAAGTAGTATGGTATTACCTTCCTAATTAAACCTTTACCCAATGTTTGTTTCATATATCCACACTTAGCTTCAAATGTTAAACCAGATATAAGCTTCTTTTGATAGCCTAGCATCTTAACCAAAGCTCGTAAAAGACTGCTTATAACATCTGTACCCGTTAAATTAATTCTCTAACATTGACAAAATAAAATGTATTTTAACAAACAACAGCAAGTCAATTAACATTTTAAAAAGGTGTTACGGAGTCTTCCATTTTACCAAAAAATGCGTAAAATCAATTACTGCAATATAAACATACGATCGCTACATTACATGAATTCGAGAAGTGCAATTAAATAGTTCAATTAATCTCCATCATATGTCATTATCAGTAGGTTCATAGTTATGTTGGTTTTTGTGCATGAAAGGTGACTGCGGAGGTAAAACTTTTAGTAAGTGCCTTTCTGCCGTATCTAGTATATTTGCGAAGCTTATTTAAAGCTGGGCGATCGCAACACAAAAATTTAGTCACGCCACTTGCCTTATCTATATCAAAAGGTTAGTAGTGTGACTAACATCAGTCCTCTCATTCTGGAGGAGCGATTTAGCTATGTGATTGTTACCAGTCTTGTGAATACCCCAGTATAGAGCGATCATCGTCTGGAATTCGCGTTGGTACACCCAAGTGTTTGCGAGCTTCTTGTTCTGCTAGATTTCTGTCTTTTTGGTTGTTAAACTGCCCTTCTTCCAGTAGATACTTGCTGCGTGCTGCCTTGTCACGGGAAGGCGCAGAGCCATTTTTCCATTTGTACTTAAAACCCATGATCAAGCAATGCCTCAACTTTTATTTAGGTTTAATTTCATCGATTACTAAGACCACCGTTCCTAGTAGTGGGTTTTTCCTTGCACCATGTCTGGTATGGGGGTAAACCTTTTGTAGTATGGCCAGCAACAGGTTAGGTTCAAGCGAAGCAAGTTTAATGGGTGAGAAATTCACTCTTGGATAACCAAAATTTTCTGCTCCAAATAATGCTGAAGCAAACGATCATTCTTGATAAATTGCCGTATTTCAGTTAACTGTTCGCTGCTAACTTCAGTTACTCCAGGAACGAAACATATTCCTAAAATAAATATCTGAGGTGGGAGATATTTTCCTGTTAGTTTATAATTTACTGTTGCCACAAGCTCACCATTTTTTCTAAAGCAAATGCGGAGTGTAAATCTTCATATTGGGCTATTGCATGTTGACAAGTAAGCTACGCTAAATTCTGTGACTAATGCCCAATAAGAATATACAGATTAGATAGTTGAGTGATAAACTAATTGCTCCGCAAGCGTAATGCAATAAACAGCTTACACATGAGACGATGATCTTTTGTCTACCTTCGTAATAGCTTTATTAACTCTGAGATTACGACCCATAAATTCAGTGTCTAAGAGTGAGTAAATTGCTGCTGCTTCTTCAGCGTCTGTTTTCATTTCTACAAAAGCAAATCCTCTCCTCTCACCACTTTGCCGACATGTAGGTAAGCGAACTTTAATTACAGATCCATATTCTGAAAATATCTGTTTGAGGTCATCTTCTTGAACCTCTTCAGAGAGATTACCGACATAGATTGACATAAGAATCTCCAATATCTAATTAAGGTATAGAGATTTAGATTCGGAGAGATGCTAATTGTGGTCAATCACATAGCCGAAAATAATTCTCGATGCTTTAACCCTAACATAGAATATTGATTTACGCTTATGAGATTCTACATTCAGCCTTTTACCTGTTTCACTTACAGACGAATGTAGATCTCATTTATCCTATGCTAAGGGCTGGCATTTCTTGATAACAATGACCACAACGCCAGTAAATACCTCCTAAACGTATATGACACAGTAGAGTATATGAACAGCAGGGACAAGTATGCTTACTCTGCATAGATTCCCAAATATATGTGGCTGTATTTGCTTGACTGTTATCAGTTGTAAAATGAGTCAGTGCTTGACTCGACCTATTGAATAAAAGTTTCATTTTTAATCCTAAATTTGGGTGAAATCAGATGAGGTTTTCACCATAGATAACGATAGTAATTTGTAATTTATTTCGCAATTATTCTTGAATGTTAAAATGTTAATTTTATATATCATTGATTGCCAGTTTTTTTGTTTTTTTAATAGAACAAATTATTTTATAAATAATTAATTCTCTAGTCACTCCATACACATTTCTCAAATACTGTACTCAGTCATGGCTCTATTAACTTTGAGGCTATATCCCATCAACTCAATACCTCTCAAAGCTCGAATTGCTTCTGCTTCCTCAGTGCCTGTAGCCATTTCAACAACCGCAAATCCCCTCTTCTCACCAGTTTTTTGGTTCAGAGATATTTGAATTTTATTAACATATCCATATTCAGAAAAAATTCGTTTGAGGTCATTTTCTTCAATTTCATCAGATAGATTACTAACATAAATTGACATAAAAAATCTCCTGAATCAAAAAATATAGAGATTTAGATTCGGAGAGGCGTTTGTTTAGATATAAATTTCATTCACATAGCCGAAAATAATTCTCGATAATCTAATCATAACATCATGCAAAAATAACATGTATGTAAATCTCTGCTATTTAACCTCTACAATTCTTATACAGAGTAAGTGTAGACACACAGGTCAAGGCAGATTTGGTGGTGTGAACTACCTACAATGTATGCAGTTAACCACCTAGATCACAACATATTTAAGGATTTCATCCTAGTAAAGCCGTAACTATATCTGTCTCTTCCCACGGCACATTTTCCAGATCCATCCTACCAACATGACCATAGACGGCTAGTTTGCGATAAAATCCGCCTTTAGCGATCGCACTCAACAACCGCAAATTAAATTTCTTGATAATTCCCGCCAAGCGAAAATCAAAATTCTTTTCCAACAGTACCGTAATTTCTTCATCGGAAATTTTGCCTGTACCAAAGGTTTCTACCTGAATGCTGACAGGTCTAGCTAATCCCATTGAGTAAGTTAGCTGCACTTCACATTCTTCAGCCAAACCTGCTGCGACAACATTTTTCGCCGCATAACGTGCAGCATAAGCACCAACCCTATCTATTCGGGTGGGATCTTTACCACTTAAAGCAGCACCACTGTGGCGAGAATATTCTCCGTAGGTATCGATCGCATTCTTTCTACCAGTTAACCCCGAATGTACAGACGGGCCGCCAATCGCAAAAGGTTGATCAAAGTCAATAAATATTCTCGTCTTATCGTCAGGCTGATATTCTGCTTTTGCAAAGACATGATCAATGACGATCTCTTTAACTTCTTGCTGGAGTGTATTTTCATCAGCAATATTTGATGTAGAACTAGGCTTTTTACTAGCCAGAATTGAGATACTGTGGATTCTGTAGGGTTTGCGATCGCGATATTCAATCCCGACTTGAGTTTTACCATCCGGTGCAATGTAAGGAAGTATTTTCTCGTGTCGTACATTAGTTAGTCGCCTAGCTAATTGGTGCGCCAACCATATCGGAAGTGGTATCAAAGCAGGAGTTTGCTTACAAGCAAAACCAAATACTGTCACCTGATCTGTAGCTGGAATTAACTCAATTTCATCATCTGATAATTTCTTTGCGTCCCAATAACGATAGCTGCTAGATTGCAATTCTTTAACACTAGTGACAATACTACAAGTTTTCGCATTAAAGTCAGGTTCATCATAACCAACTTGCTCAATTACTTTGCGAGCAATTTTCGTAAAATCTACAATTGCATCCGATTCAAATCTAGCAGCAATAAATACTATCGCCGTTGCAACTGCACATTCTGCAATGACATGAGAATAAGGATCTTTTTGCAGGAATTTATCAACAATTGCATCGCTAATTTGATCACAAAGTTTATCCGGGTGTCCTTCAGTCACGGATTCCGAGCTAAACATGAAGTCTTTTTTCATAAAAATTTAATGTTTTGTTTGTAATAAGGACTTTAGTCCTCAAAATAAGGACTAAAGTCCTTACTACGAACTTAAAATAATATGCCAGTTGTGTAAGTCCTGTCTAAATAGGAGTTGTAAATCTTAAAAGTTATTGCTGTAATCCCTTCGTGATAGACAAGATCCCCGACAACTCCTGCGAAGTCGGGGATCTGGGCTTTGTGATTCTCACAAATCACAAATCAATAACTTAAGAAAATTCTTTGACTTTATTCAATATCCACTAACAGACAACAACAGCAACAGTTTGTAACTCAACTTCTTGTTGTTCTGCTGCTTCTAATACAGGGCTAGTAGCAGAGTCATTTTTACTACTAGGAAGCAGACGTGGGGAATTGTGATCTCCTCGCAAATATCTAGTCGCTATTTCCTTTCTACCTTCATTGAACAGGAATGGCAATACAGCACTACTACCGATTACCGCAGTATCAACAAGGTTGATCGGCGAGATTTGCAGCAGACCTTTGAGTCCGGGTACGATCGCGGCTAGGATTTGGAGAGCTAAGGAACTACCTATGGCTATATTTAAGTATTTGTTAGGTGGTAGTTTTTCCTTGCTGAAGATTGTGTGAGTCTGGGAACGACAGGTATAAGTATGCAACAGTTGAGCAATAGTCAAACTCATAAAGCCGATGGTGCTGGCTTGGGGGCCGAAACCATAACGAGTGATACCATACCAGTAGGCTGCTAAGGTGCTGGCAGATAATGCTGCCGATTCCACCAAGATTCTACCAAAGTCTGAACTTCTAATGATTGGTTCCTTGGGATCGCGGGGTGGTGTGAGCAATACATCTGGTTCTGGTGCTTCCATTGCCAGGGCTAAAGCTGGGAAGATGTCTGATACCAAGTTCACCCACAATAGTTGTATAGCTGTCAGGGGATGACCAATACCAGCTGTAGTTGCTGCTAACATCACCATGATTTCGCTGGCGTTGGTAGACAGCAGGTAGTGGACAGATTTGCGGATGTTGTTGTAGATTGTCCGTCCGTGGCTAACAGCAATAATCATCGTTTCCAGATTATCGTCTTCCAAGATAACATCTGCAACTTCACGAGCAACATCTGTACCAGTATGTCCCATGGCGATCCCGACATCAGCAGCTTTCAACGCTGGGGCGTCATTAATGCCATCGCCTGTCATTGCAACTACTTTACCGCTACTTTGCAATGCTTGCACAACTTGCAATTTATTTGCAGGGCTGATTCTGGCGAAAACATGGACGCGATGCAAGAGTCCTTTCATTACCTCTGGCTCGAGGTTGTTGAGGTGAGTGGAATCGAGAATTTGCAGTTGTTCGCCTTTGCTCAGATTCAGTTCTTTGCCAATGGCGTAAGCTGTTGGACTTTGATCGCCAGTAATCATCACTGTATCGATCCCCGCTTGATGGAAACCTCCCATCAAATCTTGGACGCCATTTCTGATCGGGTCGATCATACCGACTAATCCCAACCAGATTAAATCGCGAGTATGGATCTTTTCGGTTTCATCAAGTTGATAAGCAACTCCCAATACCCGCAGTGCTTTACCAGCCATATCATCGTTGTCGTTTTCAATGACTTGTTTGTCTGCTTCGGTGAGGGGAACTTTTTCGCCGTTCTTGATTTGCCAACTACATAGACTGAGAACTTCTGACGGACTACCTTTAACTGCAATCAGCTTTTGCTGTTCGTCTGGGGTAGTGTGGAGTGTCGCCATGTAATTGCGTTCTTGGGAACGGTGATTGATCTTCAGTCGCGGATAATTTGCTCGCAGATTGGGGACATTGACTCCTCCTTTAATCGCAACATCGATCAGAGCATTTTCAGTCGCAGAACCTCTGACGGTGTACTCATCACCTTCTTTTTCAACTTCACTTTCGTTGCACAGCGTTAAGACATGAATCAGCTTTAAGAGCTGTTCGTTTTCATAGGGATTAACTGCTTCTTTGCCGAAAAGCAATTCGTCAGCAGATGCTTGGATACACTTATTATCTGTACACAGTTCTACAACTGTCATCCGGTTGGCGGTGATCGTTCCGGTTTTATCCATGCAGATTGTCTGGACAGAACCAAGGGTTTCTACCGCATCCAAACGCCGAATGAGGACGTTGTGTTTCCTCATGTTAGCGATCCCCAAAGCCAGAGTTGTAGTCGCGACTGTGGGTAAACCTTCGGGAACTGCTGCTACTGCTAGAGAAATCGATGATTTGAGCATTTGCAGCAAACTATTCCCGCGCAGGATGCCGATACCAAAGAATAAGGCACAAACTGCGCCCGATACCATAACTAGCTGGCTTCCGGCTCGGTCTAACTGTTTTTCCATCGGGGTTTCGGGCAATGTGGCCTCACTAACCATCATTTGGATATTGCCCATTTCAGTGTATTTACCAGTGGCAACTACTACTGCTGTTCCTTGTCCACCAGTAACTAGGGTTCCCATGTAAACCATGTTGGTGCGATCGCCCAAGGCAATATTTTCACCAACTAGAGTCTGAGCATATTTGCTCGCGGGCATACTCTCACCAGTCAGCGCCGATTCATCTATACTGAGGCGACGTGCTTCTAAGAGTCTCGCATCTGCTGGTACATAACTACCGGGTTTGAGAATCAGAATATCCCCGATGACGATTTCTTGAGCGCTAATTTCTTGAATGTTGCGATCGCGAAGTACAAACGCTGTGGGATTAACTAGATTCTTCAGCGAACGAATCACCTTTTCCGAATTGCTTTCTGTGGCGTAACCAATGGCAGCATTGATCACTACCACCCCCATAATTACCACAGCATCAACCAAACCCCCGGTAGCAACTGAAACACCAGCCGCTACAGCTAAAAGTCCTACGGGTAAAGATTTAAACTGATCAATAAACATACTTAACCCGGAGCGGGGATGTGCTTCCGGTAAAGCATTTGGACCGTATTGTTTCAGCTTTTGTTGGGCTTTGTTGGTAGTTAATCCTGATTCTTGGGAAGTTTTTAACTCCGTAATGACTGCATCAGTTTCTTTAAGATGCCAAGTAGCTATTTCTTGTTGATGAGTATTAGCTGTCAGCTGATGGGATTTTTTGTTGCTTGCAGGTTTTTTTGCCTTTTTCGGAAATCGGTTGATTTTTTTTGTTGCCTTGACTATAGAGTGCTGACTTTGTTTGGTATACTCTATAACCAGGTGTTCAATCTGTGCAGCAAGCGCTAAAACAGTCTGTCCTGGTTGGTAGAGTACCAGAACATTGCCAGTGGAGGGATTGGCACTTACTTGTGTAATCCCCTGCACCTCTGACAACCTCAACTCTAGGTATTTCTTGAAAGCTTCCGAGCCTTGCAAGCCATTGATCTTATACCTAGCCCTCCCCTTCACAGCAGTATGCAATGCACGCACGAAAGCAGCCCGACTGCGACGGGAGATGTTGCAGTGATTGTTCATTTCTTCATTCAGTTGTGAGAAAAACTACTTCACTTAGAATTTACTATTGTAATGTTTATTCTAGTCTTAACCTAGGTTTAATGCAAAAAATTTAACTAACTTTATTGATTATGGAACTCAATTAAGCTAGAAAGTGCTATCTTACGACATTTATTTTGTAAACAAAGATTAATCTCAATATTCTCAGAAGATATCTCAAGCTGTCTCTGCTAAATACCGATGTACAAAAGTCACAGCCATTGCACCTTCACCCACGGCTGATGCAACCCTCTTAATTGAACCATGTCGGACATCACCCGCCGCAAAGGAACCCGGTACGCTGCTTTCAAGAAAGAAGGGATCACGCTCAAGTGTCCAACATTCGGGCGGACGACCTTGTTTAAGTAAGTCTGGTCCAGTTACTATGTAGCCAGCATTATCACGTATAATACTTGTATCTTTTGCCCATTCTGTATTAGGCATCCCACCAATACAAACAAATAACCGATGAGTGTCGATTTTTTGAACCGAACGATCACGACAGTTGGTCAGTTCAATTTGACGCAGTGTGCGATCGCCATCTAAACCTGTGACTTGAGTCTGATAGAGGACTTCAATGTTGCTAGTGTTAGTGATGCGATGAATGAGGTACTGCGACAACGTAGCCGCTAGACTATCACCGCGAACCAGCATAGTTACTTTTTTTGCATATCGAGAGAAATGCATCACCGCTTGACCAGCTGAGTTACCACCACCCACTACAAACACGTCTTCATCTTGACACATGGGCGCTTCGCTAACTCCCGCACCATAAAATAATCCAACATTAAGATAGCGATCTTCGTTGGGGAGACCAAGCCGCCGATACTCTACGCCCGTTGCACAAATGTTTGCCCGTGCAATCATTTTGCTACCATCAGCCATGTCTACGTAGATGCGATTATTTTTAAATTCGGCTTTGATCCCTTCTTGGATCAGCAATAACTCAACACCGAATTTAACCGCTTGCTGACGGGCGCGCTCTGCCAATTCTGCACCACTGATTCCTTCAGGAAATCCCATATAATTCTCAATTAAGGAGCTAGTTCCAGCCTGTCCCCCAACTGCATGGCGCTCGATGAGGACAGTCCGTAATCCCTCCGATGCGGCGTACACAGCAGCACTGAGTCCAGCAGGCCCAGCACCATAAATAGACAGATCATATTCTTGGAAGCGTGGTTGTGTCACCCATCCCAAACGCTGGGCAATTTCTCGAATAGTCGGAGCAAAGGTTTGTGTTCCATCTGGGAACTCAACCACTGGTAGCCGAATATCGTTGAGAGATGGAAGACCGAGTTCTCGATCGCAGTCTTGATCACAAGTGAGTTCAATCCAGTCGAATTCCACAACGCTGCGGTTGAGAAAATCACGAATTGCATAAGCTTCTGCGGAGTTGGGTTGACCATAAAGCCGCACTTTTTTTTGGTACATAGTCTTGTCTTTTTCCTAAACTTGTTGAACAGAGGTGGTGTTCTCGCCAAATCGACCGACGCCGTAGCTAAATTGAGAGCGATCGCCTAGCGTTTGACCGTGTTTGAGTAGATGTAAGCCATAGGCAAGTTGAGCAGATTCCCAAGCCTTTAAGGCTTTAGGAACATCGTGTTCATGTTCAATCAGAGCATCGGCCAGAGCGATCGCATTCGCCGCAGCTTTAGATGTGCTTGCTGCTGTATGGGGACGGGGAATGAAAGCAGCATCCCCAACCAGCGCCACTCTTTCAAAGCTCATTTGAGGAATCCCCAGATCCAGAATTGCTTGCACAAATGGTTCTTGAGTTGCTGCAACTAGTTTCCGAAATGGTGGAGCTAGCACTGTATCCGCATAGACTCGCATTTGCTCCTCAACCGACGAGGCTAACATTCTTGGTGGGATGGAATAGTCACGGTGTCTACCTTCTTTGTCTGTCAAAATACGTGGTAATTCTGTCAATTCGTTATAATTGACATACCAAACCCAGTTAAAGCGGCGTTCTCCGGGTACGAGAGATTCATTTTCTCCTGGGATGACATATTGGAGAATGTGAGAATTGGGAAATTGGTAAAATACAAATCGCTCTGTAAACAAAGCCGCAGCGTCTTGCTCTAGATCAGCTTCGTTGACTAAACCGCGATAAGCAACGTATCCAGCATAATCATAATGAGCATCTGGTAGAAACAGCTGACGCACGGTAGAGTTTGGCCCATCTGCGCCAATCAACAAATCACCGATTTTACGAGTACCATCAGCAAATATTGCCATGACTTGTTCACCATTTTGCTGAATATTGGTCAGGAGTTTTCCTTGGTGATAATGTTGGGATGGAAAATGCCGACGCATAGAACTGTAGAGCAAATTCCAGGAAGTCAAAGTTTGACGCATCGGCATCCGTTGAGCAATGCTGCCATCGGGGTTCAAGTAATATCTTTCGTGTGCCACTACACCCAGTGATGCTTTATGGCTAACACCTGCTCTTTGAAATGCTTCAATAACATCAGGTTGTAGGACAATACCACCGCCGCGACTGTCGAGTGTGTGAGCAGAGCGTTCATAAATATCAACGTCCCAACCGATTGATCGGAGCATGAGGCCGGCAAACAAACCACCTAATGAGCCGCCGATGATGATGGCATGGTTGCCTGTGGGTTTCATAATCCCCTCCTAATATGCAGCTTCTAATTCATTCACAGCATTTTGCAAAGCCACTAAATAATCATCTATCGATTGTGCGCCGACTAGAATTTCTTGACCAATGCGAATAGTTGGCACGCTGCGGACATCTCTGGCTTTTGCTTGTCTTTCGAGTTCTCTAACTTCCTCAATCCCCGCATCTGACAAAAGGAATGTTTTTGCCGTATTAGCATCGATGTCAATTTCAGCTGCAAGATTGGCTAAGGTTTCAATATCGCCAATATTCTGTCCTTCGGTAAAGTAGGCTTTCAAAATCCGTTCAGCCATCTTGGTTGCTTTGTCGTTCTTACTAGCGAACCAGGTTAAGCGATGGGCGTTGAAAGTATTGGGTGTTACCTGCATTAAGTCATAGCGAAAGTTAATTCCATCTGCTTGAGTTGCCTCTATCGTTTTTGTATCTAATATTTGCGAGTATTCCCAACTGCCAAACTTTTTGGTACGGTAGGTTTTGCGATCGATACCTGCTTTTGGCAGATCAGGATTTAACTCAAACGGATACCAAATGCGTTGAACTTCAACCTGAGAATTGAGTTGTGCGATCGCCGTAAGGCGGGTGCTTTGCACCATCGCGTTGCGTGTGAATATCACAATCGCTTGATTGAGTCGTGCGTCTGCAACCAAACACCAAGGGCAGATAAAATCTGAAGTTATTTCAACTATTAAAGTCATGGTTTTCTTCTTTTTGGATTACACCTTGATTGCCATAGTTAAACCATAACTTCATTCATAAGAAATGTTAATATAGCTACAACGCCAAGCACCTTTGCATATTTTGCAAAAGTAAAGGATATTCCATATCCATGGATCAATTTGCAGCGATGCGTGCCTTTGTGAAGGTAGTGGAGATGGGTGGATTCTCGGAAGCTGCGCGTCAATTAGAATTGGCAGTTTCTTCAGTCACTCGCCAAGTGAACTCACTCGAAGCCATGTTAAACACTCAGTTACTTAACCGCTCAACCCGTAGCATCACGCTCACACCACAAGGTCGTAATTACTACAACAGAATAGTGCGTATTTTGCAAGATGTGGAGGAAGCAAATCTTTGTGTAATGGAAGGAGAAGACACACCACGGGGTGTGTTAAAAGTTGGGATGCCAGTAGCATTTGGACGGCTCCATATCGCGCCAATTGTCAGTACTTTTCTGATTCAGTATCCAGAAGTTAAATTAGATTTACATCTGAGTGATGGATTATCAAACCTAGTGGAAGAAGAGCTAGACGTCGTAATTCGCATTGGCAACCTTGATCGCTCCCATGCTAATCTAATTGTCCGCAAACTTGTTTCCTATTCTCGTCTGGTTTGTGCTAGTCCAAATTATTTCCAACAGCATGGTAAACCTCAACACCCAAATGACTTAGCTCACCACAATTGTTTGTTATTTGCCTATTTCACCAACTACAACATCTGGCGGTTCCAGCGAGACACAGAAATTTGTGAGGTGAAAGTTAGTGGTTCTCTAGTGGCAAACAATTCGGAAATATTGCGTCAAGCATGTTTAGACGGTGCAGGTGTGATCCTGATGCCAACTTGGTTGATTAGTGAAGATATTCGAGCCGGGCGCTTGCAAGCGATGCTAACTGATTTCCAAGTGCATCCCCAAACGGAGATGGATACGGGCATTTACGCGCTTTACTTGCCGAATCGTAGATATTCACTTCGAGTCAAAACGTTTATTGATTTCTTGCTCCAAAAATTTGGTGATCTGCCTTATTGGAAATCTAAGTAATCTGCTTATGTTGTTGTGTTTGGTTGTTGAAATTTGTAGATATCTTTGATGGTTTGTACCCAACCATCGGCTAATGATTCCCAGATGCGATCGCCTTTTTCTTTTGTTGCTGTGGTTGGATCTCCTAGTACGCCACTTTGAGATAAGTCTTTTGTTGCCCAAGCAAAGGGTAGCTTTCCTTCCATACTCAGAACGCTATCTGTAGGTAGATTTTGCGGATACTCAGTAACTGCATTTGCCATTTTTACTTGTTCGGGCAAAATTGCCAGCATCAAGGAAGTTTCTGCATCTCCGGCGTGAATTCCTAACTCTAGTTCTTTAGGTGTCAGCAATTCTTTGGCTATATTTGGTACTCGCCAAGTAAATAGAGGAAAGATACAAAAGTCATCATATTTAATATGTAAATCTCTGGCAACTAGTTCTATAATTTGTGGTTGTCCACCATGAGAATTCATCAATACTAATTTCCGAAAACCTGCTCGATAAATACTCTCACAAACTTCCATTAATAAAGCAATTAGTGTTTGAGAAGTTAGAGTAATAGTACCGGGAAAATGCCAATGTTCGTTTGATTTACCGTAATAAATATTAGGTAAGGCGTAGGCTGGAATATCAGCATCTAATTTAGATAATGCTTTGCCTAAAACGGCTATACTAATTGCGGAATCGACAATTAATGGTAAGTGCAAACCATGTTGTTCAATTGCACCAATGGGTTGAATTATGACGACATTTTGTTTATCTGGCATGTTTTCAATATCTTGCCAAGTAAGATAGGGAAAAAATCTGGATGGGGGAATGAAAGAATTTAACATAAATTGGTCAATTGTCATTGGTACAGACGCGATTATACTCTTACGAGAAGCCGCTCTTACGAGCGTCTACGCGTTTATACAATAGTAATTGGTCATTTATCATTTGTATTTCAAATTCTTCTAAAGCTTGGAGATTTCCTACTTGCCAAGCAATGATTGTAGTGCCACTGGGCAGAGGCTTATCAGACACCAATAGGGGTGAAGTTAACCAAAACAATTCTACCAAAAAACGTCAAAAGTCACGCATTCAAAACAATTGTATTCCCAGCTTTCGTGCCATGAGAGAACATCAAAGCGTTTGTTGAATACGTTTCAACGTTGCTTATTAACCTTCTTTCATCCATAGAGAACATCAAAGCGTTTGTTGAATACGTTTCAACGTTGCTTATTAACCTTCTTTCATCCATAGAGAACATCAAAGTGTTTGTTGAATACGTTTCAACGTTGCTTATTAACCTTCTTTCATCCATAGAGAACATTAAAGCGTTTGTTGAATACGTTTCAACGTTGCTTATTAACGAGAACCCATTCACAACAAACAAGAAAGCGATGCTGCAAAGCAGCCGCTAAGCGATCGCAAATCACAATTAAAAAACCGCGTAGATGAAGAGTTTTCGTCCCCGTTAGGGGTGAAGGTAGTCTACGACCCTACCCAATGGAAACACTTACCATATTTAGAAATTACCACATCAGTAAACTGAACCCCAGGTGAAACAACTATAGCAGTTCTCGGTTGTGTCCAATACGCACCCCACCCCTTAATCCAGGGGATTAAGGGGTGGGGTTCCGACTGTATTGCAATCAAGTCAGAAGCGCTATAGTAAGTCTAATTCAGCCAAACGGCAGTTTTTTGATTCTTCTTTTCTAATAATTACCAGCGACTCGTTGCGATAGCGAACCATAGTTCCTGGTTCGGTTAAATACAGCAGATTGCAGGTAGATAGAGTACACTAAATGCTAGTGTATCAAACGTGACAATGAAAGCTTACTCCATCGACTTTCGAGAGAAAATAATTAACGCTTACGAACAAGGTAATACATCAATT
>JAESGT010000027.1_pt1 | contig 64012 bp, 53 predicted proteins | sample 9266261 | NCBI WGS metagenome assembly JAESGT01 (sample SAMN15741584, study PRJNA653494) | algae metagenome | isolation source: Pelatocladus maniniholoensis HA4357-MV3 and co-occurring heterotrophs from... | place: USA: Maniniholo cave near Haena, Hawaii | collected 2009-07-28 | reverse complement strand
CATCAATACGCCGAACCAGCCTACATATAGGCGGTTGTCGGTGCTTGTTACCCAGTTACAGAACCGCTCCCATACGTTGGCGCTTTCGCGTCTTTGTAAAGTTGCTGTCATTGTTCTTATGATTGCTTAATGTTCGTTAATAATTTGGTAGGTCGAAGTACCTACATTCATAAGATTAGAGTAAAGATTGAGATTTGTAAACAATATTTAATTAACTTTTGTTTATTAATGTAAACAGTATATATAAACATTTCTGATTTTAGATTATTTGCAGGTTTTTGGATGTGAGCGATCGCTCATTACATATTTATTTAGTAGAGACGGGAAATTTCACGTCTCTACATGCCATATCAGCCAGGAGGCCATGCCATAGGTCTTCCTCCCAGGATATGCAGATGCAGATGGTAAACAGTTTGACCACCGTCGTCACCAGTATTGATCACGACGCGATAGCCATTTGTTAATCCAGCTTGTTCGGCGACTTTTTGAGCAGTTAACAAAAGATGCCCTAAAAGCGCTTGGTCTCCTGGTTCGGCTTCAGTTAATTTCGGGATGGGTTTTTTAGGAATAACCAGGATATGAACAGGTGCTTGGGGATTAACATCTGTGAAGGCTAACGCTAAATCATCCTCATAGACAATATTGGCTGGGATTTCCCGACGAATGATTTTGCCAAAAATTGTGTCTTGGTTTGTCATGTGTAATTTGTTATTTGTCATTTGCCAATTGTCAATGATAAGACAAAGGACAAAGCACTAGTAACAAAGGAAATTAAAGACTATGCTTGCTAGAGTCTGGAGTGGAGCCATTGTAGGCATAGATGCCGTTAAAGTCGGCGTAGAAGTTGATGTTTCTGGTGGTTTACCAGGAATAGTTGTATTGGGATTACCAGATGCAGCAGTACAAGAAAGTAAGGAAAGGGTAAAGGCTACTCTCAAAAATTCCGGCTTCGCCTTTCCAATGCGAAAAATAGTGATTAATCTCACACCTGCGGATTTACGTAAAGAAGGCCCTTGTTTTGATTTACCGATTAGTGTGGGAATTTTGGCTGCTTCTGAACAAATTAAGACTGAGTTATTAGAGAATTATCTTTTCTTAGGTGAAGTTTCACTTGATGGCAGTTTACGCCCAGTAGTTGGAGTCTTGCCTATTGCTGCTGCTGCCAACAAGATGGGAATTACAGGTTTAGTTATACCTGCGGATAATGCTCAAGAAGCTGCTGTGGTCAAGGGATTGGCTGTTTATGCTTTTCAAAATCTGGCAGATGTAGCTGATTTTTTAACTAATCCAGGGCGTTACCAACCTGTAAAGTTAGATGAAAATGTAGAGACGCGCCATGGCGCGTCTCTACAAGCTGATTTAAAAGATGTCAAAGCTCAGGCTCACGCCCGTCGAGCCTTGGAAATTGCTGCGGCTGGTGGTCACAATTTAATTTTTGTGGGGCCACCAGGAAGTGGTAAAACGATGCTAGCAAGACGCTTATCGGGGATTTTGCCGCCATTGAGTTTTGCAGAAGCTTTGGAGGTGACACGCATTCACTCGGTGGCTGGTTTATTAAAAAATAGAGGTTCTTTAGTACGCGATCGCCCTTTTCGTAGTCCCCACCACTCCGCATCTGGCCCATCTCTCGTCGGTGGCGGTACGTTTCCCCGTCCTGGAGAAATTTCTTTATCACATCTAGGCGTACTTTTCCTAGATGAGTTAACAGAATTTAAACGTGATGTCTTGGAATTCCTGCGTCAGCCTTTGGAAGATGGCTTTGTGACAATTTCGCGAACGAAACAATCTGTAATGTTTCCGGCTCAGTTTACTTTAGTGGCAAGTACCAATCCCTGCCCCTGTGGCTATTACGGTGATACTATTCAACAGTGTACCTGTTCGCCACGCCAAAGAGAACAATACTGGGCAAAGCTTTCTGGCCCGTTGATGGATCGGATTGATTTACAAGTGGCGGTGAATCGTTTGAAGCCAGAGGAAATTACCCAACAACCGACGGGAGAATCTTCAACAATAGTTAGAGAACGAGTACAACAAGCACGCGATCGCGCATCTGCAAGATTTAAAGATGAATCTCATCTACGTTGTAACGCCCAGATGCAAAGTGGCCATTTACCGAAATGGTGCAAACTAGATGATGCTAGCCGTAACTTATTAGAAAGCGCAATCAAAAAATTAGGTTTATCAGCCAGAGCAAGCGATCGCATTCTCAAAGTAGCACGTACAATTGCTGATTTAGCAGGAGATGAGAACTTACAAGCTCATCATGTCGCAGAAGCAATACAGTACCGCACGATAGATAGAATGCAGTAAGTAAATTTAGACATCAGAGTCATCGTAAATCCACATGGGTTCTACACTACACGCCTTTTGAAAGCCGCATTCTTGATAGAAATCCACAGCATCTTGAACCGCAAGCAGAACCTGCTGATGATAACCTACGTAGTGACTCTGGAGTGCTTTTATGATACGTCGTCCTATACCCCTGCGCTGAAAAGCTGGTCGCACCAATAAGTGTGGATAGTATACAACTAACGCTCTATCTGAAATAGCATTGCCCAATCCTACAAGAGTTTCGCTATACCATGCAGAAATCACCGTATGTGAGTTGGCAAGTGCAGTGAGAAGTTGATCAGGTTTTGCAGCTGAAGACCAGCCACACTCTTGATATAGTTCGAGTACCTGGTTGCGAGGAAGGATTGCATGATCACGAAATTCTACTTCTGCATCACCCATGCTTCACCTAGCAAATCAGAAGATCAGCTTTATTGTATTGCAAAGCGATCGCATGATTATGCTTTAATTGACACTCCCTTCGGGAAGCAAGCTACAGCAAGCATCGTAATAATCACCGAACCGCCTTGCTTTTTCAAATAAGGCACAGCATATTTAACTGTTAAAAATGTTCTTGTCAGATTGACGTTGATAGTTTTACTTTGGAAGGAGAGTTAGGGGGGGATCAAAAATTGCCCAAAGTCATAGTCATATTACTTTTAAAACAACCTCTAATCAAGTTTTTTTCAAGCTTTTAACTACTTAACATGAAAGTCCCGGATTTCTCACAACATCTCTCAAACCCTTATAAGAACTAGATTTATAAATTTCACACTGTGCTAAAAATCTTAACCTCTAAAAAAGCTCAAAACGCTCTGTCGGTAAAGATTCTAAGATAGGCGATCGCAACCCTTGTGAGAAATGGACCAAAGTTATAGTATTATTCCTACCTCTACTAGCATGAATAAATTTATTACTTTTGGTAGAAACTGAATTTATTTTCTCTTGATTATGATTTTATTAAAACAATCTCAAAGTAGAATTTATATAGCAATCACTCAGTCATTCGTGAACGAAAAGATCCCCGACTTCTCGGAGAAGTCGGGGATCTGACCTCTCAATTTTCCGATAAATTTCCATATAAAAATATATTTATTTTTCATTTTTAATATCATAAGGAAAAACACACATGAAACGCAAAATACTGACAATCAGTTTACTTGCCTGTACTCTAAGTATGCTTACAGCTACTACTGTCAAAGCTGAAACTAAAAACCAGGCTAATACAACTGGAACTGCTAGTACATATAAAGCCGGACCTTGGCAACCTGTAGCAAGATTTGATAATCCTCAAGGCTTTGTCAAAGTCCAAATATTAAATAAAACAAAAACACCCTTGCAATATAGTTTGTCAACTGGCGATGCATTGAATGCACAAATTCCTGTGGGAGGGATTGCTACGCTGACAACTAATTCTCTTCCTAGTTATGTTTTAATTTATAACCAAAACCAAGCTCCGTTAAAGTATAACGTCACAGCCCAAGGTAATTCAGCGATTGTTACAGTTGAGCAAGCTAGCACAACGACTGGTGCAGGAGATACCACACTTAATTTACAGCAAAGTGGAGGAATTTACGTTTATTAGAGTTAATTGGTGATTAATTGATCACTCAATTAGTATTCATCCAAACTTCAGATATATTATTTGTGTTTATCTTTTGTTTCTCGCCTTCACTGGTGTTTTTAAACAGTACTGTAAAAGCACCTGCTCCCAAACCAACTTGAGGAAACATTCGATAACAAGGTATTGTAGCCAAATGCGACTGATATTCTTTTAAATGACTAACTTCTACTGCTTGAAACTGAGGAAATTTTCTTAATAACCATTCACAAACTTCTTCATTTTCTTCTGGTGAATAAGTACAAGTCATATAAGCAAGATAGCCTTGTGGTGCGACAATCTGAGCAGAGTTAGCAATAATGCGTTTTTGTCGATTCGCGCTTTTATTAATAGCACTAGGATGAAAACATCCTGGTGCTTTTTCACCTTTTGCTAACAAAGATTGTCCAGTACAGGGTGCATCGACTATCACCAAATCACTAGATAAAGGTATGCTTTCTGCAAAAATACTAGAATCTCTATTGACAACTATAGATGAATTAATGTGACAACGCTTTAAATTAGAAATTAACATTCCCAAGCGTTTACCAATTACTTCATTACTAATAAGTAACTTTGGTTGCAACAGTTTCCAAGCAAAAATACTTTTACCACCTGGTGCAGCACACATATCAAAAATAACCTGAATTGGTTGAGTAATTTCTAATAAAATTGAAGCTGCAAATACAGAAGAAAAATCTAAACAGTAGAAATATCCCTGTTCATGTAGTGAATTTTGACCGGGTTTGGTTCCTAAAGATAAACGATCTATAAAAGATGGTTGCCAATTTATAGATGTTTCTACTACAAAAGGTAAAATCTCTGGTTTTTCTTGACACCAGAGTATGCAGGGTAAAAAAGGTTTGGGATTAATTAAAGCTTCGACAAACTTTTCTTGATTTTCTAAGTTTTCAAATAAACGCTTACTAACTTTTAGTAATAAGTTTGACGGTATTTTCATAAAGTTATGCTAGTAAATTTATAGCTGCAAAATTATAGAGAAAATTGTCTGATAGGAACAATTTATGATTAGCAGATAATTTAAAAATAAAAATATATTGAGATGACGATCGCCAGATTATTACTCAACATAGAGGCATTGTCATGGTATTTGATAATTTTCGCCGCAAGTTACGTCAAGAAGCATTATTGTGGTGGGATGAAGGCGTGATCGATGCTTTACAGTACAAACACCTCGCCGAACGCTATCAATTTCATCAGCAGGAAATAGCCCAAAGCGATCGCTTTGTTTTTATCCTGATTGCAGTGGGATGCATTTTGTCTGGTTTAGGTATAATCACCTTCGTTGCAGCCAACTGGCAAATATGGTCAAAAACAATAAAATTCACGTTACTACTGATTTTGTTTTTAGCAATTAATATTACTGGTTTTTCTCTTTGGAAGCAACCAAATCAACTTAGCATAGTAGGGAAGCAACCACGACATAAAAATCAATCACTAGGAAATGGGTTGCTGATGTTAGGCGCTTTGATTTTAGGTGCAAATATTGCGTTGTCAGCACAAATATTTCACATGAGTATTTCCGATTGTGAAATATTTCTCTGTTGGGGGTTTACGGTTTTATTCATGGCTTATAGTCTACGTCTAGCTTCCTTGGGAACACTAGGAATTATTTTAATCCAAATAGGATATTGGACAGGATTATCCGCAGGTGAGTTACAAAATCATTTTATTTGGGCGCATTTAGTAGTAAAACATATGCCCTTACTATCAGCAATAATTTTTATCCCCCTAGCCTACAGATGTAAATCTCAGTGGATTTTTACTTTAGGTGCGATCGCATTAGTTACTTCCTTGCAATTCAATCTTAAATCTTGGGAATTTATCCAATATTCTGATTCTTTAGCTTGGATTCCAGCTATTGCATTTACTTTACCACCAGCACTGTTGTGGAGTTATGATGATTTGCTATTTCCCAGAATCAATATTAGAGATTTTCAACCTATATCTAGGATGCTAGCTCTAATATTTTTCAGCATCCTATTTTATTTTCTCTCTTTTCATTGGTGGTGGAAATTTTCTCCCCAAAAAGCATCTTTGATAAATTCTTATTCCATCTTAGATGTGATATTTCTTTGTAGTTTAGCAGCTTGGCAATGGTATTATTTACTGACGCGAAAAAGTAAGCATCGCCGCACTATAGAACCAAGCACAATTGTATTTGCTGGTTGTATTTGCATCACTGGTTTCATCACCTTTTGGCATCAAAATATTAGTCCCATTCCAAATATCGCTGTTTTTGTCTTCAATTTACTGTTAGCAATTTTTGCCTTGGGAATAATTAGATTAGCACTGACAGCAGGTGAGAAAAGCGCTTTTTGGGGTGGGATAGTTCTATTAGCACTGCAAATTACAAGTAGATTGCTGGAATACAACACAGATTTATTATTGAAATCTTCTGTATTTCTAGGATGCGGTATTGGTGTTATTATTGCTGGAGTTTGGTTTGAACAACAATTTTTTCGAGACACGTAAATAGGTGGAGCATCCCAATTTTTTCAATATTCCGCAAAGGGTTTAAACCCTTTGCTCATAGCACTCAAATAGATTAAGCAGTATGCTTCAGCATACTTTAGGTATGAGCCTGCGATTTCAATTGCAGGCGGTTTTTTTGAACTCTCAAATCCTAAACTGTTCCCTGTTCCCAATCCCCAATCCCCATTCCCTGTTCCTTTTAAATTCATTTAACTTTTTCTAACAAAACACAGCTAACAGAAATATTTCTGAAAAGCCACAAAGCATATCGAAGAGAATCGAACCATCTTAAGGGTTGGTAAATAGGTAAAATCAGTCGAATGAACATTGCAAGTGCATATAGTGTAGGTGGAGTAGTAGTTGATTTGACTAAATAACCTCCTTCAACGATTTCTCCAGTGACAATTTTGAAATCAGGAAAAAGATTGCTCAATTCTTCAATGTTCGGTCGAAACATTGTATCTATAGGATCGCGATGGTAAGGATATTTATAGGGAACTGTAACAAAGATATAGCCACCGTTAGGAATAATAGAACTGATAATTTTACAAATTTCCTCTCGATTTGTGAGATGTTCTAGTAAGTTAGAACACAATACAGATTTAATATTCATTTCTGAAAGTTTTTGTAAAAAAACAGGGTCACATAAATTCCCTACCAAATCAACGCCTACATCATTTTTCATGTCAGTATGAATTACAGAGTACTCCTTTTCTCTGACTGGTTTGAACAACAGTTCATCAATCCAAGGTTGTTCTTGTTCTCTAAATTTCTTGTTTGAACTACCAATATTTAGCATAGGGAATACACTGTTTGGCTCTAGAGAATAAATAATATTTGATAACCATTTAGCTTCTTCTCTGAACATAGTGATTTTATGGACTGTAATTGAGAGCATCCTAACTCGGATTTCTCACAAGTGGGTGGGGAGTGTGGGGAGTGTGAGAAATCCGGGCTAAATATTTAAAAATAACTGTAGGTTGAGTTGAGACTTTGCGTTCCCTTACCGCAGGGTAGAGGGTTCCGAAGGTAGAGTTACCCAACTTTTCAAGATAGTGCTAGTTTGGACTGAGCTAAAAGCTTAAACCTTTTTCAACCCATCGAACTCACGTTAAATATGAGTCAAGAATTAACACAGCAGTGGTTAACTGAAGTCCAAGCGCTGAAACAGCAGATAGCACATTTGCAACAAGAACGGGATGCTGCTTGGGAAAGTTCTGAAAAATGGCGAAAACTCTATAACACTGAAGCAGAACAACGCCGTACAGATGCTCAACTCTCCAAACAGACGATCGCATCATTGCAAGCCCAAATTCAACGCTTACAAGGTATAGAAGCAGTACAACTCAATGATGGTGCAGCTACAGCAGCTATTCAGCAAGCAGTAGCCCCAATTCAATCAATAGAGGAATTAAAAGCTAAATTAGTTGCTGCGATCAAAGAACGCGATCGCATACAACAGGCGTTGAAAAATGAACAAGACGAACACGCCCAAACTCGTAAAAGCCTGACTACCGCTTTAGGTGATGCGATTGATAGCTTAACGCGTCAGCGTGCAGCAACAGGAGAACAATCAGAGAAGGAAAAATAGAATATTTCTGACAGTTCTGCGATTTTTGCATAATATATATACGAAAACTACATATAGAGGTTTTATATTCTTCACCTATGGCAGGAGAATATTAAGCAGTGAATCTTAGCTTTGATGAATATAAAGCTTTGGAAACGTCTATTTTCAACTTTGTTCAACAAGCTACTAGAACTCAAATGCAAAACTCTTTGGCATTACCGATAGAAAACCAAATTCTGTGTTTCTACAAAAACACAACTGGTCAGATTCAAATTATTCGCATCTCAAATATTGCTCACTCTTACTTCGAGCAAGTTGTTTTTCCTGGGGAACAAATGCTGTTTGAAGCTTTTCCCCAAGCAGAGTTAGAAATTCATATGGATAGTACAACAGGTGCAACCTTAACCAATAAAATTCTTTGTTCCAATTTACAAGTTTATGGCTGATTTTACATGCCTTTGTCAGGAGTTATACAAACGGTGCGATCATATAGTGCGCCCAAACATACGAAACACCTGTCAGCACAAGAGTTTATCTAGCGATCGCGGTTCTGGCAGAACTACTAAATTGATGCAATATTAAATCAAATCTGCGTAAATCCTGGGCGCGACAAAAACCAATTTACGGCATTTTGGAGAGCTACCCTCAGAGAAGACTGAGGTAAACCCAATTCTTGCACAGCCTTGGAAGCGTCATAGAACATAGTTTGCGTGGCCATACGCACACCATCTAGGGGAACAGATGGTGTTTTTCCTAAAGAAGCCAGAATTTTTTCATCAAACCAGGCTACACTCAGGGGTATGTAAGCAGGTATAGCTTTTTGCGGGGATTGTAAACCTGTAATCTCAGCAAGTTGATCGAGTAGTTGTTTGAGCGTCAGGTTTTGGTGTCCTAAAATATAGCGATCGCCTGATTTACCTTTTTGTAAAGCGAGCAAATGTCCCTTCGCCACATCTTGCACATCAATAAAATTTAGCCCTGTGTGCATATAAAAAGGCATTTGTCGTCGCAAAAACCGTACAATAATATCTCCTGTGGGCGTTGGCTTGATATCCCAAGCCCCGATTGGGCTACTAGGATTGACTATAACTACATCCTGACCACTTTGAGCTGCTTGCATTGCTTCTTGTTCAGCCCAAAACTTAGACTTTTTGTAGTGACCAACCAGTTTTTCTACAGGACTTTGATAAGTTTCATCTACAACTTTACCACGAGGCCCCGCTCCAATAGCCGCTACGGAACTAGTGTAAACCGTTCTAGCAATATCAGCTTTCTTGGCAGCTGCTAGAACGTTGCGCGTACCCAGAACATTATGATCATAAAGTGCTTCTCGGTCTTTGTGCCAAAGAGAATAGTGAGCAGCAACATGAAAAAGATACTGACAACCCCGCATTTGCTGCCATAATTCTGGGTAATTTAAATCACCCTTAACCAGTTCCACATCGAGATTTTGAAGATTGTCAAGTTGGCTACTAGGACGCACTAACGCCCTGACAGTATATCCTTCTGCTAAAAGTAACCGCACCAAATTTGCACCGACAAAACCAGTACCACCTGTAACAAATACACGCATTAATTTATCTCTCTCTTACGGTAGCGAGGAAACCAATCATCGAGCAAAGCATACACGACCGGTACAACAATTAAACTCAGAATGGTAGAACTCACCAACCCACCAGCGATCGCCACAGCCATAGGCGATCGCAATTCCGAACCTGCTCCCAAACCCAAGGCGATGGGTAGCATACCTAAAATTGTCGATGCAGTGGTCATCATAATTGGGCGCAGGCGCACTGGTCCAGCTTGGAGAATCGCCTCTGTACGGTTTAAGCCGGAGTCTCGTAACTGGTTAATGTAGTCTACAATCAGAATGGCATTTTTGTTAGCTAGACCCAGTAAAAAGACAAAGCCAATCAGTGAGATCATGCCAAAGTCACTTTTAGTGACCACTAGCGCCACCATAGCCCCTACTAATGCTAAAGGTAGAGAAATGCCAATGACCACCGGATCAACCCAACTCCGGAATAGAGCAATCAGTACAACGATAATACACAATGCTGACAACGCCAGAGTAGTGCCAAAACTGCGGAAAACTTCGCCACTGCGCTCAGAGTCACCCGCTAAATCCAAAGTTACACCAGCAGGTATAATAGTTTTGGCCTCAGCTACGAACTGATCAGTAGCATCACCTAAAGATAAATCTTTGCCAAGATTAGCGCTAATATAAGCAACTCGTTGATTATTCAAACGTTCGATGTGGGAAACTTTTTCCTGAGCATTTGTTGTACCTGTAACTGTGACATCAGCAAATCCTGGTAATTTTTGCATCCGTTGTTGGATGGTTTGGGCAGTTTTACTTAGGCTGTTGAGATCGTTACCCTTTAATGCTACTTCTAAAGGTTTTTGAGTACCAGAGTCCACAAATTGGATATCTTCAACGCTAATATTCACACCTTCTAGTTTGGGTAAATCGGAACGAAATTGATCTTGTAATTCTGAAGTTTTGATCGTGTGGTCATTTTTGAGTTTGACGTAAAGCCTACCTTTATTTGGTTCCCCCTCGCGCGTACCAACGACAGTAAATACTGTCTCGACTTCTGGTGATTTTCTCACTACTTCCTCTAGTTTCTTACCTACCTCAAGAGAGTTATTCAAGATGGTTGTGATCGGGGATTGGGAGGGGAGAAGAGATGAGACTGATTCGGAGACAGGAATACGAGGTGAGGTGGAAAGTTCGGAAACAAAATTCCCCGTATCTTCTGCTCCTTGTCCCAGTTCTGAGAAATTCGGTAAGGTTGTGGTATAAACTATATTGAATTCACCTCGATCTAGTTTGGGAATAAACCCTTTGGGAACTAGGGGAATCAAGGCTATACCTGCAACAAAACTCAGCACGGCTAAACCTATGACTATGGCACGATGGTTAAGTGACCAATGCAGCAACTTTCGGTAAGCTTGGGCAAAATTCGCCCATTTTCTTCCTTCGCGATGTCTAGAATCTGAAGGCTTGGGTTTGAGCCAATAACTAGCTAAAACTGGTGATAAAGTCCGAGCAATTAACAAAGAAGCTAGCATGGCTGCGGAAACAGTGATCCCAAAGGGCTTGAAAAATTGCCCAATGACTCCACCCATTAAACCTATAGGTAGAAACACGGCAACTGCTGTAAAAGTTGCTGCTGTCACTGTCAAGCCAATCTCATTCGTAGCTAAAGAAGCAGCTTGTCGGGGATGTTCCCCGTCCTCGATGTGCCGCATAATGTTTTCGACATCAACGATCGCATCATCAACAATACTGCCAATTACCAAAGCTAGAGCCAATAGTGTAATTGTCTCTAGGTTGAAGCCAAACATGGCCATGACAATAAAAGTTGCTAACAAAGATATGGGAATCGCCAATGCAGAAATTAAAGTTGCTCGCCAATTCCACAAAAACGGAAAAATTACGATTATTGCCAAGACTATGGCTTCATATAAAGCGTCTATAGTAGCATCGGTGGCTTTGCGGATATACTTTGCTTGCGTAGCAGCCAGGGTAAGTTTAACATCGCTGAACCTAGAACGTAGCTTTTGCACCTCGTTCTCCACTTGGGAAACCACTTCCAAGGTGTTAGCATTACCACGTTTGATCACCTGCATCGCCAGAGCATCTTTAGCGTTGAATCTGACTAATGTTGCTCCTTGTTGAGTAACATCAGTGGTGTTTGGGTCAGATGTTGCTGAGGAAGATGTCGCAGGAGCGCCCAAAAGCGCTACTTTTAATACTCCTGGTTGTTTGGCGATCGCTGGGATAATTTGCTCGTTAGTCAACTTAGTCAGTTCTGTTAAACTTCGCGATGGACTTTCAATGGCGTAACTAACAGCAGCCGACTCATTCAGTCTAATGGGAATAATATTAAAAGATGAACTCTGTGGTAAAGATGCTTGTTTAAGTTCTGTTTCTACTCTTTCACTAGACTTTTCCAGATCAGTACCAACAGCAAAAGACAAACTTACAACTGTTTGACCAGGATATGTGGAGGAACGAATTTCATCAAGTCCTTCTAAATAATTGAGGCGCTGTTCTATGGGTTGAGTGAGCTTTGCTTCTGTATCCAAAGCAGTCGAGAGCACAGTTGTAGCATTTACCACGACTACGGGAAAGGTAATATCTGGAAACAAAGCATACTTGAGGGAACTAAAAGCTAGTATTCCCGCGATCATCACAGCTAACCAAAAACTCACCGTCAGTCGGGGATGTTGAATCGCTAATTTAGAGATATTGAAGCGCTCACGCAGAGAATGAGAGCGATTAGGCTTTACCATGATGACTGAGATTATTGAGACTATTGCTTGTTTTTGATTTTAGTTGTAATGACATATATTTAGCCTAGCACCACACAAACGAAGCAACTTGACGCAGGATGGCTTCGCTACGGTGTAGGAGTTCAAAAATTACGCCTTTTACGCCAAAATGTAATCCGTGTAATTTCCATAATGCCTGTTACTAAATTTCAATCACCGTCGGAGCTTGAGTGAAAAGTATCAATGAATCAAATATCCATCCAAGCAGTCCTAGTTTGTCAAGGCGCAGAGTACCAAGCTGTGTGCCGAGGTTTCAGACGTGTCAGTGGTTATAAACCCCTGGTGATTCCTGTACCTGTAGGTGTTAAGCCTGGATACACATACTTGCAAAAAAGTCAAGAAATAAAAGAAATTCTGAATAATCCACAATCCAAAGTGTTAGTCATGGGTTTGTGTGGCAGTCTCCAACCCCGCTATCAAGTAGGGGATATTGTACTCTACGCAGATTGTATTCATCAGAAAAACACTGGTGAGATTTTGGTGTCTGAGTGTGATTCAACTTTGACGGCATCTTTACAGCATAAGTTGCAAGAAAAAGCTGGTGTTGTCAAAGCATTAACAAGCGATCGCATGATTTGGTTGAGTAGTGAAAAACGCCATCTCGGTCAAATGTTAGCAGCCGATGTTGTGGACATGGAAGGATATGCTGTTTTGGAATTTTTCAAATCAACTGGACTAGGGGTGGGAATGGTGCGGGTAGTAAGTGACGGATGCGATCGCAATTTACCTAACCTAAATTCAACACTGAATTCTGATGGTTCCCTTCAGCCTTTATCTTTAGCTATAGCTATGCTGAAACAACCCATTGCTGCAACTAGATTGATTCGAGGTGCTTTGCAGGGATTGCAAGTATTAGAGGAAGTAACAACTTGTTTATTTCATAAAACCGAATAATTGTTTCGGGAGTCGCTTGACTTTTAAGACAGTTGTTTGTCCTTGATTCTCAATCAAAACCTTAAACCGACACCACCTTGCAAAGAGAAAGTTGTACCCCCACCCCGCAAAGCGTCAAAGCCAATAATGGCATTACCAAAAAGCACAGTATTGCTATTAGGTACAACATAATCAATACCTGGCTGCAAGGCAAAGCTAATTTTATTACCAACAGGTGAAGGTGTATCACCACCAGCAAAAATTAACCCAGCTCCTAAATAAACGTCAGTTTGCCAATTTAGCGGAAAATCATAAGAAACTGTTGGTACGATCGCTATATTATTAGCCAAAAAAGCTTGAGCACGAAAGGAAACTGGTGTTTCCAAAAGTTTGTAACGGAAGGCTACAACCCCACCAATTTGAGTACCATCTGCAAAACCAACCGCAGGTCCAATACCCACGTAACTACCATAGGCTGCTTGAGCATGTGCTGGTTGGGTAAATTGGCTCAAACTCAAAATTGAACTAGCCACAGCCACAAACACAGATATTAAATACTTAAGACGCTCCATTTACCGACTTTCCTCACACTGATTTTTGTTGGTGTTGTAACAAGTCAAAATTCAAAATAAAGAATCTTTTGACTTTTGACTTGTTTTGTCCTCAATCCTACGGACACCGGGGATGAATACCACCTTGAGTACAAATGTAAGCTAATTGTTTGGGATCTAAATTTCTTACTTGGCTAAAATCCACTCCTTTAACTACAGCAGATTGTGAACCTGTGGACGGAGTTTGGACAAATTGATCGGCTGGATCTTGTTTTGGAGGTAAGAAAATAGCGCCTTGGAAATCAGCTTCTGTGAGATTTGCTCCCCGTAAATCAGCAAGACTCAAATCGGCGTTCCGGAAGTTGACGCCTGTTAGATTAGCAGAACGCAAATTAGCATTGGTTAAGCGAGTTGCACTGAGGTTGGCGTTGCTGAGATCTGCACGTTGCAAATTTGCTCCTGATAAGTCTGCTGCTTGCCAATCAGTTTTGCTCAAGTTGGCAAAGGGTAATTGTGTACCAATAGCAATGACACGACCCAAGCGAGCAGCATATAAATCAGCATCATTAAATACAGCTTCGCTCAAATCTGCACCGGTAAGGCTGGCATTTTCTAAAACTGCACCACTGACATCGGCTCCCATTAACTGAGCGCTACTCAAATTGGCGCCAACTAGACGTGCATGAGATAATTTCGCTCCTTTTAAGTTAGCGCGGCTAAAATCTGTACCTACCATCAAGACACGGCTGAGATTAGCTTCGCTGAGATTGGCTTGTTTAAGTTGAGCGCCATTTAAATTTGCAATCCAATCATCGAAGGTATCCCAGCGTCCATCGTCACCTACTCCCCGGAAGCTACTACCTTTGAGACTAGCAAAGGAAAGATTTGCTCCTTTGAAATTGACTCCTGAGAGATCAGCTTTATCTAGTGCCAAGTTAAATATAGGACGATCTGCGGCACCGTATTGAAATAATTGAATGCGGCTGAGGTCGAGATCGTTAACTTTAGCGCTATTAACTGCAATAATTTTGTTAATTGCCTGCTGATTATTCTGCAAGCGTTTCTGTCGCAATTCCCGTTCGGGAGATGGATTGGTGGTTGATTCTAAATCTTCAGCCAAAGACTGATTCATGCGTTTTAAATCAGGAATGGCTGAGAGACCGATATTTGTCAAAGCCCGCTCTATTGTCTCGATTTGGCTAGGGTCAGTTTCTTTAGCCAAAAGTTCTACAAGGTATTTGGTAGCTTGGGGGTCATTGAGAGTACCCATTGCCAAAATAGCATTACGGCGATCTGCATTGCCCAGGCCAGAGTTAGGACTCAATTGCTTAATCAGAGCAAGAAACTGTTGGCTATTACGCTGTTCGGATAGTCGTTTATTCTGCTGAGTCTGGATGTATACTTGAGTACCTACTAGAGTTGTCAATACACCAGCCATACTCAACAGTGCGATCGCCAGCAGGGTCATACTTGGATTACGTTGCAACCATTGCCAAGGATTAGCAGGTGGTTGCGTCCTGTCTGTGATCACAACTGAAGCGATCGCAGCTTCTTCATCTCCTGTTTCTGTCCACTGAGTCTGCTTTTGCTCCTCTAACTGCGCCGTGAGCGGTTGATTTGCGTCTATGGCGTAAGTACCTGCAATCACGTCATGGAGTGCGCGCCTTTTTCGCAATGGTAAGCCTCTGGCTTCTAAGAGCATCATTAAACCAGACAAAACAGTGAAAACACCTAAGTTGGGAAAAGTTGGGCTGTTGCGCCAAAGCATATAAGCTACAGATAAACTCAGAGTCCACCGCCCAATAACTTCTCGCATTAAAACAGCCCCCACACCAGGAGGCTTACCCTGAGAATTGACAACTCGCACACCAAACCAGCGCTTGGGAAGGTTGCTACCTGTTTTTGCTAGTAGAAGCAATTGCCAAGCAGAAAGTGTCAGGGGCGCTAGTATTGCTACTGTCCACAAAAAATTTGTCGGCCATGCAACATTACGAGTGCCGTAGCTTACAGGCAGAGCTAGGGGACGAGAAACTTCTCTTTCTGTTACAATCAATACAGGATTCAGTGGCACTCGGTTGAGGTCGGTTCTAGTGTTAAGATATGCACCAAGGCTAAAAGGAACCAACCCACTGATCACTACTAGCGTCATTTCCGTTGCCCAAGCAGCTACACGCCTAGTAGCTAAAGGCAGTATTTTTGGTTTACCTGGTTCATTTGACTTACTGGAACTAGATTGATCATTACTTCTCCTCACAATTGGGGTTGCCATCGCAATATTTCCCTTGAACTTTTATATATATGCCGCTTTAGGCGTGTCAAAATATACTATTTGTTGCGTTGTGAACTACTAGACACAATAAATTTGTATCCAAAATAAACTAGTCCTGCCAACAGTGCCAAACTAATTGCAGCAGCAACAAATTTAAACAATGCTTGCACCACAGCCAAGCCTAATAAAACACCGACACTACCAATAACTATTTTTCCTGTTCCAGATAGGGTATTAAACCAATTCGACAATTGCCGTAATTGTGAATTTACACTGGAAAAACTCGGCACAGACGACTGATCAACTTGTTGTGACTTGGTTTTTTTCTCAGAAGACGAATCAATTTCCGCCTCCAGTTTGCTCAGACGTTTTTGTAAGTCTTCTTCAGGTTGAGGATTCATATTTTTTGACCTCAGCTAGTAAACTAATTCAACTAAACCCCAAATATATCTGATCATTAACTGTTGTCTTAGTGATTTTAGCGAATGTTATTGCTCGATCAGAAGGCGATCGCCAATGACAGTAGGCAAAAGTTAAAAAGCTTATACTATTTAACCTTTGTACTTAATCGTTAATTATTTAATTAGGGCTTGCTGTAACGTCATAGTATATCTTTTTCAGCTACTTGGATTTAAGTAATTAATGAAAAATTATACCAATATTCTTTCGGAACAAAAGTGAATTTGCGGTCGTCTATAAATTCAGAATATTATGTATGAATATCGCTCTTGATTAGTCATGAGCAAATAACATCATCAATTATGAACACGTATAAATTATTGAATATTTTGTCATCTGTTCTAGCATTAACAGCAAGTTTGCTACTCAGTAATGCTAAATCTGTAATGGCAGATATGGTGACTATTAATCCTGATTTCCAACCAGATCCAATGGTTCTAAATGGTAAGTCTGGCGGTTCAAAACCCAGTGATTGCGGTAACATTGCTGCTACACCCAATCAAGTTATTGAAGTTACAAAACCAATACCTTACTTAAAACTTGCAGTCACAAGCGACGGTAAACCAACTTTGTTAGTCGAAGGGCCTGGTGGACGTTTTTGTGTTTTACCAGATAATTATTCTGGAGACAAACCAGAAATTTCCGGTTTTTGGCAAGCTGGTAAATACGTTTTGTACGTTGGGGAACTAGTCGATGGAGAACATACATATACCCTTTCAATTTCCCAACAGAAAAATTAGTAATTGTCAATGGTCATTTGTCATTTGTTGTTCTCCCCATCTCCCTTGTCTAGTTTGTCTCTCCTACCGTTCTTCTCAATTTTTAATTTTTAATTGTTTTGTCTCCCCCTCACTTTTTGGGTGTGATATCGCCAAATTTTATTAGCAGTGCGATCGCAATACTTACAGCCAAAATTAACACCATACTCAAAGCTGAACCAAATCCCCAATTTTGGGTAGCGCCAAGGAACTGGTTGTAAACTAGTCGTGCTGCTGTGCTACTGGAAGCACCACCTAGTAATTCTGGGTTGATAAAATCTCCTAAAGCAGTAATGAATACTAAAAAAGAAGCTGCTGCTATACCAGTGAGAGTTTGGGGTACGGTAACTTTCCAAAAAGTTTCTACAGGATTTGCACCCAAGTCAGCTGCTGCTTCTAAAAAACGTTTGTCTAATTTTTCTAGAGATGCGTATAAAATTAACACCATGTAGGGTAATAAACTGTAAGTCATACCAATTAAGACAGCAGGACTGCGGTTAAGCAAATCTACAGTCGGTAAGCCTACACTATTTAATACTGTGTTTAATAAACCTGTGGGACGTAAAATCGCAATCCAAGCGTAAGTACGAAGTAAAGAAGAAGTCCATAAGGGTAAAATAAAACCGATTAAAAGCAAATTTCGCCAGCGCTTTGGTACGATCTGCGCGATCCAATAAGCGACAGGAAAACCCAAGATCAAACATATAACTGTAGTTCCAATTGCAAAAGATAGCGATCGCCTAATCACTCGCAGATACAAAGGATCAAACAGTCGAATATAGTTATCAAAACCACTAGGAATAACTAAATCACCTGGTCGAATTCCAGGTACTAAACTTAATTCTAAAATCAACAACGTTGGCAATACTAGCAGGAGCAATAACCAAATTCCAGAGGGTGCGAGTAATGCAAAAGGTTGCAACCAGTTTAAATTTGGACGCCATTTCGGAACTGGGGTAAGTTCATCACCTGTGGAATCAATTTGAGAAGAAGGAATTTGAGTAGACACGGTTATAAATTTATAAATTTATAAATTATAAATTCTGAATTTACGCACTAGTTAATGCAGTCCAATAGCGATCATATACTTCTTCAAGTTTTCCCAGAGGTGTAATGCGTTCACACTTTTCTAGTATTGACTCTGGAGGAAATATATTAGGATCATTTTTGATTTTTTTTGGTAATAACTCAAAAGCTGCTTGACTCGATGTCGTCACCCAAAGACGTTGGCTAATTCGTGCTGCTACTTCGGGTTGAAAAATAAAATTTATCCAAGCATAAGCTGCATCAATATTGGGAGCTGTAGTTGGAATTACTATTGTATCTGTCCAGAGTGAAGAACCACTTTTGGGAACCACATATTTAAATTTAGGATTTTCTTGAGTAATTTTCACCGCATCTGATGAATAACACATTGATAATAATAAATCTCCCGCCAAGATTTGATTGCGCCAAGCATCTGTATCAAAGGCTGCGATCGCAGGTTTGAGAATTTGCAATTTTTCATAAGCTTGTTTAATTTCACTTTCATTTTTAGAATTATAAGAATACCCCAGCATCTTCAACACACCCCCCATCACTTCCCTAACGTCGTTTAACAAAGTGATTTTTTTGTTGAGTTGCTGTTGATTTTGCCAAAGATAGTCCCAATCTTCAGGTGGATTTTTGAGAATTTCTGAATTATAAATTAAACCTGTTGTTCCCCAATTGAATGCTATGCTGTAGCGATTGTTGGGGTCATAGCTAGGATTTTTAAAGCGGGTAAATAAATTATCTAAGCCAATCAAGCGTTGATGATTTAGTTCGATTAATAAACCCTTATCTGCCATTTTTTGCACCATGTAATCAGAAGGGTAAATTACACTATAAGTTCCGCCACCAGCTGCTTGTAATTTATTGAGCATGACTTCGTTAGAATCATACACATCTGTAAATACTTTGATACCAGTTTCAGAATTGAAAGTTTTAAATAATTCTTGATCTACATATTGTGTCCAAGTATAGATATCCAATTGATCGCGGAAACCTTTATTATTAGAGTTAGCTCGCACCTCAGCGAGTCTCCAACCACAACTAGTTAAACATAAGCTAGAAAGGAATGCTAAATGTTTTAAAAATAGCCGTCTTTTAGTCATTAACTATTGACCAATCACTAAACAATCATTTTCTGTCCACCACGCATAGATGGGGATATCAGGATTTGGTAAGCTGCCAAAGGTGTTAGGTTGCATGACGGTAATACACACACCTTTTTTTAATTCAACGACATAATTAATGTGAGTTCCTAAATACATAATGTTCACTAGTCGCCCTTCAAAGCAGTTAGCTTGGACACTGGGTTGATAAAGTGAAAGCTGAATTTTTTCTGGACGCACACTTACTACTACCGCTTGTAATAATTCAGCAGGTGTATCAACAAAACGAGAAACTGTAATTTTTAATCCTGTTTTTGTTACCACTTCTACAGTGGATGTATTTACTTCTGTAATTTCGCCTGCAAATAAATTTGCATCACCAATAAAATCTGCAACAAATGCTGTGCGGGGATTTTCGTAAATTTCGTTGGGTGTACCAATTTGCTCTATTTTGCCATGATTCATTACGGCAATGCGATCGCTCAAGGATAAGGCTTCTTCTTGATCATGTGTCACCATAATAAAAGTCAAGCCCAGTTGTTTGTGTAAATTCGATAGTTCTACCTGCATTTGTTTACGCAGTTTTAAATCTAACGCTCCTAATGGTTCATCCAATAGCAACACTGCTGGACGGTTGACTAATGCCCGCGCTAATGCTACACGTTGTTGTTGACCACCAGAAAGTTGACTAGGAAAGCGCGATCGCAAACCTTCCATTTTTACTAGTATTAAAACTTCTTTTACTCTTGTTTCGATTTCGGCTTTACGTAATTTTTTTAATCGTAATCCAAAGGCGATGTTATCCCAGACATTCAAGTGGTTAAACAAAGCATAACTTTGAAATACAGTATTAACTGGTCGGCGATAGGGAGGAACATTGGTCATAGACTGACCCTGGATCAAAACTTTACCAGCATCAGCTCTTTCAAATCCTGCTATTAAACGTAACATGGTTGTTTTACCACAACCAGATGGGCCGAGAATACTAAAGAATTCCCCTTGTTTAACATCCAAGTCTATTCCATGCACTGCTGGCTCTTGGTTAAAAAACTTAAAAACATTACGCAGTTCAACATCAAGGGACTCAAAAGCCATTATTTCCTCTTGGTTTGGCGTCACACTATGAGCCATAGTCCTTATTTGATAAAAGTATTGGGGATTAGGGAACGAGGACTAGGGAGCAGGGAGCAGGGAGTAGGGAGACGTGAAGACAAGCGGAGAATAACCGAACCCCAATCCCTTTAGAAAAAGTTTATAAGAGATATACTTTTTAGATTATTTGCCACCAAATCCCTGTCCATAAGCGAGTATTATTATATACATATAATCATAATCTTGGAATTGATTTTTCTCTATATGTCTTTATTACAATCATCTCGCATTGCTATTAAAAAAGATACGCGTACCGTTGGACGCGGCTATCAGTCTATATTTTTAATCATATTTACTTTGTTAACTGCGGCTGGAATTGAAGCTCGTTTGGCGTATCTCCAAATTAAGGAAGGAGCAAAATTTCGTGAAAGAGCCGAAGCAAACCGAATTCGCATGATTGACAAACAGCCAGAAAGAGGTAATATTTTTGACCGCAATGGTAAGTTGCTAGCTACAACTCGCTATCCTCATTCTGTGTATTTATTACCAATGGCTCACACTAAACCTTCTTGGTCTGTTGTTGGCCCACGTCTATCGCAAATTCTCAAAATTCCTCTAGAAGATATTGAACAAAAACTGGAAGAAGCTGGTCCCGGTTCTACAAATCTCGTACGGATTAGCCGTGACCTCAATTATGCGGAAAATACAGCTTTAAAAGAGTACGAAAACGAACTTTCTGAAGTAGAGATTCATACGGAAGCAGTGCGCTATTATCCACACGGGAAAGAGCTAGCTCATGTACTAGGATATACTCGCGAATTAACCTCTGAACAATTGAAGAAAAAGAAGAAGGACGGTTACAGACTCGGAGATGTCATCGGTCAGATGGGGATAGAAAAAGCTTACGAGAAAACACTGCGGGGTGAGTGGGGCGGTCAGCAAGTAGAGGTAGACAGAGCTGGACATCCGCAGAAGGTTTTAGGAGAGAAACAAGCCAAAGCTGGTAATGATTTACACTTGACTATTGATTTAAATGTGCAATTAGCAGCTGATAAAGCTTTAGGCGATCGCAAAGGAGCAATTGTCGCACTCGACCCCAACAATGGCGCCATTTTAGCGATGGTGTCTCACCCCGGTTTCGACCCGAATATATTCTCTAAACAAAAACTCAGCCAAAAGGATTGGGAAAGCCTACAAAATCAAGCCCATCCTCTAGTTAACCGCGCCCTGAGCGCCTTTCCACCTGCCAGTACCTTCAAAATTATTACTACAACGGCAGGACTGGAATCAGGCAAATTTTCTCCTGATACAATTTTACCAACCTACGGTTCTCTGAGTGTTGGTGGTGTAACTTTTGGCGAGTGGAACCACGCTGGCTTTGGATCGTTAGGATTTCCAAGGGCGATCGCTATGAGTAGTGATACCTTTTTCTATCAAGTTGGCAGAAAAGTCGGTGGTCCCACTCTGATAGAATGGACTCGCAAATACGGATTGGGTCAAAAAACTGGCTTTGAGTTCACCTCAGAAGAATCTAGAGGTTTAGTTCCTGATGAAACCTGGAAACAAAAAGTTTGGAAAACTCCGTGGACTGTAGGCGATACCATCAATATGTCAATTGGTCAAGGTGCTTTGCAAGTCACACCTCTACAATCGGCTATTATGTTCTCTGTACCTGCTAATGGCGGTTTCCGCGTTAAGCCGCATTTGCTAAAAGACCATGAACAAGCAAAAAGCTGGGGTTCATCCTTGAACATGAAACCTTCCACTATCGCTGTGCTGCGTGATGGGTTGCGAAAGGTAATTACCGAAGGTACAGGTAAGCTTTTGAACGTACCATCAATAGCGCCTGCATCTGGAAAAAGTGGTACAGCAGAAGCAGGTGTTGGTCGTCCCAATCATACTTGGTTTGGTGCTTATGCGCCCTACAACAAACCGGAAATTGTAGTTGTAGCTTTTGGTGAAAACTCAGGCGATCATGGTGGTACCATTTGTGGCCCGATGGTCTTGCAAGTGCTGGAAGCATACTTCCAGAAAAAGTACCCAGGCAAATATGTTAAATCAGAATCTGTTCCTCAAACTCAAAGTTCGGGAGATTGAGTTATTTGTCATTCGTTTGTAACAATGACCAAGAACTACTCAAGTACAACCTCTGCGTAACATGGCAAGATCCCGAATTAGCGGTAGCCTAGAGCTAATATAGGCACGGATGACTTTCATTTCTTCACTGCTGATTAGTTTTTGGTTTTCCAGTCGCCTTAGCAACTGTTGAATCAGTTCCGCGTCGTTGACTTCCAAAAGAATATTGGTGTGAGTGTCTTCAATCAAAGACCAAAGTTGACGTAATGTTGATGCGTTCACAGCACTTACCCCGTTGCGACAGCTTACAGCAAAACTACAATAGCTGACATTGACAAAAGCCCCGGTTGAGAACCGGGGTATGTTTGTGTCGGTTATCGTGAACAATCTAAAGAAAATATTAAATTCAAAAGCTTAAGAAAATATTAAATATTACAAATTTTAACTAATTTGATGGGAATCTAAATAGCAATTTACTTTTTGTAACAAAACGGGGTCAGCTTATATAAAGACCCTGAATATAAAATCTAACCCTCAAAGTACTTATACTTTGGGGTTTATTTTGTGCGATCGCAATGCGTGCATCATTACTTCAATTGTGCGATCGCGCCATTTCCAAAACTTGTATTACTGCTACCTTTCAACAAACTAAACAAGCTTGTCAACAGCATTGCTAAATTGCTCGTAAGGGGATACTCCTACGATTGTTTGTGCTAACTCACCATCTTTGAAAATTAAAACTGCTGGAATGCTGCGAAGACCGAATTTTTTGAACATCGGCTTGTTATTATCCACGTCTACCTTAACGACTTTGATGCGATCTTTGTATTCCTGTGCAAGTTGATCCATTAACGGACTAACAAGACGACACGGGCCGCACCAAGTAGCAGTAAAGTCAACAACAACAACTTTTTGTTCACCTAAAAGAGCATCAAATTCAGTTTCTTGAATGTAAGCAACTATATCAGTTTTAGTAGACATTTTTTAATTCCTCAGCATCAAACTAAAATATCAGTAATATCAATCAATTTTTTGTGAGCTTGCACAGAATGTAAAAGTTCTAAATATAGCTAATAAAATTGGTATAACAAGGTGGCTATACAAACTATATACTACGAGCGATCGCCCTCTTTGCAACAACTCATTCCCTCAAAATGTAGTCAGTTATCCTCCCACACTACCATGAACTCTTATCCTTATCTTGGTTGAATTGCTTATTTTTAGGCTTGGTTATCACTTTGCTATGCTAGTTCTAAAGTGTTTATTGTCACTCTGATCATACCTTCATGAATTTAAGGTGTGTAGAGACGCGAAATTACCCTGGGGGATCTTGCTACGCGTCTGGTACAAAAAATTGTGGGCTTAACACCAAGCGTATTGCTTTATATCCTCACTCCACAGGACGTATAATGGTCGGCGAAGCTGGTTGCTGTGGCTGAAAGATTGCAGCAAAGGCTTTTTCTAAAGTATCTGCCATCACAATTTTATTTTCGTAAGCAACAATGACTGTTACAAATGTTGGCAAACTATTTTGTTCTGCTTCTAAATATAAGGGTTCAACATATAAAAGAGATTGTTCAATCGGAATTACTAAAAGATTTCCTTGAACTACTTTTGAACCTTCACGATTCCATAGAGTAATCTTTTGAGAAATTATAGGATCTTGGTTGATTAATGCTTCAATTTGTTGAGTTCCGTAGACTAATAATTGTTTAGGAAATTCATATAATAATAATTTCCCGTAGTTCTGACCATCAGAACGCGCTGCTAACCAAGCAATTAAATTTGCACGTTGATTGGGCTTAAAAGGTAACAGTAAAACAAATTCTTCCTTTTGTGCTTGCGGTAATTTCATGATCAGGTAGTATGGTTCTACCGATTGCTGTTCGTTACCATAAATTTCTGTTGGTATTTCCCATAAATCTTCTCGGTTATAAAACACCTGTGGATCAATCATGTGATAAGTTAGCAGGCGTTGTGATTGAATGCTAAAAAAATCTCCTGGGTAACGAATATGACTACGAAGTGCAGCTGGTATAGTTTCCAGAGGTTTGAGCATCCGAGGAAAAATATTTCCCAGAGTTGTGATTACTGGATCTGTGGGATCTGCAACATAGAAATCTACTGTGCCATTGTAAGCATCAACAACAACTTTGACGGAATTACGAATGTAATTAAATGGATTTTGACCAGGATCAGAATAGGGATAGCGATCGCTTGTGGTGTAAGCATCAATTATCCAGTAAAGATTTGTTGATTTACCTGTAACAGTTGTCCCTCCTCCATCCGCAGCAACTAAGTAGGGATCGCTGTCAAAACGCAAAAAAGGCGCGATCGCTTCTACTCTTTGGCGAATATTGCGGCGAAATAATAATTTGGTTTGAGGATTAAAGTTGCGCGTCAGTAGCATTTGCCAATCTTTGAGATATTCAGCAAACAGCAATCGTCGCCACATCGCACCAATAGAAATTCCACCCTGCCCATCGTAGACGTTATAGACATTCTCGTTACCACTGGGATAATCTAATTCTTGGGTTTTTGTCCCAGTCATCACGTAAGTATTAGTAATTTCCCCATAATAAATACGTGGTTGAGTAATGGGAATGCTGGCACGAATTTCTTCTGTGGTGATTTGTAAAGCCCCTTGACTATCTGTGTCTTCAACACCAATATCTTTAACGTAGTAATAGGGTAATCCACCGGGGCCAACAAGATTTACTGGACTCAGTGTAAAACCGTAACCATGAGTATAAATTAAGTGCTGATTTATCCAGGTTTGCGCCTGCTCCGGAACATCACCATAATCTAGTTCTCTTGCTGCGATAATGGTTTGTTGATATTCTGTTGTTTTATTTTGAACGTTTCGCAATAATGTATAGCGGTCAATATCAGCACCAGCAAACTTGTAATATGGTCGGATTTGTTGCAACTGACGATTTGTTTGTAACAAAGGACGGGTATCCCACAAACGGATATTACCAATTGTTTGATCATTAGCTCTTAAATCAGCTGCTGTCAGTTGACCTCGTGGATCAAAAGTTTCTGCATTGATCGCATCTAATTTAAATGCTTTGCGGGTCAATGCAATAGTACGAGCAATATAAGGTCTTTCCTGGGCTAATTCATTAGGCTGGACAACTAAGCGCTGTACAATTGTGGGCAAAATTTCGCCAGAAACCCCTGCTATTACTAAGTACAATACAAGCAAGTAGACTAGTTGGCGTGGAAAGGGAATTGGTCTTAATCTGGTTTTTTTACGTCTGGATAAAACATATATTCGCCACAGTAAGTACATTGCGATCGCTACCGCCAATAAACTCAGCCCAGTATAAATTGGTAACTGTACCTTGACTTCTGTGTAGCTAGCGCCAAAATTAAAGCCACGGTTGGAATACAAAAGTTCGTAGCGCAACAACCAATAATGTAAGCCTATTACCAGCATCAGCAAACTCGTCAAGGCGTTTAAATGAAGTCGCTGCGGTACAGAAAACCCTGGAAACCACCCCTCACTCAAACTATTAGACGAACGCAGATAAATTAATACTACAGAGACAATACCGTATAAAAAAAGTCCTAGTAACCAAAATTTTAATAACTCCCAAATTGGTAGGGAGAATACATAAAAACTAATATCTTGGTTAAAAAGAGGGTCTGGACTGTTAAAACTTGTAGGTTGGAAGTACTTTAAAATCACCACCCAACGTGCTGATAGCAAAAACGCTAATAGGAAGCTAATTAATACGGCGATCGCTTTTAACAAAAGCTGATGGTTAATTAAAATTGCGCTCACCACAACCAACAACAAACCTGTATTGACAACAGGCAGTCGTATTTCTGCGGAGTCAAAAAGTTCTAAAAATAACTTTAATTGCGGTGGTAATTGCCAAGATAAAGTGAAGAGTTTGATATTGACAAACCACAAGTTAAAAGCTATCTGAGTGTAATAAATCAGAATCAATCCTGCTAAAACACTCAGTCCTAAAACTGCTGGGAGGAGTAGGTGTAACTTCAGATTAGAAGACGTGAAGATCGAAAGACGTGGTGACGTTTGAGAAGATGCGGAGGTAAAAAGACGCGGTGACGCGGAGAATCTTTCATTTATACTCCTTGCGTCGTCCCTGTGTCCCCATTTTCCCACTTCCTCCCGTTCCGGCCTTCTTATCTTCCCAGAGCGGTACTTGAGACGATTGGCTATAACTAAATTCCCTAGTAAAAAACTAATTGAGATCAAAAAAGCGATCGCCCACAACCCTACTTGTGTCTGTAAGCGCAACAGAAATTCTTGTAAATATCCAACTTCATCAAACCAAAGAATTTCCGCAACCAGACGTGAGGCTAATTCCAACAATAGCCACAAACCTAACAGCAGCGCAATGACTCGAAAAAGGCGGTTCATATAAGTATTGGGGATTCGGGATCAGGTATCGGGGATTGGGATGAATCAGTTAACAGTTACCAGTTTAATTTGATAACTGATAACTGATAACAGATTAGTTGTCCCTCTTATCTCTCCTCTCCTCAATCCCTGATCCCCGATCCCCGATCTCCATTTTTTAACTAAATTGCTCTCCTACATCCAGGTTAAATAACATTTGCAGTGATTGCATACAACGGTGTCTGGCATCAACATCTTGCTGCGATCGCAGTTGTACCATGGGATCATGTAAAATTTTGTTAACAATACCCCGTGTTAAAGCCTCGATTACTTCTTGGTGTTTTTCACCAAATTCTGAACCCAAACGCGACAAAGCTTTTTCTAGTTCTTGTTCTCGAATGGTTTCAATTTTATTGCGTAGACAACTAATCGTGCTTACTGTTTCGAGCGATCGCCACCAAACATCAAAAGCTTCTACTTCTTCTTCTAAAAGTCCTTCGGCTTCTTGAGCCATCTTACGACGGCTTTCGTGGTTTTGGGCTACTACCGCTTTCAAATCATCGACGTTAAACGCCTTAACGTTTGCTAGTTCGTTAACATCTGCATGAACGTTGCGCGGTACGGAAATATCAATTAACATCAGCGCCCGACTGGCTTCTAACAAAATTTCTAACTTGGCACGATCCAGAATTGGCTCAGTTGCAGACGTACTTGTAAATACTAAATCACTTTCGCAAATGACTGACATCATTTGCGAAAGTGGATGAGTTTGGATATTGTGTTCAGAAAACGTTTTCGCTAATTCTTCTGCTCTACTAACAGAACGATTTAAAATACAAATTTTGACAACACCTTTAGAAACGAGGTGTTGTACCAACAAGCGTGACATTTTGCCAGCACCTAGTATAGCCACTCTACAAGCTGCGAGATTTTCTATCTTCATCTGTGCCAATTCTACAGCCGCAGAACTAATAGAAACAGCACCAGTACCAATACTAGTTTCAGTACGTACCCGTTTACCAGCCGTGATTGCTTGTTTGAATAATCGATTCAAAATAGTTTTTATACCGTTGTATTGCTGTCCTAGCTTATGAGTATTTTTTACCTGGGCAAGAATTTGACCTTCACCAAGTACCAAGCTATCTAAACCAGCAGCAACCCGCATCAAATGCATCACAGCATCTTGATGAAGCAAAACAAATAAGTGTTGGCGTAGAGATGTCACAGCTATTTTGCTGTGTTCTGAGAGAAATTGTGTGACTTCTCGAACACCCTGTTCGCTTTCTTCGGTGACAATATAAATTTCTAAACGGTTACAAGTGCTGAGAATGGTAACTTCATCAATATGGGGATAGCTAAGTAGGTGTGCGATCGCACTTTCGGTTTGTGGTTCTGGAATACTCAGCTTTTCCCGGACTTCAACTGGGGCTGTTTTATGGCTTAACCCCACTACTGCTATATTCATTTGCTAAATCGTATTTACTAATTGGGGATTGGGGATTGGGGATTGAGGATTGGGGACTAGGGATCGGGAATTCTCCTGACGGAGACGCACTCGCGTTCGGGGATTGGGGACAAGGGAGACAAGGAGGACATATCAATTCAAAATTCAAAATGACTTGTTACCCAATGCTCAATGACCGATTCCTGATCCCCGATTCCTGATCCCCGATCCTCTATCCCTCGAAATTAGTGCAACTGTAATGTCTTGGGTTCTTCAAACATATGGATGGTGTCCACAAAGCGAGCTGTTTTCGATTGATTGGAAATTACCAAGCTTTGAGTTCTTGCGCCTCCGTGGAAGAAGCGGACGCCTTGCATGAGATTACCAGAGGTAATACCACAAGCTGCGAACAAGACGGTTTCACCGGATGCCAGTTCATGAGCATCATAGACTTTATCAGGGTCGTTAATGTTCATAGACTTCAACCGTTCGATGTTAGCTTCTTTGCTTTCGCCAATTAAACCAGTCTTGACTACTGCCGGATCATAGATTAATTGACCTTGGAAGTGTCCACCCAAGGCACGCATAGCCGCAGCAGAAATCACACCTTCAGGAGCCGCACCAATGCCCATCAGAGCATGAATATTGGTTCCAGCAAAACCACACGATATGGCTGCACCCACATCACCATCAGAAATGAGTTGGACTCTGGCTCCTGCTTCTCGGATTTCTTTGATCAGGTCGTTGTGGCGTTCACGCTTCATCACCACTACAACAAGTTCTTCAATGGATCTATCTAGACATTCAGATAGAATTTTCAAATTTTCAGTGGCAGACTTGTTGATGTCTACTTTGCCCTTAGCAGCTGGGGGAGCAGCTAGCTTCTTCATGTAGAAGTCAGGAGCCGCAAACAAACCACCTTTTTGGGAAATTGCCAATACTGCCATTGAGCCTGGTTGACCATAAGCCACAAGGTTAGTACCTTCACAAGGGTCAACAGCGATGTCAATTTCAATTAATTCATCTGGGTTACAAAAATCCTTAGCATCTGGACGGCTACAGATACCGACTTCTTCTCCAATGTAAAGCATGGGAGCATCATCACGTTCGCCTTCCCCAATGACAATGCGACCGCGCATATAAATTTTATTCATCCGCTCCCGCATGGCTTCTACAGCCACTTCGTCTGCGGTGTTTTTTTCGCCTTTACCCATCCAACGAGCAGAAGCGATCGCGGCTTGCTCAACTACCTCAATAATCTCCAACCCAAGAGTATTTTCCACAGAGTCTGCCCTCTCGATAGCTTGATTTTGCGACTTTTCATCAGGTGATTTCAGTTTTACAGTCTACCAAAGGGCGGATACCCGTGGAAAATACTCTCTGACACAGCCTTTGTTAACTTTTGTTATATATGTATAAAAAGTAGTATTGTTGTCTCTAGATAACACTTAAAGATTGCGGCTTTTCTAATTCAGACAAAGGGTATTGAATTTGACTGATTAACTTTCAGTAGACCGAAAAATTATGCGATTTTTAATCTTAAGTAGCTTAGAATACATAAACTTGTAAGATTTTCTAATGAATTTTACTGTAGAATATATAAAAATTGATGGAGCGATCGCCCCATCAATTTGTTCAAACTCTGTTTTCCTTACGCAACACCAACCAACTTGGCGCTCAAATCCCACATGCGCTCGCCCTTAGCATCATCACGGGCTTGGGGAGAAACTCTTTGTACAAAGGACTTACCATCTTTCTTCTGGCGATTTCCCCAACTCCAGTAGGCTCCAGACTGGGCATATTCAGGATCAGCAACAACTGCTGCAACCCGTTCACCAGACAATTCCTGAGAGACGTATCCCCCAGTGATGTGCTTCTGGAACAAGGGGAAGAGTTTTTGAAACAGGGGATAATGGTTACGGAATAGAGGTGTTTCTGCAACACACCCTGGATACAGAGAACTGAAGATAATGCCAGTTGAATCGTGATAGCGTCGATGTAGTTCTCGCATCGTCAGCACATTGCAGACTTTGCTGTCTTTGTAGGCTTTCACTGGTTCAAATTTCTTACCGTCAATCATTGTGATCGGCTCTTTGAATCCTTGTTCAAAGCCTTTGAGTTCACCCAAGTCTGGACGTGGGGGAATCTTTCCGCCTAATTCGTCTGGGTTGTGCGTCACAGTTCCTAAAATCACTAGCCGTTTGTCCGTAGCAGGTGAATTTTTCAGATCCTCTAACATGAGGTTACACAAGAGGAAATGACCAAGGTGATTTGTCGCAACACTCAATTCATAGCCTTCTGGACTTCGCAATGGCTGCTTTAACAAAGGCATATAAATTGCGGCGTTACACACCAAAGCCTCCAAGGACTTACCACTGGCTCTAAAGTCCTTGACAAACTGTCGCACACTCTCTAAAGAGGCCAAGTCGATATGCATGATTGTATAGCTGTCCTGTGGAATTCCCACACTTTGAGCAGCTTTTTCTGCCTTCGCTAAATCGCGACAAGCCATAACCACGTGCCATCCTCTTTTAGCAAGGGCTTTTGCAGAATACAAACCCACGCCAGAGGAAGCACCTGTAATTACGACCGTTGACTTCCGATTGTGTTCCATTCTTTTGAGACTACATTAACCACCGTAGATTTCCCCCATGATCTCACACTAGTGATCCAGCAGTTCTAATTTTGTTACTAAACTTCGGGTAGGAATTACTAAACAATCGGAAATTTTTGCCCCACAATAATTTCACCTACATAAGCAAATTAGGGCAATAGCAAGGACTGGTTTAACCTTGATTTATGCAATCTATAAGAAATAGTTAGCGATGCATTTGTGTATAGTAGTATCTCAAGGTATTAGCTTATAACATAAGCTTTTTACGTGTAAAGACAGATCATGGTTTTTTTTGTGATTCTAACTCTAGAAATAAGGACTATCTGACTAAAGATGGTTAGGTCGGCTTGTTGAGTCTGTTAATCTGTAGACATGATAGAAAAACGCACTGGACAGAACGTCAAACCGCTCAAGTTCTTTATATGTAGTTACCATCAAAAGCGATGCTAAAACTACCGACAGTGCATATATGACACAGGCATAGACGGCTATAGAGTGTTGCTAGCTAACTCTATTTTGTCGCAAATAACGAGAGATAAAATCTCTATACAAGCAGTCGGTATTTGCTAACGTCTAGGGTCTATAAGGCTGCAAGTTTATTACTTCCAAAACTCTATCTTCAACTATATTTCATTTCACAACTGTTAAGGAGTCAAATCATGAGTCTTCTTGCTTGGATTGTCTTAGGTTTATTGGCTGGTGCGATCGCAAAAGCAATTTATCCTGGTTATCAAAGTGGTGGCATTCTAGCAACAATGCTGTTGGGTATCGTAGGTGCGATCATCGGGGGATCTTTACTGAATTTGTTGCAAACGGGAACTTTGGCAATTACGGCTACAAGTTTTAGTATTCCTGGTTTGTTTGTAGCGGTGATTGGTGCAATTATTGCGATCTTCTTGTACTATCAATTTAGTCGCAGGGCATACTAAAGCTTAGGTGTCAAGGGTAATGGGAAAGAATCAGGGTAAGGGTAAAATTTTTCCCTTACTTTTTTTTTGAGCTTCACTACATAAATCCGCAAGCCTGTGGGCGATCGCTCTACAATAGACCCTTGCAAAAATATTTTTACCCCACCCTGACCCTAAGCGTAAACGGGGAGGGAACTAAATCTTCCCCCCGTTCACGGGGGGATTGAAGGGGGGTTCATTCGACTTTTGCAAGAGGTCTAATTATCAAAAAAATCACCACTCAAAGCTATAACTTGAGTGGTGATTGTTAATAAATATATATTGTTTGTTAATTGGTCACAATCAACCAACAACCAACAACAATCAACATTACTTAGACTCTGTGAAATCAGCGTCAATCACATCGTCACCGCTACTACCAGTAGAGGAAGCATCGCCATCTGTAGTACCAGCAGCATCAGTAGGCGCACCGCCACCACCTTGTTGATAGATGTTGCTACCAACAGCAAACAACGCTTGTTGCAATTCTGGCATTAGTTTCTTGATTTGCTCATCGTCATCTTTGGTAAGTGCATCGCGCAGGTCTTTCACCAAAGTTTCAACTTTGGTCTTGTCAGCTTCTGGGACTTTATCGCCCAACTCTTGCAATTGTTTTTCAGCTTGATATGCTAAGGAATCGGCTTGGTTCTTGCGATCAATTTTCTCACGACGTTCTTTGTCAGTAGAAGCGTTTTGTTCTGCTTCGCGTACCATCCGTTCAACGTCGGATTTATCTAGAGTCGAAGCACCAGTAATACTAATGGACTGTTCCTTACCTGTACCCTTGTCTTTAGCGGTTACGTTCAAAATACCGTTGGCGTCAATATCGAACACCACTTCGATTTGAGGTACACCACGGGGAGCAGGGGGAATACCATCAAGGCGGAAGGTTCCCAAGCTTTTATTATCGCTTGACATTTCCCGTTCGCCTTGAAGGACGTGAATTTCAACGTTGGTTTGACCGTCCACAGCGGTGGAGAACACTTCTGATTTTTTGGTAGGAATAGTGGTGTTGCGAGGAATAATCTTGGTCATGACACCGCCCAAGGTTTCCACACCTAGAGACAATGGTGTTACATCTAACAACAAGATACCTGTAACATCACCAGCAAGTACACCAGCTTGAATTGCAGCACCAACTGCTACCACTTCATCAGGGTTAACGCTTTGGTTTGGATCTTTACCCAAAATTCGCTTGACTACGTCTTGGACGGCGGGGATACGAGTAGAACCACCCACTAACACAACTTCATCAATATCGTTTTTGCTGACCTTCGCATCGCGCAGGGCGTTTTCTACAGGGATACGACAACGGTCAATTAAGTCAGAACAAAGTTCTTCAAACTTGGCCCGTGTCAGAGTCATATCCAAGTGTTTCGGACCGTCTTGAGTAGCAGTGATAAATGGTAGGTTAATTTCAGCTTGGGTAACGCTAGAAAGTTCGATCTTGGCTTTTTCAGCTGCTTCTGTCAGACGTTGTAAGGCTTGTCTGTCTTTACGTAAATCAATACCTTCGTCTTTTCTGAATGCTTCTGCTAAGTAGTCAACAATTTTCTTATCAAAGTCGTCACCACCAAGGTGGGTATCACCAGAAGTAGCGAGTACTTCAAATACGCCGTCGCCTACTTCCAAGATGGATACGTCGAATGTACCACCACCAAGGTCAAATACAAGAATAGTTTCGTTGCTCTTTTTATCAAAACCGTATGCTAGAGAAGCGGCGGTAGGTTCGTTGATAATCCGTAATACTTCAATACCTGCTATCTTACCAGCGTCTTTGGTCGCTTGGCGCTGGGAGTCGTTGAAGTAAGCAGGAACAGTAATAACAGCTTGAGTTACAGTTTCACCAATATATTTGCTGGCGTCTTCTACCAGCTTACGCAGAACTTTAGCAGAAATTTCTTCTGGTGCAAACGCTTTTCCAGCTTGGGGACAATCCAGTTTAACGTTTCCACCGCTTTGGACAATTTTATAGGAAACTTCTGTTGCTTCGTTTGTAACTTCTTCGTAGCGGCGACCGATAAATCGTTTTACAGAATAAAAGGTATTTTCGGGGTTCATCACCGCTTGGCGCTTGGCGATTTGCCCAACCAAGGTATCGCCATTTTTGGCAAACGCCACAACTGACGGTGTTGTCCGAAAACCTTCAGCGTTCGCGATTACTGTAGGTTTACCACCTTCCATTACTGCTACGCAGGAGTTTGTCGTACCTAAGTCAATTCCAACTACTTTTGCCATTGTAGGTGCTGGCTCCGTATTACTACAAATGAATGAATGGGATATAAAGGACTAATTTTTGAACTAGCTGGTTTGTTGAAAGCAGCCAGTTCAGCATCAATACCTTTGGTTTGTACTTGGGCAAAACCCAATATTATGCTGATATATATACTGAGCCTGTGTAGCCAGTCCATGAAGGGTGGTTTTCCGAACCTTAACAAGGGCGGTTATGCTTCATGTTTCCAGTTGGCTCATATATTTATTGCTTTCACTTTGTCTAATGTATGAGAATTAATACTTCCTGAGATTCGGGTGAACCGTAATCTGATGGTCGTGTTTGCCGTCAAAATCGTTTAATAGGAATAGTACTGACGCAAATCTACACGCTGTAGGGGTAACTGTTGCGCTTGCTTGAATCTGTGACTAGGAACTTGGGTTAGTAATAGAGCCTAACTAGCTGGGAAGAAAAGGCGGTTCGTTTTCCAGGCGTCACCGCCTTTTCTATGGTTTTATAGTACTAGGATTTTATTAGTTTCTTCAAGATAGTACTATTAATTTAATATGGATAATATGTGTATGTAATTTAAGAAATAATGCCTATACAAAATCGAGTCAAAAGCTTCTTAGTAGGTAGAAATTTATCTGCGTACCAGTTCATCAAAGATACTGGTATAGCTCCTGCTACTGGTTATAAGTTGGCTAAAAAATCTAGCTATTTGCCTTCTATCCGTGTATTAGAAGTTATTTGTGATACGTATAAAGTACAACTCAATGAAATATTAGAATGGGTGGAAGAAAAAGAAATCAGTTAACAGTTATCAATTTTTACTGTTGACTGATTTAAGTTAATTCTCAGATTAGATTCAGCTTCAGCATTTATCGTGGGAATCGCGTGAGGAAATCTCTATCGAAGTTAGACGGTTTGCCTAATTGTTAAGTTTAGAAAACTTAATAAAATATAAGAAGATGAAAAGAAGATTTCTTTTAGAAACAGGTGCTGCGATCGCAGGGACGCTGTGGTTGTCAAATTATTTAACCAGGAGGGAGGAAGTTATGGCGACTTCTAACAGTGAAAAATTTGAAGTTAATAAAACTGAAGAAGAATGGAGTAAAGCTTTAACACCTGAACAGTTTCGTGTTCTACGTAAGCACGGTACAGAACGGGCTGGGACAAGTCCACTAGATAAAAATTATGCTGATGGTACTTACGTCTGTGCTGCTTGTGGACAACCATTGTTTACATCAGAAACTAAGTTCAATAGCGGTACTGGCTGGCCGAGTTTTTACCAACCAATTGAAGGCGCAATTCGCACAACGGTAGATAGGTCATTTTTCATGACCAGGGTAGAGGTGCATTGTAGCCGTTGCGGTGGACATTTAGGTCATGTATTTGAAGATGGCCCTGCACCGACTGGACAGCGTTATTGTATGAATGGTGTGGCGATGGAGTTTGACCCAGAAGCAGAAGCATAAAATCACCGACTTCTTGTGCGGATGCTAAGTAATCACGCAAAATTAATCTCTGTCATTGCGAACGCTTCGCTCGCAATGACGTTGTGTAATTAATTACAGCGCTTTGCATCTAAATGGAGTATACCCTCTGCCCCTAGTCCCCAAAGGGGGCCCCGAGTTCCCCAACCCTAGGCGCAACGGAGTGCGATCGCTGGGTAAATTTGAAAAATGAGGGACTAAACAACCATTTTATAAGCTGTGTGGCTTCTAGATTTGCTTTAGAGACTTCTACGCTCGGACAATAGCAACAGAACGTCCATTCTTTGTAGTTGTCACTTGACTACTCAAACGCTCCTCTATGGGTAGAGCTTTCGCTCGTAAATCGAAAATCACCAACCAGCCAAAATTTAACCCTAACCTTGCTAAATAGGAATCTAATTGTTCAATTCCTGATTCTGTTGGGTCTCCTCTTTTATCTCGCCAAGCTTTTAATTCGATTCCCAGTGTTACATCTCCATATCTCAAACATAAATCCATGCGATCGCGTCCAATCGCATATTCGCGCTCTAGGGTTCCACCTCCGTTAACTACCCGATGCAAAAATGCCATTAGTACTAGGTGCGGTGCTATCTCATGGTAAGCTGCACTGCCAAGTAATGGTTCCCCATGTTGTCGCCAGAATACTAAAAATGCTTGCAATAAGGCATCCGTATCTAACTTTCCTGATGGAGTTAGCCAAGTCGGTGCAATTTGAGGTAAGGAAGCCATTGGTGTTACTGTTAACACTCTGGGTAATACCTCGCGGTAAATTGGATTGGCGATCGCTAATCCTCCTAGTGGGTCTATTTTACACAAGCCCAGGTCTATCACAAATTGGATATCATCATTGGGTACATTCCCTAGTTCTAATCCTGCTAATATTGGTTCAATGATTGCTTTGACACGCTTGTCCCGCAGTCGTTCTGCTAAACTGTCTAGATGAGTATCTTGCCTTTTAATCAGAATTTCTTTGGCTTGGTGAATATGCTCTGCTGTAATGGCTACACTTGTATCTGTCACCATCTCTTCGACAATTTCTTTAGCCAAAGCATTTACCAACCAAGGCTGTCCCTGAGTTAAATCGAATGCTGTTTCTATTGCTGAAGTAGTAAATATTTGTCCTGTGTCTAGTGTATGTTGTTGGTATAGTTGCTTTACTTCGGTGGCATTAAAATCTCTCAAGATCAGGGAGCGTACTTTAATGTTAAACGGACTTGCTGTGTTTAATCTGTCACTACCTCCAGAAGCAATCTTATAATCCCGTACATCTCGTAACCCTATTAATCCTACGGATAAGGGAAAATTGTTCGGACGAGCACGATAACCATCACGTAATTGTCGTAAAACTGAAATTAGTGCTTCATCCTGTAGCGAGTCTATTTCATCTATAAATAGCACTAATGGTCGTGGCGATGATTGTGACCAAGCTCTCAAAGTCGCTTGAATCCTTTGTCCTGCTTCCGCATTTGGCCAAGTCGGTGGTTGTAGTTGTTGGGGTAAGCTATCAATTGCTGCATCATGCCAGGCTCCAAGAATTGCTAGTTCCGCCGCTCCTGGGTCATGGCTAAATGGTGCGCCTACTTCCGCAGATACCATAACTGCTGTGTAGTGTCCACTTTCTGTCAGTTGTTGTGCCAACGCTAGCATTGCAGTGGTTTTACCTGTTTGGCGCGGTGCATGAATTACGAAGTAATTACGTTGTTCTATCAAGCGTGACAAATTCGGCAACCTAACTGTTGGCGGTAGCATGTAGTGAATGTCGCCTTGACAAGGACCTGCGGTATTAAACCAACGAGACATAACGATAATAAGCGCGACTTGGCTCCATCAAGTTTAGCTCGAACTAGGTCATACCAATTTAATATGAAGACGCATACAAAGACCCCACCCGCGCTCATCGAGAATCAGTTTTTTGAGTTGAGTCAGCTTGCCAATCTCAGGCGGTAAAGTCGTCAGATTTCTACCAGAGAGATCGAGTTCACTCACACCCTCTGTTGCTGCTTGTTCAATTACCTGTAGAAGTTCTTCCTCACTCATCAGCAATTACTGAAGTTCAGTAAGTCGGCAAGAAAAGTCAATTGTAGCGTGTGTGATTGCTAAGAGTACGGCACAATGAGCAATTTAAGGTGCTTCAGCCTACGGCATAATACACAACGCTGATATTAACATTGTGAAGAGCATTTGTGATTAAAGAAGGCTATTTGTGAGTTGAAATTGAGTTGTGGTTACAAACGTTGGTTCATCCATAGAGAACATCAAAGCGTTCGTTCAATCCGTTTTGACGTTGCTTATTAATCTTCTTTCATCCATAGAGAACATCAAAACGTTTGTTCAATCCGTTTCAACGTTGCTTATTAACCTTCTTTCATCCATAGAGAACATCAAAGCGTTTGTTCAATCCGTTTTGACAATCATGGTGAACTACCCCACCCTGCCTTCGGCTGAGGGTGTGGCTTCTGTACTCATAGGCGAGTGCCGCAGTTAAACAACCGTCGCCTCTACAACTGCACCCTGCATTTTCTCAAACGCATCAACTAGGGTTTGTAATTGCTGATCTGCTTTGAACACTCCTAAACCGCGTATTGTGACTTTCCCTGAAGAATAAACAAAGCGAGATTTGAGACTTTCTGTTAAGTTCTCTGCTAATAGGTTCCAAGCAGGTTCTTCCATTGGTGTTTCTAAAACTATGTGTTGTTTTGCTTCTGGTTTAATTCGGCTAAATCCTAATTTTTTCGCTAATTGTTTCAATTCCATTACTCGCAATAGTTGATTTGCAGGTTTGGGAATTGTACCGTAGCGATCGCTCCACTCGGCAGCAATTTGTGTTAATTCTTCTTGGGATTTAGCAGCAGCTACCGCACGGTAAGCGCTCATCTTTTGATCAATATCGGGAATATAATCAGCAGGAATAAAGGCCGTGAGGTTGAGATCGATTTGAGTATCTTCAACTTGGGGTATTTCTTGTCCCCGGATTTCTCGAATCGCTTCTTCTAACATTTCCATGTATAAATCGAAGCCGATCACTTCCATTTGTCCAGATTGTTCTGCACCCAACAAGTTACCAACACCGCGAATTTCCATATCCCGCATGGCTAATTGATACCCGGAACCCAACTGTGTAAATTCTTGGATGGCTCGTAATCGTTGGCGGGCAGGATCTGATAATGTGCGTTGTTTCGGGTAAAATAACCAAGCGTGAGCCTGAATTCCGGCACGCCCTACCCGTCCCCGCAATTGATACAACTGTGCTAAACCAAAACGATGGGCATCTTCAATTAAAATGGTGTTAACGCGGGGAATATCTAAACCAGATTCAATAATTGTGGTACAAACCAAAATATCTGCTTCCCCATTGCCAAAGGAAAGCATGATCGATTCTAATTCGCTGGGTTCCATTTGTCCGTGAGCGATCGCAATTCTCCCCCCCGGTATCATTTCTCGCAACCCATCTGTTGTTTCTTCGATACCTTCAATCCGAGGTACGACATAAAACACCTGTCCACCTCTGTCGAGTTCTTGACGAATTGCACTACGGACTGTTTCGGAGTTTATAGGTGCGAGGTGAGTTTTAATTGGACGCCGGGATGGTGGCGGTGTCGCAATCAAACTCATCTCCCGGATACCCGATAAAGACATATATAAGGTGCGGGGAATGGGTGTGGCTGAGAGAGTCAACACATCAACCAGAGTTTTTAAGCTTTTAATTTTTTCTTTTTGATTCACCCCAAACCGTTGTTCTTCATCCACCACCAACATACCCAAGTCTTTGAAGTGTACATCTTTACCTAATAATTGGTGCGTACCTACAACTACGTCTAATTCACCGCTTGCTAGGCGTTTTTGAATATCGCGGCGTTCTTGGGGACTACGAAAGCGGTTAAGTAAACCAATGTTTATTGGGTAAGGGGCAAAGCGTTCTTTGAGAGTGTGATAGTGTTGCTGCGTTAGAATAGTAGTAGGCGCAAGGAGTGCAACTTGTTTTCCGGCGGTGACTGCTTTAAAAATAGCGCGGATAGCCACCTCAGTTTTACCGAAACCAACATCGCCACATACTAAACGATCCATCGGGCGATCGCTTTCCATGTCTCGTTTCACATCTTGTACAGCTTTTAGCTGATCGGTTGTGGGTTGGTAGGGGAACGAGTCTTCTAGTTCCTGCTGCCAAGGCATATCTACTGGATAGGAAAAACCTTTTTGTTGCGATCGCGCTGCATATAATTTTAGTAGATCTACCGCCAATTTCTTGATGGCTTTGCGGACTTTGTTCTTGGTGTTTTCCCAAGCCTTACCAGTCATTTTATTGAGTTCTGGTGGCTTGTCGCTGGTGGTGCGAAGACGTGACAAAGCATTAACTTGATCGGCTGCTACCCGCAGCAAACCATCTGCATATTGGACTACCAAATAATCACGGGTTTCGTTGTTAAGTGTGAGACTTTCCAACTTGAGGAATTTACCGACGCCGTGGTTTCTGTGAACTACATAATCACCGGGGCGTAATTTGTTGGGGTCTACTTGTTTAGAAGCAGCTTTGCGACGTTTGCGGACATAACCGAAAGTTGCGAGAGTATGCTGTCCGTAAAATTCTCGGTCAGTGACAATTACAGTCCGAAAAGTTGGCAGAATAAAACCTTCCAATTCTGCCAAACCGGAATATTTGAGAGCAATAGGTACGTGATTAATTTGTAACTTATCAATTGCTAGGTAATCACGGGGATTAGGGATAAACTGAGCCGGACAATCGTGTTCTTGCAACAGCGAGACAGAACGGCTGGGTTGTGCCGAAATTAACCAAACCGAGAAATTGCGATCGCGTTCTTGTCTGAGTGTTTCAGCAATTTTGGCATAGGCGTGTGGTGTCGTTGCTAGTCCACGACTAGCAAGATTTATACCTTGATTTTCTTCAGCAATTTCTGATAAATATACTTTTTTAAAAGCTTGGGAAGCAGCTAAACAGTCATCAAACCAACAATGAATTTTCGGTAAGGCAATTAAAGCCGCTTCAAAAGCTCGATTACCTTCGGACTCATCTGCTCCCTGGCTACCTAAAAGTAGCCATTGTTCCTCAGCATTTTCCACCCAGCGATCGCTATGAGCATGACATTGTTCTGGCTCGTCAATAGCTACAAGAGTATTTGCTGGTAAATAATCTAACAATGAAGCTGGTTGTGTAAAAGCCAAACCTAAAAACCGACGGCTACCTTCAAAAGATGTCCCCGCCTCAAATTGTTCTTTTTCGACTGCGGAAAGATAAGTTTTGATATTTTCTAGCCTTTCCCCACTCAAAGCAGCCATCACCACAGGCGCAAAGCTAGTCGGAGTCAGAATTAACTGGTTAATTTTATCTAAAGCCGAACGTTGAGTTGTGGGGTCAAATTCTCGGATTTGCTCAATGTCATCACCGAACCACTCCAAGCGGACTGGCAATTCCGAAGACACAGGGAACACGTCAACAATATCACCACGCCGACTCCACTGTCCCTCTGTTTCTACCAAAGCAACCCGTTCGTACCCCAAACTAGCTAGTTTTTCACTAAAACTATTTAAATCCAACTCCATCCCTTGTTTGAGGGTGAGACAGAAAGGAGCAAATGCTTCTGGTGGTGGTAAGTGGGGTTGTAAAGCGGCGTGAGTGGCGATGATCGCGAACTTGGGAGATGGAGAGAGGACAGACAAGGGGGAATTTTTTTTCTTGTCTTCCTCCTCTCCCTTGTCTGTCCCTTTCCCTTGACCCTTGACCAAATCTGCCAAGACTTGCATTTGTCCCCAAGTCATTTCGGTTTCGGGGTCAAAAGGTTCGTAGGGGGATGCTTCGGATGTCGGGTAAAAATGTATGGTTTGCCATCCCATCGCCTCCAGTTGTGCTGTCCAGCGTCCGGCTTCCTCCAGAGTGGCACAGATCACAAACAAATTTTGTTCTTGAGTTTGAGCTAAAGCCGAAGCTACCAAGCCTTTTGGTAGGCGAGGAAGCCCATTTAAATGTAAATCTTTTTGCCGATTTAGCTTGGAGATAAATTCTGTGGTGAGCGGCGATCGCCCCAAAGCGCGCACAATGGAAGAAAATGCCATAACTTTTTAAACAAGTGGGAGTCGTTCTGACCAGCAATGCACAATGATAGCGTTTACTTTAACTATTTTAGAAATGTCAACGAGAATAGAGCCTTACTCAAAACATTAAGGATCACGGATCAGGGATTAGGAAATAAAAATATGTTAGTCCCTAGTACAATTACAACTGGACAATAGCTAATATACGGAAACGGAAACAATCTTTTTTTATGACTAATCACCTATGAATAATAACTAATGACTCATTTGTCTATCAAATGCTTCGAGAGGTACATAAGTAATACATCCTTTTCTTTTGGTCGGCTTTAAACCATCCATAGTAAAGGATCTTTTTTGCCCTATACCCTTACACCCTTACATCCCTAGTTTTTGTAAGTGTTAAATACCACGTACTGATTTAAATTAAATTTAAGTGTGGTTGCCGATAGCATCGGCAATTTTAAATAATGTCACCAACTGCGGAAATTCTACTTGTTTTATTACTAATCTTTGCCAACGCCCTATTTGTCATGTCAGAGTTGGCGATTGTCTCAGCTCGAAAAGTGCGCCTCCAACAGATGGCCGAACGGGGAGATCACAAGGCTCGCATTGCTTTGGAACTCGCATCCTCTCCCAATCAATTCTTGGCTACTGTCCAGGTAGGGATCACTCTGCTAGCAATTTTATCGGGTGCTTTTGGTGAATCAGTCATATCCAAAAGACTAGTTCCTATTTTTAGTTCTATCCCTTTTTTAGCACCCTATAAAGATGCAGCCGCTTCTGTCATAGCGGTTTTAATTATCACCTATTTAACATTGATTATTGGTGAGTTGGTTCCCAAGCGAGTTGCCTTAAATCATCCAGAACCAATTGCCTCCGTAGTTGCTATTCCCATGAAGTTACTAGCAACAATTGGCTCACCAATCGTTCATTTACTCAGCATTTCTACAGATGCAGTGTTGCGAATATTAGGCATTAAACCGTCTACCGAACCACAAGTCACAGAAGAAGAAATTAGAGTCTTAATCGAGCAAGGTACAGAAGAGGGAACCTTTGAGGAAGCCGAACAAGATATGGTAGAGCGAGTATTTCGCTTAGGCGATCGCCCTGTCAGTTCGTTTATGACCCCCCGTCCTGATATTATCTGGTTAGATTTAGATGATTCTGCCACCGAAAATCGTCAAAAGGTGATTGAAAATGGTTATTCTCGGTATCCGGTTTGTCAGGGAGGATTAGATAATGTTCTCGGTATCATTGCTGTGACTGATTTATTAGCTCGCAGTTTGTGTGGAGAACAGCTAGATTTAACAGTCGGATTGCGAAAGGCTGAATTTGTGCCAGAAAGCACCCGTGGCTTGAAGGTTTTGGAATTATTTAAACAAACTGCTACTCATATGGCGTTGGTAGTAGATGAATATGGTGTAATTCAAGGATTAGTCACTCTTAACGACGTGATGATTGAAATCGTTGGTGATGTTCCTACAGCCGATGAACTAGAAAATCCCCAAGCTGTGCAACGGGAAGATGGTTCTTGGTTATTAGATGGAATGTTATCTGTAGAAGAATTTTTTGAAATGTTCGATCTTGAGGAATATCTCAAAATCCATCAAGGCAATTATCAAACATTGGGTGGTTTTGTGATTACCCATCTCGGCCGAATTCCCTCAGCAGCAGATCACTTTGAATGGCAAGGAATGCGTTTTGAAGTTATGGATATGGACGGGAACCGTGTTGATAAAGTCTTGGTAATCCCAAAACAGATGCAAGCAGCTGATCGGGAAGGAGATTAGGCTTCTGGGGACAAGGAAGACAAGGGGGACAACTAATCAGTTAACAGTTAACAGTTACCAGTTTAATTTGATAACTGATAACTGATTCATGCCCAATCCCCGTTCCCATTTTCACGCTGTTTTAAAAAATCTAATGATCTCACGAACATGATCGAGAAATTGTCCGTCGGTAGAAAGTTGAGCGATCGCAGCTCTTGCTTCTCTTGCTAAACGTTCGTGTTCTGTTTGATTTGTGGCACGCAATTCTTCTAAGTTGACAGAAATACGAGCTAATTCTTTGCGCGTTTCTTCTGAGTAACGCTGCTGATTTGCTACTATAGAGTAAGAATTTTCCGGGTCTAGTTGTTCCTCTACACGCTTCATCCTTTCTTCTATCCCGTCAAAGCGGTTACGGAGTTCGACTATATCTTGGCGGGGATATTTCCATTCATTACCAATCGAAGTTAAGCGTGTATATAAGTATTCATAAGCACTGATTGCTGGACGTAAAGCTGTTAAAAGTAAAGCCGCACCAGAACCGAAGTATCCAACAGCACTAATACCTTTAATAGCAAGAATATAAAGACCAATAGCTGAAATTAAGTGTAAAGCAATGGCAATTAAGAGCGATCGCTTTGCTAAACTCTTCACATAACTAACTTGTTTTTCATCAACAGGGATTTCTTTTTCTGTGGATTGTTCTGCTTCTGCTAATACTTCTTTAGCTTTGAAATAGACATTCCAAGGTACTGTCACAATCACTAATAACCACCAAAAACTTGCACCCCCAATCACCCAATCTAAAAAGTTGCCAGAAGGTAAATGAAACCATTGGAATATACTAAAAATTAGCAATACGGAAACTACAATTCCAATACTGGAACTGAGAAAAAAGTTGAAATACATTATGCTTTAGCTCCCATGAAGGTTTTTCCATCATGGCTTTGGATTAACACAAAAGCATAAAAGCTTGTGATGGTTTTCAGAGTTACACACAATCTTAGGGATTGGGGAATTGTTGGTATTACCAATTACCAATTACTAATTACTAATTACAGAATTTTATTAATTTGTTCCAAATAAAATTAAGTTACTTTCTGGCTAATATATTGAATTTTTGAATAAAACTAGGGTAATCCGTAGATATTTGCAGAATTACCCTGATTTTAATTGCCAATGAGATAAAAATACTGACACATTTTGGCGTACCCCTCCGTTGCTTGATCGATTGCTTAAGCCTAGCTGCCTTTATGCATTAGTTGTAGGCTTTAAAAATAGCCATGCTACAAAAAATGTAGCTGCTGTAAATAATTGCGTCAGATCTAATGCAGATAGATATCCATCTGCAAAGGAAGCGATACTTCTATCTGTAATACCAAACAACCAAGATGAAATGCCAAACAGCCAAATTCCATTCTTAAGATTGCCAACAAATCCCTTGGATTCAGAAGATTGCTGGTTATTCATGCTTTAATGTCTCCGTTAGTTAAAAAAATGAGCAAAGAATCTGCCTTTTTAGGAAAATTCACTAGTAGCGAACTAAGCTACTAGTCGAATAAATATGCGATTTACATGTACCGATTGTTCCTGCCTACTATTAATTTCTGTATAACTATATTAATAAATATTTTTAGGTCTTGACATAACTGTCCAAAGCTACATTGTGATAAAACCCTGTCAAAAGCAAAAAGTTAAGATGTAAAAGGATTTTCGTCAACACTGATTGAGACAATACATTCCCTCATATAGCACTTCTCACTCGATTGCAATACAGTCGGAACCTCCCCTAAGCGCAAGCGCTTAGCAGGGTGGTTTCATACGAAAAAAGAAAAATATGGAAGTCTGTATTTCTCGTTTTGAAGCATAGATTTTTACCCCTCTCCAAACCTCTCCCCTTAATAAGGCTGCGGTGTACACAGAAGTCTTATAAAGTTGCCTAGTAGCGTTTTGATCCCCCCTAACCCCCCTTAAAAAAGGGGGAACTAGAATCAAAGTCCCCCTTTTTTCTAGCGTAGCGGCGCGCCAGCGCGGGGATTTAGGGGGATCAGAGGATTTATGTGTACACCGCAGCCTTAATAAGGGGAGAGGCTTTAAAAGAAGATTTTAATTTTTCTCTGCTTGTATGAAACCACCCTCCCCTAAGCGCAAGCGCTTAGGGGATTAAGGGGTGGGGTACGTATTGGACACAACCGAGAACTGCTATAGATAAAAATCTTTTCCCCCTTGTCCTCCTTGTCCCCCATCTCTCCCACCACCAAGCCCCGAAAAATAAAACTTTATACTTGAATAAGAAAGAGTAGTTTTCAATAAGGAGGGGAGAGCAATGGCTCCCAATCCCGCCATCATGCAGGCTGTAGAACGGTTGGGTTATCGTGTCACAGTGGGCGATGTGGCAACCCAGGCAGGATTAAATGTTGAAATCGCAAGTGCTGGACTACTAGCACTTGCATCTGAAGCGAATGGACATATGCAAGTTGCGGAATCAGGCGACATTGTTTACCTTTTTCCGCGCAATTTTCGAGATATCTTACGCAACAAATACTTGCGGCTACAGTTACAGGAGTGGTGGAAAAAAGTTTGGAGTGTCCTATTTTATCTAATTCGGATTTCTTTTGGCGTTTTACTGATAGCTTCTATTGCCTTAATTTATATCACTATCCTTGTTATTATTATGTCTGCTAACTCAGATCGTGATAGTGGCGATCGCGGTGGTAATTTTGGCGTAGGCTTTTTCTATTTTCCTGACTTGTTTTGGTATTTCAGTCCCAACTACAATAACTATAACCAAGAACGACGACGGGAACGAAGACAAAGCGATCTGAACTTTTTGGAAGCAATATTTTCGTTTTTGTTTGGTGATGGAAACCCCAACGCGAATTTAGAAAAACGTCGCTGGAAGGGAATTGCGGCGATAATTCGCAATCATAAAAACGCAGTGGTAGCTGAACAAATAGCTCCCTACCTTGATGATATTGGTGAGACATATCAACAAGAGTATGAAGATTATATGCTGCCAGTCTTGACTCGCTTTAATGGTCGCCCAGAAGTAAGTCCAGAAGGACAAATTGTGTACTATTTCCCAGATTTACAAGTTAGTGCCACGAAAAAACGCGATCGCTCAATTTCATCCTACCTTGAAGAGTTACCCTGGCGTTTTAGTGCAGCTTCATCAGGACAAATTCTTCTCAGTGCTGGGTTGGGTGTAGTCAATATTGTTGGTGCTTTAATTCTCGGAAGTTTGTTAAGAGATGGTACAGCAGCAGCTGTCTTAGGCGGACTAGTAGCATTTGCTCAAGGAATTTACTGGCTGCTGTTAGCTTATGGTATCGGCTTTTTGGCAATACCTTTGGTGCGTTATTTCTGGATTCAATGGCGTAATCGTAAAATAACTGAACGCAACCGCACTAGACAAGCACGAGCCAGAGTATTAGCAAGTGCAGATACTCAATTACAACAAAAAATTGACTATGCAGGACAGTTTGCAGCAGAAAAAATTATCGGCCAAGAAGATTTAGTGTACTCCACCGAAACCGACTTGCTAGAACAAGAAGTTGAGCATAGCAAGCAAATTGACGCAGAATGGCAAAAGCGCCTTGAGGAAGGAAGTTAGTAGTTATCAGTTATCAGTTATCAGTTATCAAATTCCACTAGTTACTGTTCACTGATTTTTAATCAGTCCATTGTGAAAAGGGGTTATTGACTAAATTACTGTTGAAATATTTGGGATCTTCTGAAACTTCTTCACCAATCCAAGACGGTAATTCTATTTGTTGTGTTTCTTCGCTGAGTTCGACTTCTGCTAAGATTAGCCCTTTGTTACTACCTTCAAACTCGTCTATTTCCCAAATTAAACCACCATACTCAATTTTGTATCTAATTTTCTCAATGATGGGGCGATCGCACAACTTATCTAGCATTTCCTGAGCATCTTCAATAGGAATTGGGTACTCAAACTCAGATCTGGAATATTTAACACTGGGGCCTTTTATCGTTAAATAACCTTGCTTGCCTACTATACGAACACGTACAGTAGCTTCTTTTTGTGTAGCTATGTATCCCTGACGATATACACTACCCTCAGCTATTTTTCTCCAATTCTCTCCTTTCACTAAAAATTTACGCTCTATTTCTTTCGCCATTCTTACTCCTAAATTTCGCTGATATTGGGTTAAATACTAGAGCAATCCTATATTATTTGTGAGAATCGCAGAGCTTAGATCCCCGACAACTCCTGCGAAGTCGGGGATCTAGTCTGGAGCGAATGATTTAGGAATGCTATATATATTTCATATTTGTTTACATATTGGATTATTTTCTGGAATTATATTTAGCTATCTGGTATTCATAATTGAAGCTTAAGTTTTTTTGAAAATTGTTTAGGTATTACGTTAAAAGTGCATAAATTAATTTAGTTGCACTCAATCATAATTTAAGTAATTTTTGAGAAAAGTTGAAGTGTTCCCAAACATTGACATTAGCAAGAAAAAAGTGTGCTACAAAACCCTACTTTGTAAAGGAGAAATTGTATGTCGAAGAATACGGAGGATGTATTTGTAGATGTTCTAGAAAACAAACCCAAATCAGTAGTTGAAAAATATCTACAAAATCCCTTTTCTATTGCATGGTCAAAATTGGCTACATTAACACAACCTGTCCGTAGCCGCACAGCAGAAGTACAAGAAGATGAGCAATCCGAAGAAGATAGACTAGATTTCATCCAAGATCGATGTTTATACCGTCCCTTCACAGACCGCATCGATCCATCGCTTTACTACGCCATCTTCTTTCCTCACCAAAACTTATAATCGACTTTGACTTGGCACCAAAATCATCGAAAAATAAGGAACTTGGGTGGGATCTACTTCATCGAGAGAGATAATTTTTTGATTTACCATCGTTCCTCTTTCAATGTAACGCGCCCGTGATCCCATTCCTAAGTGATGCAACACATCACGGACTTTCGCAAAATGTCGCCGCAGTTTAATTATTGCTGCTGCATCAGCATTTAACAATTGTGTTTTCAAGATTTCGGCTGTTAGGGTGGCTGGTAAGACACTAAAAACATCATTGCGATAACTCAGGGGAACTGTCAATGCAGAAGCACACCCCATTGGCGAGGAAACTCCTGGTACAACTTCTGTTTCAAACTGTTCAGAGAGTCGTGTAAATACATACATGAAAGAGCCGTAAAATAACGGGTCGCCTTCACACAAAACCGCCACATCCCGTCCAGCTGCTAGATGTTCGGCAATGGGGATAACAACTTGGTCGTAAGTTGGTTGTGCTTCGTAGGGGTCAAGGGCGCGAGGGAGATGATACTCCACCTCAATTTGATTCCCAGGGAGATGTTCAGCTACAATACCCCTAGCAACACTTTCTTTATCTTCTGCTGATTGATAGGCAACCACTGGACAAGATCTTAATAGGCGCAATGCCTTAAGAGTCAATAGTTCTGGATCTCCAGGGCCAACACCGACACCATAAAGACGACCTTTCATTATTCTTTCTCCGTTGCTAAGGCATTAACTGCGGCGGCTGCGATCGCACTTCCTCCTCGACGTCCGTTTAATGTCATAAATGGCACACCACGGCTATCGGCTGCCAGTGCTATCTTGGACTCTGCGGCCCCTACAAATCCAACCGGAAAACCCAGAATCAACGCGGGTTTGGGTGCGCCTTCATCCAGCATTTCCAGTAGTCGAAATAAAACAGTAGGTGCATTACCAATCGCGACTACAGATCCTTTTAGGTGCGATCGCCACAATTCTAAAGCCGCAGCAGAACGAGTATTTTCCAGTTTTTGGGCAAGTTCTGGTACATCGGGATGATTCAGAGTACAAATCACCGCATTATCTGCTGGTAGGCGCTTACGGGTAATTCCTTCAGCTACCATGCGACAATCACACAAAATCGGTGCGCCTGCTGCTATTGCTGTACGCCCAGATCTGACAGCAGTAGACGAAGCGACTAAATCATCTATAATATCAGTCATCCCGCAAGCGTGAATTAGACGCACTGCAACCTTAGCCACATCAGGCGTCAGCACAGATAAATTTGCTTCAGCACGAATTATGGCAAAGGATTTGCGATATATTTCATTCCCATCTCGAATATAGTCAATGGTCATTCGATTTTAGATTTTGGATTTTAGATTTTAGATTGTCTTGTCCCACATGTCCCCCTTGGGGAGCATCCCCTCCTCAACCATCTCTTGCAACTCTGCAATAGTGTATCGGTTGGCGAATTCTCCTAGTGATTCGTGGCGAGTTAGACGTTTTGCGATGTAAACTTGGAGAGTTTTTTCTATCAATGAGGGTAATTCTGCAAAAGCCACACGCTGATAAAGTTCTCGCCCGAATTTGCTGTCATTGTCACTATCTCCAACATATACGTGATATTTTTCTTCACTGACACCCAACAGAGTGATATCGCTGTTGTTGTGTTGAGCGCAAGATTTTGGACATCCTGTAAAGTGAATATTGACAGGTTGATTTATAGTGATGCGTTGATCCAAATACTCAGCTAACTTTAAGGCATGATTTTTGGTATCTGTCGTTGAGGATGCACATCCTGTACTACCAGCACACGCAACAAAAGCGCTGTGTATTTTGGTTGGCGACCAATGCAAATGTAAGTTTTCTATTTTGCTCTTGAATTCGTGAATATACTGATCAGGAAGATCTGTTAATAGAAGATTTTGCCAGGGTGTGAGCCTTAGTGTACCACTGCCGTAACCTTGGGCGATATCTGCTAAACCGTGCATTTGCCATGTTTCTAATTTACCGAGTGGTAGTACAACACCAATGTAGGAAAGTTCTTGTTGTCTTTGGGGATGAACACCAAGGTGGAGATGACGAGTTAGATATGGTTCTGTGAATGGAGAGGTGGGGATATTGGGAAGTTTTTGCAAGGAGTAAGGAAGATGACTTTCTACTTCTTGGAAAAATCTTTCTCTACCCAAGTTGTGTAGAACTTCAAATAAACGAAGTTTACGGGATTTGCGATAGGGTGTGATGTTTTGTTGCTCTAATGCAGAATACTGCAAATAGACTTTGGCGATCGCACCTACTACGTCTACACATGCTTGGGGTTGCAGTAATATGCCTGTATTTAGAAATGATTCACCTAAATTCAGTTTCAGGTGAAAGTATATCTGTGTACTGATTTCAACAGCACTGAAGATAATATCGTTGGGGCGATCGCACACCTTTAGCGTACCTCCACCGTCAACTGTAATGCTAAATTTTGGTGAGAGGGGCGCAAGTTCAGCATGGGTGGTGATGTAATGATCTAATGCGCGAATGAGCGATCGCGTATCAATCAATTCTTCTGAATCAATACCTGCTGTTGGGCTACCCATAATATTACGCAGATGATCAACACCCACAATTGGCGAAGCTAAACCAATTTCTCGCAGTTGATGTAAAACTTCAGGATTTATTTCTGTGTGAACTTCGCGAATTTGGAAGTTAGCACGATTAGTAATATTGACATAACCTGCGGCAAATTTATCAGCTAAATCAGCGACAAATCGAAATTGTCCAGTAGTGACTATCCCTCCAGGGATACGGATACGTGATAGGGTACCATCTCGCGCGGACGTACTGTAAAAAATACCAGGACAAGGGACAGAAATTGACGATAAATACACCTCTAAGGCTCCTTCCCTGTGCGACGCAGGGAGCAGAGAAACAATGCGTCTTGACGACACTCTTAGAAGTTGGCGTTCTGACTAACCGAATTGGTTGTTGGTTAGTAGTTTTTTTACTAACTACTGTACGGCCGTTCGCCCGTACTCTAGGAGAAGTCGCGCAGAGCGCGTCTACACCCCTACTCACAATTCCCAATCAGATTACAGCTGCGGCACAGTACCGGGATCTCACCGGACTTTCCCAACTCTAAGTTTGAGTAGTCTAGCATGAGTTTGTGCCTCATGGGAGCATCCCAATTTTTTGAATATACCGCGCTTGGGTTTTAACCTTAGCTTAATAGCACAAGTCGTCTTCATAGGACTCAAATAAATCAAGTAGTCTGCTTTAAGCAGATTTGAGCAGGTTTTTTGAACATTTGGGATGCTCCCGTGCCTCATAAAGATAAAATCAAAACTGAGGTTAATATTCTTTAATTCCTTCAATTGTTTTGAGAAAATTTCATCAAGCTTTCTTGATATATTTAGCATTAAGCTCAGTAAAAATACTGTGTTTTTTTAGTGTTAGTACGTATACAAATAAAGAGAGATATACAGTAAGAGCGTTAGCCTGAAAACCAAGGAGGTGCATAGAACTAAGGTTTTACACTTAGTTTTTATTACCTCCTTATTCTTTCTTTTTATGTAAAAAATAATCTAACATATATTTTGCTTACATGATCATAAACATGCTGTACTTAGCAAATTTTCTGTAGGGACGCACAAAGTGTGCGTCCCTTAACTTTATTTCACCCGTCCCCGGAAGCGGATCAAACCATAGGAATCAGTGGGTGTACCGGGAGCGATCGCATTAGCTAAATCTCCTAAGTTTACAACTATTGCACCGTTGGTATTGGCACCACCACAGTCAACAGTGGGATAAACAGTTTTTGGATCTTCGCCTGGAGGAAAGTATTGAGCAATATCTCCATCTTTGATATTGCTAAGAGATTCGGTATTAGCGTTATACTGCCAGAGAATTCCCCGATCAGTGTTTTGTAAGCCAGTGCTGTTTTTGGTGGGGAAACTGTTAAAGGCGGTGGGAATAAAGCTGACATTATTGGGAACGCGATCGCACATCAAAACTTTGGGTGCAGTTGCATCACCTGCGGAGAGGAAGTAAATAGTGTATTCTATTTCATCATTAGGACGAACCGCACCACCGTTGATGAGACCTTGTAAGTAATTACTCGACCAATTAGGGTTGTTATCATCGGTATCGCGAGGTGCTGGTACATAGTTAGGAGAATTGCTATTATTTACACCGTCGATGAGGTTAGTAAAAGATGACCCATTAATGGCAGTAATGCGTTTGACTAACAATATGTTGGGATTGCTAGCAACAGGTGAGTCAAAGCCAAAGTTTTGATTATTAACAGAACTACCGGAAACAGTTACAGCTAAGTCATTGGGTGTACCCAAGGTGTAACCAGCAGGAATATCTGTATCTGTGGTATCTACCTGGATTTTGTAATTACCGTTAACAACACCAGTGAAGGTGTAAGTACCATTCGCATCGGTGGTGGTAGTTTTGATGGGGTTATTATTGCTATCTAGTAATTTGACAGTAATATTTGCTGGTAATTTCGGTTCAGTTGCGTCTAAATCATTGCCACCGTCAGTATCTTCGTAGAGAGTACCGGATATATTGTAAGTGGGTGGGTCGAAGCCGAAGTCTTTATTTGTGACTGGACTACCGGAAACAGTTACAGCTAAGTCATTGGGTGTACCCAAGGTATAACCAGCAGGAATATCTGTATCTGTGGTATCTACCTGGATTTTGTAATTACCGTTAACAACACCAGTGAAGGTGTAAGTACCATCGTTCTGTGTCAGGGTTGTTTTGATAACGCTGTTGTTGCTATCAAGTAGTTTTAGAGTAATATTTGCTGGTAATTTCGGTTCAGTTGCACCTAAATTATTATCGCTGTTGCTATCTTCGTAGAGCGTACCGGAGATAGTGGTACTTACTAAAAGTGTAGAATTAGCAGCATTAGCGTTGTCACCAACGAAAGTCTTCAAAGCTCCAGCTGCAATACTATTTATATAAGTACCTGCACTACTAGCTGTGACATTCACAGAAACGGTGCAACCACCAGCTGGAATTTTGAACCCATTATTTAGGCTGATAGAACTACTTCCTGCTGTTGCAGTGACTGTATTTCCAGAAATACTTGTACAGGTACCACTTAACCCATTAGGGTTGCTAACTGTTAACCCAGATTGAAAGTTATCGGTTAATGTTTGTATTAGATAAATAGGAACCGAGTTACTATTACCCAGAGTCAACGTCAGAGTACTAGTCGCAGGTATACCTGTTACAGTGCTTGGGCTAAATGTCTTAGCAATAGTAGGCAAATCCGGTGCTGGAGAACCACAAGCAGCCAAGTCGTTTGTTCCGACAGCATTAGTTAGTAGAGTTCCTGCTTTGGTAGCGAAGTCCAATTCATAAGTTCCGTTATTAGTACTGATATAGAATTTACCTGTAGATGGGTCAATCGCCAGACCATTAACCGCAGCACCACTAACTCCTGTAATAACATTGTTTCCATTGACTGGTGTTGCTATAGCTGTAGTACCAGTAATAGCAATTGAATAAAGCTGAGAAGTGTAGCTGCCGGCATTGCTACTAGTGTCACCAACCGCATAAAGAACGCCGTCAGTGCCGATCGCAATATCTCCGTTAGTAGTTCTGCTGGTACTATCATTATTTCCGGGAATACCACTAATATTTATCGTGGAGCCTACCTGGCTACCTGTAGCGGGATTGACTTCAATTAATGTTTTGTTTGAGTAATAAACATATAATTTGCCACTGGGATCAAACGTAGCACCAATAATAGTTGTTGTGGTACCAGGAAGAGTTCCTGTTAGAGTGGTTTGACTGCCTGTATTTGGATTGTAAACAACTGTTTTGCCTGTAACCCGATTCACAAAAAATAGATTACCAGTTGATGGTTGGGTGGCGATCGCATTAATGTTGCCACCACCATCATAAGTGGCGATGTTTACATAACTTTTTGTGATTGAGTTGTAGTAACCAATTACACTTTGACTGCTTGTAGGCACACCAGACCTGCTAGAATATACACCTGCACAGGCACTAGCCCAACTGCGTTCAGGATTAAAAGTAACACCAATTCCAACGCTAGCGCTAATAGTTAGCAAGGAAGTAGATAAGGGAATTATACTTGGAAGGCTTTTCCAAGCAGGTTTATTGATCGCTCTTAAATACTTAAATAAAAATTTCATTGCTCAACTTCGGAATAATGTATTAGCAAAATGTAGAGACGCGATATATCGCGTCTCTACATCCATAAATTTGCGGGGTTATTCTTGTCTTCATCCCATTTAATGGGATTATTAATCATGTATTCCCGAATCCGGTCTAAAGAACCATCAGCACGAATAATATGGTCGTAGAATCGTGATTGCCAAGCGAAATGGTCATGATCATTTTCCCGACACCACCGGGTGACAGCAGATTTGTATGATCGTGCGATCGCACCTAACGAACCTGGTTTAGGGGATATGTCAGACATGAATTGAGGTTCGATGATATCGCATGGCACATCATATTGTGTAGAGACGTTGCAGTGCAACGTCTCTACATTATTGTGGGGACGGTCGATAACAACAATGCCGTGTACGTGATTGGGCATAATGACGTAGGCATCAATGTAGGTATCATCAAAATGATTGGGAATGTCTGTCCAGAATCTTTGGGCAATTTCCCCAATTACTGATAAATGCACCTGATCTGAAACCACGTTACCGAAATAATGGTTAAGATTTTTGGTACAAATGGTAATGAAATACGAACCGTTGGCGGCATAGTTGCGATTTGGCAAACGGGTCGATTCGATTCTGTATTTACCCTGTAATTTTGGTTGCGTCATGGTTCCAATTCCAAATCCGTTACCCCGATGTGTGGTAGAGACGTAGCAATGCTACGTCTCTACATTTGATGGGAAATTTCATATCTCGGTTTTTTGCACCCCCGTTGTCGCCTTCTTCAATTTCTCCACCAAGGTCTTAGTAGATTCTTGTTGCTGGCGTGGTGGAATTTTTTGCAATCCAAAACCATCAAATAATTCGTTCAACTTCATTGTCAAACCCAGATACAGCCCACCTGCGGAACGAGTTCCGGAAAAATCACGGTCATCAACTTTACCAAAGGAATAACCAGCAGACAGGCGTAAATTCGGTGTGAGATAATAACCTGCTTCGACGACAAAACCTGTTTCTGTGTAATCACTTTGACTAATCAACCGCGCTTCACCGACTAAATCCATGCTGTATCCCAAGCGATAGGTTGACCGTAATTGTGCTAAGTTAACTGTGCTAGTTCCAACTAAATCTTCTGCTAAATATGAAGTACTATTACGTAGGGCATACTTACCATAAAATTCCCATTGCCAATTCGGGGCGTAGATAGCTTCCACAGCAAAGGTATGGTCTTCGGAACCTGTACCACTTCCCAACAAAACAGTGTCAGGAATCACGGCGGGATTTTTGCGATATTCATACCGCAGCAAGGCGTTAAATTTATCGTTTTTGGAGTCACGATAGGCTAAACCAACTTTCAGGCTGGCTGTATCCCCCAATCCTGTTAGTTTTTGATTGGAAGAATTTGCCTGTTGATAACGTACTAAGGCGGTAAGCTCAGGTGATATTTTACCTGTCGCACCTGCGGTAATTACGGCATTGGAACCACTAGAAGAACTGCGATACTCGAAACGGGCGCTGGCTTGAAATTTCGGGTTATCGGTATATTCCAAACCGATACTATAGCTATCACCACTACCAACCCCTAATGAGTAACCACTTTGACCAACAGCAAAGGGTTGGGGAAATTGTTGTCCGGTTGCAGTACGTCCGAAGAAGTTGCCAAATATGTGTTCGTAAGCAAGATTGAGTTTTAAGCCAGGGGCGATCGTCCAACGGTTATTTAATCCAATCGCTCCTTGAGTAGTTAGTTCATTGGCTCCACCGAAAATTGTGTAACGACCACTGATAGTGGTATCTGTACCAAGTTTATGTTGACCGTTGACACTCAAGCTGGTGATGGAGTTATTGTCATATTGACCGCGAGTGAAAAACTGTTGCGCCAAGTTGACGTTCACACCAGGTAAAACAGCCCAATTCAAGCCAAAACCTGTTCGATCTGGATAAACAGCATCAGTTTCTGAAGATAAAGTCAGTTCATTGAGTGCTTGGAAAGTGAGAGTTTTGGTAATTGGGATTTGGAGTTGCGATCGCAATTGGTCGGAATTTGTAGAGACGTTGCATTGCAACGTCTCTACACACAAACGGTCTTCTCTGTCGCGATGTATCCAGTCCACATCTAAGGTAGCTTTACCAAAACGCTGTTGAATACCCGCAGAAATTGTTGTCAAAGAATTATCAACTTTGCTCCCAGGAACAGCTTCTGTGCGCGGTGCAAATAACTCCTCAAAAGTATCTAGCGGTTGGGGTGCAGTCCCAAAATTATCTTCGTGGTCGTATTGGAACCGTAAATTAGTCGTAGGCGAAATTTTTCCTGTCAATTGCGCCCCGTAGCGAGTTTGACCAGGAACAAAGCTAGTTGTAGCGTCGTTAGCAAAACCTGCATCTGTGGAACGGTAGTAAGTGCGTCCTCGTAAACCAGGGAAAATATCTCCCTCAGCTTCAATCCGGTACGCTGAACCACTTACCTTTGTTGAGATATCAGAACTATTTGTAGAACGCGCGTATTCTGCGATTAATTTACCTCTTGAACCCAAAGCAATCTGTGCATCTGCACCGTAGAGTTCAAAGTCACGCATTCCCTGATCTTGTTGGAAGTAAGTTGTTCCGATCCAACTTTCTTGATTGAGGGTGCGGTCAAAATTGTATTGCAAGCGACCAGCGTAAATATTACTATCGGAACCACTTCCTTTGTATTGATAAGTAACGACAATACGCCGGACTAAAACCTGTCCATTCTCATCTAGGTCAGTACGTTGAATTGGTTCTCGAAATAAGATAGTACCGCGATCATAGTCAATTTCGTAATCAGAACCGCGATTGAGTTGTTTACGTTCCAGTACAGTACCAGGACGGTTCAGTTCTTCCGACTCGATCGCGATATTTTCACTACCTGGAACTAATAATCTGCGCGAGAGGAAGTAGTAACCACTCGTACCATCAGGAGCAATGGTATCACGTTGAAAGGCTTCAACGTTGTTAGCATATAAACCAGTGAATTGTAAATTTCCCAGGCTATAGTTAGCTTTGAAGCCATGCAATTGACGTGTGACTGAAGTAAATTGCTGAGATGAGCGGGCAAATTCCTGAGTGGTGTAGTCACCCCACATGAAATAATCGGGGTCAGCACCAGGTATTTTGGGCGATCGCTCTAACCGTGCATAGACGCTATCAGTAGAAGGAGTAATTACTTCTGTTTTAGAACTGTCACCGTAGACAGGATAGTTTTGGTCGTTGAATTGGAAACTACGAAACACTCTGTTGTCACAGTTGCAATCTTCATTCAGATTACGAAAACTGTTGTAAGCACCAGTAAATAACCATTCTCCAATCGCCCCAGTCGCAAATACTGACGAACGCACATTTAATTGAGTGCTATTGTCTTTGCTAGGAGGAAGAAAATCGCGAAAACTGCTGTAGTAATCTGTACCCCTCGCACCCAAACGTATATCTACTACCCCAGTTAGCAAACTCGGACGTAAAGCTGTTTCAAATTGCAGTTGCGTATAGGCTTCTAAATCATTGGCGATCGCTCGAATTCTGATAGTTTGAGCATTCAAACTTGATTTGAGAGTAGCGCTAAATTCTCCTTTGTTTGCCTGTACTTGGAATCCGGGTTCATCAGGTTTAAAATCTTTACCAACAAACTCACCAGCAGTGGGTATGAGAGTTACAACTCCATCGCGGTTGGAGCGATTTCCATTTTCATCTCGGAGTTCCCCTTTCACAGTCGCTGTGGAACGTCCATCCGCCGGAATTCGAGTTTCGACGGTTTCTAACTTCAATGCTGTATTCCAAGTTATCCGCAGTTGCAGGGCCTGTTACACGTGCCAAGTTGGGAACACGGAATTTGGTGGGGTCGTTACCAACATTAGTCACTGTGTAGTTATAGTACAGGGTATCACCAACAGAAATAGGTGTTGCTGATGTACTATCTGTAATACCAGAGGCTGTGACAGTTATACCAGCGACCTCTGCTACAGTCACAGTTACTGTATTGGAAGTACTATTAATTGTTGTACCTGGATTATTTGGATCTTCGTAGGTTGCAGTTGCCGTGTTACTAATTGATTGACCAGCTGTTGTACCTTCTGCTAACACAGGCGCAATAAATTGAAAAATACCATTGGCAAGCAATGCCGTTACTACCAAAGAACGATACACTCTTGGTGCTTTCTTGACAAAATGATTAATCTGTGGCATATTATCTGCTGCTTAATTTACATTCAAAATTAATCCTGTGTAAAAACACAGGATTTTTTCCAAAATTTCCTATCGTTGGGTAACAAACCCGCAGATTAAGTTGATAATTCAGGTTCAACCCAAGACAAAAGTCTATCTCACGAGAGATTATTGGCGGGTTGAAGTCATGTTAAACACAGTAGCTTTTGACACAAAATTACACCAACAGTAAAAACAATGAGATTTGATTTTTTGTGTACTTCATCGTTGAAAAACTTTTAGTAAGTATTTACCACAAATAAATATATTTCAAGAGTAATAAATTAGAACAAATCTCAGTGTTTTTTACAGTAGAAAAGTATTAAAATTAGTGCTTTATCTGAGGATTTTTGTATTTTATTAATCCCGATAAAAATTGTCGGGTATGTTTGACTGGTATTTTTACTCGTGATAGCATCAAGCGACAGTTGAGGCACATCCAGGGAGAAGCTAGTTTATGACTCAGGCAATTGACACCCAAAAAGTAACCACCGCTTTCAAAGCTTTGAAATGTAAAGAATGTGGTGCGGAATACGAACTCAAAGCCAGTCATGTGTGTGAATTTTGCTTTGGGCCTTTAGAAGTAGGTTACGACTACAGCACCCTTCGTCAAACTGTTACCCGCAAATCAATTCAAGCGGGGCCAAATTCGATGTGGCGCTATCGCAAGTTTTTGCCTGTGGCTAGCGAAAATCCGATTGATGTCGGAACTGGTATGACTCCCTTGGTGCGTTCCCAACGCTTGGCACGTCGCTTGGGTTTGAATAAGCTTTACATTAAAAATGATGCTGTGAATATGCCTACCCTCAGTTTCAAAGATAGGGTGGTATCAGTTGCTTTGACACGGGCGCGAGAGTTGGGTTTTACGACTGTTTCTTGTGCTAGCACTGGTAATTTGGCAAATTCTACTGCTGCGATCGCAGCTCATGCTGGTTTAGATTGTTGTGTCTTCATCCCCTCTGACCTGGAAGCTGGTAAAATTTTGGGTAGTCTCATCTACAGCCCTACCTTAATGGCTGTTAAAGGTAATTATGACCAAGTCAACCGTCTCTGTTCGGAGGTTGCCAATACACACGGTTGGGGTTTTGTCAATATAAATTTGCGTCCTTACTACTCTGAAGGCTCCAAAACTCTAGGCTTTGAAGTTGCAGAACAATTAGGATGGGAACTACCTGACCACATTGTCGCACCTCTGGCTTCAGGTTCCCTGTTTACAAAAATCTATAAGGGCTTCAACGAATTTGTAGAAGTTGGTTTAGTAGAAGGTAAGCTAGTTAAATTCAGTGGCGCTCAAGCCGAAGGTTGTTCACCCATTGCTCAAGCTTTTAAAGAAGATCGCGATTTTATTCAGCCAGTGAAACCAAATACAATTGCTAAATCGATCGCAATCGGCAATCCAGCAGATGGTATTTACGCTGTCGAAATTGCTAAGAAAACAGGTGGTAGCATTGAATCTGTAACTGATGCTGAGATTATAGAAGGCATCAAGTTACTAGCGGAAACTGAAGGTATTTTTACCGAAACCGCCGGTGGTACAACCATTGCTGTACTCAAAAAATTAGTGGAAGCTGGCAAAATTGATCCAGATGAAACCACCGTAGTATACATCACTGGGAATGGTTTAAAAACCCAAGAAGCAGTGCAAGGCTACATTGGTGAACCTCTAACAATAGAAGCGAAGCTCGATAGTTTTGAACAAGCTCTTGAGCGTTCACATACACTTGAACGTCTAGAATGGCAACAAGTTCTTGTTTAAGAAAAAGTTAGTGGTTAGTGGTTAGTGGTTAAGAACTAACAACTAACAACTAACAACTAACAACTAACAACTAACAACTAACAACTAACAACTAACAACTAACAACTAACAACTAACAACTAACAATTCAAAATGTCTGTAAAAGTATTAGTTCCTACTACTCTACAAAAATTCACTGAAAATCAAGCTACTTTAGATTGCAACGCTAATACAGTAGCGGAACTTTTTGAATCTTTAGAGCAAGCTTTTCCTGGTATTAAATCACGCCTGTGTGATGATGGAGGACAGCCACGACGGTTTTTGAATTTATACGTCAACAGCGAAGATATTCGCTTTTTAGAAGGAACAAAAACACCTTTAAAAGATGGCGATGAAGTGAGTATTGTTCCGGCTGTAGCTGGTGGCTGATAGTCGAAACTTTATCGCCATTTTTATAGACATCATTACTTAATCAAAACGAATAATAATTTACTCTGATTTAAAATCTTTTTTAGAGTAATGGTGAAATAAATGGCTGATATAGTTGATATTGCTGTTGGTGCAGGTTCTTTTACAACTTTGGTAACTGCTGTGCAAGCCGCAGGTTTAGTAGATGTGTTAAAAAGCCCTGGCCCATTTACTGTTTTTGCGCCTAATGATGATGCTTTTGCTAAATTACCGCCAGGAACCATACAAACCCTCGTGCAAAATATTCCCCAGCTAACACGCATCTTAAAGTATCATGTTGTACCGGGAAAGCTCAAGCAAGCAGATTTAGCTCAAGTTGAGACTGTGACTTCCGTAGAAGGTTCAACAATTAAAATTGACTGTTCTGAAGGTTTTGAAGTCAAAAATGCTACTGTTTTAGCCGCAGATATTGAAGCTGATAACGGTGTCATTCACGTTATTGACACAGTAATTTTAATGGGTTAAGTAGGTTTAAACACTGAAATTAGTGCTAAGAATTGTCATTGGTCATTTCTTAACTATAGTGAGATATGTTGATTATCTGCATCAAGAGAAGTAAGTTATAGGTCATTCAAAAAATGATATCTATGCGCCTAACTTCTCTTGATGTTTTTCGTGGGATAACGATCGCTGGTATGATCCTTGTCAACATGGCCAGTATTGCTGAACCCAATGTCTACTCACCCTTACTCCACGCTGAATGGAACGGTTATACACCAACTGATTTAGTATTTCCCTTTTTTCTTTTTATTGTCGGTGTCGCAATGAGTTTTTCTTTTGCTAAGTACACCGATAGCAAATTAAATCCAGAGAGTACTTCTGCAACTCTACCTTCGCTTTACTGGCGTATCATTCGCCGCGCTGTAATAATTTTTGTTTTGGGATTATTTCTCAATGGCTTTTGGAATCAGGGTGTTTGGACTTTTGACTTCAATAGTATCCGCATCATGGGGGTATTGCAACGCATCAGCTTAACTTACTTATTAGCTAGCCTGGTAATTCTCAATCTACCGCGTAAAGCTCAATGGATCTTAGCGGGAGTGTTACTTGTTAGTTACTGGTTAGCAATGATGTATGTACCTGTACCTGGTTATGGTGCTGGTGTGTTGACGCGGTACGGTAATTTCGGCGCTTATATTGATCGCTTGATCATTCCCCAAGCACATCTTTACAAAGGCGATAATTATAACTTTTTGGGAGATCCAGAAGGACTTTTTAGCACAATTCCCGCCATTGTCAGTGTTCTAGCTGGTTATTTTACAGGACAGTGGATACGTAGTCAAAAAGAGATTGATTCTCAAACCAGCATGGATTTAGTTTTGTTTGGTTTAAGTTGCTTGGTTATTGGTGGGATTTGGGATTTAGCATTTCCGATTAATAAAAAATTGTGGACAAGTTCTTACGTGGTTTTCTCTACAGGCTGGGCATTATTGTTACTTAGCTTTTGTTCTGAATTAATCGATGTCAGGCGGGTGCGACGTTGGGGAAAACCTTTTGAAATCATGGGACTTAATCCTATATCCATTTTCGTGGCTTCTGTGTTGTTAATTAAGATATTAGTAAAAACTACCATTGGTACAGGAGAAAATGCTCCTAGCACCTACGATTGGATTTATCAAAATTTGTTTGTACCTTGGGTTGGTGCATACAATGGTTCACTATTTTTTGCGATCGCAACTGTTTTATTATGGTTGGCAGTTGCCTATGTCATGTATCGTCGACGGTGGTTTATTAAAGTGTAATGGTGGTTACTGTAATAAATCTTGAAAGCGGCTACTGCTACGTACCTTGTTAAAATCAGAGTCGGTTTTTGCTAACTTTTCATACTTACCAGGAACAAGCTTCATAGCTTTTCGCAAGTTTTCAGCTGCTAGTTCCGCATTGTTCTGTAAAGCGTAAGTACATGCTTTATTGTAATAAGCTAAATCTTTGTCAGGTTTGATGATGATCGCTCGGTCATAGGATGCTAGTGCTTCTTGGTAGCGATGCAATTTTGTGAGGGCGATTCCTCTATTTATCCAGGCTTCATATTTATCTGATTTGATTGCGATCGCTTGATCATAGGAAACTACTGCTTCTTGATAGCGTTGCAGTGTATTGAGGGTGTTACCTTTGTTGTACCATGCTTCATCTCTATCAGATTGGATGGCGATCGCTTGATTATAAGATTCTAGTGCTTCTTCATGACGTTGTAATTTTGTTAAGGCATTTCCTCGATTAATCCAAGCTTCAGCAAATCGAGGTTTTATGGTAACAGCTTGGTCAAAAGCTGCGATCGCATCCTTGTAGCGCTGGGAGTTTAAGAAATTATTACCTTGCTGAAAAAAAAATTCTGCTTTTTGATTTGTTTTTGCCTCAGAAAGCAACTGAGCTACATTAGTTTCTTGAACAACTTGTTTACTATTTTTTCCTGCTGAATTTGCCAAATCGCCACAGCCTAACATGGATAAAGTTATGAATCCAGAGGCTACAAAGCAACGCCAACAAACCATCTTTTACAAATCTCACTACTTAATAGATCAACAGTTTTTCGTTTACAAAATCGTAAAGGCATGTCTACACCTTCTTACTTGACTTTGATAAAAATAGCCAAAAGTTGGTTTTTATGGTCTATATTTACCGACCTCAAAACAACCACAGATATAACATACCATAAATTTTTTCTTATTTTTTTGAGACAAATTTAAATACAAAGTATGATTTTTGGATTTCCAGGATGCTAATAACTTTATTTATGCTTGCCATTTTTTTGTACATTTAAAATTTTTAGGACTTACGTATTGACAAAAAAATAAAAATAAAAATAGAGATTGTAGCTACTTTTTACGATGACTTACTTATGTTTATGCACAAAATGGTTAATTTGTACAGCACATAAGTTTTAATTTTATACAATCTTGTCTATATTTTTAATGACAGATAGAGTAAACATTCAAACATGGCATTAGTTGACTAAATAATTCAGTTACCTAAGTTTTGACTTAGAAGAATCTCAAATTAATTTGAAATTCTTTTAACCCACATTCCGCACTTCAAGTTGAAGTATAAATAGATTACAGTCAAGAAAAAAGCAAAAAATCAGGATAATTAAGAAATTGGACTTTGGACAAAAAAGAATGAGTTCGCGTAAATTCTACGCGAACTCAACACAGGTATAAAAAAAGGATAGCTACCAGTCCCCCAAGGCATAGTAATATCAACGACAAAGCGTTCTTGGGGA
>JAESGT010000026.1_pt1 | contig 64887 bp, 53 predicted proteins | sample 9266261 | NCBI WGS metagenome assembly JAESGT01 (sample SAMN15741584, study PRJNA653494) | algae metagenome | isolation source: Pelatocladus maniniholoensis HA4357-MV3 and co-occurring heterotrophs from... | place: USA: Maniniholo cave near Haena, Hawaii | collected 2009-07-28 | reverse complement strand
GCGCTTGGTTTTCTTGTTCTAACCTCTCGATTTTTCGATCTTTTTCTTCTGGACTCATGTGTGAACACTACCATAATTCTTCTCTCAATGGAATGATCCTTACAGTCCTACCTGGGGAGTTACCTTTGAATTTAAAAGTGACACCTTTGCCAGATGGTTTGCAAGAAGTGCAAGCGCCTGGTCTTGTGACTCGTATTAACCTGAAACTACTCCGCAATGATCCAAAATTGGGGTTAGTCTTTTCTGTGCAAGACTTGCAAACTTTGTTTGGCGTCCCGGCTGAATTTGATATTAATGATTATGCAGTGCGCTTACTTCCACCTTGGTTAAAAACTCCAGTAACGGGGGAATTTAGTGAACCTCAAGAAGCGCCAGTAGAATTAGTGGGACTACCAGAAGTTATCGCTCCAGATTTTAGCATTACTGGTGTTGAGCAGCGTTTGTATGCTAATGGTTTCACTAATTATAGTACTAGTTATCAAGGTAATTTTACAGCTGTTGGTACAGCTTTAGGTGGTAGTTGGTTTATCCGCGCCAACCAACCAAACTTCAAAAATGCTACTACTTGGCAAATTGCTGAAGCCCAATTTCTGCGCCAGACAAATCGGGCTGATTATATTATCGGTTCACAGACACCGTTTTGGTTTGGTCAACAAACGGGTGATTACTGGGGTTTCACGACAATTCAGCGCCACAAGTATAAGCCAAAAGAAACATTGTTAGGTGCGACACCAGATCCACGTCAGCGTTTGCAATCTGCTCAAATTGGGCGAGTGATTACAGGTAAAGCAGAACCAGGAACATTAGTAAGATTAAGTCCAGCTTTTAGCGATCGCCCAGTTGCAGAAGTCTTAGTTGATTCTTCTGGTATTTATCGTTTTGACAATATTCAAGTTGATGGTCGTTTTTTAGCTAGTAATTACCGTCTGTTACTTTACGCCCAAGGACGACTCACCCAAGCACCAGAAATTCGCGATTTAACTTTTTCTTCTGCACCAGGACAATTACCAGCTGGCGCGAATGCGTTGATTGTTTCTGGTGGTTTGCGGAGGAAATTTTCCACAGATAATCCTAATTACTTAGGAGAATTTTCTGATTTCACAGGAGGTGTGTCTCAACGTTGGGGTTTGTCGGAAAACTTAACTGTAGGGATTGGTGGAGTTTACGATAATTCATTTCGCGGATTGGGAGAAATATTTTATCAACCGCAAAATTTACCTTTAACGGTAGCTGTTTCAGCTTTAAGCGGGGATGAAAAAAATCACTGGGATGTGAACGCTGATATTAGATACAGCAGTTTTCAAGTAAATGAGGTACATCTCTGATTGAGTGAAAAACTTTCTTATAATTTATGACCGAATAGTCTGTACCTCATAAACCTGCAATACGCTGTATGATTTTTCTCGGACTGTGCATAGCCGATTTTTTAGCGATCGCTTTGGTTCTACTTTTAATCTTGATTGGCGAATGCTTCCTTGGCTAGGTTTCTTATCAGGCTACAACAGTCGAGATGGTGCTTTTGGGGGTTTAGAAATTTCCCATAGTCGGAAAAATTCTTTTACCTTTGCTCGTGCTACTTTAGACACTCAAAATCACTTCCGTTGGAGTTTTCTGCAACGCTTGGGTGATATGGAATTCACAACTCGTGGGAATGAAGTTGGTTCTCTATCTCAATTCGCCTACAATTTTTCCGGGAAGAGTTCTTTTGATACGGGACACTCATTGCTTTTGAATTACGAAACTAGTAATTTACTTTCCCAGGAAAATAATCTAGCTAGTGCGAGTTGGCGTTATCGTTCACCAGCACGCGCTATTGATGGAAGCTTTTTGTGGGAAGCACAACTAGGTTATGGTATTGGTTCACAAGGTTCAGGAGCGATCGCCAGCTTGGGAACAACAATTATCCCTGGTATAATGCTGCGGGGACGTTACCAAGCAGTATCGCTGACTTCAGATGAACCAAGTTTTGGGATTGAGTTAGTTTCTAGCGTTGACATGCAAAGAGGAATTCAGCCTGATTCTTCTAGGCGTTCTAACTATTTCCGCACCCAAGGCGGTATATTAATTCAACCATTTTTTGACCGCAATCATAATGGCAAACGTGATCCTAATGAAGCAGTGTATCTCAAACAGCCAGAGTTAATGCTCATTCTCAACAACCGTCCTTTGAAGTTTTTCCAACCAGAAATTCAAAATGAAGCAGCTTTGGTGCGTTTGTCTCCTGGTAAATATCGCCTTGATCTCGACCCAGCAGGATTTCCCGTTGACTGGAAAACAGCAACAGATGCTTTAGCTGTGGACGCACCAGCGCTGGTAGTTATACAACAGTAGAGTTACCTCTTGTCAAGTCTTACACCCGTACCGGAGTTGTAACTGATGTCAAAGGTCAGCCAGTTCCAGGGGTACGGGTAGAAGCTATTCAAGCAAATTCAGGTCTGCGACGATTGTCTGTTACTAACGGTGCTGGAGTTTATTATCTTGAAGGATTGCCACAAGGAGATTATGCTTTAGAAATTAACGGCAAGTCAGCTTTACCTGGTAATTTGCTATTAGAGGAATCTTCTCAATCATTTCAAGAAATTAATCTCCAGCAAAATTAAATCAAATAACCCAATTTAGGAAAAGAAAACATGCACTAAACCTTTACCAATGACAAATGACAAATGACAAATGACTTATTCTGATTGAATTGGGTTATCTTTAGGATTAACTAATCTCAGCAGCTTTTGCTTAATTTGAGTATCGAAAACTTCCCACTTCATTTTTGCATAAGTGGAATTCTCGTTACTGCCTGATAAGAAACCCATAGGAATTTCAAAACCACCAGCGCTGGTGCGTCCACCACCAAAAAATCGACCACTGCTATCTTGTCCAAAAGCTTCTTTGATAAACTCATCAGGATCTAGGGTAAGTTTAGTGGTTCTCAAAGAGCCTACAACGACTTCTAATTCTTCATCTTCATCGTGAACAATGCCGTAAACTAAAGCTGTGTGGACATTTTCTTCAGTGACGAGAAAATCTGCGGCTTGGGGAATGGCGTCTCTGTCGTCGTAGCGCAAGTAACCAACTCCAGCAATGGAAAAGTTGTTTTGGACTATACGGTTTTTGAGCGATCGCTCAATCACATCCATTACCCGTTTAGAACGGTTAGCTAGCAGTACGGCGTTAAGTAGCTGGGCGTCGTAAAATCTGCTCAGATAGCCTGCTGCCATGAAATCTTCTTCTCTGGCTTGCATCAGCAGGTTGGTATCTGAACGCAAACCATGCATTAAGGCAGTTGCACATTTGACATGCTGATTAATACTGCTATCTAAAGGCAGTAAACCTGCTTGCAAGTACTGAGTAAAAATTGTTGCTGTGGCTCTGACAGCAGGACGAATATCAACAAATTCTGATTTGAGGTCTCCTTGCAAATTGTGATGGTCAATGACTGCCATCAGTGGAATTCCTGCTTGTTGCACTAATGGCACTAATCCAGAGGTCGTTCCTTGGTTATCAATTAAGACATAACCTTGGTAAGAAGACAAATCTTTGCTTTTGAGATTGGGCAGCGAACAACGAATAGCTGGTAAACCAGTTAGCTTCACAAGGGCAATATTTTCTTGATGGCTAAGAGTGCCAGCGTAGATGATCTCGCACTTAATATCATACTGTTGAGCGATTAACAGGTAAGCCCAAGCAGAAGAAAGAGCATCTGGATCTGGAAAATCTTGCAGAATTACTAACTGGCGATCATGACGGTGTGCAAGCATCATCTGACGTAATTCTTCTGATTTCTGTAGAGTCACAGAATTGGCACGCTGACCTACTAGAGAATTGCTTCCTTCTGTTGATGTTTGTGTTCCAGCAGACTGTCTGATGAGTGGAACATCTAAAGACTCTTTGTCTATGTCTACCTCATCGGGATTCACTTCTGGAGTTGGATCTGTCGTCAATGGCAATCTCTCAAACTGATTAAGGGAAGAATGAAACTGCATAGTAAATGGTTTGTACAGTGTGGCATTATATTAAGTCCAACAATCAAGACTGCAACCAGCAAATCACTGGTTTAGCCACACTATCTCGATCTTCGCAAAAATCAATGAACTTGAGAATGTATATATGGGTCTATTTTTTCTACATTTGTTTGGTGAATAACCGAAGGATGCTTTATCTATAAAATTGGCAAATTAAAAAATTAACTACTTGCTAAAACACCAAAATATGCTATTATTGCGAGGTTGGTAAAAAATCGGCAATAAAACTTTACAAACTCCTACGCCAGCTTGTAAAAGAAAAAATAGCCGACAACAAGCCGAAAAACCAACCTCGTCTATACTTGGTGAACAGCAAAAGCTATAAAAAACTTTTACCGATTGATATTAAACAAAGGTAATTGTCAAAGACCTATAACATACTTTTGCCACTCCTTGTGTGTTCCAGTTTTTAGATGCTTTGTGACCTCAAAGTACAAACTGCTATAGGGTCTGCGAGGTTGATGGCGTAGCAGCATATGTGCTTCATGGGGGGTGCGGCAACCCTTTTTAACATTGCAGCGGACGCAAGCTGTAACAATGTTTTCCCAGGAATCTCCTCCTCCACGCGATCGCGGTAACACATGATCTAAGGTCAGCTCATCTCCTGTGTAACCACAGTACTGACAGCTGTGACCATCTCGATGCAATATGTTTCGACGAGTCAGAGGAATTTCTTTATAGGGAACCCGGACATAATGGCGTAATCGGATTACCGTTGGAAGCGGAAAACCGGAGTAGAGAAACTTGCCATTGTGTTCTACCCGCTCTGCCTTACCCTTGATTAACAGAACCGCAGCACGGCGCCAACTCGTGATGTTGAGCGGTTCATAAGAGGCGTTCAGTACTAAAACCTTCCCCATTGATAATCGTTCGAGGTATTAGTTTTACATATATTAACACACAATGTACTCTGGTTTGGTAATGAGAATAAATTATACTTCTAATTTTTTGGTCTAAATCTCAATGAGTAGAAAAGTCTAGATTTTTAGAGCAAGAATTTAGCGATCGCTCCAATGGTATTCAATAATTGGGCTGACCGTTGATTTTATTAATTCCCAGCTTACTAGCTTTGAAACCATGCCGTTCGTAAAATGCAGAGGCTTGTATGTTTTGCTGTAATGTATGTAAATTCAATTCCAGTGGACAAGCTTCTTTGGCTTTTTCGATCAGCATTGAGCCAATACCCTGATTTTGGTATCGAGTATCAACAAAAATCTGATCTAAATATCTTTTTTGCTCCATAACTACAACGAAACCAATTATTTTATTTTCCAATTCTGCTACCCAAACAAGTCCTTGCACAGCGATTTCATCACGGAAGCGAACAATCCATGTTGTGTATGATTGTGGATGTGTCAGTTTGGGAAAGGTTTCATGCCAAGTACGCCACCAAAGCTGAACTACCTCTTCTAAATCTTCTGGACAATATGGGCGAATTAGAACCATGGTTAACTAATTAAACCTAATCCCATTATTAGCTCTTGTGCTATTGACACGATGAGCGGTAAACTTCTGTGATTATTCCAGAGTAGCTTTCAGCAACATGAATAAATATATAAGCTGAAAGCACAACAGTGGTGTGATAGGAGTAAACAGGATGTTAAGTCATGAGCAATCTCAGGGTGTTGCAATTGGGCAATGTGACACTTATGCTTGGTTTTCACAACGTGCTTGGGTGGAAATTGATTTAATGGCTTTGTCGCACAATGTCCAACAACTGCGTCAATTCTTATCACCACGTACCCAGCTAATGGCAGTTGTGAAAGCAGATGCTTACGGACACGGAGCAATTACAGTTGCCCAAACAGCATTACAATCAGGAGCAAGTTGGCTTGGTGTTGCCACAGTTCCAGAAGGAATTCAATTACGCGAAGCTGGAATTAAAGCTCCAATTTTGATTTTAGGTGCAACTCATACTCCAGAACAAATTTATGCGATCGCTCATTGGGAACTTCAACCAACACTATGTAGCCCCAAACAAGCACTGGTTTTTTCCAACATTTTAGAAGCAATCAATCATAGTTCTCCCATACCTGTACACGTTAAATTAGACACGGGTATGTCGCGCTTGGGAACTAATTGGCAACAAGCCTGCGAATTTGTCCAGCTAGTCCAGAGTTTGCCACTTTTAAAGATAGCTAGTGTATACTCTCACCTAGCAACAGCAGATAGTCATGATCCGACTGTCATGCAACTACAACACCGTCGCTTTCAAGAAGCGATCGCTCAAATTAAAGCCTTGGGAATCAAACCACCTTGCTTGCACTTGGCAAATTCAGCCGCGACCCTCAGTGATAAACAATTACACTACAACATGGTGCGTGCGGGTTTGTTGATTTATGGACTTTACCCAGCTACACATTTGCGATCGCAAATTGAACTTAAACCTGTTTTGCAACTCAGGGCGAGAGTTACTCAAGTCAAAACCATTGCTGCTGGTACTGGTGTGAGTTACAGTCATCAATTTATTGCCAAGCAAGAAATGCGTATTGCTGTTGTTGGAATTGGTTATGCAGATGGTGTACCGCGCAATCTTTCCAACAAAATACAGGTATTAATCCGTGGTCAACGAGTCCAACAGATTGGTACGATAACAATGGATCAGCTAATGCTAGATATCAGTGCTTTACCAGATATACAAGAAGGTGAAGTAGTCACTTTACTTGGTCAAGACGGTAAACAACAAATATCTGCTGATGATTGGGCAAATCAATTAAACACGATTTCCTGGGAAATTCTCTGCGGTTTCAAACATCGTTTACCTCGTCTAGGTGTAATTTAAGTAATGATGTTCAGGGACTTGAGAAGTTGTGATCTTGCTATCAAGAATTTTTAATCAAATCAGCAGCTTTTTCAGCAATCATAATTGTGGGGGCATTAGTATTACCACCAATAATGGATGGCATAATTGATGCATCTACTACTCGCAGTCCTTGAACTCCGTGTACTTGCAATTGGGAATTAACTACCGCCATCGAATCATTACCCATCTTGCAAGTACCAATTGGGTGATACAAAGTTTCTACAGTATCTAGAATATAAGCACGTATTTCTTCATCATTCTGTACCTGCAAACCGGGGACTAATTCTTCACCTCGGTAGTGATCAAAGGCTGGCATTTTTGCTAAATGACGCGATATTTTGACACCTGCTACTAAAACTTCTAAATCAGCGGCTTTTTCTAAATAATTGGGTTGAATGATGGGTGCTTCTAGAGGATTGATAGAACCTAAAGTAATGCTACCTTTGCTTTGCGGATATAAAAGAGTCGCGCCGAAAGTAAATCCATGTCCTTTTGGTTGGATAAAGCCGTGATTCAAGAAAAAAACAGGCGCAAAATGAAATTGTATATCACTTATTGTTAAGTCAGGATGGGTTTTAACAAAACCTCCCGCTTCCGCAACATTTGTGGTGAGAGACCCATTTTTTAAAAGTATATACTTCAGAATATTTCTAAACTTTTCTGCATTTGCTAGAGATATAGATTGTGTACATTTATAGGCAACAGGTACACACAGATGATCTTGTAAATTTCTGCCGACACCAGGTAAATTCATGACAACAGGAATTCCCAGAGATTTTATTTTTTTTGCATCTCCAATTCCTGATAGCATTAATAACTGTGGTGAATTAATTGTACCAGCACTTAAAATAATTTCTTTGGCGATTTTTATTTCATATCTTACTTGATTATGAATATAGATTAAACCAACAACCTTGTTACCTGAAAAACTTATTTTTGTGACTTGAGAATTGGTTTGAATAGTAAGATTAGAACGTCGTAATATTGGCTTTAAATAAGCAGATGCGACACTGTGACGTTTCCCATTTTTTTGAGTAACTTGATAGAATCCTACTCCTTCTTGTTTTGCACCATTGAAATCATGATTGAGTGAAAAACCTGCTTGTTGCGCTGCTTTAACAAAGGCGTGAGAAAGTGGATTAATACAGCGCTGATTTGTGACGTTGAGAAGTCCATCTACACCGTGATATTCATTCTTCAGCACATTCTGATTTTCAGCTTTAATGAAGTAGGGGAGTACGTCTTTTGCACTCCAACCTAAATTACCTAATTCCTGCCAATAATCATAGTCACGCAAATTACCACGAATATAAATCATGGCGTTAATTGAACTACTTCCACCGATGACTTTGCCACGAGGCCAATATAATTGACGATTGTTGAGGTGAGACTGTGGTTCTGTGTAATAAGCCCAGTCATATTCTGTTTTAAATAACTTATGAAAACCTGCGGGAATATGAATTTCTTGTTTTTGATCTGAATTCCCTGCTTCTAACAGTAACACTGTTGTGTTTGGGTCTTCAGTGAGGCGATTTGCTAAAACACAACCTGCTGAACCTGCACCGATAATCACATAATCATACATTATTTTTGTTGATAATTGCTGAATAGGAGCATGTTTGTTGATCACGCTCTTAAAGAAACTTTAAGTATTTTTTAACTCCTGTGACACCACATGCAGTGATCCCCAAGTAAAGATAGTAGGGTGATAAAAATACTACTCCTAACACACTAACATTCCAGAAAAGTTATCTCCCTAGAGTCAGCTTTTCCTGGAGAAACCAATCTCTGCAAAATCCACAAAAGGGGGTAAAGTAGTATGCTTTGCGACAGATGTAGGCGTCAGCAAACCTGTTTGCCGATGCTATTTTCTAAAAGAGACCCGCAGTTGCAAAAAATGCTCAAAAATCTGAAAAAATGTGAGTTGCGTGTAGTTAAATAAAACTTTACTAACAGCATGATTGCTGATCTTCAGGTTGTCACACTTGTAAATTATTTTGATAGTAAAGCTATCTCATGTAATACTTCTAACAATCGCTGAATTTCTGCCACCGTGTTGTAATGTACTAATCCAACTCGCAACAAACCACCGCTAGCTTCTACTCCTAGCTTTTCAGTCAAATTTATGGCGTAGAAATTACCATACCAGGTAAAAATACCGCGATCGCCTAAAAGTTTTGCCACTATTTGGGGAGATTGTCCCTCTAGTCGAAATGCTACCGTTGGTGTCCGCCAACTAAAACGTGCTGGATCGGTAATACCGTAGACAGTTAAGCCACTAATCTCCAAAAGCCCACAAATCAATTCTTTGCTGAGTTCTGCTTCATATTGTTGAATAGCTGTCATTGCAGTTACTAAAGCCGCACGCCGATTGGGATAAGATGACGATGTTGCATGTCTGGGTGGACAGCGAAATGTCTCCCATTTGCCTGTATCAGCTTCTAGAAGAGTAGAAAGTAACTGAGTTTCCACTGAAGGCGAGACATGACAACCGATTTTTGCCAAATAATTAATCGCCGCTACCATCCCTGCTAAACCTTCGTGGTTTAGCGTACCTGTTTCCCAACGAGATGGTGTTTCATCGGAAGCGGGGCGGACTTTGTAAGGTTGGAGACGGGCTAAATGTTCGTGTTTCCCGTAGAGAATTCCGACATGAGGCCCAAAAAACTTATAAGCAGAACAGACAAGAAAATCACAATCGAGCGATCGCACATTAATGGAAGCGTGGGGTGCGTAGTGGACTGCATCCACAAAAACCAACGCCCCGACTGTATGAGCAAGTCGGGCGATCGCGGCAATATCATTTATTGTACCAACTGTATTAGAAGCATAGCCAACTGCTACTAGACGTGTGCGATCATTAATTTGCTGTTCAAGATCGCTCCAGTTGAGAGTACAATCTTCAACATTAATATTAACAAACCGGATGGTTGCACCACGTTCAGCCAATGCAGACCAAGGAGAAACATTAGCATCGTGGTCAAGACGTGTCACAATTATTTCATCACCGGGTTGAATTTCTCGACCGATAGCCCGACTCAATGTATAGGTGAGGGTAGTCATGTTTGCACCGAAGACTACTTCACTTGCGTGACATCCAAGGAAATCAGCCACAGCAGTTCGAGCCGAATCAATTAGCGCATCTGTCCGGGCGCTAGTGGTAAAAGGCCCGTGGGCGTTAGCATTTGATCTCACCAGGTAATCGGCGATCGCATCTATTACTGATCCTGGTACTTGTGTACCTCCCGGCCCATCAAAAAAAATTACAGGTTGATTGTTAATTTTTTGGGTCAATGCCGGAAACTGGGCAAGTATCCATTCTATATCAAGAGGTGCTTTCATGGCTGACCGACTCCTGGCTTTGAGGCGAAATCAGTTTCCAGTAAACAGTTACCAGTGTTCACTGAATAATGATCAATAACTGTTAATATTTTAACCTCTGCACCCTTATCATTGCCAGAAATTACCAAGCTCTACAACTCGTTGGGGTTAATGCCTAATTCTCGCAGTTTTGCTGCTAAACGTTCAGATCGTTCTGCTTCTTGTTCTATTGGGGTAGCAATCCAATTACCGTTGACATCATACCAGCGCAGCCATAAACGCGTGATACCTTGGTAAGTACCTTGCCACAGTCCCAAGCCTAATTCTAAGGTTGGCATCCAAATACGCTGTTCTTCCAAATTTATTTCAGTGTAGCGGTCTGCCTGAAGAATAAATGCTCGCAGTGTATCCGTATAGCGGTCAAAAACTATGTAATAGGGAACACGTAGTATTTGTTCATAAACCTGCCATTTAGTTGGCGGTTGATCTACAACTCTGAGATTACGTCCTAAATCTTCTTTTTCTGTACTAGGAGAAAGTAGTTCCACTACAACGAAGGGATTGACTCCTTCTTGCCAAACTACGTAACTCAAACGTAGGTCTTTTTCTTCGTATAATCTAGAGACACCAACCACTGCATACCAATCAGGCCGCTTGTACCATAGAGGGTGGCGAGAGTCGTAATAAAGATTTAAATCACTGGCAACAAAAACTTCATCTGGAGAATAAGTTGGCGGACAAAAGGTTTCCCGTAAAAGTTGGGGTTGATATATATGAAACTCATCAGGCAAACCAGGCTCCTCCGGATCTTCACTTTTGAGATCATACATGGTAGGTAGAACTTCTTTTGGCGAAAGCGGAGGATCTATTTGGTACATAATGGTAACAACAAGGTTCACATTGTTGGAGTTGAGATATCTTTACCAACACACAATTCTCAATTCAGATCTAAATTCAAAGTGTACTACAGGTCGCATATCTCCATTTTAGATGTAAGAGCAGAGAAACCAATCACACAACTCAAAGAACCTACAACCCAACCTCGCCATTCTGTTAAAGAGTGAATTATACCTGCTGCGGGGAAATGTCCTTCAGGAGCATCTGAACTAAAAGTTAAGTCAGAATAAAACAACCAGTTGTCATTTACGCGCCAGCCAACATGATCACACAATAGACACCATATTTCATAATCAATATCAGTTTGAGCGCCGACACTTTCCCAAATACTCTTTTGCACACTGAAGCCAAAGCGCCCATTACTGTATTTCAGCCACAACTGGTCTATGGTAAAAAGGTCAATGCAGGGAAGTTGATTGATAGATTGAATATTCAGCCAGCCTTCTTTTTCTCTACCTGCTGCCTTTAGCAGTAAAGTGAGAGTTTCTCGATCTGCTTGTTTCCATTTACCAGCTGCTAAGAGATCATTTAATTGCTGATAGTTTATTTCTAGTGCAGAGTAGAAATTAATATTTTTATCTTTCTCTTTAATATTATATATGTTATTAATTTTATCGTTTTTAAACTCTGAATTGAAGACTGAAATATTGTTAAGTTTTAAAAAATGTTCTGTTGTTCTATTGACCTCATTATGATAATCATTAGTGCTTGTTACTTCTAATGTTTGGAGTGGTAAATTTAACCTTCTATTTTTTTCTAGATAAGAGGGTTGGAGTACAATATTGGTTTGAGAATATAAAAATTCAGACCGCAACTGAGCAATTCTTTGCATTGCGGCGATCGCATCTATATCTGGAGTAGAAGCTATACTATTCACCTGCATCCATAGTTGCTCTGCTAGTTCCAGATTGTTGTCAACTTCAGCTTGAAAAGCACTGATTTTGAGTTTAGAAATATCGTCTAAAGTCGCATGTTTTAGTAGAAGAATCTGGTGTGACTTAGCTTGTGGTTCAGCAACTATGTGGGGTGTTTGTCGAGCATGTTTATATTGATAAACGAGTTGTGGCACTCGAAAACTGAGATATTTGTTCAAACGTTCTATTGTGGCACATTGTCCCTGATTGCCTAAACCTTCGAGTAATGCATAGGTAAACACTCCTTGTTTTAACGCATCAATTTCATAGGAGTATTCATCAAAACTACAAGAAAAAATGCTGGTGAATCTATTTTGACGTGCCATTTGTTGAGTTTGTTGCCCAAATTTTTCCCCCAAAGTTTTGTTTTGATGACGACAAGCATCAAAGATTAAAATAACATTACCAGAGCCACAGCCACGTAAACCTTCAGTCAGATAATTAACTGGAATCCCTGTATTTTCTACATCTTGTATCTTACCATCACAGGGCATGATGTAGTCTTGATTAGCATGTACAATACCATGACCACTAAAGAAACACCAAAAGTTATCTCCTGGCTGCAAGCAGGATTTTTCAAATAAATTATGTAAAAAATGCAACAAGTTATTTCGAGAAGGATGAGTTGAAGTCTCGAACCCTTTGGGTGAGTTATCACAGAACAAGCAAACTTGATCAAAACCAGCTTCATTGCAGAGAAATTCCCGCATTAACTGTGCATCTCTCTTAGCATACTTGAGGGGTTGCAGGAATTCATACTGGTTGATACCGATTACCAAGGCCCAGTTTTTTGTCATTTTCAGTTGTGTGCTTACCACTTGAACTTTAGTGTAATTGCTCGTTGTTATATTTTTAATTGACAGATAAGGAAACAAAAAAATTAGCTTACTCACCAACAATAGACATCTCCAGAAATGAGGTATCGACCCTGACTGCACAAGGGTTTTATATTCTTTTTCACCAGATGTCTAATAATCAAACAGGAGCATAAGTATAAAAGAGACTTTCCAGTGGGAGCATCCCAATTTTTTCATTTTTCCATATCCCGCGCTTGGGTTTAAACCCTTAGCTAATAGCACAAGTCGTCTTTATACGACTCAAGACTCAAATAAATCAAACAGTCTGGCTTAAGCAGACTTTAAGTTATGAGACTGCGATTTCAATCGCAGGTGGATTTTTTGAACATTTAAGATGCTCCCCTTTCCAGTTAAAATCAGTGAAAAATTAGCAATTGCTAGTTGATAACTGTTAAAGTCTCTACACTAATACATTAGATATCGGAGTTCTTCAGGACATATGCAAAAAAAAATGAGTTCGATCTATGATTTAATGTCGCTGCGTTCTACGTAATAAGAACCTAATACTAAAGCATCCATGTTAGTTCTCAAGAAGCATTGAATTGCTTCAGTGGGAGTCCGAACAATGGGTTCATTTTCGTTGAGAGATGTATTGAGAACAATAGGAATACCCGTACGTTGAGCAAAGGTATTAATTAAGTCCCAATAGAGAGGATTTGTTTGACGACTGACACTTTGTAAACGCCCTGTACCATCAACATGAGTAACAGCAGGAATTAATTCTCTTTTTTCTGGGCGAATTTTAAAGACTTTTTCCATGAACGGTGCAGGTTCATCGATTTCAAAATATTCACCGACTTTTTCTTCCAATATACTAGGAGCGAAGGGGCGGAATTTTTCCCGGAACTTGATTTTGAGGTTGATGATATCGCGCATATCCAAGCGACGTGGATCTGCAATGAGGGAACGGTTCCCTAAAGCCCTAGCAGCAAATTCCATTCTGCCTTGGAACCAACCGACTACTTTACCTTCACAAAGAAAATCAACAACTTGGTTGAGTAGGGCTTCTCGCTCTAGGTGTTTGGGTTGCAAGTCATGAGACTGTAATGCTAGCAAGCACTCTTCATCAGTAAATTCCGAACCCCAATAGGCATGATTTAGAACAAAATGACGAGGTTGTTTGAGCATTTGATGCCAAACAAAGAAGGCTGCTCCAATACATGTACCATTGTCAGCAGCGCCCACTGGAATATATACGTTTTTAAAAGGAGTATTTTGAGTAATCTTGCCATTCGCAACAGAGTTCATCGCTACACCGCCTGCTAAACAGAGATTTTCACTCTTGTAGCGATCGCTCAATCGGTTGATTAAATGAAAAATAATTTCCTCTGTCACTGCTTGCACAGATGCTGCAATATTTTGATGTTTTGATGTCACTTCTGACTTGGGTTGTCGAGCTGGACCTAGTAATTTTTCTAGTTCTGGGCTGTGGAAAGGTTCAACATGGGGCGCACCATTGTCCCATTTCATGGCGATACCCTGCTCATGATGAGTGAAATAATCTAAGTTCAACTCAAAACTATCGCCTTTGGGATAAATAATTCGGCGCAATGCTTCTAAATATTCTGGTTCCCCATAAGGTGCTAATCCCATCACTTTATATTCATCGCCATAGGCAGGAAAACCTAAGTAGAGAGTAATAGCATTGTAAAGATAACCGATAGAATGGGGATAGTGAGTACGGCAGAAGTAATCGAGACGCTTGCCTTCACCTGCACCGGAGAGAGTACTAACAAAATCACCCATCCCGTCAATGGATAAAATGGCAGCTTTGTCAAATGGGGAAACAAAGAAAGTACTGGCTAGGTGGGTTGTATGGTGTTCTAATGTGTGGATAGGAGTGCTAATGTCTTCTGGTTGACAGTGGCAAGCTTCTGCTAATTGTTCCTTAAGGCTAGCAGATTTACTTTGTTTGCTAAAGCGATCCAAAAGTGATGACAGGGAAGGACGTTGTTGCAAGGTGAACAGTAGTTTGCGGTTCAGGTTGGCTTTGGGATTGAAGGAGACAGCAACATGATCCAAATCTGCTGCACTAATACCACCCACTTGCAAACAATAGCGGATAGATTGAGCAGGGAATCCAGCCCAGTGTTTGGTGCGGGTGAACCGTTCTTCTTCGACTACAGCAATAAGTTGACCGTTTTGGATCAGGCAAGCTGATGCATCACCGTGGTAAGCGTTAATTCCAAGAATGTTCATGTTAGTTTTACTTTAATTTATAGGTTAGTTAGAAAATTTGAAAGTTATTTTTGCTTAATAACGAACCACATCGGACTTAAGGTTGGCTCCTGTATAACCTGTGATCATCCAAAAAAAGGAACGACCAATATCACGAAGAATAGGAAAGATAGGTTCTTTTTGTTGGTTGGATGGGACAGAAAGTGGAGTAAAGGCAATTCCTTGGCTACCGAGGATGATAGTGGCGATCGCTCTGGCTCTGGGCATGTGATAGTCTGAGGTAACTAAAAACACATGTTGAATTCTGTATTGTTGGAAATCTGAAATGAGTGTAGTAAAGTTCGTAACGGTGTCACTAGCACGGTAATCTAGATAAAGATGGCTGTCTGGGATGCTTGCCTCTTGAAAAATTTGATGCACCTTATTGGGATTAATATTAGGAGAAGAAACCCAAATTTTTAGGGATGGATACCAGTGAGCAAATTCAGCAGTAAATTTTTCTCTTTCTCCGAGTGAAGTACCACCAAGCATAAGAATAGCTTGGGGTTGAGGAGCTTGGATTTTGGCGATCACAAGACGTACAGGAATTATACTAATTAGGGTGAGTATAAAACCTACTAAAGCCAAAATCAAATATCTTTTGAGTTTGCTATTTAACCGTTTCATGGATAGGCTCAAGCCAGTTATTCAACAGATGATCAACCTCTTATTGATGAGCAAGGATTGCATCATAGGCACAGGAAAGGTTTTGAGCGATCGCATTCCAGGAATATCGACTATTTGCCAGATTTTTACCGTTCTCACCTAGTTGTTGTCGTAATTTCGCAGATGTAAGCAATTGAGCGATCGCATTTGCAAGAGCATCCACTTCTCCTTCTACAACTAATCCCGCTTTCGCTTCGGCAATTTCGGGAGCAATTTGCACACCAGGAGTGACAATTACTGGCAATCCCACTACCATAGCTTCTGCTACTGCTATGCCAAAGTTTTCGGAAAACGAGGGTAAGACAAAAATATCACAGCCTTGAAGAAGCAACTGTTTATCTGTACCTTTGACGAAACCAGCAAATGAAATATGGGAGGTTAAGCCAAGGGATGTCATTAAATTTTTCAGTTCCTCAACATAATCTGTCTCCCCCGTACCAGCTAAGATGAGATGAAAATTATGGTTTTGAGCAGCCAATTGGCCGAGCGATCGCATCAGCAAATCAGGACGCTTTTTGTAGTGGAGGCGAGAGAGAAACAACACCACCGGTGTTTCAATGGGAATTTCATAAAGATGGTGAAGTTTTTGCTTGGCATCTGGCAAATAAATTGGTTGATTTACTCCTAAAGGTAAAGTAACAGTGGGACTTGTAATGCCAAAGTTACGGACATCTTTGGCTTCACTAGTTGAGGTGCAATGAATAGCAGCAGCTCGATTTAGATTATGTCGTTCAGTCAGGAAGGTATATATTTGTTTTTTGAGGCGACTTTGAGACAACGCCCAAGGCTCTAATTGTCCCATTGTCCGGACTGTGTAGGGTATACCTTGCCATCTAGCAATTGCTCCAGCACAACTAGAGGCATAAGAAAATAAATAGTGTATATCTAAAATGTCGTAATCTTTAATATGCAGCCAAAGCCAACGAGTCAATGCTGGCGAAAAGATAAACTCCTTCATGCGTGGGGTAAATCGAGGCAAAAACCATACGGGAACTTGTTGGTACTCAACACGTTGGTTGAGAGGCACGTCTAATAGTTGATTGGAACCGTTATCATTAGTCGTGACAATTTCAGTGTCAACACCACACTCGCGCAAAGCTTTGACTAAATTCAAAACTACTTCGGTTGGCCCTCCTAAAGTTGGACTAACCGAAGGGATAATATGTAAAACTTTCACCTGGAGTTTATTAAGGTAGCTAGGGTTTGTTTGAATTGTTCAAAACCGAAAGTATCAATTACTTTCTGTCGGAGAATTTCTGGTTGATACAAGATAGGAGCGGGGTAAGTACCTTTGAGAATTTTGATCAGAGATTGGGCGATCGCTTCCACATCATCCGGGTTAACTAAAACACCTAATTCTCCGTAGCAAAGAGCATCAATGGCTCCATCTTGACTACCTCCTATAACTGGTTTGCCACAGGCTAATGCTTCTAAGTAAACAATCCCAAACCCTTCTCCTTTACTGGGCATGGCAAAGACATCACAAAGATTATAGTAGTCGCACAATTCGCTGTCAGGAATAAAGCCTGCTAAGGTAACGCACTCTTGCAAACCTAGTTGAGTAATGAGTTGCTCAATCCGATAGCGATCATCACCTTTGCCACCGATGATGTAATGAACATCGCGAAGCTGATGCCGAATTTTAGGTAAAGCTTGAATAATTTTGTCATAGCCTTTGTAGGCATCAACACTGTCTAACCTCGCAACGGTTAATATAACTGGCTGTTCGGGTTTAAGTCCATATCGCTCTAACAAATATCTCGGCTTGCTAGCTATGTGAAAGCGACTAGCATCAAAGGTGTTGGGTAAAATTTTGATTTTGCTTGGATCTAAGTTTTGCTCGTTTAGCAGGCGATCGCGTGTGTAACTGCTTACTGCTAAGATGCGATCGGCATGGGATAGAGCTGTTTTTAAAGTAGGATTTGTGATATTCCAAGCATCTACACCATGAGCAACAGCCCAATAAGGTATGCCAAATAAGCGTTTTAACAAATAGGCAACCACAGTGAAATTCAGATGAGAGGATATAATCAGGCTAGGGCGTTGCCATAGTCCATGTCCTAAAAGTTGAGTAGCAAAAGCAAATGTTCTCAAATTTTTATGCCACTTACCTGCAAAGTGAAACCGCGTATTCTTGATAAAAGAAACGCTTGATAAACAGCGAGTATCATGTTTGAGAAAAACATCATATTCAATATGAGGATATAAATTTTGTAATGCTTCCAATAAAAAAGCTGAATATACCTGAATTCCTCCTTTAAATTCAAAAATATTCGGAAACCATATATGTAAATGCTGATATTTGTTAGAGTTTTGATTATTTTTGAGAATTCTTCTGTTTTGTTTTAATAAATTCTTAGCATCAAGATTGATCATTGTTATATCAAATAATTAATAACAATAATTAAACTTTATCAGTAGATCTATCGTCAATGGCTTGACGATATATTTCAATATATTTTTCAATCATTCCTTCTGCTGTAAATTTTTGATAATTCACAAAGCCTTGTAACTTAAATTCTTCTAATCTAGGAAGATAGCTAACAATTTTTTCCGCAGCTATTTCAGGGTTATCTGCTTCTATATATATTGCTGCTTCTCCTCCCACCTCATTCATCGGAGGACGGTTTGAGGTAAATACAGGACAACCACAAGCTTGAGCTTCTATAATAGGCCAGCCAAAACCTTCATAAAGGGATGGGAATAGTAAAGCAGTTGCAGAAGAATAGAGCGATCGTAAACTTTCGTTATCAACATTTACTAAGTCTATGACTTTATGAGTCAGATTACGTACAGTTATTAACTGGCGCATTTCCACAGTCATGGGTTTACCTACCATGACTAAATAAAAATCAGGGTGTTGAAGTTTCAACATTAATTTATCAAAAATTGCTAGAACTCCCAGCCGATTTTTGTACCAGTAATTTCCTCCAACATGAAGAATAAATTGGCTATCTTGAGGAATTCCTAAATATTTTAAACGTTGCTTGGCTTCTGTAGTTGCCATTGGTCTATAGGGGTAGTTTAAACCCATAGGAATCAAAGATACAGCACTTTCAGAAAGAGAACTCAAACGTAATAAATCACTTCTAGTTTGTTCAGAAACACACACGATTTTTTGAGCTTGATCAAGTCCCTTTAAAATCATTTGCTGTATTTGTTTACCTGTCCATTTAGTTTTAAATTCGGTAAACTCTCCCAAAGCGGAACGAATTGCTAGTAAATCATGACAAGTAACAACATGAGGTATGTTTCTTAAATATTTTGTGTAAACGGCATTACCATGATCACATATATGAATCACATCAGCCCAAGATAAAGCTTCACGTAATTGTGATGGGAAGAGAATTAATTTATCAATATAACCTAACCATTTTTTGAACAATTGCGAAGGTAAATTCAGCCTACCAAAATGAGGAATTGGGTGAATTACACGTACTTGATGACCAAATTGATTTAGGTAAATTTCCAGCATAGAAGCAAATCTATTCATACTTTCTATGGAATCTGGCTGATAATTACCTATTAACAAAATTTTCATTTATTACTATTAAAATTGCTTATTTTTATTTTTTAATTTCAAGTCCCATAGAATTCTTTTTATATTAATAAATGTCTCAGCAGGCAATAAATATTTGACTAGGCTTTTGGTTAATGCTTGGATTGTTTGGGGCAATAACTGCTTTTGTAGAGCTAAGATATTTTGAGGTGTCATGGTAGCAACTGAACTGCTAGGAAAAGCCGGATATTTTCTTGGAAAACCAAATCCAAGATAGTCCATCACCTCTGGAGTTAAATTATCAAGATACTCAGTGTTGACTAGGTTTTTTTCCCCATGTCCTATATATTTACTACCAACTTGATCTACTTGAAACAGTAAAGTAGTTCTGCTGTAGTTATCATCTTTAAAAGGTTCTGCTCTGTGAATTCCGTGAATGTCACAGATTATAATAGTCCCCTTTTTCATGGGAAATGATAGTATATCGTTTTTATAGTTTTTGTCGATAAAAGTATCAGTTAAATATATTTCGCCATCGTACTTATAAGACCATTTATGAGAATATTTCAGGTATTGAAAGGCATTTTTTGTAACATCAGATAGATAAAATAAGAATAATAGTCCCGGCATATTATGCTTGGCAACTAGTTGTTTGCCACTCTGTAAATTATTGTCTGTATGCCAGGGCATATGACCGCTTTTATAGACTTGATAAACTCTATGATTGGTTAATTTGTAATCATCGTCAAAATATTCGTTACAAATATCTAAAATCTTTCTAGAGGTTAGAATATCGTATGTTGTTTTTGAACTAGCGAGGCAATGAGTAAAAAATTTAATATTTTGGGTAATAACTACCCCAACATCGTTAGTGTTGATTAAAATATTGTTGAAATCTATATCTTGAAAGATTTGATCAATATATTCTTCTTCTAAAGCTGATTCACAAGCAAAATATCCTTTGTTTTTGAGATCATTAACTATTTGACTAGTACTGAAATTTAAAAAATTTAAATGATACATAGGTTAATATATACATCAGCCTTAAGATAAATAGTAATAGCGATATTCATACTTAACTACTGTTAAAAATCAAACAAATTATCTAATCTGTATTATATCTCTAATATATTACAATTACTGTAAATATTTTATACTTAAATATATTGAAACTTGCCAAACATCAGCAACTTGCTAAAATCTCTTGCACTCGATTGCCTAATTTTTGCCGATATTTTCCCCAAGTTAATTGTTCTGCTTTGCGACGAGCTGCTTGTCCCATTTCTACTAACTCTTGAGGATGACAATAGCACCACTCTAGTTTTTCTTTGAGAGCTTCTACATCTCGAATTGGGACTATAAAACCTTCAACACCATCTGTAATGATGTCTAAAGCAGCTGTGTTGGCTGTAGTAATTACAGGAATACCACATGCCATTGCTTCCAGCAGCACCAGTCCAAATCCTTCCAAAAGAGAAGGAAAAACTAAAACATTGGCATTACTGTAATATTGATTTAACGAAGCATGAGGAACTGATGGCATATAGCGGAAAATATCTCTGTATTGAGATAGCCACTTTTCTGGAAACTCATTAATCCCAACTAATAATAACTCTGCATCAGATAGTTGCAGTTCTTGCCAAGCCTTCAATAAGTAGTGGACTCCTTTGCGAGGTCCTACACGACCCGCAAATAAAGCACGAAAAATTTTGTCAGTTTTGGGTTGTAACTGGAAATATTCAATGGGTGAACCATAGGGAATTACACTAATTTTTTCTGGTTGTACACCTACATCCAAGAGTGACTTTTTAGTAAAAGAGGATGCTACAAATATATGGTCTGCTAATTGAATTTCTTGCTCCTTGCGCTCAACTTTCCAAGTCGGTTCCTGAATTGCTTGCAATACAGGAGCTAAATCCGGAAAGTTGTTAGCCTCTTCTATTTGAATATCTTGATTTTTACGATAGAACGGAATGGGCAAATCATACAAACAAAGAATTCCTTGTTGTTTGGCAACTTGAAATGTATTTGCAGCCCCATCTTCGTAAGCATAAACAGCAGCCAGATCTTGTAAATGATGCTTGGCAACATGGTTATCTAATGCAGCATATACCCAATCAACCAGTTGTTGTTGCTTCAATCCCAAACGCTTACTCATACCTGTTTTAATGAGTGCTATTCTAATTAATTCTCGCCAAGGATGGGTTCGCATTTGCACTCCAGCAGGAGTAATCCAAGTGCGCCGTCCAGCTTCTTGGGAAAGACGGTTACTAATATTTGTTGGTAAAAGATTCAAATAATGAGCAACTGTACCATGTGGATTATAGGCAGTTGTTGTAATGATTTCATCAAGTATATCTACTTCTGCTAGGGCAAGTGCGGCGTTGCGGGAAAAGGGATTACTAGTTGGATGAATCAGGGAAATACGGGGATTGACCATTAGTTTGAGATAGTTGGTAGTATTGTTGCAAATTTTCTATTTGTTCTAATTGAGGTAATAAGAATATAAAACCAGTGACAAACCAGTAGTAAATTGAAAAAGCATAGTTAAAAACTAATGGGCCATTAAACTGAATAGCTTGAAATAGGAAAGCTGTAAGTGCTAACTGACGCAGGAAAGGTCTTTGCAAATTTAAGTAAACATTCCAAAGAGCTATTGCAGTACTAACTCTAAGTCCATACCAGAAAAGAAAACCAAAAGGGCCTAATTCTAGAGTAACTCTACCCATTTCTGATTCAAAACCTACTGGAATTACTTCTCCAGGTGGCAAATTTAATATTTTGCGAAGCATTGGTGTTGCTTGATGCGTTGCTCCCGTACCGTACCCATAAAGTCCTGTATACTTAATAAAATCAATAGGTTCAAAGAAACTGCCCGCAACACGTCCTGATACATCTTGGTTAGAAGTTGTACGTAGCCAAAAAGCATCGATTGCCGGACGAAACCAGATGGAAGCAGCAATAGCAACAATAATAGCTGGCAGTAAAAACTTCTTAAACGAATGCAATGTACTTGCAGGCTTGTTAAGAAATTGAATGCCGAAATAACCCAGTAACAGTAAAACTTGGACAAAAACAGTGCTGCGAGAACCAGTCATCAATGAGTTAACTAACAGTAATAATAATTCAACAATAGTGATCCAATGCCATAACTTTGATTGCTTCTTAAAAAGCATGGGAATCATTAAACTAAAGCAGGCTGCTAAGTATATTCCGTAGGTACTTATGTAGGAAAAAGTTCCTGTAATTCTAACACTATTATTGTCCTCACTCCCAAATGTAGCTACACCCTGGTCTGTACCAGGAGTATAAAGGTTAAGAGGGCTGGAAGGAGGACTAAAGAACTGTAAAATTCCTAAAAGAGCAACAGGGATTATTAAAAATAAGTGCGATCGTAAGAATTTATATAAATCTTCCTCTGATTGAAATAAATTTGGCAACATCCAAATTAAAGGAATATAGAAGAGGTAAGCTTTCAATCCAAATAAAGCAACTAGAGGTGAACCTAAACTGGGATTGAATGCCTCATATGTACACCATACGGCAACAAAAATAATCAGAACAGTGACTATACGATTTTTAATCAATAATTGTCTTTGAGAGTTTGAGAAAATATAGTAATTCAGGTAAGCTCCTAGAAGAACTAAGTCTTTCAAAAAATAAATAAAATCACTCGCTTGGGGGAAAATCCATTTTCGCAATATACCTTCAATAACTAAAATGAAAAAAACAGCTTTAACCGCACTGCGCCAGTTGAGGTTAATAAGATAATTTATATAAAAAACAAGTATGGAAATAGCTATTATCAAAAATATAATATTCAATTTATATGCCTTTTATAGTTTATTCTGAGAGGATGTTTGAAAAGTCATGATTGATGTATCAAATATTTTTTACCCCACCCTAACCCTCCCCTTATAAAGGGGAGGGAACCGGATTTCTCTTGTTTCCCCCCTTTATAAGGGGGGATTAAGGGGGGTAATAATGTAATTAAAATTACAGCCAATCACTTTTCAAACAACCTCTTATGAAAAAATAATTAATTATAATACAGGCTAATTCTTTTTACATATAAAATAACCTAATTTCCTATATAAAATTATTTTACTAAAGAAGTTGGCTGAATAGCTTGCTCAAATACTTGTAAGTAGGCTTTTGCTACATCTGCCTGACGATGACGGCAGAGGTGCGACGCTGCTTTTTCTCGATATTGAAATAACTTGCTAGTATCAGTTAGTAAGTTACTCAGAACTTGAGTTAAGGCTTGAACATCACCATTAGGAAAAGTTACCCCACAAAAACCAATTGCTTCCTTTAAGCCTCCACCTTCTGAGCCTATAACAACACAACCACAGGCTATGCCTTCGAGTGCCACAACTCCAAACGGTTCTTGCCAACGAGATGGTACTACCAAAATTTGGTGAGCATTTAATAATTTAGCTAACTCATGTTCAACTTTCACGCCCACAAAATCAACCTGATGCAAAAGCTCTAAATCCTTAACTTGTTGACGTAATTTAGATTCTTCTGGTCCACTACCTATAATTGTCAATTTGGGAGTGATTCCTAGAGTTTTGAGATTAGCCAAAGCATCTAGTAACAAATCTGCTCCCTTGTCAGAGACTAATCGTCCTAAGAAGACAAGTTCTTTGTCACGAGGAATTTCTGGTATTTCGTAGAATATGTCTTCCCGATAAGGATTAGGAATAACTGTCGATGGGGTTGAGACATGATTAGCGACAGCCTGACTAACTGAAATACCAGTCGCAAAACGGATAGCAAAATGTTTTAAATAATCTTGCCAGCCTAAACTGTCATCTGTGCGAGTGTACCAACCATTGTGTGCTACGACCCAAGGTTTGGGACTAATAAGCAAGGGCCAAATTCCCTTGAGACTAATGTTAGGTTGGAAATAAATATCACACCAGTGAGTTAAGTTTAATAGTTGATTTGGGTGAGGTTGTCGAATAACTTCAAAAGGGAAAATTTTTGAATCTGTTGCGGGTGTTTGTGAGACTAGTTTGACTTCATGTCCTTGAGAAAAAAACTCGTGAGCTAGTATGGAGACAACTGTCTCTAGTCCACCTATACTTGGGTAAAATACAGGTGAATAAATAAGAATATTCATTGATGCTTAATTTTTTTATTAAATATTTGATAGCAAACTTGACCAAACAAGGCACTTATTAAAAAGTTATACCATTTCTATATGAAGACGCATAGAAAGAACCCCACCGCCTGCGGCACCTCCCCTTACCAAAGGGAGGTTGCGAGGGGTCAAAATAGTGTGCAGCTTCACAGAGAATTGGTATTAAAAGGAAAAAGAAAGAAAAAGTGCTGGTACTAAGCCCCGAAATTTATTTATGGAATGATTGAGAAAACATTTATTACTCTACGAGAAGCCGCTACGCGTCTATCAGACGCGGAGCGCCGAAGTTGCTATGTCCGTGATTATTTCCCCTCAATTTATTTATGGGGATTTTCTTTTTACTTTTTACTTTTATCTTTTTACTTTTTAATTACCATCTTTTCAAACAACCTCTAAAGCTTGCACTAGAGATTCTATATTTTGGTGAGGCGACCAAGTTTCCATGCGTTTAGCAGCAGCATTACTCATTTTTTTCAAATGCTCAGGATCGCTAAGAAGTGTTCGGAAAATTTCTGCTAAAGCATCTACGTCACCACAGGAATAAATAAGTCCTGTTTCACCATCTTGAACAAGATCATAGCGAGCACCGACGCGATCGCTCACTATTACAGGACAACCACAAAGCATCGCCTCATTTACAACAACACCAAAAGGTTCGTACTCTGATGGAAAGACGAACAAATCAGCAGAGCGATAAACTGAGGGTAAATGAGACTGATTAACAAAACCAAGGAATCTAACTCGCTCTGCTATTCCTAATGCTTCTGCTTCTGCTTCTAATTCTGAGCGCAATGGGCCTTCACCAGCAAATACTAGATAACTTTCTAAGACATTAGCTTTGGCAAATGCTCGTAAAGCGTCCTGCGGACGTTTCCACGGTTGGAGTTTAGCGCAGAAAAGGATAACAAGAGCATTCTCTGGAATCTTCCACTCCTGACGCACAAGATTTTTATTTACCTGCTTTGCCTGGGCTATCCACCATTCATTATTAACTACATAAGGCGTCAACTGTATGCGTTGTTCGGAAATCCCCAAGGAATTAATAAATTTTATACCTCCAGATGAGGGGACAATAACAGTATCTGCAAGACCAAAGATCCAAGGTAATAGTAACTTTTTCAGATGGACTTTCCAGCCAGAGCCATCTCTGGGACTTAACTCATGAGCATCTGTACCAAATAGTAGGGCAGTTCCACTAATTTTTGCTGCTGCTGCTACAATCCAAAAACTTGCATAGGCATAGCCTGTGTACGCAATTACAGCATCAAATTTACCACTGTGTATTTTGTTCCACAAATCTAAATTGATTAGTCCAAAAAAACTATGTAAGCCAGGTTTAGGAGATTGATTAGGGATTTGAATCCAGGGATAGCCATCCAAAAGTGGAATATCCCATTTTACTTCTATACCAAATTCAGAGTCTAAGCCTGCTTCTGCACCTTGTAAACTACAATAAGCTACTAGAATATCCAGCTTTGGATGCTGTGCCATTAACTGGAAAAGTGGGGCAGAATACTGAACAGGATGAGAAGCTATAATTAGTACTCTATACTTACGATTATTCATTTTTTACTCCTCATCAGAATTTGCCCCAAGGTAGTTAGCAAAAATCTGGGCTTGTGTAGATAAATTATGATTTTGATACCAAGCATAGGCATTGTCGGCAATTTCTTGCCCCAAGTCCAGGCACAGTTGTCTATCTTGATCACCAGTAGACCAATAATGCTTACCACCTTGGAGACCATCAATCGGTACTTTGCTGGAAGTAGTCATGCAAGGAATCAGTTTGTGAACACAATAAGCAGCAAAAATAGTTGATTTTGCTAAATGTGTTGGTGGGGGAACATTTAAAAAACCTGCAACAGAATCGAGCAGAATTTTGCTCACTTCTGCTGCTTCAACCACGCCCTTTTCCAGTATTGGAATACCATTAATTTCAAATAGTTCTAAACCAGTAGAAATGCCAATATCACATATTTCTGTAATTTTTAGAGTCTGGCAGATTTGCTCCAAAGCTTTGTGGCATTGCTGATAAACTTGTGATCTACTGTTACGATGTCCAAATACTACTAACCGTCGAGAACGTTTTGCTAGGGATGAGACAGACTCTGACTCTGGTTCACCAATATTGGAAAAAACGGGGACTGAAGTAATGGGGCCTTGTTTAATTCGTGCCAGTTTATAGAGAATTTCAGCATAACTTACTTTGCTAGTAAGGCTGCGATCGCTTAATTTAAGTAACCGAGCTGCTATATTTTGCTGTAGGGGAGATAACCAGAAAGCACTAGTCCAAGGTGAGCCAGAAGCATATACTTCATGGAACATAGTTACTAACTGCGAGTTGGTATGTTTAGCTTTCCAAAGCTCCAAGCCTTTAACCAACCACACCGGACAGCCTTTGTTGGCATAACCATAACCTACATAATGTAGTAAAATCGGGGCTGTGGAGGCTAAAATTGATTGATTACTGTCAGAAGATAATAGAGATAACAATGCTTCAGCAGAATCAATTTCCACTTTTTGGATAGAAAAATCTTCAATTGCAGTAGCTCCATTCCAGTGGCGATCGCCAACAATAAAGTGTGTTTCTATTTCATAATCTTTCCGCAACTGACGAGCTAAGTTCAGTGCATAATCTCCTAAGCCATTGATTGCTGGCGGTAATTGAGGAACTATTTGAATAATTTTTCTAGGCTGATTTTTTAGATTCACTTTTATAATAATTTTATTTTGTATATATTCAAATATTTACTGTTCTTGACTCAATAGCTCTTCCTAATACAGTTCCTCTAATGATTACTTTACAGTGCCAAACAGTCAAACCCATTCGAGAACGCATAGCAGCCAGTAAAATTCCTAAGCAAGCTAACATTGCTTGTCGGCGTTTATTATTATGCAAGGCTGCTTCCATTTGATTGTAATAAGCAGTAGCACGATACTCTCTACTTATTTTCTTCAACATATTTGAGTCAACCCAAGCAGGTGGTTGTTGTGACATGGAAAGAAGTTGATCGGCCAGAAGATGGGTAATTTGAGCTAGGTGACTATACCATAGATCTGCTGGCTTGCTCCCAATCATACTAGAGTCATGAATGCGGTAAAATGTCAAAGGCTCATCTAATTCAAAACCATGCCCTGCTGACTTGAGAGGATGAAAGAATATTTCATTTTGAACAGGTAGAAGAGATAGTGCAGCAGCACGATTAAGACACAAAGTACTTGTATTGCCACCTCCATAAACTGTAGAGTTTATCAATTGACCATCTGAATTGATAAAATACTTTGTATGTTCTATATATAAATAACCTTTTTGCATGAATGGGATGAGAGCTAATATTTTGTTATTGTCAAAATAGTCATCTGCATCTAACAAACAAACATAATCTCCAGATGATTCCAAAATAGCTTTATCTAAACTAGCTCCAAATCCTTGATTTTCCGAACGCAATACTCGAATGCTATCTTGATAATGCTGGCAAATTTCAGGGGTTTCATCAGTTGACCCATCATCTATAACTAAAATTTCAAGCTCGTAGTCACCTGGTTTTTGATTTAGGCAACTTTCAATAGCTTTAGCTAAGTAACGACCGTAGTTATAGCAAAGAATTGAACAAGTTATTTTCATAAAATGAATTTTATCAAGTGATCGTTTTCCTTAACACAACAAAAGAGAAGCAATATTTAAGTTTCGAGGTGCAATATCTGAGTTAGTCTCGCTCGATTTAATCGATAGGAATAATTCATTTTTCTTTGCAACTTATTCCAAAAAGTTTTGGGTTTGCGATTGTTGTCTGCAAAAAAATGATTTGTTATATTTTTAAGATTTTCCCAACCATACTTGTTAATACTCAAACCAACTTTTTGGGCAGCCATTCCCATTAAATAGCCATCTGAACTGGTATATCCTCTCAATTCTAAAGTTCTTGCAATAATATCCCACTGTTTTAAAAACTCAAGTTCTCTTCCGTCATCTCTGGTAATAATGTATAAAGATTCATGAATTAGCTTGGCTTTTTCCAATGGGATCTTTAATTTATTACCTAAATTTTTCATCAACTTCACGTCGGGAGCATACATCCACTCATGTGCATGTTGAAGTAAGTCATCAGTCATCGCAGTAATACCAGGTAGCCATTCGACTTGTTCTGGTACATTCGCTACTATTCTTGTATCTGCATCAATATGTATCGCACTACGGTACATTGATAATGCTTTTTCAACTACAAATCGCCGATCATTCCAACAGTGAGGAATTCCTTTTTGGTGATATTTAAATGCCAAAATATTTTGATAATCTTTGAAATCATCGGGTTCATCTGAGAAAATTATAAGATTTACTTTAGGAGCATATTTGTTTAAATCTTCTGCAAGGTTTTTAGCAAGAAGACGGTAAGGAGAACGAAGTGCTATGGTACAAAAGCAATAATCCATAAATAGAAATTTACTGAGTATAGTTTTAAGTTCAAACCCGCCTGCGATTTCAATCGCAGTCTCATTTGCATTGTCCCCAAAAAAATGGGCAGGCTTATAAACCCCTTTATTAATCAATGGGCCATGCGGAATATCCAAAGAAGCCTGCCCGTTTTTTCTACGTGGAAGACCCTCATAGCTAAAGTCTGCTTCAGCAGACTGTTTAATTTATTTGAGTCGTCTGAAGACGACTTGCACTATTAGCAAAGGGTTTAAACCTTTTGCTATATATTGAGAAACTGGGATGCTCCCCTTCTTCACCTCATATTATCCAAATACCATTTTTTTCAACTTTATATACATCCATTCAGGAAACAGCGTACTCAACCAACTAAAGCGAGTAAAACGACTAAATCCATACTTTCTGACAAATCTAATCCAGAGGTGTAATCGTTCATCAATGGGCATAATTCCAAAGCGAGTATGAAATAACCAATCTATATCAAAATTTTTATGTTCAAAGAAATAAGGGAAGAAAACATCTGGTTCGCCCAGAAACTGTTCATCAACTGAAACTGATGATAATGTTACTCTAGGAACATGAATCGCAAGAGAGTATAAATTTTCCAAAGCTTGCTGCCAATTTTCCCGGTGTATCTCGGCAATTTTTTTTCTGGTTGCTTCCCCGATAGATAACCGAAATGCTTCATCTTCAATTAGGTGAGATAGGACTGCTGTGTATTCCTCAATATCTTTTACACGCATTAGATTACCACTCAAACCAGGCATATCAGCGCCTAGAATACTGCATAAATCAGAATCAAATGGGTAACGACTGACTAATGGGATACCATAGCTTCCAGCTTCTAAAAGAGAAGTGTTGGAGATAAACGGGAAAGAATCAACATAAATGTCAGCAGCTTGGTAAAAGGTGGAGGTATCTTCACGCTCTTCTAAGACAATGATTCTTCCCTGGGCTTGTTGAATTGCTTGTGACCAATCTTCCCGCACTCCGGGACCAATAACAACTAATATAGCTTGTTTGTGTCGTTCTAGTAATGGAATATGCGCCTCGGCAAAGTTGACTCCGTCCATTGACCTATACTTAAGACTCCTGGCAATAGACAGTAGTAAAATATTGTTTTCATCTATACCAAGCTTATTCTTTGCTTCTATTCGAGTTAGGGTTCTATGAATAGGAGGCAAAATAATCGGAAGTATCACATTACGCTTGGCCTCTACGCCTCTACGTTCTTGTGAGAGATACATACCCGATTCACGAAGATTTGCAACAATATCGCTAATACTGACACCTAACCAAAAGAAGTGATCGGCATGATTCAACAGAATAATAGGAGGAGATTGTTCTTTATTGGCAAATGCAATAATTGGAATGACATCTTCGCATGAAGTGTGTAACACAACAAGATCTGCTGAGGCTGCAATTTGGCGTAGTTGTTTAGCCCTGGATACAAGATGACCAATGCTATCTCTGAGAGAATATATTTTACCTTGGCTGTTCGCAACAGCCTCCTTCATGATTTTGGGGACTTCTTTTTGATCCTGTCGCGTTAACACAAGAGAATGGGAACGATCTGCATCTTGCTGAATCCAGCGCCAAATCATTCTAGAATGTCCGCCAATCGAACCGACAACAGTAGCAACATGAAGTATATTTTTTGGATTTTTAGGCAATAAAATATTTTTATTTATAGAATTACTTTGTTGTATTGCTTTTTGTCCAATAGTGAGAAGGATATGCTCTAATTCGGTGCTGACGAAAATACCACAATGTTGATAAAGCGTATAGCAAGCTGCAATTTCTGCATAGACTGCTGCTGCATCGTACTGGTGTTTTTCCACCAAGTTTTTAGTTTGATCAATAAGGCTACGAAACACATCTATGCGGGGTTGAATTAGACGAGTGCCTTCTTCTTTCCACACGGAAAGTGTATCATTGACTGTTTCCATATAATTACTACAACTTTATGAAGCTTTTCAAGACAAAAAACGATCGCTCTCCAAGAAAAGCGATCGCACTATTCAAACCTTTAACTTCTATGATGACTCAATGGGGGCTATCTTCACTCGTCGTCGCCGTTCTTTACGTCTAGTCCCTCCTGCCATTTCATACTCGCTGCTATCTTTGCCAAACTTTGATGCAACGCCATTCATCATACGCTCTGAGAGACTTGATAGATTCTGCTCTGCCTCCAAAACTTCATGATACGCTTGATCAAGCTTAGATAATATGGTGTTGTAAACCTTAAGTTTTTCCCTAGTATTCTCAACAGAACTTGTAAATGCTTGCATGTTTAGACCATTACCCAAGTCTAATGCCTCATCAATAGACATGAAACCAGCAATCCGGCGGTCTGCTTTTTCCAAAATTGGTGAACTTCGCTTACGTCTGCTCATAAATTCGGCACTCTGTTGATCAAACGACACCTAAATTTTAAGAAATGGTTAGATCAGTTCATAACCGTAATCTTGGGGAAAAATTAGGAGCATTTTGCCGAGCATGTGAAATAAGTAAGTAAGTTCCGAAAAGATTAAAAGCAATTTTTGTTATGCATAAGCAAAAGCAACAAATGCTTATATTTTTCTAATATAATCTTGAATTTTTCTAATACAATCTTGAATTATAATAAAAAATACTTAAGTTTTACTGTAAATACTTAAGCAAGTATTATGAATAGTTTCTTATTTATAGAAAAGGTTCAAGCGATCGCTGCGATCATTTGAACCTTTTCTATGAATACTTATTTATGTTGAACATTCAAACTTGACCGAACAAGGCAAAAGTCACTTCCTAAGAAAAAGTGCTGGTACTAAGCCCCTAAATTTATTTATGGATCGATCAGGAAAACATTTATTACTCTTCCTTGAAGCCGCTTCGCGTCTACCAGACGCATAGCGCCGAAGTTGCTACGTCCGTGATTATTTCCCCTAAATTTATTTATGGGGATTATCTTTTTACTTTTTACTTTTTACTTCTTAAAAGCTGTTTTCAAAACCTCAACCACCCGATTCTGTTCTTCTTGAGTCATCTGATGAAACAGGGGTAAAATAATCGCACGCTCCTGAGCTTGTTCACTTTCAATTAAGCGTTGACAACTTCCTTGTTTGCAATCACAAGCATCGCCATCAATTCCACAAGACCAAGCTTCTATACTGTAAGCTAGTTCCCGATGGGCGCACATAATTCCCCGTCGGGTAGATACCCCAGCATCTAGCATAGTTTGCATGACTTGTACTTGGTCATATTTTTCTGACAACCTCACACAGAAACTTTGCCAGTTACTTTTTGCCCAAGCTGGTTCTGTCGGTAATTTCAATCCCGGCACATCTGCTAACATTTCCTGATACCGTTGTGCCAAATAACGCCGACGTTCGACAATTTCAGGTAGACGTTTGAGTTGTTCTCGTCCGACTGCTGCTTGGATATCAGTCATCCGGTAGTTGTAACCCAACATGGGATAAGACTCAAATATTACCTGTTTTGCACCGTGACGTACGGTGTCAGGAACGCTCATTCCGTGTTGTCGCCAGAGGCGAAATAGTTTATCCCATTCTGGATTATTTGTGGTTAGCATCCCGCCATCACCAGTGGTGATCACTTTGCGGGGGTGAAAGGAGAAACAAGCAATATCACCGTGTGGTTTACCGATTTTTTCCCACTTATCGTCCCAGAGAATTTCACTAGCGATCGCACAGGCTGCATCTTCAATTACTGGTAAATTGTGACGGCGGGCAATGTCCAAAATAGGTTTGAGATCGCAAGGCATCCCCATTTGGTGGACAATAAGAATAGTGCGAGTGCGATCACTAATCACATCTTCAATTAACATCGGGTTGATGTTGTATGTCTGTGGTTCAATATCCACAAACACGGGGATTGCCCCACAGTAGCGGATGCTGTTAGCGGTGGCAATATAGGAATGACTGACGGTAATCACTTCATCCCCAGGCTGCACTCCCACAGCTAACAATGCTAGATGTAACGCAGTTGTACAATTAGAAACAGCACAAGCCGATTTTGCCCCTACGTAAGCCGCAAAATCCTGCTCAAAAGCGGAGACTTCCGGACCCTGCGTCACCCACCCAGACATAATTGCACGCCTAGCTGCCTCTGCCTCTGCTTCTCCCATCCAGGGTTTGGCAATGGGAATACTTTGTATCTTTTCAGACATTGCTTGTTTCCTTAGTCTGCTTTTCAGAACGCCACCAATTCACCAACCGACGTAATCCCTCTTCTAAAGACACCTCTGCTGCAAAACCCAATAATTTCTGAGCTTTGCTCACATCTGCAAGTCGGCGCTGTACGGGATTGACTTTGCGTTCTGGCCCGTATTCCGCCTGCAAGTCCGACCCCATTACCTTAGCCAAGCTATAGGCGAGGTCATTCAAACTACTTTCTACACCACTAGCAACATTAAATACTTCGTCTGTAACCTCGGTTTTGGCAGCTAAAATATTGGCTCTGGCGATATCTTCAATATACACAAAGTCCATAGTCTGCTTACCATCACCAAAAATTAGTGGCGGTTTACCTGCGACGATCCGATCCATCCACCGGATTAGTACTTCGGTGTAAACACCATAAATATCCATACGCGGTCCATAGACGTTGAAGTAGCGCAGTGCTACATAGTCTAGACCGTACATTTCGTAGAAACTACGTAATAATCCCTCATTAAAGACCTTAGCTGCACCGTAAAGAGTGCCGTTATTATAAGGATGATGAGATTCAGTGGTGGGGAAATCCTCTGCCATGCCATAAATAGAAGCAGAAGAAGCGGCGACTACTTTTTTGACTTTAGCGTTGACTGCGGCTTCCAAAACGTTAAATGTGCCGTCAGCCAGTACTTCCAACGCCAAACGGGGTTCCTCAGCACATTGAGTAATGCGGATTGCTGCTTGGTGAAAGACATAATCTACACCTTGCATAACTTCCCCTAGAAGTTTTTGATCGCGAATATCGCCTTCAACAATCACCAAAGGACCATGTTCTTTTGTCCAAGCCAGGTTCGCCAGTCGTCCGCGCGTGAAGTTATCCAAAACAATAATTTCCGCAACTTCCTCTTTAACTAGCAAATCAGCAATATGTGAGCCAACTAAACCTGCGCCACCTGTAATTAATACACGACTATTTTGCATTTTCTTTTAGTTTAATTATTTCTCGTTCAAGAATATAAATGCTAGGAAAAAAAGAGACTCACCAAGTCGTACTAGACAGAGAACGCAAACTTCTCGAACGGAAATTCCCTGACTAGTCCCATCTTGCCGCTTTTCGTGTCCACCGTAAACAGGGCATTATTTTTTCCACCCTTATCAGTAGTAAGGGCATACAATTGACCAGAGGCAGAGAAGTTTAAGTCTTTAACATCGTTGATCTGAGGACTTCCTTCAAAGTTCAGTGGGGTGAGTCTTTGAATTTTGACTTTGCCCGTAACAACAGCTTTCTCCTGCAAGTTCATCGAGATTAAAATGGGGATTCCTTCTGAACTAGTCTCGGTTAAGAAAATATTTCCCTTCGGATCTTGGCAGAGGTTAGCAAATCGATGGTTAGGCGGCAATGGGGGTAGAGCCAGATCATCGCCAGAACGAATTTTACCGCTTGTAGAATCGATAATTTTGAACGCAAAAGGTGGGACACCCTCAGTTCCCACCAAGCACAAAAGTTGATCTTTGGGAAGGCTTAACAAGCTTTCAACAGTCTGATCGGCTGTCTCTAACTCTAGGACTTTCTTGGCTCTGAATTGAGGATTTCTAGCACCTCCGACAGTATAAATAAGATGATTGAAATAACCATTTCTCGTCTTAGAGACTGTAGAAATTACTAGATTTCCATCTCCAAGTGCTGTCAATTTCGTAATCCTGTCAGAGTCACCAGTAAAGAAGGCCCGAGATTTTTTCCGTACAGATGATGGATTGTCCACAGACTGAGCTGGCACATCGGTTCTAGAAACAAGCCTTTGTGTCTCCATATCAGCAGTGCTTAACTCCACTGAGGGAGTTTCATCTTCTCGATTTAGAGCATTGGATTTACTAGGAAGGTTTACTCCATAAAGAACCTCTTCACTCTTGCCGTTATTTTGAGCCAGCGCTTTACTAGAGATATCGGCAACAATAGTGGAAGTCAAACCAGCAGCGGCCAGTTGAGTAAATTGTCGGCGTTTTAATGGTGTCACTATGACATACTCCTTGTGAGATTCTTTATAGAACACGGGCGCTTTTAGGGACTTTTAGATAAAAAATATCCCTATGTAAGGTGCGTCAGTATGAATAATCTCTTGGTATTTCCAGGTTCTCTCTGACTGACGCACCCTACTAACTTATTTCATTCGTCGCTGTTGGACGCTTTTAAGGAACGATGAGGTTTGCATTTGGCGTTTGGGGTCTAGCTCCCATATCTGCCAAGATATTGACAGTTGTTTGCTTGACCCGAATATCTTCCCTAGCTGGGCTAACATCATCACTGTCTAGCCCCCATGACCACTGATTAGTTCCGGAAGCAAAAACTTTAGCTCCACTACTTGCTGTGTAGCGGGCTGAGTGAGCCTTAGTGAAATCCTGGTTAGCAGGAAGAGTCTGTTCTCCAGGTGGTTCGTCAAAGGTTGGCAATAGGGGAGCAGGCTCAACTGTTGAGTTAGACAAAGTGACAAGACCCGCAGGAGCAGACCCATTATTCACGGTGAAATCCCATTCGTAGCCTACTAAAAGCTCGAACTGATCTCCATTCTGGAGTCCCGTGTTCGCATAGTAAGGATCATTGCTGTTGGTAACAACATAGTTATAACCACCGTAGAGATTTGTGGTGTCGCTACCGTACATGATTCCCAATAAGGAGTTTTCCGGTCGTTGGTTCTGGACGCTGCGGAATTTATTAGTAGCTGCTGATGCTCCTTGTTGCTGGGCGATTGGATCTGATGCCCAATCTTGTTTGTAGCACGCCATCACCCGATCCGGCTTCACCTGCCCAGCAGCAGAAGTAGAATTTTCAAACCTCACTCGCCAATAGCAAGTATTAGCAGAGAAAAATCCCAAATTAACTCCAGCGCCGCGGCCAGCCTCGACCGCATCACGCATTTCTTTAGACCAGTACTCATCATGCCCTACAGACAGGAATACTTTGTGATTGTTGGGATTGAGCAATGTTTGGCCGTTGGCGTGAATCTGCATGTTGTCGGTATAGGTGACATTGTAAGCTTGAGATTCCAACCAGCGCACCATATTGTATTCCCATCGCAGGGGTGTGTCGAACTCGTAGGACTCTTGATAGCTTGCTTGGGAGAAGGGTCGGTCGTAGGAAACCTTGAAAGCTCGTTGGCCGCCAATACTGTTAAAGCTGTACAAGCTATAACCCCCAGTCGTGCTATACGCTAGGACACAAGAAACGGCACTTTGGAACAAGATATCCGCATTGCTGCTATCATCTCGGACGACAAACCACACGTGTGCCACTCTACTACTAGCCTGATCGGTCAGCTTGGCAACATAAATACCGCTAGTCCAGTTATTGCCTACTTGCAATACATAAGAAGTCGTCCAGTTACACTCGACTAAGCGGGTATTAGAATCTAAGGTACAGGGGTTTTGGACGGTGCCAGTGAGCGAGCCGCTACTAGCCATTAGCCTTCCTCCCGTGCCACCATAGTAGCCCAGGCGGTATACGTCGATGGTAAACTGTCCAGCTTGTCCAAGGGAAACCTTAATGTCCAGCGATCCCCCCTTATTGACACTGGTTGCTGAAGCATAGCCAGCGATCTCACCACTGGCTCGGTTGACAAGCTTCCAGTTAGTTGTGCCAGAATTCAGATTTTCTAAATAGATAGGATTGGGATTCGGCGGAGTTGCTGAAGCTGAGAAGGTAGTACTGCCGATACCTGCTGCTGTTGCAGTGACTACTACCCCTCCAGGAGCACTGGGTACTGGGCCGAGCGTCAAGGTTGTACTTGCCTGACCACTAGCATTAGTTACTGCACTAGTGGGCGAGACTGACCCACCACCACTAGTAACGGCAAAGTTCACCGTGATCCCTGACTGAGGACTGTTTTGAGCATTTAGGACTCGCACTACTAGGGGATTGGGTAGAGTAGAGCCAGTAGCGCCATTCTGATTATCTCCACTGACTTTTTCTAAGGTACTACCAGCGACAAAGCCAATATCGCGATAATAGTTACTATTTTGGTAAGAATTTGTTGGGAAAGAATTCGGATTGACGTTGTACACTCCATTGTTGCCGTCTGCCACTGAACTCAGATCGCCATTAACAATGGAACTGCCCAGTTCATTGTTAGTTATGACATAATAGGCGTTAACGTTGACACTAACTACATAAGTAGTATTCGCTTGAATGTCAACTGGCGTTTCTAGAAGTTGCTGCTGCCAGCCAGAAGCCGTTTCGTTAGAAAAAGTGACGCTTCCTAAGAGTGTTCCCGTTGCTGTCCAGATTTTGCCAATGTGAGTTCCGGTTTCGCTAGCGGCTTTCCAGAAGCGAATAGCGTTAATTTGCCCCCCTGTGGCGCTGCGGAATTTCATGCCTAACTCGTAGGGAACGTTATCAGTGAAATTCGCATTGGTTGGAACTTGATTCGTGAACAGCTTTTGGTTGTTCACTGAGGGGTTGGCAGTAGCATTAAAGGTTACGCTACCTACTCCGGTTGCCGTAGCACTGACAGTATTAGTCACAGGACTTGTTGCCCCAGAAGCAGTTCCCAGTGTTAAGGTGGTACTAGCCTGACCGCTAGCATTAGTTACTGCACTAGTAGGCGAGACTGACCCCCCGCCAGCAGTAACGGCAAAGTTCACCGTAACTCCGGATTGAGGATTACCAGAACTGTCTTTGACCTGAACAACTAAGGGATCGGGCAGAGTTGCACCTGTTGCACCAGTCTGATTGTCGCCGCTAATCTTTGTAATCGTTGGTAGAGAGACAACCACAAAGTTGATATCACGAAAATAATTCGTATTCCGGTAAGAATTGCTTGGGAAGGCTCCTGAAGTTCCATTAAACACCCCATTATTACCGTCTGCCACTGAACTGAGATCCCCATTAGTTATGGAGTTGGCTAATTGATCATTAGTGAAGACATAATAGGCGTTGACGTTGACACTGACTACATAGGTCGTATTGGCTTGAATGTCAACTGGTGTGCTGAGAGCCTGCTCTTGCCAGCCAGAAGCCGTCTCATTAGAAAAAGTGACGCTTCCCAGGAGAGTTCCCGTTGCCGTCCAGATCCTGCCAGTATGAGTTCCTGTCTCGCTAGCGGCTTTCCAAAAGCGAATGGTGGTAATCTGTCCCCCTGTGGCGCTGCGGAATTTCATGCCTAATTCGTAGGGAACGTTGTCAGTGAAATTTGCAACGCTTGGGGATTGATTGGTAAAGAGGGTAGTCATAGATATTACCTATTAAAGTTAAATTTCTATGGTTAAGTAGCTGCGACTTCTAGTCACCAGGTAAGTTTGAAAAATTGAGATGCTCCCCTAAATCTCCCTTATGAGGATGTTTGAAAAGTCTAAATTGTTACTCACCTGGGCGATGAAAAATCGCGGCTACACGAGACAAAACCCGCCGACGCGGGTTTAAAACCCTTAATTTTCCATTAGTCGGCGTGGCGGACTTCCTTTCAGGAAGCCGCTACGCGTCGCGCTTGTGTAGTCGCAGTAGCAAATTATATTCGCCCAATACTTTTCAAACATCCTATAAGGCAATTAGCATAAAATTTGACACTTCAAAACTTTTCAAACAGCCGCTAAAGCGTCTATGTCATTGGTCATTAGTAAGGGTATTAGGTTTGTTTACCTGATTTGAGAATATTAAATACTGATTTTCGAGCAAACTTGAATAAGCGACTATTTTGTATAGGCTCCTTTTAAGTTTGTAATTTCTTCTTCAAGAACTTGAATACGATTTAGTAAATCAAATTTACTTAAACCTAAAGTGCTTTTGACAGACTTAATCACATTTGCGGCTGCTGTTCTTTCTTCTTGTTCCCATTGCACCTCCAAAATTCTGATCACACCATCACCGCTCAGAACATCGATATAACCTTCTGATTTCGATCTACTAATAATTCGACCTGGAATACGTCCAACATAAATTGGGGGATTCTCTATTGGCTTTGCTTGCCAAATTAATAATTTTTTTCCCTGAAAGTAGGTGTAGGCACCCGGAAAAGGAGAGACTAATGCTCGAATGAAACAGTCTATTTGTCTAGTAGATTTTGACCAATTAATTTCACCGTCTTCTGGCAAACGAGTGCAACAATAAGTAGCTTCAGAGTTGTTTTGTGGTATACCTTCATAGCCATGCAAGGCTTTGACAACTGTTTCTCCTAAATACTGGCGTTGGATATCATTGAGGTTGTTATATATATCAGCTACCGTATTATCAAAGTGAATCGGAATTAATTGTTGAAATAAAATATTTCCCTCATCTAATTCCGGCGATATTTTATGAATAGTGATTGCTGCACAAGGTTCATCATTGATGATTGCCCAATTAACATTGGCACGACCACGATATTGGGGCAAAGGCGAATAATGAACATTGATAAAAGCAGACAATTCAATTAGTTCTGGTGGTAGAATTTGGTTATAAGAAGAAACCACTACACAATCTGGCTGCAACTTTAAAATTAAAGATTTAATTTCTGACTGTGAAGTATTTATAAATATGGGGATATCGTTTTGTTGTGCTAAGTTAACAACTGGGTCATTTGTGTTAGATTTAGGATCTATATTTCTTACTATTCCTTGCACCTTGGAATTGGGAATTAAAGATTCCAAGGCAGTTAAACTTGTCGTTCCTAAACCGATTAAGAGTACATTACTCATTTACCTTTTTTATACATGGTCGTGAAAATCTGATAGCTGTTCATTATTCACTAATTTAAGTACTAATACAAGATTTAAATTTACAGCAGTTGCACAAATTCTAGAGATTCTTGATTTAACTCGGAAAATTGTTGTTGCCAAATAACTTCAGCAGCTTTCAATCCCCCTGTTTGCAGGCGAATGATTGGTTCTGCTCCCACTCCTGATGGCAAGATCGCCATGTGTCCCGGTTTTGGCTCTATTTCTGGCCATACAGGTAAGTTATGGGATGAAAAAGCAGATCGCTCAATATCTCCCCAGTATTGAGCTACTAGCACCCCTGGCCAATATTTGGCAATCGTAGCTACATCTTTTGCAGATAGTACTGGTTCTTGTCGTGGTTGCAAAGCCACCAAAACAGCATCGTAGATTTTGTTTCTAGGGGCTGCTGTGAGACTGTCAACTGTGTCTACGATCGCACCAGCATTTATCAGTCCACGTTCTATAAACGAACTAAAAGGATTATCACACAACAATAAGATGTTATTTGTGTAAACAGCAATACCAGCATCTAGTAACAGCTTAACCGCCATAATACCTAGAAATGAAAAAACATCCACTCCTGGATGCCGCTCATTGACACCTACAACCTGGATACCTCGTTGACGACAAACATAAAGATCCACATCTTCTGGTCGAAATTCCCAGGCCTCGTACATGAGGGCAATGACTGCGGTGGGTTTCATCCACCCAATCATCTCTGCATCGATAGGACGCACGTGTCCACTATTGGTGATCATATCTGCCTGGGCGACAATAGTTTTTGTTTTCTCGCTGAGAAATTCGATGCGATCGCTCACCCCTGCAATTTCTGCTAATTGCTGTGTCTGTCTTGTTACAAATTTTACAGTACCATAACGGCTACTACGGGTAAGTGCAAACACTTTTTCTGCCCCTGCCATAGCTGCCAGTACAGGTGTAACTACGTAGGCTCCAGTCGCAGCTTCTGTCAGTACATTCAGGTTCTCAAGTTGCAGATTGCAGCGCTCAATTGACTGCTGCATGAGGGTGACGAGACGTTGGGAGTTTAAACCAGGGCGGCTGTCGTTCATTACACACTCACTCCCTGAAGAATGCTTTGGAGAGTTTCAGCAATAATATGAACCTGGTCAGTTGTAAGTTCAGCATACATGGGTAGTGAAAGTTCTTCCCTAGCTGCTAGTTCTGAATGAGGAAAATCCCCAGGTTTATAGCCCAAATCTGCGTAAGCCGCTTGTAGGTGTACGGGAATAGGGTAGTGAATGCCTGTTTGAACACCCTGTGCGTTGAGTTGTTGTTGCAGTTTTTCTCGTTGAGAAGTACGCACGGCGTAAACATGGTAAACATGATAACTATAGGGCATCACTGTGGGTGTTGTGATACTTGAGTTTGCTAGCAGTTCGTCGTAATGTGCTGCTAGTGATCTACGTGCCTCAGTCCACTTATCTAAATAGCGTAACTTGACCCGTAAAATTGCTCCTTGTACCCCATCCATGCGGTAGTTATAACCTTTGAGAACATGATGATATTTGCTTTCTTGTCCCCAGTCACGCAACATCCGCATTGTTTTTGCATATTCAGGATTATTGGTGACGACTGAGCCACCTTCACCGTAAGCACCTAAATTCTTCCCAGGGTAAAAACTAAAACAACCAATGTCCCCAATACTGCCTACCCGTTGTCCTTTGTACTCAGCGCGGTGAGCTTGAGCAGCATCTTCAATCACGGTCAAACCATGACGTCGAGCAATTTCCATAATCGGGTTCATGTCTGCTGGTTGTCCATACAAATGAACTGGCAGAATGGCTTTAGTTTTTTCGGTAATGGCTTGTTCAATTTTGGTGACATCGATGGTGTAGGAAACGGGATCAATGTCTACAAATACGGGTGTCGCCCCGGTATATACAATTGCCGCAACCGTGGCAACAAAAGTGAAAGGTGTAGTAATTACTTCGTCACCAGGACCAATGTTAGCTGCCAATAGCGCTAAGTGCAGGGCGCTGGTTCCTGTGTTTAAGGCTATACTGTAATCGGCATTGCAATATTGGGCAAATTCTTGCTCAAAAGCTGTGACTTCACTACCCAAAATAAATTGGGTGCTTTCCAATACCTTAAGGACAGCAGTATTAATCTCTTCTTTAATACTTAAGTACTGTGCTTTTAAATCTACAAAGGGAATCATACTGCTACCTGTGCTGAATTCAGTTCAACTAATTGACCATGCTGCTTCATAGACTGGGTAGCAGCTTCCAAAATGCTTACTACTTGTAGCCCTGCTTGACCATTGGTAATGGGGCGATCGCCTGTTTCAATACAATTGATAAAGTGCAATCCTTCTGTGCGTAGTGCTTCGGTCATATCTAAATGAGGAGACCACATATCTCCTGTGCGATAACCAATCAACATTTGATATACGCTTTCCGCAGAATTATTGCCATTGACTGTAATGCCTTTGTCGTAGATTTTGACTTTTTCGCTAGGTTCTAAGTCATCGTAAACAATCATACGTTGACTGCCACCAATCAGTGTCCGACGTACTTTCACTGGTGCTAACCAGTTGACATGAATGTGAGCAATTAAGTTACTTTCAAAGAACAAGGTCAAATAGGCAATATTTTCCGGTTCTCCAGGAACATGACTCATGCCTGTCGCCGAAACGGCATAAGGTTGAGATGGCAATACATAGTTCATAATTGAGAGATCGTGGACTGCCAAATCCCAAATCACGTTGACATCATGTTGGAAGAGTCCCAAGTTGACGCGCACAGAATCATAGTAAAAAATATCACCAATTGCCTTGGTAACTACTAGATCCCGCATTTTACGCACTGCACCCGTATAGACAAAGGTGTGATCCACCATTAATACTAAGTTGCGTTTTTCTGCTTCTTCAATTAACCGCAGGGCTTGTTCTGAAGAGACAGTCATAGGCTTTTCTACCAGTACGTGCTTGCCAGCTTGTAATGCAGCCAAAGCCAAGTCGAAGTGTGTAGATACAGGTGTGGCGATCGCCACAGCATCTATTTTAGGGTCGTTAAATATATCGCGGCAGTCTGTTGTAATCTCTATTTTGGGGTATCTTGCTTGTACCTTTGCCAATAGTTCTGGCTTAAAATCGCTGACTGTTTTTACTTGTGTTCCTGGAATTTCAGCAAAGTTTCTGACCAGATTTGGACCCCAGTAACCGTAACCAATGACACCGATGTTAATATTGTTACTCATTTTTCTTATATATTTTTGTTAATGAAATTTTGACTATACACAACGCTATTTTTCAATGATTTGCTAATTCTTGGTAGTGCTGCTGATGATTAGCCACAAATACTGGCTGCTATTTCTGGGTTTTGATTGCGATCGCGTACATCACCAATGACACGAGCAGGTACTCCCACCACAATTGCGTAATTGGGGACATCACGAGTCACTACTGCTCCAGCGCCAACGATGGCTTTTTCTCCGACTATCACACCTGCTAAGATCGTGGCATTGCTACCAATGGATGCACAGCGCTTAACCCGCGTTTCTACAACATCCCAGTCATCATCTGTTTTTAAAGTACTATCTTCATTTGTGGCACGGGGATAAAGGTCATTAGTAAACATGACACCATGACCGATAAATACCTCATCTTCCAGAATTACGCCTTCACAAAGGAAACTATGGGAAGAAATTTTACACCGACTACCTACGGTAACATTTTTCTGAATTTCCACAAACGTGCCAATCTTCGTATCATCCCCAATTGTGCAGTTGTACAGGTTTACAAGTTGGGGATGAAAAATTTTCACATTATTGCCTAACTTAACATCATCATTGATTGGCATTATTTGTCCCCTTTAATTAATATTTTTCTCCAGTTTTCCAAACCGCATCTTCTAAGTAAGTACATTCATCTGATTGCCATTGATACTCCGGACGTTCATACTTATGCATAGTGACTTCAAAGGGGCAAATTTCCCTCAGATTTTCCAGCAGAGTTTCGCTACGACGTTCGGAAAACCATGTTGTTAAGGTGTACGAACCCATATAGAGCCTCAATTTTGGTATCTCACATCGCACAATAAAAGTCCCAGTTTCTCGACGAAAGGGAGCTTCGGGATCGCAAAACCAGAGAATACAAATAGGCTGTTGTAAAGCACTCACTATTTGAAATGAGAACCACAGACTTTCATGGGGTTTTGTGATGTTTAGAGCAAACTCAAATGTAATCGCTTCTCCCCAAGAGTGAATCCCTTCTCCTTCGGAAGTATGTACCCGCGCCCAAGCTACATAATTACCTGTTTTGCTTGTAGGGGCTTGGTAATAACCAGGTTGCTCGGAATCATCTTTTTGCCCAGCCAGATATAACTGCACTGCTTTGGCAGTACTACCATCAAACTGAACCTTACCTTTAGAGAGTAGTATGCAACGTTTGGTTAGCTGGGCGATCGCTTGCATACTATGGCTAACAAACAAGACTGTTCGTCCCTCTTTGGTAGCGACATCATCCATTTTCCCCAAACATTTCTTTTGAAATGCGGAATCGCCCACTGCTAACACTTCATCTACAATTAAAATTTCTGGCTCTAAGTGAGCTGCAACAGAAAAAGCAAGACGGACATACATTCCAGACGAATAGCGCTTGACTGGTGTATCTAAAAACTTTTCTACTTCCGCAAAAGCAACTATTTCATCAAACTTCTTCTTAATCTCGACTCTACTCATTCCCAAAACAGAACCGTTGAGGAAGATGTTTTCTCGTCCGGTTAATTCTGGGTGAAATCCCGTCCCTACTTCTAGGAGACTTGCTACTCTACCTTTGATAGCGATACGTCCCTTCGTTGGTTCGGTAATGCGGCTCAAAACTTTTAGGAGTGTCGATTTTCCGGCTCCATTGCGTCCAATCACACCAATGGCTTCACCCTGCTGAATCTCAAAAGAAACGTCTTTTAATGCCCAAAATTCTTCACGGGTAGGGTTAGATACTTTTTTGGGATCGGGCTTGATCAGTCTCTTTGTCAGAGATTTAGCTCCATCAGCAATTACATCTCGTAGGGCCTTGTAGCGATAGCGACCAGAGTTATCCTGTTGGTGTGCAATAATAAATTTTTTACCCAGATTTTCTACGCGAATCATAGTATTAGACATCTGCTTTGCTCCTTTCTAAATTACGTCAGCAAACGTCCGTTCCATTTTACGGAAGTACCAAATGCCACTTACTAGTAATAAGGCAACTAATCCGACAGAAAGTGCAAATCCAGGTAAGTAAATTTGTGACTCCCCACCCAAAATTGCCCAGCGAAAGCCATCAATCACACCCACCATTGGATTTAATGAGTAAAGTAATCGCCACTGCGGCGGTACAACACTGCTGCTAAAGCCCACAGGTGAGATATACAAGCCAAACTGCACAATAAACGGTACTATGTAGCGAAAATCGCGATATTCAACATTCAATGCAGCCAACCATAGTCCTACACCTACAGATGCTGCAAAGGCAATTAAGATAAATACTGGTAGAGTTAAAATTCGCCAATCTGGTACAAAGTTATACCATGCCATTAGTCCTAAAAGGATGATGCCGGAGATCATGAAATCTACAAAGCTGACTACTACTGAACTAATTGGTACTATCAAACGGGGAAAATATACTTTAGAAACTAAGTTGGCATTATTAATTAAACTATTACTACTTTCACTCAAAGCATTGGCAAAAAACTGCCAGGGGAGCATAGCAGCAAATACTAAAATTGGATAGGGCGCTCCTTCTGAAGGCAATTTAGCCAAATTTCCAAATACCACGGTAAAAACAACCATTGTTAAAAATGGTCGGATCAATGCCCAAGCTATGCCGATCGCAGTTTGTTTGTAACGCACCAAAATATCTCGCCAAGCAAGAAAATATAATAGCTCTCGGTAGCGCCAAATGTCTTGCCAATACTGACGTTCGGTGCGTCCAGCCTCAATCACTAATTCTTGACTAGAGGCGATTTCTTGACTACTCATGATTTTTTGTTGTGTTGTTAATACAACTGATATTTTTGATTGACGCTATTGAAATAACAGCTAGATTTTGGACAGTTATGTAGCTCTTAGCTTTGAATGTTTCCGATCAAGATCACACCTTCTCTACGGTTTGGCCTCCAATAGTAAGAATGAAGGTTACGTTGGAGGGACTGAGATCAAAAGACCATCGAAGCCCAACTCCTAAACAAATAGCAATCTATATGTTTTGAAATAAATTTAGTTTTCCTAGTTATGAGGCAAAAAAGGTATGTAACTACAAAATAGGCTTACTATCTTTTAATAACTATTAAAAGTTTTTATGCTTGGTTTTAAAACATAGTCAATTACCGTAATAGTAGACTGCTGAACATCATACATTATTAAGGTTAATATATGATTTATTTTTTACTTATCATTGTGAGAATGATACAAAGTTCAAACACAAAATATTAAATACATCAAGCCAAAATTTTGGCTGTCTAATTTGCATTTGAACAAAGGATCTATCTATTAATGGAACTCCTGCTAGTTAACGCTTGATTCCTTTTATTTATCCCACCTAATACTCTGCTGCAATACATCTAAATATTGTCGAGATATGATCTCAGGCGTATAGTGCGATCGCATATACTGACGACCAGCCCTACCCATACGCTGTGCTAATTCTCGATCTTGACTAAGCAGGCGAATAAACTCAGCCAAACCATGACTATCTCCATTTTCAAAGGTGTCACCACAATTGGCTTGTGTAATCATTTGTCTCAGGTATGAATACTCAGAACAAATGACTGCAACTGGTCGCCCAGTCGCCAAAGCTGGATAAAGTTTACTAGGAGCAACTAAACTTTCCATACCCCCATCAACACTGACTAGAGATAAGTCCCCAGCGGTTAGAGAATAGGGTAATACTTGTTTGTCTTGATAAGGCAAAAATACAAAATTTTTTAGCCCTAAGTGATTGACATCCCTAATTAATTCTTCTTGTTTTGCTCCACTACCAATAAACACAAATTGAATTGGTTCATCTTGCAGTAGTTTTGCAGCCTCCAAGATAGTATCCATATCGTGACAACGACCCATGTTACCAGAGTAAAGCACAGTAAACTTATTTACTAAGTTATGTTTCCATGCAAACCAGTTTTCTTTTTTGGCAATGGGTACAATTAAATCAGGATCTCCCCAACTGTGAATTACAAAAACCTTATCTGCTACCTGTGGACAAATAGCAGTCACTCGCATTTTCATTGCAGGACTGAGAACTATGATTGCTTTGGATTTTTGCCAAACTAACTTATTGAGTTTTCGCCACAGCTTTGCTACCCAATGATCTTTTGAGATTACATTCAGAGCGATCGCGATATCTGGATAAAGGTCATAGAGTATGCAAACATAAGGAAGCTTAAACCAGGTATGAGCAAGATATCCCAAAATTGGCAAAAATGGTGGTGCTGTGGTCAGTAACAATAGGTTGAAACGACGACCATTTTTCAGTAGATGGAGTGCAGCACGCAGGGTAAATAGAACTCCATTTACTGCTTTACCTCGAATTCGTCCTGGCCAAAGTTGAGCAGTGCGCGATCGCTGCACTAGCACTTTACCTATGTGTTGAACTGATGGAGCATGAGAAGCTTTAAAAGCATATCCTGGTTGACTTGTAAAAACTTCTATGTCTACCCCAAGATATCCCAATTGTCTTGTGAGTTCTTCTAGTAATTGTCCTGTAGCAGCGTAATCTGGAGGAAAAAACTGAGTCATGACCGACAATTTGACCATTTTCGCAGTTTTTAGCAACTGCTCAGTTTTAGCTTCTGAATTATCTGAATGAGTAGAAGTAGATAGAGACAATTTCTGATTAATCCATTTACTGAGTGTCATCGGCTATATCCTGTACAAACACTTTTTTAGACGCCGTTTCTAATATAAGAAGGCAGTAAAATACACATTAATTAATAAAAGCATCTTGAATACTTCAGTATTGAATACAATACAAACAAAGGAAATAACTATTTGTTAGGTGTCTTCAAAATACTTAATCTAACTAAATATAACAATTAATTTCCTAGAAAATATACAAGCATTCATCCGTGGGTTTGATTATATATTTGTTTAGGTGTCAAAGTTAATATAGTTTGCATAAAATACAAGTATTTTTATAGAAGTTTCAAGAAATCTTTAAAAACTAAACTAATTGCATAATTTTCGCTAAATAGACAAACAAAAATCAGACGAGTAATCTTTTGTGTCAAGGAATCTCGCCATACGAAATATAAAAAAAATGGTAGGTTTTTGTCAAACAGACACAGCACTTACAACAGAATCTGTAAGTAAATTATCTAATTTTTAAACATGGAAGTATCTCAAGTGTTTAAAGATATGTTTTATGCACAAACTGTAACTCTAACAAAATAGGAATTAGCGTCATCGACTTTATCCTGTATTAAAAGATTTATCGAAATAGCGCCGAACTTATTTCAGTTATTTAATAGGGAAACAACACTTTGAATAGTTAACCGTGTTTTTTGATACTAAGGTAGGTGTAAGTTAATTATTACTTGGTCTGTTCTAAGACTATAGATTATAACTTGGTTAATTTTATACTGTATCCAAAAATCAGGCTAATTGCTTCCATTCATTGGCACGTACATCATCAAAAGTATAGAAGAACACAACATATAAAAACAAACCTACTCAAAATATCATTTATTTTTTATGATGTTGTTACAGGTGTATTTGATGCATTGATTCAACATCCTTAAAAATTATGGCAATATGCCTTTTTAACGAAGCTGTATCTTTTGCTTATCTTCACCTGAAAATTTTGGAGGACACACGCTGTTTCATATCTTACATAATTAAAAAAAATCATTACTTTGGTGGTTTTTTGTCATAGCATCAATCTGCATGAGTATATTAGCATGTTTCAAATTCATTATTATATTGAGACTCTGAAGACGATATGTTAGTCTTATATTAAAAATAATACAGGTAATAAAACATACTCGTTTTTTTGGTTATTAAGTATCATATTTTAAAAAAATGCTCTTTCAAAAGAACTTAACTTTCAATATGATAGAAGTAGTAAATAAAAATATGTATTAAAAATAACTATATTTATACTAGAAACTTAAAATAAAAGTGATTAAGATTACTTAGAAATGATGTAAGTGCTTAAGATGCCTTTCCTAGAAGCAGTATATTAAATACTTACTTGCTTGACTACTGAAAATACATTATTTAGTCCTCTTTTATCACTTTGGTTGTATAAAACATACTGTCATGATGGTTTCTAAGTATGAAATATAATCTATCCTTGAGTTTTCTATTTCTATAGGTTTGAAAAAACTGAGCATTGCATAATTACGGGATTATTTTAGAATTTCCATCAACAGCAATTACCGTGTCTCCGTGTCTGGAACTCAGCTTCAATCATCTCATTATTCGACAACGCTATAAAGTGCTACCAAACTCATAAAACAGGATTGTATTGGTGATCACAACCGTGAAAAATTTGGTATTAAGACGGCATATTATTAGTAAAACAAATCTTTTGTTGTCCTCTTCTTACCAAGTTGTATTATCAAGCTGCACATAGTACAGTATTAAGCTTGAGTAAGGCAGCACATGAATATATAAACCGATGATATACTTTAGTCACAATTATTTTAATAGTCACTATTCCGTATAAGAATAAGTATATATACTATAAACTTAAAAATTATACAAAAAACATTACTATAGCTACTTTCCGTGGAATTACACTTAATTCAAACTGTGATATAGCAAATAGCACTTAAATATTTACCAAATCTTTATAAATTATGGATAATCGGTCATATCAACCATCAAATTCTGACAGAAATCAGAATTTCTTAACGCAGCAACTGAGTAGTCAAATTATACCTTTTCCTCTATCTGAAACCCAAGGGGATGATTGGAATTTACGAGATTTTTTAAGTGTTGTAAGGCGGCGAGTACTAGTCATAGCGGGAGTAGTAGCTGTTGTAATTACAGCTACAGTATACTCATCCCTAAAGCAAAAGCCTGTGTATGAAAGCAGTTTTAGGCTATTAGTCGAACCTCTTAATAATGAGAACAAGTTGCTAGAACTTGATTCTAAGCAAAACTCTAGTTCATCAAACCCTAGTCTGGATTATGAAAGCCAAATACAGGTTCTCAAAAGTCCGGGACTAATGAAAAATATTGTTATGAAATTGCAAAGAGATTATCCAGACGTTAATTATGATTATTTAGTAAAATATCTGACTATTACTCGCCTCGGTGAAACAAGGATTATAGAAGTTAGTTATGAGAGTGATGATCCTGCTAAAGTTAAAGCTGTACTGGATCAAATTGCTAAAGCTTACTTAAAGTATAGCTTGGAACAGCGCCAAACTAGTCTGCGACAAGGTCTCAAGTTTGTAAGAGATCAACTGGTAAGCATGCAAAGACGAGTAGATCAGCTGCAAAAAGAACAGCAGGTATTCCGACAAAAGTACGATTTTGTTGATCCAGAAACACAGGCGCAACAAATAACTACTCAAGCGAACAATTTATCTCAACAAAGGCAAATAATCAATCAGCAGTTGGCTGTAGCTCGTAACAATTTAGCGAGCTTAGAGGGGGAAGAAGGAGAACTGGCTACACTGAATAATGCAGTGTTATATCAACAGTTACTTAGTCGGTTGCGTGAATTAGATGTTCAAATAGCCGCCCAAGCAACTAGTTTACAGGACGAAAACCCTACAATCCAAAATTTGAAAGAAAAACGAGAAAGCCTGTTGCCATTGCTACGTCAAGAAGCAGAACGCTTTATGAGTACAAGACTTGCGGAGGCGACAACACAGGTTCAAGCTTTAGAGGTGCAGAGCCAAGAACTTGCCAAAGCAGAGCAGCAACTTGAAGAAAAGCGTAAGCAATTGCCCATCTTAACCAGAGAATATACTGAATTACAACGGAAATTACAAGTTGCAACTGAGAGTTTGAATCGTTTTCTCAGTACCCGTGAAACCTTAGAAATTCAGGTAGCGCAAACAGAATTACCCTGGGAATTAATTCAAGCACCTACTCTACCAGAAAATCCTGCCTTAGTAGATATCAAACGTAATTTAATATCGGGATTGTTAGGTGGTTTGATCTTAGGAATTGGTCTAGCTTTGCTACTGGAGAAACTAGATAGTACTTATCATAGTGCTTATGTTCTCAAGCAAAAGATAAAAGAGCCTTTATTGGGATCAATACCTTTTGAGAGGTATCTACTAGGTAGCTCACAGCATACTTCTCTACCAAAAATTTTGCCAAGAGCAACACCAGATTCCCTATCAAAGGACATTTCTCAACCTGGTGCGATCGCTCTGCGAGATACTACTAACTACAGCACAGGTTTTCTAGAGGCTTTGCGTGTACTGAATACAAATATTCAACTACTCAGTAGCGATCGCCCAATCAGATCTATAGTTATTAGTTCAGCTATGCCAGGAGATGGCAAATCGACAGTTGCATTCCACTTGGCCGAGATCGCTTGTGCAATGGAGCAACGAGTTTTACTGGTAGATGCTAATTTGCGCCAACCTGTGATTCATGAGCTAGCAAATCTAAGTAACTTCTGGGGGTTAAGTAATTTAATTACTACAAACTTGCCAATCACAGAAGCAATTCGCCCAGCACCATTTATGAAGCAACTTTCTATACTGACTTCTGGCCCAATACCACCTGATCCAACAAAGTTGCTCTCATCTGAAAAAATGAAGCGATTGATGGAAGACTTCCAAAATACTTATGATTTAGTGATTTATGATGCTCCCCCCTTGCTTGGGCTAGCTGATGCTAGTTTAATAGCACCCCATACAGATGGCATTTTACTAATAGTGAGGATGGAAAAAACAGACTCTTCCATACTGAAGCGGGCTTTAGATAGTTTGAAAATGTCTCGCATGAACGTTTTAGGTATTGTTAGCAACGATCACAAACAAAACTCAGCCTATTAAGCCATCAGTTACCTGCGGTATTCATCACCACAGTCTCCAATAAGTTGATACAAATCTCCCGACTTGCTAGATATGACATCTATATTATGTATATCTTCAGTGTCAAGGCAAAACGTAAATACCTTGGCGTTATCTTCAATGTGTTCCGATACCCCAAGTTTGGCACCAACAATTACACCACCCACAGTTGGCTGATCTAATATATAGCGTACTGCGACATTAGAAATACTCACTTGATGCTTATCAGCTATTTGCTTGAGAGTTAAAAGTAATTCTTGGAATAACTTCCAACCACCCCAAGCATCTATCATGTTTTTGTATTTTCTCAGGCTGGCAGTGGAAAGTTGAAAAAGTCCTGGTTCTGGTTGTCCTAAATGTTTTTCTGATAGCAACCCGCCGCACACAGTACCGTAGGTAAAAAGTTTTATGTCATGCTCTTGACAAAAGCGCATCATCTTAACTTCTGGTCGGCGGTCAACTAAAGAAAATTGCACTTGATTAGAAACAATTTTGATCCCTGCATCGATAACAATTTGTAAGTGTTCTGTATCAAAATTAGTTAAAGCCAAATGTTTGATTTTGCCCTCAGCTTGTAATTCAGTCATATACTTCAGGGCGTCCAGGTAATTGGGATCTCGATATTCCCACCAATGAAATTGCATCAAATCCAAGGAAGTAACATCCATTCTTTTGAGGGAGATATTAATGTTTTCCTCGACAATTTTTCTGGTCATTTTTCCCGGACGAGGAACCCATTTGGTAAAAGCTTGGATATTAGACAAAGCTTCTTGAGTGCGAGTTGCAATTAACTGACGTCGAAACTCGCCAATAAAATCTTCTGCTGGCCCATAGTGATCAGCAAGATCCCAAGTAGTAAAGCCTGCATCCATATACTTAAACATACTTTGGATTGCAGCAGTCGGATTAATACGTCCATGTGCGCCAGATACTTGCCACATTCCGTTTAAGATCCGGCAGATATTTAAATCAGGAGTAAATTGCAGACGACTTGATGCGGGTAGAGTCATGCGATTTTGGATTTTAGATTACTCTTTCTTGAAGCCCCCCATAGACGCCTTGCGGCTTCCCGTTAGGGTTGGGCGTCTATGGATTATGGATTAGTTGGACTTTGCAATCTTGCGAGGAATTATTGCTATTCCTAACTCCTTTTAACGCCAGCTTTTTTCGGCTTGTTGTAAAACATAGGCGGCGACATCTTGTATTTCTTGTTCACTAAGAAGATCTTTATAGGCTGACATATTATTTTTACCATTAGCAACAAGGGAAGAAATAGCTTCTATTGAATCCATACCATATTTTTTTAGTGCTTTGAGCTTTAAGTTTTTACCTCGCCTGACGATATTACTACCGTTGATATGACAACCAGCACAATGAACATCAAAGATTTTTGCACCATTGGTTGTATCTGCGGCTAATGCTGGTTGGCTAAAGCTAATTATCAACAGTGTGAAGAGCAATAGTGTAAATTTTAGAGTAGTTTTCCCACACATAATAATACTACTTTGGTTAGTTATTTTCTATCTAAAGGAAGTACTGCTTTCAAATATCTTACGCCACAATCGTAGTGTGACATAGTGATCCTATGAAATTCTATCCAAATTAGTTAAATCTGAAAGTATCTAAAAAATGCCTAATCATATCAAAGAACAAATAACAACTGATCTTCAACAAGCAAAAGAAACCGGACAGTTGAGAGCAGAGCGAATTCGCGAAATTGTGAAAGCAGCTGTTTCTCAAGTAGTTTCTGAATTCCAAGAAGGTTCTATTGAGATTCGTTCCATTGTTAAAGACGCTGTTTCGACTGTTGTTGAAAACTTACAAGCTAAAAGCAGTGAGTACAAAGAAAATGTCACAGCTTCAATTGAGGGAGCATTAGAGGCTGTAAATACGAAAAGACATGAGTCTATTGCTAAAACTCAAGCACAGGTTAAACAGCTAGAAGCTCAACTAGATGAGGAAGAAAATAAAATCCAGCAAGAAGTTGATGGAATTTTAGCAGAGATCAAAGAATCTAATAATGTCGATTCACCGGAAAGCAAAACAGCTATTGACTCTGCTATAGATGCTATCAAGAATAGTGATGAGTTGGCTTTATTGAGAAGAAGATATGCTCAACTCCAAGCACAGTTAGCGATTGTCAAAGCTAATTTAGCCGCACGCTATGGTGGACGTTCTGAAGAAGTAAAAAGTTATCTTGATGATGCAAAAAACTGGTTCCAGCAAGCTCGTCCGCAAGCAGAAGAAGCAGTTGCTCAAGTGCAACAAAAACACGCTCAATTAGAAGAAAAAATTGGCGAAGCAGGTAGTTCAATCGCTAAAAAAGAGTATCAGATCAGACAACTACTTAGAGATTTATTGCTCTCTGGTGCTGATTGGCTAAAAGAGAAAGAACCCGTTGATAAAGTTGGGAAATAAAAGTTATAGATAGCTAATAATTGTAGGGTGGGTAATGCTCACCCTATTTTTTCATACTATTAGCCAAAGAGTATATTTATCGATATCTTGCACCTATCCCAAGGAGCATCCCAATTTTTTCAAAATACCGTAAAGCAAAGGGTTTAAACCCTTTGCTAATAGCGCAAGTCGTCTTCAGACGACTTCATAAAATCAAACAGTTTGCTGAAGCCGACTTTCGCTATCAGACTGCGATTTCAATCGCAGGCGTTTTGAACATTTGGGATGCTCCCCCTATCCCATATCCCAATACGGTTGGGATAATATCAAAAATATTGTATAGAGATTATCAATTTACGGTGTCTAAATAACAAAATAATAATACCGAAAAATCCTTAAGCGAACCGTGTTACCCCATATCCCACCTGAGTAGCATAATTCTGTTTAAACGGACTCAAATACTTTTTGTGAGAAAATATACGATCCGATATAAACTTCAGATTCCCGATTTCTTTAAGAAGTCGGGAATCTTGTTTTTCTTATGGCTTAGTTAGCAACTCAAGAATTAGGATACGGTATCTAATCTTTCTTCGTACTTGGCAATTGCCCATACACCATGAATAGCACCAGGAAGCCAACCTAGAAGAGTCAGAAGAATGTTGATCACTAAAGTTGTACTAATTCCATATGTCAGGAAAATACCAACAGGAGGTAGGAAGAATCCAAGGAGGTAACGAAGTAATTTCATAGTGTTTCTACTGCTGTTTATTTGTAAGTTTTTTGTTTCTGTTTACAATTTTCCGAAATTGACTGACTGAGATTTAGCTAGAAGGTAATTCAGCATTGGATTTCGCTGTATCACTGCTTGATAAAGCCAAATTTTTCTCAGCAAAGTATCTGTTAATGAAGGTGCTAGCAAAAGATAGAATAACAGGACCCAAAATAAAAGCTATTAGTCCATGTACAGAAAAACCAGGCACTAAAAATGCTGCCAGAGCAAAACAGATACCGTTAACAACGAGTGAAAATGCTCCCAATGATAAGAAATTTAGCGGTAAAGACAATACAGATAGAACTGGTTTAACAGAACCATTGACTAAACCAATTGCTAACGCAGCAATTAAAGCTGCTGGGAAGTTAGCAATATTAACACCAGGAACTACTAAATCAACAATTAATAAGCTTAAAGCTGTAACTAGAGCAGCTAATAAGTTTCCGGTCATCGTTTTCACCTAAAAAGCAGAAATAGAGGTTTTTATGTTCTGATACCATCTTCCGCGATGTATTATTCTTTAACCTCTCTAACAAGGTAGATTCTGCTTCTGCCATTAGGCTAGTTTTTGATGACAGAATTTATAGACCGAAGTGTTTAGATTGGGTAAATAAGCATTAACTCGATAAAACAAAATTACTACTTTTATTTTTAAGAATTATTTAATATTTGTTCTGAGTTTAGTAGAGTAGATAATTTTCTAGCTTTAAAGATACTACTCTGATTTGGGAGCATCTGATTTAAGATACAGGGAGTTTTGATACAAGACTTGTTCTTGATGAGTCTCTAAAGTGCAATCAGATAAAGGATAAGCAACACAAGTGATAGTGTAACCAGCTGCTATTTCATGCGATCGCAAAAATTTTTGCTCACTTTGATCTACTTCCCCGTCAATGCTTTTAGCAACACAGGCTGAACATTCGCCCTGTTTGCATCCAGATGGTAGACGGATACCAGCTTCTTCTGCCATATCGAGGATATATTGATCATCTGGCACTGCGATCGCACGGTCTAAGCCAGTTGCAGAATTGATGAATCGAACTTGGTAAACTGCCATTTGCTTTACTAAGGATTGAGAATCATATATTTAAGGTGGGCAATGAATGCCCACCCTAGAGAAAAAAATTACTCACATCTACATAAAAATGTTGTAATTATGCTTCCTTTGGCTCTACTAAATTTTCTGCACCCTTAACAACTTTTGCCGATTCAATTTTGTCACCTGCTTTGATTTCCCGTAAAACATCTTTACCTTCAACGACATAACCAAAAACGGTGTAACGACCATCTAAAAGATTACGTCCAGCTGGGGTAAGTTCTGGTTCATAGAGAAAGAAGAAAAATTGCGAAGAAGCACCATTATTGTCACTTTCAGGACGAGCCATAGCTACTGCACCGTAGGCAGAAAATGGCAACACAGGTAAATCGGTGTAACGTCCTGCTTGTTCTGATGTAATACCGTAGGTTGGTTCTTTGTCACCTTCAAAAAGAATTTCTAAAGGAATAGCACGATATTTATTCGTTTTGGGATCAATAAAGCCTACTTCTTTTCCTGGTGGATCACCAGTTTGGACAACGTAAGATTCTTCTGCGCGGGTGAATGGTAAACCATCATAAAAACCCCGTTGTACTAAATCAACCAAATTTCCAGCAGTTACAGGGGCATTGTAACCGTCCACTACAAAAGTAATATTACCCTTCATAGTTTTCATTTCGATGGTGGCACGACCTTTTAGTTGCGGTAAATTGCTATATTCCTTGGGAACTTCAAAGGGAAATCCCTGCACCATCAAATCTTCTATGTCACCAACGAGGTTTAACAGGTCGGCTCGTTGTGCTAATATTTGTTCTTTATCTCTGGTTTTACTTACTTCTTCAAGACTGCTCACACCTGATTTCAATTGAGAAATCAAAGCTTCAGCTTGGGTTTTGTTTGCTTGTGGTACACTAGCCAAAATTTTGCCAGGATTACTGAGAATCCGTGATGCTTTACTGAGGTCTTTGGAAACAGCACCCCAACGTCGATTGGCTCTGAGTTGGTTTGATATATCTTCCAAACTGCCTTGCAGTTCTCGTACAGGCTGATTATCTATTGGTAATGCATAGCGCAAAAGTGCTTTACCGTCAGTAATTGCGTTTCCTGCTGGTAGTCCAGCACTGCTGGAGGGAGTCCACCCGGCTGTACTTACTCCTAAAAAGAGTGTTACCAACAAAAGTGTAATGAGAGTATTCTTCAACTGAGATTTTAATGACTTGAACATGGGATGGTTCAAACGCAGCATTAATTTCTTGACTAAAACAATTCGGAAATGGGAGTTTACTTGACTTGACTTAACCCTCAATAATCTTCCCACAGTACAGGAAAGACGTAAAAGAAGAGATACGTAATATGCACAGATACAGGCGAGCCTCCTACCCCTTTAAAGAAGGCTTCGCCAACAAAGGAGGTGGGTCGCTTTGCGACACGCTTGCGCGAACGCTAACTTGTGAAATTACCTAGATTTGCACTCATCAGCCGAAATAAACTAAATCCAAGTATTAATACTTCATCCTTCACCCTTGCTAATATTGACTAAATTTGGAGAATAGGATACTTGGGGGTAAAAATAGGTAAATGACATACCGCATCTATAATTGAATTTGTTGAAATTGACTTGTTAATCAAAATACAGGTGGACAATCTCATATGACAGGTAAAGGACAAGGATTTGGCTTTGGCTTAGGAAAAATGAAAGAACTAGCTGAAGCCTTTAAAAAAGCTCAACAGGTGCAAGAAGGAGCAAAGCGCCTTCAGGAAGAACTGGAGCAAATGGAAATTGAAGGCGAAGCTGGCAATGGTTTAGTAAAGGTGATAGTCAGTGGGAACCAAGAACCTAAGCGGGTAGAAATTTCTCCAGATGCCCTCAATGAAGGCGCAGAGGTACTTTCTGATCTGGTAGCTGCGGCAATGAAAGATGCTTATAACAAATCCACAGCAACAATGCGGGAACGCATGGAAGATTTAACAAGTGGGTTGGAACTTCCTGGGTTCTAGACTTAATAGTTGTTTGTCATTTGTCTTATTCTTAATGACAAAGGACAAATGACTATATAACTTCTATGCCTTACAAACTTTTGTTTGTCTGCCTGGGAAATATCTGTCGATCGCCTGCGGCAGAAAATATTATGAATTACTTGATTGAGCAGAATGGCTTGAGTGAGTCTGCAAAACATATACTAGGCGATCGCATTATCTGTGACTCAGCTGGCACATCTAGCTATCACATCGGTAGCCCACCGGATCGACGCATGAGTTCTGCTGCATTGCAAAAGCTAGGAATCAAACTCCGTGGTTATGCTCGTCAGTTTCAAAAGTCAGACTTTCAAGACTTTGATTTGATCTTAGCTATGGATCGGGAAAATTATGACGATATTTTATCTCTTGATCCAACTGGACAATATCACCACAAAGTACATTTGATGTGTGACTTTTGTTCTCAGCATACTCTTAAAGAAGTTCCAGATCCCTACTATGGTGGTTCAGAGGGCTTTAATCAGGTAATCGAACTACTCCTTGATGCTTGTGGAGGTCTGCTGCAATACGTTTTTAATCAAGAAACTAGAAGACAGTCCCAATGATTTCACCACCAAGCATGAAATATCCGTATCAAGGTGGGTAAAAACCTGCTTTCATGGCTGATTGTTTGCGATTCAACTTGGTGTCTTGGCAATACTGCTCGGTTAAAGATTTTTCGCTTCGATTTTTGGGAATGTAGAGACCGTAAATTTACGGTCTCTACAAAGATTTTATTGACTTTTAACCAACTCACTAATACTCTCGTCTATGCAGTCCCAAGAAGGGAGCAAGTACCACTCCAGCGACGAAACCGCCAATGTGCGCCCAGTAAGCAATTCCCCCGGTCTCTACACTCATATTTGCTGCTGCTTGTAGACTTGCAAAACCAGAAATCAAATTTTGAATAAAGTAAAGCCCAATCAGAAATAAGGCTGGAATTCTCACAGTCGTGACGAAAATACCTAAAAATATTAATGTGACAACTCTTGAGTGGGGAAAAGCAATAATATAACCTCCTAAAATTCCAAAAATTGCACCACTTGCTCCCAATGAAGGAATCCCAGAATTCATACTGATAAACCACTGACATAGGGCAGCAAAAGCACCACAAATCAAATAATAAATTAAGTACTTAAAATGCCCCAGTTTGTCTTCAACATTGTTACCAAAAACAAACAGAAATAACATATTTGAGATTAAATGCCACCAACCACCATGAAGGAATTGGGATGTAAATAATGTTGTCCATTCGCCAGCTAAGTTGGTAGTTAATTGTTCAGGAATAACTGCATATAGCTGCAAAAACTGATTTAGTTGTTCATTTGATAGTTGAAGTTCATGTAGAAAAACTAAAACGTTCATCCCAATCAAGCCATAGGTGATGTATGGGGTAGTTCGCGTTGGATTTTCGTCGTACAGAGGAAACACAGGTGTTGTTCCTAATAATTAATCTATATAAGTGCAATATAGCTTGTGTAACTACTCAACGAATAATCATAATTAAAATTTTAGTAATAAAAATGACATGCTATGCTTGTATTAACCGAGAATTTAACTATATTTTCTTTTTTCAAATTTTATTTGCCAAGCTAAGTAAATGCTAAAACGATAAAATTACTTATTTGTTTTATTACTTTAATCTAAGTATTATTATATAGAAAAGTGATTTTTTTGCTAAACCGATTGGTTGAATAGGCTGTCAAATGAACACAAAGACTACTCAAAACATAACTGACATCATTGATCTGCATCTTGCAGAAAAAACTGTCCAAAAAGATTCAAAGCAGACAAATTTAGATTCTCAAAGCATAGCTTTGTTCGAGCAGAAGTTTATACAACTGTGGCAGGAACTTACAGATAGTTTTGAGAAACTGCTTCAGGAATTAGAGAAAAAGCGGCAAGATGTAGATACTGACTTAAAAAAACAAGTAGAAGTAACTTTGCAGCTTTGTCGAACTGATACAGGAATTCCTTCTCCATCGCAGATAAAAAGGCGTGTTGAGATTGAGAGTAGCTATGAGATTGTCTATGAACAGTATCTGAATGAAGTTCGCGCTCATTTTTTGCAAAATTTATTATCTCTAGATCATGGACTGGGGCGATCGCTTGAGCGCGTAAAATCTCAAATAGCACAGATACTGATTACCAAGACAAATTTAGGAAAATTTACAGCCAGCAAAAGTTCTGAATTTATCCAAGTACTAGCAACAGAAATACCAGATCAACTTATTCCAACTATACCTAGTCAGCTCAAAATAGCATTTCAAATGTTGGCTGAATGTAAACTGAGCTATCGAGAATTTATACTTTATCGCATTCGTCCCCATGTAGATGGATTAACTCCGAAACAACCCGAAACTCCTCAGTTAACGAATTCGCCTTCTACGGAACAAGTATTTCTCAATCTCAAGATAGCTCATGCCCAAAGTCTTCGTAAATGTGAAACAGCCTTAAAACAGTTGCTGAGTGAACCTAGTCAAGTTGCTTTTGCGATCGCAGAAGAGTTTGTTGATCGCACAATTCGTACAGCAGATGTGGAGAATGAATGGCAAATTTTACTACAAAAATTACAACCAGCTTGGGACGATTTTTTCGGTAAACCAGCACAAATTCAACGCGAGTGGATTAACTCTACACAACAAACTACAGATACAAATATTATAGTGAGCGAAGTAGATACAATTTTTACACTCATGGATTTTTAACGGGAGCATCCCAAGATCAACCTGAATATATTTATTTATACAGCGCTTTGCATTTAAATGGATTACACCCCACCCGCAGGTGGGGTTCTTCCGTACCTCACGCTTGTTGAAATCTGCTGTATTTCCTGCTAACGATTCAATTGTTGACGACGTGAGGGTTTATTTGCACGCATTTCTTGCAGTTGTTGTCTTTGTTCAGGAGTCAAAACAGCGTCAATTTGAGATTTTTGAGACTCCATAATTTGTCGCATTTGAGCTTTCTGATCTTCAGTAAGATTGAGGGAGGCTTTTAAATTGCGTCTTTCTTGACGATTTGCTTGACGGTTTTTCTTTGCATTTGCGAGTTGTTCTCGTTGTTGTGGGGTAAGAATTGCATCCATTTTAGCTTTTGTATTCCGACGAATTTCTGCTATTTGGGTTTTTTGTGTATCCGTTAGTCCTAAATTTTGGAATGGGCCTTTACCTTGAGGAACTTGTGCAACTAGAAAAGAAGATGAGTTTGTTTGTGCTTGAGCTGCAAAGGGGACAGCAGTTAAACTGAGAGCAACAGCACCAGCAATCAATGATAATTTTTTGAGTTTCATTTGCGACCTTTAGCGTTTTGTGTGTTTCTTTGTTTCTATCTTAAGAAGTTATATTTAACAGTCACATGAGGAGAAAGTCATGTATAACCCATGACTTAAGTCATGTTTGTGACGTGACAAATAATATAATGTGAACTTATGGAAATCTGTTTACAATTAGTTCTAGTTGGACTACAAACCAATAATATATAAAAATATATCTTGTCTTTTTCCTTAACCCTATTTTCAATACAGGTCTATTTTTGTGAATCAACCAATTAAAGTTAGCAATCATCCTTTTCGGTTTTTACTTTATTTGGAGTGGATATTATTAGTTGTTTCTGCTTCTGCTGTTTTAATACCTTCTCATTTTCAACGTTTCAATAATCAGTCCACAGAGTTAACAATTTTTAGTTTGCTTGTTTTTGGCTTAATGGGCTTGAGATTGCCTACTAAAAATAAATTCATTAAGGTTGTTTACACAATTATAGAAGTAATTTTAATTATTTTTATTTCCTTTTACAATACTAAACCATCTGGAAGGTTTTTCCCTTTTTTATACTTGGTGTTAGTAACTCGTAGCTGTTTTATTTTTCAAATCCAAGGTCGTTTATTTGTTACGACTTTATCTTTGATATTATTTATCTTTTCTATATCACAAAGAAAACCTCCTCGTCCGTCAATACAATTATCACCTGCTATCCAAGAGAGATTGTTATTTTATAATTTTGTTGTTGCTCTATTATTTGGATTAGCTTTAGTTTTTGTATTAATGTTGATGAATACAATTTTATCAGAAAGAGAAAGTCGAGAAAAACTAGCAATTGCTAATCAAAAACTACGTCAATATGCTTTGCAAATTGAAAATCAAGCAACTTTGGAAGAACGCAATCGTATTGCTAGAGAGATTCATGATTCTTTAGGACATTCTTTGACGGCGTTAAATTTACAATTAGAAACTGCTTTAAAATTATGGCAATCTAATCCAGAAAAAGCTCAAACATTTTTAGCAAGAGCAAAAGAATTAGGTTCAAAAGCATTACAAGATGTCCGACAATCGGTTTCTGCGATGCGTTCTCATCCCTTACAAGAACAATCTTTAGAACAGGGGATTGCTAATCTTGCAGAAAGTATGCAGCGTACAACTGGAATCTCGCCAATTCTAAAAATTAATTTATCTCATCCCATTTCTTCGGAGATGACTACCCCGATTTATCGAATTATTCAGGAATCATTTACAAATATTTGTAAATATGCTGAAGCTACAGAAGTGAAACTGGAATTAAGAACAACAGATACAGATTTATACTTAGTAGTTGAAGATAATGGTAAAGGTTTTGATTTAGGGCAAAACACCACAGGATTTGGACAGCAAAGTATGCGCGATCGCACTTTAGCATTAGGTGGAAAATTTAATATTAACAGTACTCCTGGTTCTGGTTGCAAAATTAGAGTTGAAATCCCCTTACCAAGGTATAGTCAATGATCAAAGTCTTCTTGGTAGATGATCAAAATTTAATTCGTCAAGGATTAAAAGCGTTATTAGAACTAGAACCAGATTTAGAAATTATTGGAGAAGCCGAAAATGGCGAGACTGCAATTCATTTGATGGAAGAATTACATCCAGATGTGATTTTAATGGATATTAGAATGCCAATTATGGATGGAGTTGCAGCAACGCGAGAAATTCACAAGCGTTTTCCCAACATACAGATTTTAGTATTAACGACTTTTGATAATGATGAATATGTAACAGCAGCACTACAAAATGGTGCAATGGGTTACTTACTCAAAGATACTCCTTCCGAAGAATTAGCTGTTGCGATTCGTGCTGTTTATAAAGGATATACCCAATTAGGCCCAGGCATAGTCAAAAAACTTTTGACTCAATTCCCGCCAGTTGTACCTGATAAATCGCCACCTCCGCCACCAAGTTTAACTGAATTGACTCCTAGAGAAAAAGAGGTTTTGCGCTTAATTGCTACTGGTGCGACTAATAAAGAAATTGCCCAAAAACTTTACATTTCCGAAGGGACAGTTAAAAATCACGTCACTAATATTTTAAATCGTTTAAATTTACGCGATCGCACTCAAGCAGCAATCTTTGCCAACTCATTTTTATCTTATTTAAACTAGGATGATGAGATAATTATTTTGCCCGTCTGAGTTTCTCTTGATTCAAAATGGCAAGAGGTTCTTTAACAGCAGTAATTGCTTCTGGGCGAAATTTAAATGAGGGGTTCTGCAAAACTTTTAGGGCTGTTTCTAAGTTGGAGACAGTTATATCTAGTTCTTTTGGAGATAATTGATTCAGATTCTCTAGCCAACTCGAAGTAATATCACCTAAAGCATAAGCTGCACTGTGGCGAACAGTTTCATCTGTGTCTTGTAAACGCTTAACTAAAGTAGGTACTGCTGGTGTCGCAGCTTTTCCGATACTACCTAAAGCAGAAATCACATTTACCCGCATCCAATTATCCTGATCATCTAACTTTTTTATGAGGCTAGGTACAGCAGATGCCGCATCTTTGCCCATAGCGCGTAAAATGTGGACTGCACCGTAACGTTCTTGTTGATTTTTGCTATCTAAACCAACTACTATGTAAGGGACATAGGCTTTTCTGTCAATTTTGGCGATCGCTTGAACTGCATGAGAACGAACAGTTGCATCTTTGTCATCTATTGCACGCATCAAGGCGGGTATAGCTTCGGCAGCATTTGCACCAATTTTACCGATAATTACTAATGTGCTGGTACGAACTTGGGGATCACTATCTTGCAAAGCTGTAATTAGGGCGGGAACAGCAGGTTTACCCACTTTTGCTAAATAATCTATAGCAGCAGAACGATGTTGAGGATGCTTTAAGCGTTGAATATGGTAGTTAATTTGTGTCTGGGTTTGTGATTGTGCGGAAGTCGCGTTGATGATGATTAGAGGCGATGAAAGACAAATACAGGCGATCGCAATTTGGGTAACAATGACATTTAAGCGCTGTTTGTGAGTATATCTAGTCACAAGCATGATTTTGGCAATTTATTTCTTAAATGAAACAGACAAAGCCTTGAAATATTTAGTTCCTGTTTTAAACCAGAGAAACAAGATTCTTTGCGTCTTATCCAAATATTATATTAGTCGAACATAGATGTAGCCGCTTGTGTGTCTACGATAATTATTATCCTTACGATTTTTCCATAATTTTATTGAAAAATTACTCTTTAAATAACTCTACACATTCTTTTCTCAAAACACCTTTTCTCAATTTAACTTTTTTAAAACTTTTAGCAATAATCTCTTCGCAAGTTATTTCAATTTGTGATTGATTAACTGATATTAAATCTTGAATAGAAGCACCATATATAATTTCTGATACACCAGCCCAAACGCAAGCTGTTGCACACATTGGGCATGGTTCACCTGTTGTATATATGCTATAACCTTCTAAAGAATAATTTTGAAGTTTTGCTGTTAAACTACGAATGACATTTATTTCTGCATGAGCAGATGGATCGTTATCTCGCTTCACAGTGTTATAACCAACAGCAACTACTTCTCCTTCTTTGACAATTACTGCTCCATAAGGTGCATCTGCTTTTTTTGCTTCTGCTATGGCTAAACGCATAAAATCTTCTGGAGTCATATCATTAATATATAATTTATGGGTTTTAAAGGATATAAGCTGTTCAGCATTTAAATTGGGTATAATAAAAAGCCGAATTCAGTAAAAAAATGGAATAATGCCAGCAAAAAATCATTTAACTTCCCAGCAAATAGAGAAACTACAAAAGGCTTTAAAACAGG
>JAESGT010000025.1_pt1 | contig 68719 bp, 61 predicted proteins | sample 9266261 | NCBI WGS metagenome assembly JAESGT01 (sample SAMN15741584, study PRJNA653494) | algae metagenome | isolation source: Pelatocladus maniniholoensis HA4357-MV3 and co-occurring heterotrophs from... | place: USA: Maniniholo cave near Haena, Hawaii | collected 2009-07-28 | reverse complement strand
CGGACACCCCTCTTCTTCAACAACCTACGGTTGCTATTAGTCGGGGGTGTACCTCGTTTTCAACCCGCAATTCCTCTCACCACTGACCTTTCAGGTACAGTGGGAGCCTCCTTGCGGCAATAGGTGATCTCTGTTTTATTCTTCATTCCTAGCTTTTTGCTGTATATTCCCAGAGTATACCAATTACGCCTCTAGGCGGTAAGATAGCATCGAAAGGGATTGGGAATTGGGGATCTGGAATCGGGGATTGGGGATTGGGAATCGGGGAACGGGGATTGGGGATTGGGAATCGGGGAACGGGGATCAGGGATTGGGGACAACATGGACAAATAAAGTAATTTTTCTCCCTACACTCCCTACACTCCCCACACTTCCCACACTCCCCACAAAGTACGGAAAATAATTTGGTTCCTCGTCTTCAGTCGCTTATACTCTTCTCCAGAGGGGAAAAACTCTGTTTGTTGGCTTGCTCGATTACAAAGTACAGCAAAATATGTGATTGCTGTTTGTTGTTGATTGCTTTGAAGAATGATCTAGCAACAAACAACGATCAACTACCAATTATCAACAAATATGGCAGCTGACGTCGCTGCTTCACAATCAGGAGTGTGTGAATGTACGAAAAAATTACTCCCCCCTCAACCGGAGCAAAAATTACTTTCAAAAATGGTGAACCAACTGTTCCTGACAATCCAATCATCCCCTTTATTCGGGGTGATGGTACTGGGATCGATATCTGGCCAGCAGCCCAAAAAGTTTTTGATGCTGCCGTAGAGGTAGCATACAAAGGCAAACGAAAAATTAGCTGGTTCAAGGTATATGCTGGCGATGAAGCTTGCGAATTATACGGTATATATCAGTATTTACCCCAAGATACTCTGACAGCAATTCAGGAATATGGTGTTGCGATTAAAGGGCCATTAACCACTCCTGTCGGCGGTGGTATCCGCTCGCTTAATGTTGCTTTACGGCAAATTTTTGACCTTTATGCTTGTGTGCGTCCTTGTCGGTACTATGCAGGTACACCTTCTCCTCACAAAAGTCCCGAAAAACTCGATGTGATTGTTTATCGGGAAAATACCGAAGATATTTATTTGGGGATCGAGTGGAAACAAGGTAGTGAAATTGGCGATCGCCTCATTTCATACCTCAACAAAGAACTTATCCCCGCAACACCAGAACACGGCAAAAAACAAATTCCCCTCGACTCTGGTATTGGTATTAAACCAATCAGTAAAACTGGTTCCCAGCGCTTGGTTCGACGCGCCATCAAACACGCCCTGCAACTACCAAAACACAAACAAATGGTGACTTTGGTGCATAAGGGTAATATTATGAAGTATACCGAAGGCGCTTTTCGTGATTGGGGTTACGAACTCGCAACTAGTGAATTTCGCGTCAGTTGTATCACTGAACGAGAATCTTGGATTTTAGGCAACAAAGAGAAAAACCCCAACCTCACCGCAGAAGAAAACGCCCGGATGGTTGATCCTGGTTTTGATGCTTTGACCGCAGAGAAGAAAGAGCAAATTGTCAAGGAAGTAGAAACTGTTCTTAACTCAATTTGGTCAACTCACGGTAATGGTAAATGGAAAGACAAGGTGATGGTCAATGACCGCATCGCTGATAGTATTTTCCAACAAATTCAAACTCGACCAGATGAGTATTCGATTCTGGCGACAATGAACTTGAATGGCGATTATTTGTCTGATGCAGCCGCCGCCATTGTCGGTGGACTGGGAATGGGGCCAGGAGCAAATATTGGCGATGAATGCGCGGTTTTTGAAGCTACCCACGGTACAGCACCCAAACACGCTGGCTTGGATCGGATTAATCCTGGTTCGGTGATTTTGTCCGGTGTAATGATGCTGGAGTATCTAGGATGGCAAGAAGCAGCAGACTTAATCAAAAAAGGTCTTGGAGATGCGATCGCCAACCGTCAAGTTACCTACGATTTAGCCCGGTTAATGGAACCACCTGTTGAACCTTTGAAGTGTTCCGAATTTGCGGAAGCAATTATCAAACACTTTAGTTAGATATTCAGCTTCAGTAGCGTGCGTTATGGCAAAGCCTAACGCACCTTTTTGATCAAACACAGTAATTATTTTTGATTTTGATTACAGAACCCCGACTTTTTAGAAAAGTCGGGGTTCTTGTTGTTCATGAATAATTTAGGACTACTACATACTCGATTAATAAGCATCACGTCTATGAACAATAGTAGTAATCATAACTTGACTGTTATTATCATCAACCTGATAAACCACTCGATAATAACCTATACGATAGCGATAGTAACCAATCAAATCACCCTTTAAGGCTTTAATATTGGGATGAAAACGCGGATTTTGTTCCAAATATGCAAAACATTTTGCTATTTTCTTTGCTAAAGCTTGATCAGCCGAAGCATAAACTTCCTGTGCTTCAGTTGATAAAACAACTTCATACATCTGAGCGGATATTTCTCCAGTTAGTTACATTACCTGCTGCAACATCTTTTTTATCACGCTCGAAGGATTCTATAAAGCCAGGTATATCAAGTAATTCCTGGGTTGCTTCTTCGCTTTCCTTCTCAGATAAATATGCAATAAATTCAGCTACCATTTGTAAGCGATCAGATGATAATCCATCTAAATATTGATTGATTTGCTGACGAATTGTGGTAATGTTCATAGTCTTTCTGGCATTCGGTTATCAACTATGATAGCGTTCGTAGAGTTACGACTGTGCCGAAAGAAGGCGGACAGAAAGTTAAATAAGTTTATTGTCAGTAAAATTGCTAACATACTTTCATCTTTTGAGGAAGATGCTAAAGCAATTTTAAAACCACATCCTAACTCAATATCTACTTCTGTATAAACTCAACATGAAAATTGTATTGAGAATACATCTGGTTTTGCTCGTGTCGGCTGTACTGAACGAGAAGAAGGGATTTTGGGGTTTTGGATTGCGGGGTATTTGTAGGTGTTATAAGTATTGTTTACTACCCCTTCATTCTTACAAATAGCTCCAAGCTCCAAACGGCTTTCAGGACAGTTCTTTATTTCCTGTGCATACGCAACTTCAGAAGTGCAACACAGGAGTAGCAAACCAAAAGTACAAAGAATGCTTTTGTTTATTTTCACTGCTGCTACCCTTGTCTGTAGTAAGCTGCTTTTGCTGATACCAATATCTTTACACCATTTTCCAAGTATAATAAACTACCCAGTCAGAGCATATAGCAACATTGTGCTTCTATAGTAATTATGTACTTAAACTTAGAATAAAATTGCTATTAACTACACTTTGACACCCAGGCGATCGCATTTTTTTAGTTTTTAGCTTAATCAAATAACAGTTATTTTGTATTATTGACAGCAAAAAGTAATTTACACTACATTACTTAGTCTTACTTTTAATCATAGATAGACACTGTATTAGTTAATTTTCAATTACTTTGATTCTTTTTAATATTTCTTTAGATATGTTTATATTCCTACTATAGCCAGAGGTAGATAACACCAAAATAAGAGGAAATATAGAAGAAAAAGGTTTTGTTTTGGAAGAGCCTTATTTTTTGAGTATTTTCTCATAAAATGACACATTTAATAAATATTTTGTTGTATGAATTGTTTATTTTCTGAAGAAAATTTGAATAAAACACAAATTCTTGTCGTTGACGATGTGATCGATAATTCTTTGCTACTGGCTACAATACTAGAGTCCGAGGGCTATCAAGTTGACATTGCTTCTGGTGGATACACAGCAATCGCCAAAATAGAAGCGAATCCACCAAAATTAGTATTGTTAGATTTAATGATGCCAGAACTCGATGGTTATGAGGTCGCCAAATGGATTCGACAGAACCAGCCTTCTGTTGCGATTGTCATAGTAACAGCCTATGATGAATTGCCAACATTTGAACAGCAGCAATTACAAGTAAATGGATTTCTACACAAGCCAATCAATATTGATGAATTATTGACACAAGTGCAAGCTCTCCTTGAGCCTGAATGAAGACAAGGGAGACATATCAGTGATCAGTTATCAGTTATCAAATTAAACTGGTCATTGTTAACTGATTAATCCCCAATCCCCAATCCCTAATTCCTAATTCCGTCTTTGTTGCGCTTGTTGTAATAATTGTTCAGCTTTATTTGTCCATTCGGGATTATTCTGAATTTTGTATAAATCTCTCGCGAATTGCAATACTTGTACTGCATCTGCGTACTGCTGTAATTGTATAAAAGCTAGTCCTGCACCATAATAAGCGTTGGGATAATTGGAATTAGCTTCCGCAGATTTTCTAAAGGCTTCTAGAGCTTCTTTTGACTTACCTTGGTTATACAAAACTGAACCAAGACTATAATAAGCTTCTGGATATTTTGGATTTATTTGTATGGCTTTACGAAAGGCATCTTTGGCTTGATCAATTTTGTTTTGTTGAAGATAAGATATGCCTAGATGATAGGCTGGTTCTGGTGCATTTTTGCTATATTCCATTGCTTTTTTAAAAGATGCGATCGCTTGATCCCAATTTTGTTGTTCCTCTCTGACCAACCCCAAGTTATAGTGAGCTACCCCCAGTTTGGGATCAAGTTCTATGGCTCTTTGTAAATAATCATTTGCTTGTTGTAAATTCTTGCCTTCTAACAATGCACCACCCAAATTCGCATAAGCTAAAGCAAACTGGGGATCGGCTTGGGTAGCGCGATAAAATGCATCCGCAGCAGATTGTAAATGTCCAGCTTGTCGTAGTGCTAAACCCAAATTGTAATGCGCTGGAGCGAGGCTGGGATCTAATCGGGTAGCTTGTTGAAAAGCTGCGATCGCATCTTGTATTCTCCCTGTTTGCACAGCTTGCAATCCCTGATTTAAATAGTCTGTAGCCTTGCTGGGAGCATTCTGTGCCAGTAAAGAACAAGGTAAAAATATCAAACTCACCAAAAAAGGCAAAAGAAAGAAAAAGAAAATATTGGGTTTGAAGCCCCTAAATTTATTTATGGGGATTTTCTTTTTACTTTTAACTTTTATCTTTTTACTTTTTAAGAATGTCCGAAGGCGATATTTATAGACTAATGCCTGCATATACTTTACTATCTTGCAACTACATTTAGTTACGTTCTATTAACAAAGATTTGGTAAGGATGGCAATATTTTTACTAAAGTACAAGTTTATATAAAAAAATTTATAGATTGTAATTATTAATGACCAAAATCTTACAACAAAATACGATTCTTTGCCGCTCGGTTAAAGGCGAGTTAATGTCAAATTAAAGACGGGATAATTTTCTAAATAACGGTTTTGAACTCTTCATAACTCAACTATTAGGCGGTTAGAAACATAGGCCGCAAAGGAGTTTTTATGAACGAAAAAGTAAAATCGGGTTCGCGAAATGTCGCAATTGTCGGCCCTTATTTGAGTGGAAAAACTACCTTACTCGAAAGCTTGTTATTTGTAACAGGCGCTATTTCCCGCAAAGGCAGCGTTAAGGATAGTAACACAGTCGGCGATAGCTCTCAAGAAGCACGCGATCGCCAAATGAGCGTAGAAGTCAGCACTGCTAACACTGAATATAATGATATCCGCTTCACCTTTATTGACTGTCCCGGCAGTGTAGAATTTGCTCAAGAAACTTATAACGCTCTCATAGGAGTCGATGCAGCAATTGTAGTTTGCGAACCAATCAACGAGCGCGTTCTCACTCTTGCACCTCTATTTAAATTCTTGGATGACTGGGAAATTCCCCACCTAGTCTTTGTTAACAAAATGGATCGGGCGAATATTCATGTTTTGGAAACACTGCACGCCCTCAAAGCTGTTTCTAGTCGTCCCCTAGTTGCCCATCAATACCCAATTATGCGGGGAGAACAGCTAATTGGTTTTATTGACTTAGTTACCGAACAAGCATATCACTATCATTCCGGCGCACCTGCTGATCCTGTTCCTTTTCCTGAAGAATTAAAAGAAGAAGAACATATCGCACGAGCAGAAATGCTCGAAGCTTTAGCAAATTTTGACGACCACTTACTAGAAGAACTTTTAGAAGACATTGAACCGCCCCAAGAGGAAATTCTCAAAGACTTAAAAATGGAATTAGGGGCAGATTTGGTAGTTCCAGTGTTCTTTGGTGTCGCCGAACAAGATTATGGAGTCAGACCCCTACTAGAAGCTTTAGTGCGGGAAGCACCAGAACCAGAAACTACAGCCGAACGTCGCTTAAGTAGCAGCAAAAAAAATGATGCTACTATTGCCCAAGTCTTAAAAACTTATTACACTCCCCAAGGTGGTAAACTTTCCTTAGTTCGGGTTTGGCAAGGTAAACTCACCGATGGTATTGTCCTCAATGGTGTTCGTGCTGGTGGTATTTATCATTTGATAGGACAACAGCTACACCAAATTAATCAAGTTGGGGCTGGAGAAATTGTAGCTTTAAGCCGGATGGAAGGTATCAAGACAGGAGATACATTATCTAGCGCTACTGCCAAAGAATTACCCAAAACTGGAAAACTTGAACCAGTTTATGCCCTCGCCATTATTCCCGAAAAACGCAACGATGAAGTTAAACTGAGTGGCGCTGTCACCAAATTATTAGAAGAAGACCCATCACTGGCTTGGGAACAACACGGCGATACCCACGAAGTTATCCTTTGGGGTCAAGGCGAGATTCATTTACAAGTGGCACTAGATCGCCTGCGCCGCAAGTATAATCTACCGATGACCACCCACTTACCGCAAATACCTTATAAAGAAACCATCCGCAAACCAGCTTCATCGGTTCATGGACGCTACAAACACCAAAGTGGTGGTCACGGTCAGTTTGGTGATGTTTATCTCGACATCCAACCTCTATCACGGGGCGAAGGCTTTAACTTCAAGGAAACCATTGTTGGTGGCGTAGTTCCCAAACAGTATATTCCCGGTGTAGAAATGGGTGTGCGGGAATTTTTAGCACATGGGCCTTTAGGTTTCCCGGTTGTAGATGTGGCGGTAACTTTAACTAACGGTTCTTATCACAGTGTTGACAGTTCCGAACAAGCATTTAAGCAAGCTGCCCGTGTAGCAATGCAAACCGGAATTACTCAGTGTCAGCCCACTCTCCTAGAACCAATTCTGCGAGTGCAAGTGACAGCTCCTACCGAATTCACCTCCAAAGTAATGCAGTTGGTAACTGGTAGACGTGGACAAATATTAGGTTACGAAGCTATCCATGACTGGCAAGGTTGGGATAGTGTTACAGCCTACTTACCACAAGCCGAGATGCATAATTTTATCGTTGAATTGCGATCGCAAACTCTCGGCGTCGGTTCGTTCCATTGGGAATTCGACCATCTCCAAGAAGTTCCTGATAAACTTGCTGAACGCATTTTAACTACTAATGGTAGTAATGGAGGTAATGGTAATGGTAAATAGTTTCGGATTTTAGATTTTGAATGAGTCTAAAATTCACGCCCTGTACTCCAAAAGTACAGGGCTATTTTTGCGACTATGCCGCAGTGGTCAATATCTTGTACTCTTATATCTAATGGTGAAGCTGTCATGCTTCAAAAATACAATAATTTGCGATCGCACCTGCGGAATGTGGGCTAAAATCGAATGACTCACTATCAAAAGCTGCTTAGGATTTCCACTACAGGTAAATTTTTGCACAACATCACTGCCAAAATTGAAGCAATAGTTGCAGAGTCAGGAGTTGAAACGGGACTTTGCACTTTATTTTTGCGTCACACTTCTGCTAGTTTGCTGATTCAAGAAAACGCCGATCCAGATGTACTCAGAGATTTGACAAATTTTATGGCCAAAATTGTCCCAGAATCAGCCCAGTATATTCACGATACTGAAGGACCGGATGATATGCCAGCACATATACGTACCGCCCTCACCCACACATCAGAAACCATCCCTATTAACAGAGGTCACTTAGTTTTGGGAACTTGGCAAGGAATTTACGTTTGGGAACATCGCCAGCATAGTCATCATAGAGAATTGGTTGTTCATATTTCTGGGTAGTTGGGGGTTGAGGGTAATACGGTTCCGGATAAGACCAAAAACCTTGTGTAGAGACGCGAAATTTCGCGTCTCTACATGACAAAATTATGACGAAAAATCTTTAACCGAACCGTATTGGGGTTGAAAAGACAAGGGAATGTGGGAAGTATGGGGAGACAAATAGTTGTTTTTCTCTATCCAGAGTGATGAAAGAGCGCTAATGACCATTGGCTATTGATCAACAAACAAGAAAATGAAAATTGCTGATTTAATCGCTTGGTTTGAAGAATGGGCAAATCCAGCTTGGCAAGAAAGCTGGGATAATTGTGGTTGGCAGATTGAACCGGGTATTTTAAAGGAACAAGCAAGGATTCTGATTTGTCTAACACCAACTTTGGCGGTAATGCACGAAGCGATCGCTTATCAAAAAGCTGGTATCCCTGTAAATCTAATTTTTGCCCACCATCCCCTGATTTTTAGTCCGCCTAAGTCTTTGTGTAGTGGAAACCCAATTGCGGAAATGGTGCGGTTAGCTTTTAGCCACAATATTGGAATTTACACTGCTCACACTAATTTTGATCAAGTTCAAGATGGTACTGCTGATGTTTTGGCTCAAATTTTGGAACTTCAACAAGTTTCTCCCATAGTACCCACGCAAGCAGGTTTGGGATACGGACGTGTAGGTGTTCTCCAACCTGCTTTAGTGTTGCAGGATTTACTAACAACAATTAAAGATAGACTACATCCTCCCTCTGTAATTTTCTCTCCCACGGCAGATTTACAGCAAAAAATTGACAGAGTAGCCGTTTTGGGAGGTTCGGGGGCTAGTTTGATTTCGGCGGTAGCCAAAACTGGCGCTCAAGTCTATCTAACTTCTGATTGTAAGTTTCATCAGTTTCAAGAAAGTCGCGATCGCGGTTTAGTTTTAGTTGATGCTGGTCATTATGCCACCGAACGTCCTGCTTGCGATCGCCTGGTGCATAAATTCCGTGCTTTAAATCTCGATTGGGTAGAGTTAAGTCAACAAGATGAGGATTTTCGTTTATTTATGTGCTAGCACTCTATGAATTTCGCTGATTAAGTATATGTAAAGTTTTTAATAAAAACTAATTTTTTTTACGTAATTTTACAGTTTTTATTGTATCGTTAATCAGAATGTATTATTTTGGAATTCCTTGCTTTATAGGCATAGATTATGATTTCAACTAACATAAATTTAAATTGTATTGAGGTCGTGCTTACATCTTCAAAGTATAAAAAATGAAAAACACTCAGTACTTGAATAATACTGTGATTTTAATCACCTTAAATCTAAACTCTAATCACTCTTACTTGCTGATCTCTATCAACTCAACAAAGATGAATATATTCCACAGTAGAAGAAATAATCGCCATATTATGACCTAATCACAATGATCCGCGCCCTTATTAAATCTGCCTTTCAAACAGGATATCTGAGTGTTGAATCCGAGGGTCTTCTTCATCAAATGCTGGCGACGAAAAGCTATAAACCAGAAGATTTAGCTGCTCTGTCAACATTACTAGATGCTGTTCATGCAGGTCGAATTAAGCGAGAGGCTTCTTCAAATTTGGTCATGGAATGTCCTAAATACAATAAAAAAAATTAAAAAACTAAGCATTGAGTAACGATTGACTAAGAAGATGCATGATTTTTTCAGCATTAGTTGTTTAAAAGCATGAAGGTTACTAGAGAATAAGCTAAGATCAATTACGTAGGGGTAAAAGTAAAGCCGAGTCCCTAGACTTCCCAGCAATACCAATGAATACAAGTAGGCAACTTCAACAACCGCAACCTAAGCTTGTTTTTGAGTATCTTTTATTACATAATGGTACTAAGGAATTACCAGCAAATACTATCAACCTGTTCAGGTTAACTCCTGAATTATGTAACTTCTATGAAGTTAACATTCCCTGAATGGCCCTAATAGGTGAGGGTGAGTTGGTGAATTTAATACAAGCCAACTTTAATTAATGATCCAAAATTCTTATTGGCTGATAACCATAAACAAATCTTGAGTTTGGATCACACAGAGCATTTTTGAGGGTTAATTTCATCAACCCAGAAAGATTGCTATTAATTGGGGAATAAAACCCACATGTTAACAGATTTAACTAGAAAAAAGGCAGAAGCAGTAGATGCTACACCGCAAGATTTATCAACTGTGTTGCGATGGACGGGAGGTATGTGTGTTCTTGCGGGACCAGCAACGCTGGATTGAACGCGCCCGCATCATCGACATAGAGGGAGATTTAGTGACCCTACGCTATGAGACAGAAGAGGAAGATGAAGTTTGCTCTTGGGAGGAGATGATTCGTCTCGAAAGTATTGGTGCCATAAACCAAAAATTAGCTTCCGTGCCACGTGGCAATGTTGAACCTCTATTAACTGAAGACTGTCCAGAGGTAGAACGTATCCGCAATCGGTACACAGATTCTAATCCAGACTAAGTAGTTATTAGTTATTGGTCATTTGTCATTTGTCATTCGCTTTCGACAAAAAACAAATGACTAAGGACTATTGTGACTATCATTTGGACGCTCAAAAGCCGGACAGTAACCATCAAGAGTTACTTTGAAATTATACAAAGGGGACGCGGGATTCCAGCACCGTTGTCCCCTTTGATGTCGGCAGGTTCCACAGCAGTCAACATCAGACCAAACATAGCGATCGCTACTTTGATTGAGAAGTTCTCGTTGCGATAATCCGCGTAATACCAGTTCTTCTCCTTGCCAACGAGCTTCGATTAAACCTGTATCAGCAAATTGTTGCCAACGGGGGTCGGCTGTAATCACATCAGGAAGCGCAATCGTTACAACCGTCTCTAACTCCGTCAGTTCGCCTTCATAATTTGTTTCCGGTGCTGCTGGTTGCAAAAAGGTTTCGCCAATCAGTAGTTCTACTATTGTACCTACTGCCGGAGAATGTACATGATAGCGATTTTGCAACTCCTCCAAGCTAGTCAAATCTGCCAAGTAGGTAGGAGTAGCATGAAAAAAGATCACATGCTGTGGTCGCAAATTATGAATTAATTGGGTTGTACCAGGACCATCACTGTGCTGGGCAAGTAAATAGTTTTCAATAGTAACTATTCCTGGAAAATGCTCATGATTAATATTTATATCAGTTTTTTCTGGTAACAGAATGAGCCAGGGTCCCGTATCAGGTTGCATATAATGACTCAGGTCAGTTGTAGAGTCAGTGACGATAATACAGGGATACTTACCAACAGTTGCACGTTTTTCTGGCTGCAAACGCCGGACACGAGGGCGTATCCGTTCATCCCAAAATAATGGTTGATGACGGGCAAAATTCTGTACTGAGGGCGGGAAGTGGGACAATAATTCTAAGTAAGTATCGCAGCCACTAGCAACAGCACCGTTAACCCAAATATCAAGGTCACGACCTGTAAAATGATGATGGCTGCGTAAAAGCATTAATAGTTCTTGACCCAATCCTAAAGCAGGTGTGGGCATGAGTACAGAATAGCGGTCAGCGATCGCACGATTAATTCTTTCTGCAAGTTGATTTTCTTGGTTGCGACGGTGAGGGTGGCGAGAAGTACCATAAGTTCCTTCAATAATTAGCACATCTAACTCTAAACCCCGCAATTCTTCTAAGCGCAAACCCTCCACTAAGCGTGAGTTAGACAAAAAAAAGTCACCAGTATAAAGTAATTTGTAAGTACGCTGTGGGGTAACGTAGGTAAATAAAATTGCTACAGCCCCTGGTAAATGTCCAGCAGGAAATAGTTCCACCACCAGACCATCTTTGAGTTCCAGTGGCGATCGCAAAGGTAAAGCCTGGCAAAATTGTGACAGTTGTTGACCTTCTTGATCAAGCCAATTTAACGGCAGTAACTTACTAGTGACTTCACTGGCGTAGATCGGTAACAAAGGAAAAGCCTGATGTAGCGTCAGCAAACCTCTGGCGTGATCTGGGTGAGCATGACTGACAAAAACAAAGTCAGCAGGTAGAGGTGAACTACCTCGACGTGCTGACTTTGTCACCCCTTTGAGTATTGGCGAAATATCTGCTAAACCGCAGTCCAGTAAAAAGCGGTGTGGTCCCATCCGTACCAAGAGACACACACCTTCTTCGGTATGGTTGACACCATAGGGTATACATTCCAATTCACTGGCTGTTTCCCCTGGATCAATACGAGAGGATGCTGAGTTGCGATCGCTCATGCTTTCCTCCCCATTGAACTTATTTTGATGAATATTTCCGACAAGCCAAGAACTGTTATAAGGATATTTATCACTTTATAGAGGGGCTAATTTACTAACTTGCGCCCCTACGCCCTTGGAAAGCGGATTTGCTATTGGGGAGGAAGTCTTCACAGAACCTATTTAACAGTTATCAGTTATCAGTTATTAGTCTTATGATGTGGGTTAAATTTACCACAAAAGCGTGGAGTGGAGAGCGTTGGTGGTACTTATAAGTTCCGCACCATAGCCTGATAACTGTTTACTGATTTCAAAAAATTTGAGTCATCAAAAGTTCTGATCAGACAGATTAGGGGCCGATTCCTTTAACTGTATTTCTATCAATGTGCAGAGCCATTGCCATGGTAGTTGTCAGAATCGTAGAAACCGTTTTTAGTTCCAAAGAACAAGCATGATACAGTAAAAATTGCTGTCAGTGCGATTAATATTACCTTTACATCCATTTTGCTTGTTGTCCTCTACTAAAATACTCTCTTCTATTATGTAAGTGATTTCGCAAGCGAAGTTAATTACAGGACAATCTCTACCATGTTTATGCTAATAATACAATGAGTTAATTTACTACAATCTTACTAATTGTAGAATTTTTCTTGCAGGCTGTCTATATATTTGGGGATTGGGGATTCTCCTCTGGAGAATCCCCAATGACTAATGACTAATGACACTTTGTAGTGTGGAAATAAAATTTGGATAAGAGACACTTGCTGCTTCTGCGCGGTGGATGGTAGTTTTACCAGTGGCAACTAAAGCAGCGATCGCCAAACTCATGGCTATCCGATGATCTGTATAACTATCTAAATCTGTAGCGACTAGGGGAGTACCACCTGTGATTTCCATTCCGTCAGGTAGTTCGGTAACTTTTGCTCCCATTTTATTTAGTTGCTGTGCCATCACAGCAATGCGATCGCTCTCTTTCACCCGTAATTCGGCAGCATCTTTAATTACAGTCGTACCTGCGGCAAATACTGCTGCTACTGCCAAAATTGGAATTTCATCAATCAGTCTGGGTATAATCTCCCCTGCGATCGTACAGCTTTGTAGGCGACCGGAGCGCACCCGCAAATCCGCGACTGGTTCGCCAGCAACTTCCCGTTCATTCAACAGTTGAATGTCTGCCCCCATCATGGCTAAAGCTTCTAAAATGCCTGTACGGGTGGAATTAACGCCGACATTCTCAATCACTAAATCTGAATTTGGTACGATCGCCCCAGCTACTAACCAAAAGGCGGCGGAACTGATATCACCAGGGACAACTACTGTTTGTCCAACCAGTTGAGCAGGGCCTGTAATTGTGACACTATTAGTTTGGGGGTCAATATCTAATTTTGCCCCAAACGTCCTCAGCATTCTTTCACTATGGTCACGGGAAAGGGCTGGTTCTGTGACGGTGGTTTGTCCTTCTGTTAACAAACCTGCTAGCAAAATACAGGATTTGACTTGAGCAGAAGCAATGGGAGAATGGTAGTGAATAGGTTTGAGAGCCTGTCCAGAAATTGCCAAGGGTGCTAAAGAAGTACCTTGACGTCCCCAAATTTGCGCCCCCATTTGTTGGAGTGGCTTCACTACACGCGACATAGGACGCGATCGCAAAGAACTATCACCTGTAACAGTAAAAAAGCGTCCTGGATGGGATGCTAATAATCCCAACATTAATCGCATTGTTGTACCGGAATTACCAGCATTCAACACATCTGCTGGTTCTTGCAAATTTCCCAGACTAATACCTGTAACTGTTACTAATTCACTATTCAACTCGGAAATTTCAGCCCCCATCGCTTGGAAACAGCTAGCGGTGCTACAAGGATCTTCACCCAAAAGTAAGCCTTTGATTTGGGTTTGACCTTGAGCGATCGCACCCAACATCAAAGCACGATGAGAAATAGATTTATCTCCTGGAATTTGAATCCGACCTTGTAAAGATAATCCAGAAGCAGGTGGCTGAATGACTAAGTTTTGCGAAACGTTTTCTTTAGTTTCTACGGTTATAACAGAAGGTGACATTAGGATAAACTGGCTTGTGACTGTATAGGAAGTTGATCAATAGCAAAAGTATTAACAGTGATCAGTGATCACTGATCAGTTATCAGTTGTCAACTAGTAACTGTTCACTGTTAACTGTCCACTGTCCACTGTTAACTGTTCACTTGTCAGTAATTCGACAAAACAGTAATAGTTTACGTGTTTATGGATAGTAGCATTTGAATACTTCAGGAAGTCACGCTTTGCGCTTCTACAACTACTCTCACTTCCTTATAATGTAACCAGCAAGTTTCCCTGAGCTGAAAACAGCTCAAGCACAAGTGTGTTTACTTTGATTACAGCACATTGCAACTACGTAAACTATCATTGCTGAAGCTAAATTTAGAAAAAGCCTGATGAAGGCTTTATAGATTGGTATCTTACTTGTTTTAAGCCCGATTTGTCCAGCCTATCAAAGCCTAGCTAAAGAACATTCAGTTGCTTACCATTAATTGCCGATCCCCTGATTATTGATTTCGTTTTACTCCTTAGCTTTTAGCCTCTATCGCTCCCATGCTGACACATCACCGCAAGCCCGTGTGCTTATCACTGATTTCTACAGATCTGCCATTTTGGTCTGTTGTTGAAACTGCCGCAACGTTGTATCAAAAAGATCGCGATCGCTTTCATTTACTATTGACAGCACCGACTGTCACTAACAGTAAAGAAGCACTGAATCCCAGTAGTCCGAGAGTGTTATGGCTAGAGATTTCTCCCTACCGAGTAACCATGACTATGCAAGGAAATGCTCAGTTGAGCTATCGGCATTTTTGGGAACGAGGTGTATATGGGATTACTCGCTACTGGTTGCCGACTGAGTCCCTACAACCTCATAAACCAATTCGTCTACGTAATTTTACTCGTAGTCTAGTTCTGAATGGACACCCATTGCCGGAACATTTACGGCTAGAGTATGAGTTATGGGCAGGAAAAGTTCAACTGGGATGCTACATTCTCAATTTGGAAATACATCATTAATTTGTTTGTTGTTGGTTAGTGGTTAGTGGTAAAAACAACTACTAACTACTAACTAATATCAACAGACGTGTAGACGCTCGTAAGAGTATAATCGCGTCTCTAGCTAACTGATAACTTATTCAAACTAATCCAGAACGCAAGGCTACAACTGCTGCTTTTACGCGATCGTCAACTGATAATTTATTCATAATTCCCCGGACATGGGTTTTCACTGTATTGGGACTGAGGTAGAGTTTTTCGGCAATTTCTGGGTTACTACAACCTTCTACTATCAGTTTCAATACTTCTAATTCGCGTTCAGAAAGGTTAGCAATATTTCCTTTAGGGGAAGGTGGTTTGAGATTTTCGATGACTTGTCTAGCAATTTGAGGATCAAGGTAAGTTGCACCTTCAACAGCAGCTGCGATCGCACTTAAAAGTCGCTCTACACTTGCTCCTTTAATACAATATGCATCAGCACCACTAGATAAAGCAGCAATAATTTCTGTTTCTGTTTTGTGAGACGTTAGCATCACCACGTGAGTGTTGGGTAATGCAGCTTTAATTTGTTGTGTCGCCGCAATCCCATCTAAACGGGGTAAGCCAATATCCATCACCACCACATCTGGTTTAAGTTTCAGCGCTGTTTGTACACCCAAATAACCATCTTCAGCTTGTCCGACAATTTCCAATTGGGGATGCGCCATCAGTGACTGTTCTAAACCCAATTGCATCATCGGATCATCTTCAACTATTAAAATCCGCAATGGTGCAGCATCTGGAGACAGATTAATAGAATTATCAATAGACATTTTTATCAATTTTGAATTTGCCATTTACTAATGACGATTGACCAATGACAAATGACCGAACAAGGCAAAAGTCACTTCCTAAGAAAAAGAATAATGGTCACAAGCCCCTAAATTTATTTATGGGGATTATCTTTTTACTTTTTACTTTTTACTTTTTACTTCTTAATAACTTTATTCTTCCACGCGATATCCCAACTCAGCCAAACGGATACGAGACTGACGCCATTTTGGTTGCACTTTCACAAATAATTCTAAATAAACTTTGCCTGCAATTAACTTTTGAATTTGTTCTCTGGCGGCGCTACCAACAGCTTTCAACATCGATCCACCTTTACCAATGAGAATTCCTTTTTGAGAATCACGTTCGACATGAATTGTGGCGAGTACGCGGGTAATAGTTGTTGTTTCTTCGACTTTATCTATAGATATCGCCACAGAATGAGGAATTTCTTCACGCGTTAACAACAAAATTTGTTCTCGAATCAACTCGCCCATAATAAAGCGTTCTGGTTGATCGGTTACTAAATCAGGAGGATAGTAGTAAGGGCCTGGTTCTATATTGTGAATCAGTAATTGCTGTAGTTTGCCCAATCCTATACCTGCTTTGGCAGAAAATTTTACTGTTTGCCATTGATAAGCATTTGCCAATTGCGTGTAACTTTCATCTATATCCAGAGAATCTGCTGTTTGTTGATCGATTTTGTTTAAACCCAAAATTACGGGTGTACTGCTGCGACTCAGCAAATCAGCAATGTAGCGATCGCCTGCACCACAATTTGTCGTAGCATCAACCACAAACAGCACTACATCCACAGATTCAATCGCTATTTTGGCATTCTGCACCAGCACTTCACCCAATTGATGATGAGGTTTATGAATTCCTGGTGTGTCCACAAAAATTAATTGTGCCTCTTTTGTGGTTAAAATGCCCCGCAATCGATTGCGTGTAGTTTGGGCTACTGGTGAAGTGATGGCTATTTTTTGTCCTACCAATTGATTCATCAACGTAGATTTACCGACATTAGGACGACCGACAATACCGATAAAACCTGATTTGAAACCAGGAGGAGCCTGTGGAATCATTACTTCCCTTGCAAAAGAGAAGATGTCATTATTATTACTAGTCACTTGTGACTCCATTTACTCTACGTTTGTAATTAGTAATTTGGTGTGTAGAGACAAAAGAAACATAGAATCACCCTGAAGTTTTTAGCTATTGCCTTTGCTTTAGTTTAATCCACTACTAAATATATTTAACTACCAAATAAATTTCACACACCAAATATCAAAACTTATAGCCCAGTCAATGTTAAGATTCACTAACAAAGCCAAATTAAATAATACCCTAGTTCTAATTACCTATAAAGTAGATATTTATTTATGAGTATATATATTTGTGTATATTTGTTGAATTATGTCCAAATATAGTAATACGTGTAAAAATTAGATCCCCGACTTCGCAAAAGTTGTCGGGGATCTTTTTGTCCACGAATAATTTAGGAATGCTATTGCAGTTCTAAATTATTCCCAGTACAAACTCCCCTTCATTCACAGCTTGATTTGTTGCCACATCATACACTAGTCCATTTTGCTCAGAATAAATATCAATTACTTGAGGTAGCTTACCTGCTTTATTGAAACTCAGAATTTGATAAAGTTTCTGTCCAGCTTTAATTTCACTTCCTAATTCAACTCTCGATTGAATCATTCCACCTGCTGAAGCATAATATTTCTGAATCTGACTTCTGGCTTTAAAAGTCATTTCGTGATTTTCACTATTTGCTAAAGGAAAGTCAGTGATTTTTAGCACTCCTTTAGAGGCTAAATAGTTTTTGATTCCTAAAATTCCCTTAGCCACAGAATCAGGATTCATTTGCATACCCATACCTAATTCCAGTGTCCAGGCCTCCACATCAAACTTGATATCTCTTCCTAGTTGTTGAAAAGTTTTTTCTAATGCTAACCAAGGTTTAATAAATGCTTCATCAAAAGCATCACCGTCATATTGATCAAGCACGACCCCTAAATTGAGCAAAAAATATTTTGCACTATCTTCTCGATTTGGGAAGTAATAAAGGTAATTTAAACCTTGATTGGTAGAACTATGTAAATCAATTAAGTAATTAGCATCTAAACTCAGAGATTGTAGTTTGTAGCGAAAAATCTCAGTATAGGGTACACCACTAGGAGAATTAATTTTTTCTAAAAGTTCTGTGAATCTTTGCTGAATTAAGGCAAGATAATTTTGTTTGACGACCTCCCATTTTACATGAAGTTGAGATTTAGCAAACACCGCTAAATCATCAGCTTCTTTTTCATAATCCCAGAAGATACGGTTCCAATCCTTAGCCTCATAAACACAGTATCTACCGGGAGAAAAATGATGCACACGAGTATTCGTTCCCATTGGATTACAGACAGGAACTAAGCAAATTTCTCCCACTAAATCAGTATCATTGAGCGTCAGTAAAAACTCAATTAACTGATAAATTACTGCATTACCAGCGATTTCTGCACCGTGTAAATTAGATTGAATGTAAACTTTTTTGCCTGGATAAGCACCAACAAATTTATATACTTGTAGTGATAAAACATCGCCAGAAGCCATTTGGCGTAGAGGAATTGTAGAAATATTTGGAAGCATTTTAGGGAAATTGGGGTTCGGGGATCGAGGACAAGGGAGTGTGGGGAGACAAAGGGGAAGGGGATCGGGGATTGGCTTTTGTGTGTCTACATGGATGGTCGATTTTTTTATATCCTTATTGGTTCAAGCTTGGATTTTCCTGTTTGAAACCAGAAGTTTCCTGTTTCAAGCTCGGATTTTCTTGTTTGAAACCTGAAGTTTCTCGTTTCAAGCTCGGAGTTTTTTGTTTGAAACCAGAAGTTTCCTGTTTCAAGCTCGGAGTTTTTTGTTTGAAACCCGAAGTTTCTCGTTTCAAGCTTGGATTTTCTTGTTTGAAACCCGAAGTTTCCTGTTTCAAGCTTGGATTTTCTTGTTTGAAACCCGAAGTTTCCTGTTTCAAGCTTGGATTTTCTTGTTTGAAACCAGAAGTTTATCGTTTCAAGCTAGTCTCTCACCGGAAAATCCCACAACCTTTGCACGAAAATATGACTCCTCCTATACTCCTACACGGGAGCATCCTAAATGTTCAAAAAACCCTAAGATTGAAATCGCTGAAGCAGACTACTTAATTTATTTGAGTCGTATAAAGACGAGTTGTGCTATTAACTAAGGGTTTAAACCCCAATACGGTTCAGTTAAGGATTTTTGGTACAGAAAATTGGTGTTAGAGACGCGAAATTTCGCGTCTCTACAAAGAATTGTGGGCTTAACTGAATCGTATTGGTTTAAACCCTTAGCTGTATATTGAAAAATTGGGATACTCTCCCCCCTACACTCCCACACAAATTTTCAAGCTAGACGGTCATATGATAAATCACACAACCAAGACATGAAAATCTAATCCCCAATCCCCAATCCCCAACAATAAACATTAATTTTTGCTCTAAACCAATGCAATCTCAAATCATTATTCCACAACCTCTCCAACCTGGCGATTTACTACGAGTCATAGCGCCTAGCGGTGCTTTGCGAGAACTGACGACATTTGAACGGGGAGTAGAAATTTGGCGATCGCGCGGTTATCGAGTAGAAATAATCCCAGAGATAGATGACAGATGGGGCTATCTAGCTGGTAACGACGAAAACCGTCGTCATCACCTAGCATCAGCATGGCAAGATCCCGAATGTCGTGGTATTCTCTGCGCCAGAGGTGGTTTTGGTAGTACCCGGATTTTGGAAAATTGGAATTGGGAAGATGTGGGACAGGGGGGACAAGGGGGACAAAGTGCTTCGTTTTCTTCCTACACTTCCCACACTCCCCACACTCCCAAATGGATCATTGGCTTTTCCGACATCACTGCTTTACTCTGGAGTCTTTATAAAATCGGGATTTCAGGTGTACATGCGCCTTTGTTAACCACCATCGCTGATGAACCAGAGTGGTCAATTCAACGCTTATTTGATTGGGTAGAAGGACGTTTTGTTAATGCTTTAAAAGGTTGTGGTTGGGGAGGTGGTGTCGCTAATGGTATCCTCTTACCAGCAAATCTCACTGTAGCAACTCATCTGATGTGTACACCCATTCAACCGAATTTAGATGGTGTCATCCTGGCTTTTGAGGATGTGACAGAAGCGCCTTACCGTATCGATAGAATGCTGACACAATGGCGGATGAGTGGTGCTTTGTCTAAAGTTCGTGGTATTGCTTTGGGTAGCTTTACTAAATGTGAACCACCAGCAGGTGTTTTTAGTTTTAGTGTGGAAGAAGTTTTGCGCGATCGCTTGGGTGATTTAGGAATTCCCGTTGTCTCTGATTTACCCTTTGGTCATGAAGCACCAAATGCAGCTTTACCCGTCGGTGTGGAAGTAACTTTAGATGCAGATCAAGGAATATTAGAAATTGTCAATTAAACTATTGCCAACAGCGATCCAGAAATAGCTTATAATACCCAAGTTGTCCTCAAGTGATAAATTTTTTGAGGAATTAATTGCATGGCTAAACAATATGTATCTACCGGATATTTACAACAGCATGACAGCAAGCTATATGCTATTTTTGCTTGGAGTCAAAGACAAGCGGAAATAGTTCCAGCAAAATCATGGCTGACTGTAATGGAGATATTTGTTCACGAACATTCTCTGGAAAAAGCCTATAAAATATTTCAAAAAATTAAATTAGCTCCAACTCTCAATAAAGTTATAGAAGAAATAGATAAATATAAAGATTTACTTGCCAATGCCATAGTATTTATAGCAGATAGCCAAATTACAATTTATGGCAAAGGATTTCGGAGTTTTATCGAAAAAGATATGCAGTTTGAACTTGGTTCATTAAGTCAAGAAACTTACCAAGTTCTCCCGCAATTATTTGCTCATCTACAATTAGAAGATGACCTGGAAAAAATTGAGAATATAGAAGACTTTTCTAAATTAGTTGAAAAGCTAGAAAATCTAGGTTTATTATCTCCTGCTACAGGCTCTATTGATTGGGGAGATTTGAAAAAGACAGTTCCTATTTGTCAAGCATTTGGGTTAACAAGAGGTACTCCTGTTGATCGCTACTATCTCAGTAAATTTATTGATGATGTTCATGCACAAGTAATTGGCAATATTTTAGAAGTAGGTGGTATTCCCAAAGATAAAGATTTTTATCAAATGAATCCAGGTAGTTCCTATCGAATTCTCAATTTAGAATCAGGTCCAGGGGTAGATATAGTCGGGGATGTTCATGATGTATCTGCGATCGAACCACAGTCTTTAGATTCAGTAATTATTTTCAATGTTTTAGAGCATTGTTACGCACCGTGGATTGCTATTGAAAATATCTATACTTGGCTAAAAGATGGTGGAAAATGTTTTGCAATGGTTCCAAGTTCGATTCGAGTTCATGCGACCCCGGTTGATTATTGGCGACCTTTACCAGATGCTTTCGCTTGGATGTTTAGAAATTTCTCCCAACAGAAATTGTATGTTTACGGCAATCCAATTACTGTCATAGCTAGTTATCATGGAATTGCTGTCGAAGAATTAACCCCAGAAGAACTAGATGCTTTTCATCCAGATTATCCCGTCGCAACTTGTATAGTAGCTGAAAAGTAAATTTAATTCCATTTTCGATAGCAACGTGCAAATGTGTCATAAGGTTGAAAAATTTCAATAAAATTGCTCTGAAGATTACGGAAAAAAGCATCTACTAGCTGAGGATCATCTAAATGAAAAGGATGTTCTTGATTGAAACCTTTAGAGAAAAACCAGTTGAGAATCATCTTACCCTCAGATGTGAGAATTTGATGAAACTTTAGTAACTGCTGACTTGGGTCTGGTAAATGTTCTAAAACATCAAAGCAAAGAATCGTTGTAAAAGTTTCGTTAGCAGGTATTTCTGAACAAAAGCGGATTTTGTCACTTAGTCCCAATTGAGTAGTTCGATAACGCACAAAATCAAGATTTATCGGATTAATATCACAATAAATTACTTCTGTAACTTGAGGACAACAAGCAGCAGCAATCGCATGAGTACCAATTCCACCCCCAAAATCCAACACTTTACCTTGAGCATGATCTGCAATTAGCCGTAGCATATTACCAAGACGTTCATGAATTGATAAATGCCATGCTCCTAAATCAAATAAATAAAGCTCTTTAACTTTATCTTGATAAAAAGCCGTTGCTTGTTCCCAATCAAAATCTTTATGACCTAAATCAGCCATTTGTTGTTGACCAGCTGCTAACTTACTCTCCAGTATTTCTGCATCTATATCTAGAAATTCTTGGAGATGTTGTTTTAAGCTAAATGAATCTTGCCAATAACGATTTAAAAAAGGTAAAACAGGTTGTTGAATCATAGTGTAAATATTTTTCCTTGTGAGCAATGATTTTAAGAAAATGTTTTTAATTTTATTGACAATACTAATTCTTTTTATTAATTTTGACTATTGATTATTAATCCAGATTTATCAGAATTGATAATCCGAGTCAAGAGTATTTTAATTAAAATATTTATATATGCCTGCAAGAGATATTTATCATGATGCTGTTAAGAATGCCTTAATTCAAGAAGGCTGGATAATTACAGATGATCCCTTACATTTAAAGTGGGGTCAAAAAGATATGTATGTAGATTTAGGAGCCAAACAACTTTTAGCCGCAGAACAAGGAACGAAAAAAATAGCTGTAGAAATTAAAAGTTTTGTCAGTCCTTCAGAAATGGCAGACCTTAAAGAAGCCATAGGAGGATTTATTATGTATCGTGCTGTTATCCAACGCTTGGAGCCAGAAAGAACATTATATTTAGCAGTGCGCGATAGTGTATTTACAGCTTTGTTCTCTGAACCAATTGGTACACTTTTAATAGAAACTGAGAATCTCAATTTGCTCGTTTTTAATCCAGAGACTGAGAGGATTATTCAATGGATATCTTAGATAAATATCGACACATTATCAAAGAGGTATTAGTACCCTACACACAAATACCTTATTCCTACGGGGATATTAAATGTAAAGCAGTTTTTGATAGTGATTCGGACAGTTATTTACTAATAACTCTAGGCTGGGATGGTGTCCAGCGAATTCACGGTTGCTTAGTTCATATTGACATTATTGATGGCAAAATTTGGGTGCAACGAGATGACACAGAAGATGGTGTTACCTATGAACTAGTAGCAGCAGGTATTCCCAAAGATAAAATTGTCTTGGGATTTCACCCGCCTAATGTCAGACAACATACGGGATATGCTGTTGCCTAAGTTTAAAATTAAGATACTACGTGTTCAATAATATCAACAGCACGAGTCACTCCTCCTGCTTGTTTAATTGCAGTTTGTAATCTTAAAGCATTTTGTTGATAAGATTTCTGCGTCAACACTGCTTGAATAGTTTGACGCAATCTAGCAGTAGTCAAATTAGAAGTATAAATAAATTTTCCTACACCAGTCCAAGCAATACGTGCTGCTACTCCTGGCTGGTCATTAGTGATAGGAATAGCAACTAAAGGTACACCATTAGATAAAGATTCCAAGGTCGTATTTAGTCCTGCATGAGTAATAGTCAGACTAGCTTTTTGTAGCAGTTCTAGCTGTGGTGCATATTTCACAACTAAAGGTTTTCCTGGTAAGTTTGGTAATGCTTCTGGTTCTAATCCACCACCAAGAGAAATCACCAGTTGAACATCTAACCCCATACATGCTTCTGCAATTTTGTAAAAAATATGATTGAGGCGATTTTGTAGTGTTCCCATTGAAGCATAAATTAGGGGTTGATCATTCAATTTTTCAAAGGGAAAATCAACAGGTTTTCTAGCTGTATGGTCAAAGTGGGGGCCTGTGAAGTGGAGTAACCTGGTCAATTTAGGTCTTGGATATTCAAACTCTGCGGGTTGCTGACTTACTATTGCTAACTTTGAGACAGAGTAAAAATCATTAATATTAGAGCAAGCAGGTAACTTCCATTGACGACGACATTCTGAAATTATTTCATGGATAGATTTTGCAGAGTTAAGCATTAATTTATAACCAGCAGCGTTACGAAGTTGCGCCCACCAAGATGGGTTATATTTCCAAGTTGTAAACACTGGAGGAATACAATTATCAAAACCATTTACTAGTGCAGAACAAGCTGTAACAAAGGGAATATTTGAAAAGTCGGCTACAGTACTTCCTCCAAATAGACATTCATCAATTATTAACGCTTCTATTCCAGCTTCTCTAATAACTTGTGGTGCATCTTGTAAAAATAAAGCAGTTGTTTTTTGAGATAAGCTAGTAGTGTAGCGCAAAGCAGCCAACCCGTTTAGTTCTCCCAATCGCTCATAAAATTTGGCTGTTGTACCTACAGGAAACTCAGAACCTGATATAGCGCGAAATTCTAAACCCGCAGCTTGAGCATAAAGTTCTGCATCAGGCATACCCAAAACAGTAACACGATGACCACGCCTTTTTAGTTCACGCCCTAAAGCTGTCATGGAATTAAGATGTCCAGTTGCAGTAGGGCAAATAGTGCCAAAATGAATCATACAAAATAGAAGTACTGAGCTTTATATAGCAGTCCGAACTGAATTGTGAGAAAACATGTAGGTTGGATATCAAATCTAAAAATAAAATTTTATTCAGCCCTGGCGATTATAAATCGCGGCTACACAAACCAAACCCGCCTGCGCGGGTTATTTTGTTTATTCCACTTATACCATTTATTTATATACATCTTCATAAAGAAATGGTATAAGTCCTAAAAAAGTAGAAATTTGATAGCATATTTCTAAGTAAAAAATAGTTAGAGTTTCTTAAGAATGAGTAATGTGCTTTTTGATTTCACTCCTGAAATATCAGTCATTCTTTGTACTTATAACAGAGAAAAATACTTAAATAATTGTATTAATAGTGTTATTGCTCAGACCTTTAAAGATTGGGAACTGATTATAGTGGATGATGGTAGTCAAGACAATAGTTTTGATATAGTCAATATCTATCTACAAAAATTTAGACAGATTCGTTATATTAAACATCAAAATCGGAAACTTGCATATTCTAAAAATATCGGAATTCAAAGCTCATTTGGCAAATATATAACATTCATTGATAGCGATGATGTCTACAAACCAAATCATTTAGAGTCAAGGCTAGAATTTATGAAAGCTAATCCCGATGTTGATTTGATTGAAGGGGGATTTTTTACAGAAGAAGAAATTTTTGTTGCAGATTATTTTCAACCAGGAAAAACAATTAATTTGCGTGAATGTGTTCTCGGCCCGACATTTTTTGGAAAAAGACAAGTATTTTTGGAGTTACAGGGATTTGAAAATATTGCTTATGGCGAAGATACAGATTTTTGGCATCGAGCGGTAAAATTATTTAAAACTCGAAAAGTCACTCAACCAGAAACTTACGTTTATACAAGAGCTGAAACTAGTATTACCAAGAGTGTTATAGAAAAATTTTCTTCATCTAGCTAAGTAAGCTCGCACAAATAATACTAACTAGTTCAAAAAACACCTGCGATTGAAATCGCAGTCTGATAGTTCAAGTCTGCTTCAGCAGACTGTTTGATTTTATGAAGTCGTCTTGAGACGACTTGCGCTATTAGCAAAGAGTTTAAACCCTTTGCTTTACGATATTTTGAAAAAATTGGGATGCTCCCCTTAAATACTTGGCATGGATATTATCATTTTGCTTTGGCGATCGCACATCAAAAAACTTTTTCATTACTTTACCAGCTACACTAAGCAAGCTCTCGTTTTGGGGTTGATCCTGAGTTTGTGTCTGGTATTATCTAGCTGCGAGAAACCAGCACCTCAAGACAACGGAGTCATTCATCTGACATTATGGCAGTCAATCAATCCCCCTACAAATCGTGATGTTTTTCAAAAGCTGGTAAACAAATTTAATCAGATTCATACTACTATCAAAGTCGAATCTGTCTATGCAGAAGGATTACCAAAAGTATTGACAGCAGTTGTTGGTAATGTACCTCCAGATATTCTGACATTTTACCCCCAAGTGACAGGTCAGTTCGTAGAATTAGGAGCAATTCAACCCTTAGATGAATGGCTAGAAAAATCGCCTGTAAAATCTCAAGTTGTCCCCAATTTATTTGAAGAATTGCGCTTAGATGGTCAAACTTGGTCAATCCCTTTGTATACTAGCAATATGGGGATTTTTTATCGACCAGATTTATTTAAAGCTGCGGGAATAACTGAACTACCAAAGACTTGGGAAGAGTTACGACAAGTTGCGAAAAAATTAACTATAGATCGTAATAGTGACAATCGCCCCGAACAATACGGAATGTTATTACCCTTGGGAAAAGGAGAATGGAGTGTATTTAGCTGGTTCCCGTTTTTATTGGGTGCGGGGGGAGAGATTGTCAAAGATAATCAACCAGATTTGATGAACAAAGGAGCGATCGCAGCTTTGCAATTCTGGCAAGATTTAATTAAAGATGGTTCAGCCAAATTATCTGCACCAGAACGAGGATATGAGGAAGATAATTTTATCGCTGGTAAAGTAGCGATGCAGATTACTGGCCCTTGGACTTACATTATGAAATCTGATGTTGATTTTGATGTATTTCCCATACCTGGAAAAGTTGAGCAAGCTACAGTCACAGGTACGGGAAATATGTTTGTAATGAAAACTACGCCAGAAAGAGAGCAAGCTGCATTTAAGTTTTTGGAATACGTCTTGAGTGAAGAATTTCAAACAGAGTGGAGTATTGGCACAGGTTTTTTACCAGTAAACATTAAATCTGCTCAAAGTCAAGCTTTTCAAGAATTTATCAGCCAAAAACCAGTGTTAAAAATGTTTTTAGAGCAAGTGTCTGTAGCACGCGCTCGACCAATTATTGCTGGTTACAGTCGTCTTTCTGATAATCTGGGGAGAGCGATCGAGGCTACTTTGTTGGGTGAGTCTCCTGAAAAAGCTCTCAAAACTGCTCAAGAGCGTTTGGATATGATTTGGGGGAAGTAAGGGATCGGGGATTGGGGATTGGGAAATAGGGGATCGGGGATCGGGGATTGGGAAATAGGGGATTGATTCTTCTACCAGCTCCAAGCTCCCTCGTTCCCCTTCTCCCGATCCCCGATCCCTTACACCCTTACACTCAATCTATCCAAGACAAAAGCGTACTCAAACGCCAGTTCTTTAAGACTTTCGTAACGTCCAGATGCGCCACTGTGTCCTGCACCCATATTAATTTTCAACAGGAGAATGTTGTCATCTGTTTTGAGTTCTCGTAGTTTTGCTGTCCATTTTGCAGGTTCCCAATACTTAACACGAGCATCGTTCAAACCTGCTGTAATTAACATATCTGGGTAAGTTTTCGCCTCGACATTATCGTAGGGCGAGTATGATTTCATGTAGTCGTAATAGACTTTATCGTTGGGATTTCCCCATTCTTCCCATTCCATTGCTGACAAAGGTAAAGAAGTATCAAGTATGGTTGTGACTACATCTACAAAAGGTACATCGGCAACTACAACTTTAAACAAATCAGGACGCATATTGACTACTGCTCCCATCAATAAACCGCCAGCGCTACCACCAGAAATAGCAAGTGCATTACTTGTTGTCCAGCCTTGGGAAATGAGATATTCTGCACAGGCAATAAAATCTGTAAAGGTGTTCTTTTTGTGCAAAAATTTGCCATCTTCATACCATTTGCGTCCCATTTCTGCACCACCACGAATATGAGCGATCGCAAATACAATTCCCCGCTCTAATAAAGATAGTCGAGTTGAAGAAAAATATGCTGGGGAATTTACTCCGTAAGCACCATATCCCGTCAGATACAAAGGATTGTTACCATCTTTTTTGATTCCTTTTTTATAAACAATAGATATGGGAATCTGTGTACCATCAGGAGCCAAAGCCATCAATTTTTCACTGTTATATAGAGTTCTGTCGTAGTCTCCCAAAACTTCTGTTTCTTTTTTCAATTCCCGCTCATTTGTTTCCATATCATAATCAAATACGGATGGCGGCGTAATTAAAGAAGTGTAGTGTATCCGCAAAATTGTAGTGTCAAATTCTGGATTACTACCTTCAAAAAATGAGTAGGTAGGTTCGGGAAAAGTAATATTATGTTCTTTTCCCTTCGTGAGGTTTTGTACCCTCGCAACTGGTAATCCATCCTTACGTTCGTAAATCACCAAGTGATTGGTAAACAAACTAATTCCTGATAACATCACATCTTCTCGATGAGGAATAATAGTTTGCCAATTTTCTTTACCGGGTGCATTTACAGGAGTTTTCATTAACTTAAAGTTAATTGCTTGCTCATTTGTGACTATATAAAAATAATCACTGTGATGATCAATGTCGTATTCTACTCCTGTAGTTCGAGGATGAAATAACTGAAATTTTCCCGTAGGATGATTAGCATCTAAATAGTGAACTTCTGAGGTGATTTGGCTCCCTAAGCTCAACAAAATATAAGCTTGGCTACGAGTTTTGCCTACTGCTAAAAAATAAGTATCGTCCGGTTCATGATAGATCAGAATGTCTTCATTAACATCTGTTGCTAATATATGTCTAAATAACTGATATGGACGATTAGCAGCATCTAATTTAGTGTAAAATACCGTCTGATTATCATTAGCCCAGGCGAAGGAAAAGTAGGTATCAGAGATACTTTCAGGATAAACTTGACGAGTATTTAAATCCAAAAAAAACAGTGTATATCTTTCAGAGCCAGTCGTATCTACTGAATAAGCTAAAATTTGATGATTGGGGCTAACTTGTAGTACTCCAATACTGAAAAACTCATGATCTTTGGCTAGTTGATTTTGATCTAGTAGTATTTCTTCAGAAGTATCAAGACTGCCTTTTTTGCGACAATAAATTGGATAGGCTTTACCTTCTTCTGTGCGGGAATAATAATAATATTCATCTTTACGATAAGGCACGGAAAGATCTGTTTCCTTAATTCGAGACAGCATTTCTTCGTATAGCTGTGTTTGGAAAGTTTCCGTGTGCTGCATCTTGGCTTGAGTGTAAGCATTTTCTGCTTCCAGGTAGGCGATCGTTTTCGGATCTTCGCGATCGCGCATCCAAAAGTAATTATCAATCCGCTTGTCGCCGTGTAACTCTAACACCTGCGATTGTTTTTCAGCGACGGGTGGAGTAACTGTCGTATGTGAGGAGTCAATTTTGTTCATATTAATCACCTGAGTTTGCTGCAACTATCTTGAAAATGGGTATAGGAGTGTAAGGGTGTAGGAGTGTAAGAAGAATCATATTTTTATTCACCCTGGTATACACAGTTCATGGAAGCTACCTTGATGCAAGGATACGGCGTGAGTAAATTTTCAACCTGCAAAAGCCGATGGCTGGAATAACTCCTAATATAATTGCCGTCAATGCTTGTCCACTTAAATACAATATCTGAGCGCGGCTGACTTCTGGAATTAGGTCTTGTAAAAAAGAAAGCAGCCAAACGAAAATACTGATGCACAAATACGAAAATGAAGGCAGAAAATTCCACCACCAAGCACGTGCTGTATGCCACCGTAATACTAGCCACTGGAGAAATCCTACCCAAATTCCAGATAAAACATAGGAGAGGGTTGATAAACCTCCAAAAAATATTACATCCTCAAAAGATAAAGTTTTATTCAAAGAGTCAGCGATAGATGAAATATAGTTAATCCATGCTGTAGAAACATGATTAGCAACCAACCAACCGACGCTGGTAGCAAGCACCCACAACCACCATGCAGATAAGTATCGGCGCAAGACAAGTGCTTGATCGGTGGCGAAAATTATTGCAAAAATAACACTACTCAGAAATTTTATCAATCCGTACCATGAAGGTTGCTGTTGGAGTACAGCAGCCGGGAGTGTTTGCAGAAGATATTTTTCTATGGCAATACTAGTAATTCCCCCTACAATCCATCCGGTAAAACTCATCACGGTAAATTGGATAAAAAACTTACGTCGCTGCGATCGCGGTATTAAAAACCTCAATCCTTTGCCAGTACTAGAGATAGAAGCTTCTCCAGAAGGTATATTCGATTGTGCTTGCATCCGTCTTTAAGTAAAAATATTTACGATAATAATCAAATACTGAAACAAGAATAAGGCAAAAATGTAAATATTGGGAATCAGGGAACAGGGAACAGGTAGAAGAATCAATCCCCAATCCCCGATCCCCTATTTCCCAATCCCCAATCCCCAACTCGCCTGAAAAACCACAAAGCAGAATGATAAGCTAAACAATGACATAAATAAAGAGTTTAGGATGAGTTGTTAATGGGTATTTCCTCTAGTGATCCTCTTCTCCTTAGAGCAGCTCGTGGTGAAGTTGTAGATCGTCCGCCAGTGTGGATGATGCGACAAGCGGGACGATATATGAAAGCTTATCGGGATTTAAGGGAGAAATACCCTTCGTTTCGTGAACGATCTGAAATTCCAGAAGTTGCGATCGAAGTTTCTTTGCAACCCTGGCGGGCTTTTCAACCAGATGGTGTAATTCTATTTTCTGATATCGTTACACCATTGCCTGGTTTGGGCATAGAGATGGATATTGCGGAAGGTAAAGGGCCAATTATTCAATCTCCCATCCGCACCCAAGCACAAGTTGACAACCTGCTTCCCTTAGAACCAGAAAAATCTCTGCCGTTTATCAAAACTATATTGCAAGCACTGCGCCAAGAAGTGGGCAATAAATCAACGGTGTTGGGGTTTGTCGGTGCGCCGTGGACTTTAGCAGCTTACGTCGTAGAAGGAAAAGGTTCTAAAACCTATTCCATTATTAAAAATATGGCGTTTTCTGATCCAAGCGTCCTGCATCAGTTTTTAGACAAACTTTCAGATGCGATCGCCACTTACGTCCGCTATCAAATTGACTGCGGCGCGCAAGTTGTGCAAATGTTTGATTCTTGGGCAGGACAATTAAGTCCCCAAGATTATGACACCTTTGCTTTACCTTATCAGCAAAAAGTTTTCCAAAAAGTTAAGGAAACTCACCCAGATACACCCCTAATTCTTTTAGTTAGTGGTAGTGCAGGTTTGCTAGAAAGAATGGCAAAATCCGGTGCAGATATTATTACTGTAGACTGGACAGTAGACATGGCAGATGCACGCGCCAGATTGGGCAAACACATGAAGGTACAAGGTAATCTTGATCCTGGTGTGTTGTTTGGATCTAAGGAATTTATTCGCGATCGCGTGATCGATACGGTTCGCAAAGCTGGTAACTGGGGTCACATTCTTAACCTTGGCCACGGAGTTCTCCCCGAAACCCCTGAAGAAAATGTCGCCTTCTTCTTTGAAACAGCCAAGCAACTTAATGCGGTTAGTTGTTAGGTATTGGTTGTTGGTTGTTGGTTGTTAGGTGTTAGGTGTTAGGTGTTGGTTATTCGGAAACAAATCTCCGTTAATAAACAACTATTCCAGTAAAATCCAAACAACAGACAACCAGCAACAAACAACAAATTTTTATGACCAAAAAGCGAATTTTTGTCACCGGCGCAAGTGGCTGTATTGGTCACTATCTTAGTGAAGCATTAATTCAACAAACAGACCACGAGCTATTTCTGCTGGTGAGGAACCCAGAGAAATTAAAAGTAGATACACAAGTTCGTCCTGATGTCAATGTTTTGCAAGGTGATATGCAAGACATTCGCCATTTTGCGGAGTTGTTGAAAACAATAGATGTCGCAGTATTAACCGCTACAGCGTGGGGTGGGGCGGGGACTTTTGATATTAATGTCGTCAAAACTCTAGAATTACTGAATTATTTAGATCCAGCGATCTGCGAACAGGTAATTTATTTTTCAACAGCTAGTGTTTTAGACAGCAAAAACAAACCACTCAAGGAAGCAGGAGAACTAGGTACAGATTATATCCGCTCTAAATATGATTGCTTGCAGAAAATCAGCAAATTAGCGATCGCACCTAAAATTACTGAAGTTTTCCCGACATTAGTTTTGGGCGGCGACGATCATAAACCCTATTCACATATAACACCCGGTATTCCTGAAATTACAAAATATATAGATTACATTCGTTTTTTGCAAGCAGACGGTAGCTTTCACTTTATTCATGCACGAGACATTGCTACAGTCGTACGATATTTAATCGACAATCCACCTCAAGAAAACGAAAGTAGGCAATTAGTTTTAGGTCAAGCACCATTAACAGCAAACCAAGCGATCGAAGAACTGTGTGCTTATCTTGGTAAAAAAATTCGCTTTCGTATCCCCCTGTCTTTCTCATTAGCTAACCTATTAATAGTCTTGTTTCGCATTAGGATGGCTGCTTGGGATAGATTTTGTATGAACTATCGGCATTTTACTTATTATAAGTTCGTGAATCCTGATAGTTTTGGCTTACCAAATTACTGTGCCACTGTTAGCGATGTTTTACGAATTAGTGGTGTGCAAGGTTCTCGGTAAGCTTTGGCAAATTATATTTTATGTTTGAGAAATCAAACACGGATAAACATGGATAATTGGTATTTTGTTTGCCAAAAACAAAGCTATAATCCCATCGATGACGAAATATGTTGAAAATATTAGATTTTTAAGAAAATTTGCTGAAAGTTGCTCATCACCCTAGCGTGAGAAAATCAGTATATAAGATCTAGAGAGGAAACCGCTATAAGTATGCATTTGAGTGAAATTACCCATCCCAATCAGTTGCACGGTTTATCGATTCGCCAGTTGCAACAAATTGCCCGTCAAATTCGGGATAAGCATCTGCAAACCGTAGCAGCAACTGGAGGACATCTAGGGCCAGGGTTGGGTGTTGTAGAGTTAACCTTGGGTCTATATCAAACACTAGACTTAGATTGCGATAAAGTCATTTGGGATGTCGGACATCAAGCATATCCCCACAAACTGATTACAGGACGCTACAGTCGTTTCGACAGTCTACGGCAAAAAGATGGAGTTGCTGGTTATCTCAAGCGCTGTGAAAGTAAGTTCGATCATTTTGGTGCTGGACACGCTTCTACCAGTATTTCCGCAGCTTTGGGTATGGCTTTAGCACGAGATACCAAAGGAGAAAAATTTAAAGTTGTTGCTATTATCGGTGATGGGGCGTTGACTGGCGGTATGGCATTGGAAGCCATCAACCATGCTGGACACCTACCTAAAACTAATTTATTAGTTGTCCTCAATGACAACGAAATGTCCATATCTCCCAACGTTGGTGCAATTCCCCGCTACCTTAACAAAATGCGTCTTAGCGGCCCGGTGCAATTTTTCAAAGATAGTTTTGAGGAACAATTTAAGCAAATTCCTTTTGTCGGTGAATCTCTGTCCCCAGAACTAGAACGCATCAAAGAAGGGATGAAACGCCTAGCGGTACCAAAGGTGGGTGCAGTTTTTGAAGAACTTGGCTTTACCTATATGGGGCCAGTAGATGGGCATAATTTACAAGAATTGATTGCTACTTTCCAACAAGCGCATCAAATTGTCGGGCCTGTGTTAGTGCATGTATCAACAACGAAGGGCAAAGGTTATGAAATTGCCGAAAAAGACCAAGTTGGTTATCATGCTCAAAACCCCTTCAACTTGTCTACTGGTAAAGCTGTCCCCTCTAGTAAACCTAAACCCCCTGCTTACTCAAAAGTATTTGCCCACACTTTAGTCAAACTCGCCGAACAAAACCCAAAAATCATCGGGATTACGGCTGCAATGGCCACGGGAACAGGCTTAGATAAATTACAAGCCAAGCTACCTAATCAATATATAGATGTAGGTATTGCTGAACAACATGCCGTCACCTTGGCTGCTGGGCTAGCTGCTGAAGGTATGCGTCCTGTTGCTGCTATTTATTCCACCTTCTTGCAACGTGCCTTCGATCAAATCATCCACGATGTTTGTATCCAAAACTTACCCGTATTCTTCTGTTTGGATCGTGCAGGAATTGTTGGTGCTGATGGCCCTACTCACCAAGGGATGTACGATATTGCCTATCTACGCTGCATTCCCAACATGGTACTAATGGCACCCAAAGATGAAGCCGAACTTCAGCGCATGATCGTTACAGGCGTTAATCATACTACTGGACCGATCGCCATGCGTTTTCCTCGTGGTAATGGCTATGGTGTGCCGTTAATGGAAGAAGGTTGGGAAGCTTTGGAAATCGGTAAAGCCGAAATTCTCCGTCAAGGAGATGATTTACTCATCTTGGGCTATGGCACAATGGTAAATCCAGCCATGCAAGTAGCTGAAATTCTCAGCGAACATGGCATAGAAGCAACTGTAGTAAATGCCCGCTTTGTCAAGCCTCTTGATACAGAATTAATTTTCCCTCTCGCCCAAACAATTGGACGTGTTGTCACCTTGGAAGAGGGTTGTGTAATGGGTGGCTTTGGTTCCGCAGTCGCCGAAGCACTGTTAGATGCTGATATTGTTGTGCCGATCAAGCGAATTGGTGTACCAGATATATTAGTAGATCATGCAGAACCAAATCAATCAAAGGCAGAATTAGGTTTAACAAGTCCACAAATTGCTGAAAAGGTTTTACAAGCTTACTTTACTCAACCAAAATCCGCAGTAGTGTAATAGAATTAACCACAAATACACAAGTAAGTAAGGGAAAAGGAAACGGTTTAAATTCTTTTCCCTTTTCTCTTGGCTCGATATTATTGTTTTTGTGGTTCCCAACTAATTTTCAAGGAATATGATGTTTCAAACTAACCAAGTGTATCCCGTGATCTGGCACAACGACTTGGTTTCGCTGATTGATCAAACTCGTCTGCCAAATGAGTATGCATTTGTAGAAATTAGTCGCAGTGAAGATATGGCAGTTGCCATCAAAACCATGATTGTCCGGGGTGCGCCTGCGATCGGTGTTGCTGCTGCTTATGGAATCTATCTTGGTGCTAGAGAAATTCACACAGACAATCGGGATGAGTTTTTAAATCACCTGGAAAATGTTGCCCAAATGCTACGTTCTACCCGTCCCACAGCAGTAAATTTATTCTGGGCAATTTCCCGGATGATGAAAGTAGCCTATGAAACTATTGGCACAGTGAATGAGATTAGAAAAACTCTCTTCCAAACAGCCCAAAATATCAATGCTGAAGATTTACAAACCTGCCAAGACATAGGTGACAACGGCTTAAAAGCTTTACCTACTCAACCAGGACAACTGACCTTACTCACTCACTGTAACGCTGGAGCATTAGCAACCGCAGGTTACGGTACTGCCTTGGGTGTAGTGCGTTCTGCTTGGCGAGAAGGACGTTTGGCACGAGTATTTGCCGATGAAACCAGACCAAGATTGCAAGGTGCAAAATTGACGGCTTGGGAATGTGTACAAGAAGGCATTCCAGTTACGGTAATTACTGATAGCATGGCTGCCCACTGCATGAAACAAGGCTTGATTCATGCTGTAGTTGTGGGTGCTGACAGAATTGCTGCCAATGGAGATACAGCCAACAAAATCGGGACGTATAGTTTAGCACTAGTATCCAAGGCGCATAATATTCCCTTCTTTGTTGCCGCACCCCTATCTACAATTGATTTTGACTTAACTGATGGTAGTCAAATCCCGATTGAAGAACGCGACCCAGGGGAAATATATCAAATCGGTGATACTATTTTGACACCCGATGGTGTGGAATTCTACAATCCCGCTTTTGATGTCACCCCAGCAGAATTAATTACAGCCATCATTACCGAGAATGGTGTGTTTGCTCCCAGTGAATTAAAACACCTAGAAGCCAGAAAAGTAGCTTAGGGACTTCTAAAATAAAATCCAATTGCAAGGGACAAGGTGAACTAAAAGCGATCGCCAGCTCATATGTCTTGCTAATAAAATTTAGATGCAGGCGATCGCTCCTTTATCCAGCCCTCTGACGTGAGTTGGTAGAATTGGATGAGATACTAACCCAACAGCAATTTATTTAAGGTTTTTTGTATGTACGCTCGTTTATACCACTTGGGTACAACAAACAAGAAAAGAACCCCAAAAAGTCGTCATATATAGCAACCCGATTTGATTTATGAATTACTCGTAGAGGTAGGCAATAGGCAATAGGCAATAGGGAAAGCAGGCGGTCATACTTCAGGTCAAAATGTACGGAATTTTTTCAAAAATCAAATAGGATTCCTATAGTAGTATGGCAACTTTTTCAATGTTGCCTAAACATTCCAAAACTCCTGAGCCATTGCATCAATTGTTCTTTCTAACTCTGCTAAATACTTTTCAATCACACTCCAAACAATATCAAGGTCTACATTCAAATATTCATGAGTTAATCTATTGCGAAACCCAGCAATATTACTCCATTCAATCTCAGAGTATGCATTTTTCCAATCACTAGGTAACTTTTGTACTGATTCACACATTACCTGAAGATTCCTTAAAACCGCATCTTGGGTTTTAATATCCTGAAAAAATACTTCTTTCCCATCGGCTGTATATTGCTTAATTCTGCTGATACAATCTCGAATGTGAATCAAATAAATCCGACTATCTTTCATAAAGGGACAGCGTCATGAAAAACTTTATCCCGAATTAAATCATGTAAAGATTGAGTTGTTACTACATCAACTTTTCGATTTAACAAAGTTTCTAAATCTAAAATTAACCCACCAGGAAACCAAGCCGAAATTTTCTCTAAATCGTAATCAATTAAAAAATCAATATCACTTGCTTCTGTTTCCTCACCTCTAGCCACACTGCCAAAAACTCTCAGGTTATAAGCTCCATGTTTAGCAGCAATGCTCAGGATCTCTTCTCGTTTTTCTTGCAGTAATTGTTTTAAACCCATGTTCATATCCGATTCTAGAGCTTTTTCGTCATAAATACGCTATTTGGGTCATCAATGTAGTCAGCAAAGGGGCCTCGGTACTCGAATCCATAACGTGTGTATAAGGCTCGTGCGGGTGCGAACTCAGCAAAAGACCCTGTTTCCAAATTCAAGCAATCGTAACCACGCCGCTCGGCTTCTTTGATGATGTGTTCAAGAATTTTAGAGGCGACACCCTTACGGTGGTGAGCCTTGGCGGTACGCATTGATTTGATTTCGCCACTTCTTGAATCTAGTTCTTTAAGGGCGCCGCATCCGAGTAATTCCGAACCCTCCCAAGCCGACCAAAAAGTAATATCAGGCGATCGCAGTGCCTCTAAATCAAGAGCATGAACACTTTGGGGCGGGGTAATCTCATGCATATTTTCGAGATGTTCGCGCAGAAGGTCAGCAATCTTTTTACCTGTTAGGTCATCTTCGCGAATTTGCACTCGACTCATCTCCTTGATTTGCGAAGGAATTCTCTTTGATCACAACACCATCAATGTCTACGCAAAAACCATAAGCATTCATCAATCTACATCAATATTCGCCATAAAAACAGCAATTTAGTCAACGCCAAAATTTTTGTTGGCATAATACCCCGCCTGTGATACGTCTATTACATCTAAGATAAATTTGTAAAGACGCTCACTTGCAATGGAGCATGACTATAACACAGTTAAATAACCGCTATAAAGTTATTCAAGTACTTGCTGCTGGTGGGTTTGGCGAAACATTTTTAGCAGAAGATACCCACATGCCTTCTCGACGTCGCTGCGTGATTAAGCAACTCAAACCAGTGACAAACGACCCGCAAACCTACAAAATGATCCAACAACGATTTGAACGGGAAGCAGCTACCTTAGAGTTGTTGGGTGAAAGCAGTGACCAAATACCTCAACTCTACGCTTACTTTTCTGAACATGGACAATTTTATCTTGTCCAAGAATGGATTCAAGGTCAAACCCTGACAAACCTTGTCGAAGCCCAAGGGCAAATCAGTGAAAATACAGTCAGAGAAATATTATTAAATCTTTTATCAGTCTTAAATTATGTCCATAGTAAAGGCATAATTCATCGGGATATCAAGCCTGATAATATTATTCTTCGCATTACCAATAATAAGCCTGTATTGATCGATTTTGGTGCAGTCAAAGAAACCATACGTTCCATTGTCGCTACACCAGGTTATCTTACTCAATCTCTGGTGATTGGCACACCAGGTTATATGCCTAGCGAACAAGCCGTAGGACGTCCAGTCTATAGTACTGATATCTATAGCTTGGGTTTAACAGCAATTTATCTGTTGACAGGTAAGCCGCCACACGAGTTACCGACTAACCAACAAACAGGGGAGGTAATTTGGCAGGATTTTGTCCCTGGGGTATCGCCAGAATTAGCAATGATTCTCAAACAAGCAACTCAACCCCAAGCAAGCGATCGCTACTCGACTGCTAGCAAAATGCTATATGCTTTGGAATCTGCAAACACAATTCCTCCACAACCATCATATTCAACAACTCAATCCACAGTTGCCCTGTCCCCTGCGGTTGCACATACGCAAGTAACTCAGCCTTTCGCTTCTGCACAAAAATCTGCTTTTATCCCGGCGTCTTCCAGTTCTAATAATTGGCAAAAACCTGCGGTGATTTTTGGTAGTTTGGTTTTCGGTGGTTTGATTGCTGGGATTGCGATCGCGAATATGACTCGCCAACCACAATTAGAAGCAACTGTTGATACAACTCCATTACCAGAAACTACACAAGCACCCAATACCACAAATCCAACTTCTACACCATCCTCCGTAGTTCCCACTACTGAACCCACCGATACACCTACTGCCTCCCAGTCGCCTTTAATACCCACTTCTCCACAGCAACCAGAAGCTTCTACTTCTAATACACCTCCAGTTGTATCTGCACCGCAGCAACAACCATCCACAGTTACACCAGCACCACCCCCAGAAGATTCTCAAACCGCAGCAGTCCCGACACCAGAACAGCAACAACCTGCTGAAAATCCTACTCCTGAGACACCGACACCACCCCCAGCGCAGGAAAAAGAACCAAAAGTTGCTACTGCAAATACTAATAGTCTAAGTGTTCCTGCTTATCCCACAGGGACTTCGGAAAAGACTGTGAAATCCTCACTAGGAAAACCCGCGAAAGTTTCTAGAGGTTTATGGAATACCCGCGCTTATCTTTATCGCTTACATCCAAATCAGGTCGATCTTGGTTATTTATTTGACCGAAAATCAGGAGCGTTACGGCAAACAGAAGTATCCTTTGCTCAATCTGTTTCACCCCAGGTGATGCAATCAACTTTGCAAGGAATGCTGGGAGGAAGTGCTTCTGGTGAAATTAATCAAGCACTGCAAAGAGTCTATCAGCGTCAAATTAACCAATACTCTTTTAGTGCTGGGGGAGTAGAAGGTGTGATTCAACGCAATTCAGAAGGTCAAATTTATATTGGTGTCTGGGATGCAGATTTGCATTAAAAAAAGCCCGCTTGTGCGGGCTTTAAAAGTCAAGAATTTGATTGTAATAATTAATTTGCTTGAATTTATTTAATTAATATCGAATTGATATTATCACTACATAAAATTTATATCCATAAATCTAGCTAATTATAGAATTTACAGAATACATAAATATATATTTTCTTCTCTATACTTTTTATTTCCTTGTCAGGAAGCTTTACCTCCAGGTATTTAGTCTACAGTTGAAGAGGGCGAGCCGGAGGAGTAATAAAAGCTTTTAAAGGAGCATGACAACGACGCTGTTGAACAATCGCTATCAAGTGATCCAGGTGCTGGCTGTTGGTGGGTTTAGCGAAACCTTTTTGGCAGAAGATACCTATCTGCCTTCTCGTCGTCGTTGCGTGATTAAGCAACTAAAACCGATCACAAATGACCCAAATATTTATCAGAAAATTCAACGACGCTTTGAACGGGAGGCGACTACCTTAGAGTTTTTGGGGGAAGGTAGTGACCAAATCCCTAAACTCTACGCTTACTTTTACGAGAACGGGCAGTTTTACTTAGTTCAAGAATGGATTCAAGGTCAAACCCTGTCAAATATAATTAAAACTCAAGGTTCACTTAGTGAAACAGCAGTCAGAGAAATTTTGTTGAGTCTGCTGTCAGTTTTGGACTATGTTCACAGCAAAGGCATTATCCATCGTGATATCAAGCCAGATAACATTATTCTCGACTCATCTAATCACAAGCCTGTATTGATTGATTTTGGTGCAGTCAAGGAAACAATAAGAACAGTGGTGAATTCTCCGGGATACACAACTCAATCGCTGGTGATGGGTACGCCTGGATATATGCCTAGTGAGCAATTCATAGGACGCGCAGTTTATGCCACTGACATTTATAGCTTAGGATTAACAGCAATTTATCTACTGAGTGGTAAACACCCCCGACAGTTACAAACTGAACCACGAACAGGAGAAATACTTTGGCAGTATTATGCTGCTGGGATATCACCCGAATTGGCAATGATCATTAGTCGTGCTATTAAGCCTCAAGCAGGCGATCGCTATACTACTGCAAGCCAAATGCTACATACTTTGCAATCTGCTGTTCATTCACAGCAATTACTTACTAACTCTTTTATCCCAACGACTACCACTCAACCCACGCTTTCCCCAGATATCACTACTATTACATCTACATCTGTACAAACTCAGTCATTGTCTTCTGATTCCAGCGCTCTAGCTACCCTTACCTATTCAATTCCTAGAAACTGGCAAAAGCCGACTTGGATTATTGGTAGCTTGGTTGTGGCAGGCTTAATTGGTACAGTAGCGATTATTGGTATTACTCACAAGCCAGAGTCTTTAGACTCAGCCACATCAAGACCTACACCCATTTCAAAATCTGAAACCACAAATCCTACAGATTCGCCAAAACCCACAGGTTCTACTGTTAAACAAAGTAATACACCTGTAGCTTCGCAATCATCGCCGAAGCAGCCTGTTTCTTCACCTTCTCCCTTCTCAGTTGCACCTACGCCACCAGAACCTGAAGATGCTCTTAATACCCCTGTGGTTTCTAAACCAGAAAACAACACGCCTCGTAATCAATCATCTAAAACAACCAACAAACGCAAAGTTCCGGGATTCCCCACAGGTACACCAAGAAGTAATGTAAGAGCAGTTCTTGGTAAGCCAGATCAAGATTCAAGGGGTGTTTGGGGTAATACTCGTGCTGCCAGTTACATCTTAGTGCCAAATCAAATTCAGCTTGGCTACTTATTTGACCGCAATTCTGGAAGAATTCGACAAACTGAGATCGCTTTTGCCCAATCTGTAGATATTCAGCTAATACAAACAACTTTTGAAGAAATGTTAGGCGGTAAGCTAACTGAAGAAATTAAGCAGGGACTACTGCAAGTTTTACAGCGACGTTTGGATCATTTCCGTTTTAGCGTAGGTTTCCTCAAAGGTCAGATTGTACGTCAAAATTGTGGTCTGATTTATATCAGTATATGGGATGGCGATTTACATGATTTTGTAAATCCTAGTGAGGCTAAAAAGTGTTAAAAAAGGAGCCTGTATTAGGCTCCCTTGAAATTTGGAATTCGCAATTAATTTATTAGGATAATGCCAAATTCCAATTGGTAATTACTACTTCACACTTACTTTACCGCCAGCTTCTTCGATGCGTTTTTTAGCATCTTCAGCTGCTTCCTTGGCCATACCTTCTTTAATTGCTTTAGGTGCAGATTCTACTAAGTCTTTTGCTTCTTTGAGACCCAAACCAGTCAATTCACGTACAACCTTAAGAATAGCAATCTTCTTATCGGCTGGAACATCTTCGAGAATCACGTCAAACTCAGTCTTCTCTTCTACGGGTTCAGCAGCCGCAGCACCAGCACCGGGAGCAGCCATCATCATCATGCCACCAGCAGGTGCAGCAGCACTCACACCGAAAGCATCTTCAATTTGCTTAACTAACTCAGCTGCTTCCAGCAAACTTAGGGATTTTAATTTTTCCAAAATTTCATCAGTTGCAACAGACATTGATTAACTCCTGTAATTTAAATTTGTTGTTGGTGGTTGGAGTAAATAACTAACAACTAATCACTAACTTCTTCGCCACCTTTTTCTTTATCGGCATAGGCCTGCAAAGCACGAGCCAGCGAACTGGGAACCTCGTTGATACCAACAGCAACTTTGGTAGCCAAAGCGTTGATTGCTCCAGCAATTTGTGCCATGAGTTGCTCTTTGGATGGCAAATCGCCTAGCGCCTTAACATCCGGTTCTTTTAGCAGGCGACCTTCCATAACGCCGCCGCGCATTTCTGTCTTTTTGGTGACTTTTTGGAAGTCTTGATAAGCCTTAATTGCAGCAGAGAAGTCCTCTTGAACCAACAAAAAAGCAGAAGAACCTTTGAGCAATTCTGATAAAGGTTGCCATTTTTCATCATCTTGAATGGCAATCCCCATCAGGGTATTTTTTGTTACCTTACATGTTGCTCCTGTAGGACGCAGTCGTCGCCGCAGGTCTGTAATTTCGGCAACTGTTAGCCCTTGATAATCAATCACAAGTGCTAATTGCGACTGACTCAAACTTTCTTTGAGTTCAGCAACAATCTCTTGTTTGTTTTCTATGGTTCTACCCATATTTGTTTCACCTCCTTTAAAGGATTTGTTGTTAGTGGTTAATAGTTAGTAGTTAGTAGGGACGAATGCTCGTACGTCCGTACAGTAGTTAGTGGTAAATAATTGATTGTTAAAGTAAGCAAAAAGATAAAATAATTTATTCTAACTTTTAACTTTTTCCCACTAATCACTATCTACATAACCAACAACGAAAACAATAAACCCCAGCTGCAAAAGCCGGGGTTTTAGTTGAAAGGTAGATTTAAACTACCCTTCTCCTTATGCCAGAAATACCACACCAAAGAAGGATGGAACTTCAAGCAATTTGGATTAAACCTCGGCAGGATATTAAGCCAACGGCACCTGCTGTCTCCGGCTTTGCTATTTAATTGGAATTGGAGATTGGGGATTGGGTATCAGGGATCGGGAATTTGTGTATTTTAAGCACTAGAGAGAAGAATTATTGGGAAAATTCTCTTCCCGATTCTTGATCGCTCATCCCCAATAACCGTTTATACTGCTTCAGCTTTTAGGTCGCGTAAGGCGGTGACATCGACTTTAATCGATGGTCCCATTGTGGCAGAGACGTACATTGTGCGCCAATAACGACCCTTGGCTCCTGAAGGACGGTTACGGTCAATTGTTTCTTGCAAGGCCTTCAAGTTTACCAGTAAATCTTCTGGTGAGAATGACGCCTTACCAAACATAACATGGACAATACCTGTACGATCAGCACGAAATTCTAATTTACCTGCTTTGAATTCTGCGATCGCACTTGCCAGGTCAAATGTTACTGTACCACCTTTAGGCGACGGCATCAAACCGCGTGGACCAAGCAATTTACCAAGCTTCGCTACCTGTGGCATGACATCAGGTGTGGCGATTAGCTTGTCAAAGTTCATCATTCCTTTTTGAATTTCTTCTATCAGTTCTTCTGAACCGACGAGATCAGCTCCTGCGTTGGTTGCTTCTGTTACTTTTTCGCCTCTGGCTATTACTGCAACTCGGACTTCTTGTCCTGTACCTTTAGGCAGTACAACCGTTGTCCGCAATTGTTGATCGGTATACTTCGGGTCAATCCCCAAGCGAATATGTGCTTCTGCTGCTTCGGGAAATTTTGCTGTTGCTGTCTGTTTTAAAAGACTTAAAGCATCTAAGGGATCATACTCCCTATCTTCTACTTTTTCTAATAGCGCCTGTAAACGACGCGATACTCTTTTTGTCATTTTTTCTCTCCTGGGGTCGTTAACGAGGTTAATTCTCTCCCCCAAAACAATTTTGGATTTTAGATTTTGGATTTTGTCTTGAGTATTTTGACTCTTAGCCAATGACTAATCTGTGACTGTCACACCCATATTTTTGGCAGTGCCTGCAATGATCTTCATTGCTGCTTCAACATCATTAGCGTTGAGATCAGGCATTTTTGTTTGAGCTATCTGCCGCAGCTGCTCTTGTGTAATTGAACCAACTTTTCTCTTGTTGGGTTCGCTAGAGCCTCTGTCGATTTTTGCTGCTTTGGTAATCAATACCGATGCGGGTGGAGTCTTGAGTACAAAAGTGAAACTCCGGTCTTCATATACCGAAATTTCTACTGGTATCACCGTCCCAGCTTGATCTGCTGTTTTGGCGTTGTACTCTTTGCAGAACATCATAATATTAACGCCATGCTGACCCAAGGCGGGTCCAACTGGCGGTGCTGGGTTGGCTTTCCCAGCATTCAGGGCCAATTTAATGACCGCTACTACTTTTTTCGCCATTTGTAATTAGCTCTGTTTTTGAACCTGATTAAATTCCAATTCTACTGGTGTATCTCGTCCAAATATCGACAGCAAGGCTTTGAGTTTACTCCGTTCTGGACTTACCTCTATGACCTCACCTTCAAAATCTTTAAACGGACCAGTAAGCACGACTATCTTATCACCAGTAGCCATGTCAATTTTGACAATTGGCTCTTGTTCGGTGGTCTGTTTGAAGATTCTTTCTACTTCTGTATGACTTAATGGCATTGGTTTAACGTGACCACGACCTTTACCGGTACCACGTCTTTGTTCTGCTCCCACAAAATTAATCACGTGGGAGGTGTTTCGTACCACTTGCCAGGTGTCATCGTCCATGAACATTTTTACCAGTACATAACCAGGGAATACTTTTTCCTCGGTGTGCTGACGGCTACCATCCTTGCGGATTTTCACTGCTGGTGTATGTGGGATCTCCACCCGAACAATTTTTTCAGCTACATCAAAGGTTTGGATGCGCTGTTCTAGGTTTGTCTTAACACGCTTTTCACAGCCAGAGGCTACTTGTACTGCATACCAGCGGGCTTCTTGCTGTTTTACCGCAGGTTCTGAGTTATCATCTGACTGCAAAGCCAAATTGTGACCTTCGTCTGTTGCAGAAGTCATCCGAATACCTGTTGTGCTGCCCAAGTAAAGAATTTATCGACCAAAAAAATTATCGCTGCGGAGAGTGAAACCATTAACAATACTGCTGCTGACTCACTCACTAGTTGCTTCCGACTGGGCCAAACTACTTTTTCAAACTCTTCTTTAGTTCCTTGAAAGAAGTTGCCAAAGCTGAAACCATTGCTAGTTTCTGGCATTTCTGCTTCATTTTTCTTGGCCACGGTCGCTTACTCCCCCATTGCCTGATAGCTATTAACTGGTAGTTTTCTATTTATAACTGTACCTTGTACTCAAACTAAAACAGCTTGAGGCTTGAGGCTACAAGTATAGATTTAATTATACCCAAAATCAAATATTATCACCGCTATTATAATGGCGATCGCATTTCTTTTGGGTTTATTTCTTCTCAGTTACAGCGCGCCCTGGAGGACTTGAACCCCCGACATCAGGTTTTGGAGACCTGCGTTCTACCAACTGAACTAAGAGCGCATGTGCTGCTTTTGATTCAGCTATTGCGTTTCACTTTTACTAGTTTAACGCAATTTGGCATTTTTTGTTAACTTTTTTTGATCGGGGGGCAAATAGCGGCTGATGCCGCTTGATAGTTGATTTTTCTCCCATATCTTAACTTATCTATCACAAAGGGCGGTCAAAGCGTTGCTTAATCCGGGTAGCCTTGCCGACACGATTGCGTAGATAGTAAAGCTTCGCACGCCGCACTCTACCGCGACGTATGACTTTAATGGTGTCGATACGGGGAGAGTGAATCAAAAACACTCGCTCGACTCCAACACCTTGAAATACACGACGGACTGTGATTGTTTCATTAATTCCGCCGTTGCGCTTGGCAATTACAACTCCTTCGTAGGGTTGTACGCGGTATTTTTCTCCTTCTTTAATTTTGACTCCGACTTTCACGGTGTCACCGACATATATATCGGGCAGATTGGATTTTAGTTGTTCCGCTTCGATCGAGCGGATGATCTCTTGAGCGTTCATAGTCAATCAAAAACTCACAATCATCCATAATAAATCTACTTTTGCTTTTCAGTCTAGTAAATTTTAATCGCCTTAGAGTCGAGGGCAGTCCTAATGCATGAAAAAATTTTTTTCTACACCCTTACACCCCCATACCCTTACACCCTTTTTATCGAAACAATCCAAAATCTAAAATCTTGTTAGAGGGTGACGTTTGTGGGACTTGTGTCGTCAAATAGAAGATGTATTTAAGATGACCTTGCCACAGGTGTGAGTGTTATGAAATTTAGTGTGGTCATCACGACCTACAACCGCTTAGACTTGCTCAAAAGAGCAATCAACTCTGCTTTGAATCAGACCATTGCCACTGAAGTAGTTGTAGCTGATGATTGTTCTTCTGATGGTACGCAAGAGTATGTCAATAGCTTAATCAAAAAGTTGTCACAAAGTGGAGACTCACAACTGATCTATTATCGCAATGAGGTAAACTCTGGTCATTCAGTAACAGTGAATGCTGGTATTGGTAAAGCTAGCGGTGAATGGATTAAGTTTTTGGATGATGATGACTACTTAGCTGTAAATTGTCTAGAAGAAATGGCAAGGGCGATCGCACTCCAACCTCAAGCAGCTATTTGTTCCTGTATTGCTATTCAGGTAAATGAAAAAGAAGTTGAACTCTCTCGCACGCCGCAAGTAGGGCCTGGTCTAGCTTTTTATGTCCCCCAAGCTGATATTCACTATGGTATGTTGCTAGAACTTCTCCCTTTTGGTACACCTGTACAAGTAGCTTGCCGTCGTGATGTTTTATTGCAAACAGGAGGTTGGGATTCTAAATTTGATGCTAATTGTGATGATATTGATTGTTGGATTAATGTTGTCAAGTTTGGAGACGCGATTTTTCTCAATCAATCCCTTGCTTACCGCACCATTTGGTCTGGTGCTTATAATCACAAGTTTTCTCCTTATCGGCGCTTACATACAAATATTTTAATTAAAGAAAAAATTTATGCTTTAGTTGATGAAATGCATCATTCTCATATTCCTCATTTTGAAGATATTAAAAATTATTTGAAATTACATTGGTTTATAGTAGCTATTAAACAAAAAAACTTTCATAATTTATTCAATATTATCTTTCCCTCTATTTTTTCTTGGAAAGCTTGGCAGCTTTTGTTTCAGGCTGTAGCATTACGTCGTTTTTATTACCAAAACAATCATATTCGTAAATGCGTATTGATTGAGTTATGATTTTTTGGCGCTACCTAATTACAAATGACGACCCCAACTAAATTAGCTTTATCTGTCCCAACTTACTTGTATAAAAAAAGATGATTGATTATGCGAATTATACATATATTAAATGAAGTTCAGGAAATTGGTAACGGAATTGTCAATGTAGCTGTTGATCTGGCTTGTTTACAAGCAAAAGATGGTCATGAGGTAGCAGTAATCTCTGGTGGTGGGGGATACGAAAATTTACTAGCAAGTTATGGTGTTAAACACTATCTTTTAGATCAAACACGTAAACCAATAAATCTCATCAAAGCTGCTATTGGTTATCAGGCAATTGTCAAAGAATTTCAGCCAGATATCGTTCATGCTCATATGATGACAGGAGTGATACTAGCAGCTTTGCTGAGAAATAAAGGTAAAAATAGATATGGTTTAGTTTCCACTGTACATAACGAATTTCAACGCAGCAGTATATTTATGGGTCTAGCTGATCGAGTAATTGCTGTTAGTAAAGCAGTTTCCGAGGCTATGCTGCGGCGTGGGATCTCTAAAGATAAATTGCGGGTAGTGTGTAATGGTACGTTGGGAAGTCCACGCAATCGTCCATTACAGGAGTATGAAGCTTTACCTTTACAACATCCAGCGATCGCTACTGTGGCAGGAATGTATTATCGTAAAGGTATAGCCGAGTTAATCGCAGCTTTTGAGCAAATAGCTTCAGATTATCCCGCAGCAAATTTATATTTGATTGGAAACGGGCCTAATCGCCATGAATTTGAGGAACAAGCAAACAAAACAGTAGTCAGTTCGCGTATCCATTTTGAAGGCTTTCAACCAGAACCCCAGCGTTATCTACTAGCTTGTGATATATTTGTCCTCGCTTCTCACCGCGAACCTTTCGGTCTTGTCCTGTCAGAAGCCCGTGAAGCTAGTTGCGCTATTGTTGCCACTGAAGTAGACGGAATTCCTGAAGCATTGGATAATGGAAAAGCTGGTATTTTAGTACCAGCTAAAGATTCTAATTCCTTAGCAGCAGCATTGGTGAAATTGCTAAGTAATCCAGATACGCTACAAGAGTGGAAAACAAAGGCGCATCAAAACCTAGAGTGGTTGAATATTGGCCGCGTTCATCAAGAAACGCTAGCGGTGTACGATGAGTTAGTGCAAGGGTACTAGCTTGAAGCTTTTTCGTTGCCTTGGAATAATTTAGATTACGATAGAATTGTAGAATTGTTAAGGCTTATTTACAGAATCTGTATTTTCCCTCAAATTCTGTTAAAGCAGTCCACCACTATATATAAACTGTAACCCCTTTAAAGTACTGGAACGCCCTTATTATGACGCTCCCAATCCGTAACGTCGCTATTATCGCCCACGTAGATCACGGCAAAACAACCCTCGTTGATGCTCTTCTCAAACAATCCGGCATTTTCCGTGAAGGGGAAGACGTTCCGGATTGTGTCATGGACTCGAACGCTCTGGAAAGGGAACGAGGTATTACTATTCTTTCAAAGAATACGGCTGTTAAATACAAAGAAACACTGATTAATATTGTTGACACTCCCGGACACGCTGACTTTGGTGGCGAAGTGGAACGGGTTCTTGGCATGGTTGACGGTTGCATCCTGATTGTAGATGCCAATGAAGGCCCAATGCCACAAACCCGCTTTGTATTGAAGAAAGCTTTAGAAAAGGGACTCCGCCCGATTGTCGTTGTCAATAAAATTGACCGTCCACAAGCAGATCCTTACGGCGCAATCGATAAAGTCTTAGACCTGTTCCTAGAACTGGGTGCAGACGAAGACCAATGTGATTTTCCCTATTTGTTCGCCTCTGGTTTAAGTGGTTACGCTAAAGACGACTTGGATGACGAACCCAAGGACATGCAACCCTTATTTGATGCTATTTTGCGTCATGTTCCACCACCAGTAGGGGATGTCAACAAACCATTACAATTACAAGTTACTACCCTTGATTATTCTGAATATTTGGGACGAATTGTCATTGGTAGAATCCACAACGGTGTAATCCGTATGGGACAGCAAGCGGCTTTGGTTACAGAAAGTGGTAACATTGTCAAGGCTAAAATCAGTAAATTGATGGGCTTTGAAGGTTTGAAGCGAGTCGAAATGGAAGAAGCCTCTGCTGGTTATATTGTGGCTGTAGCTGGTTTTGCTGATGCGAATATCGGTGAAACAATCACTGATCCCAACGAACCCCAAGCTTTACCATTGATCAAAGTTGATGAACCAACATTACAAATGACCTTCTGGGTGAATGATTCACCTTTTGCTGGTCAAGAAGGTAAGTTGGTGACATCTCGACAAGTACGCGATCGCCTTTTCCGCGAACTAGAAACCAACGTCGCCCTCCGCGTTGAAGAAACCGACTCTCCCGACAAATTCTTGGTTTCCGGTCGTGGTGAATTACATTTGGGTATCTTAATCGAAACCATGCGCCGTGAAGGCTACGAGTTCCAAGTGTCTCAGCCACAGGTAATTTACCGCGAAGTTAATGGTCAACCCTGTGAACCTTACGAACTTCTAGTATTGGATGTTCCTGAAGATGGTGTTGGTAGCTGTATTGAACGCCTCGGACAACGTCGCGGTGAAATGCAAGATATGCAAGTCGGTGGTAACGGACGCACTCAACTAGAGTTTGTCATTCCCGCCCGTGGTTTAATAGGATTCCGGGGTGAATTCATGCGGATGACACGGGGGGAAGGGATTATGAACCACAGTTTCTTAGATTACCGCCAACTCAGTGGAGATATTGAAGCTCGTAATAAAGGTGTGCTGATTGCCTTTGAAGAAGGGGTTTCTACCTTCTACGCCATGAGAAATGCTGAAGATAGAGGTGTATTCTTTATTATACCTGGTACAAAAGTCTACAAGGGTATGATTGTTGGTGAACACAACCGTCCCCAAGATTTAGATTTGAATGTCTGCAAAACCAAGCAGCTTACCAACCATCGCGCCGCTAGTGGTGACGAGTTAGTACAGTTGCAAGCACCAGTAGAAATGAGCTTAGAGCGTGCTTTGGAATACATCGGTCCTGATGAATTGGTGGAAGTTACACCTCAATCAATTCGTCTGCGGAAGATGGCGAAGAAGTTAGCTAAAAGGTAGGCAATAGAATAGTAAGTTATCTTTAGAGACGTGCCATTGGTACGTCTCTGCTTTTTTGTGCGATCAGAACTTGTACAATAACAACTGAAAATCTTGAGGTGTTTGTATATCTGCCAGATCAACCAACAACTTTTTATGATCAACGAGAGATACAATTACCAGTACCAGGATTTGCCAAAGATTTGAGTTTGACGGTGGAAAACTTATTTAGTTGGTTACGAGACTAAGAAATTATCTAGGGCGATCGCTACGTCTTTACCGCATAAGTGATCCAATACGTCTAATGTGACGTGAAGCATTGTTCATCTCCAGACAACTAAGTGAAAACACTCACTTACAAGAAATAATTTAGCATTAATGTATAATATCTAACATTTTAAATATTCTCATGGGACTCAGTATGGATAGATCGCTCATAAATCAGCTGATAGAGACTGTTCACCAAGAGTTAATTCCCAAATTACAGATTGAGAGCATAGATCCCCATGACCCAGTAAAAATCAGCTATCTTCCCCATCCTTGGCAAAAACTGGGAGCAGGAAATTACGCCGCAGTAATCTACCATCCAGACTACCCAAACTGGGTGGTAAAAATTTATGCCCCTGGACGTTCGGGTTTTGAGGAAGAGGTAGAAGTCTATTGTCGTCTAGGTTCTCACCCCGCTTTCTCTGAATGTCTATATGCTAAAGAAGGCTTTTTAATCTTGAAGCGATTACATGGAGTTACCCTTTATGACTGTATTGAACGTGGTCTGCGTATCCCCAAGCAAGTTATAAAAGACATTGACCAGGCCCTAGACTATGCACGTAGGCGGGGACTATATCCTCATGATGTACATGGGCGTAATGTCATGATGCATCAAGGTAGGGGATTTGTCGTAGATATTTCAGATTTTCTTCATGAAGAAAAATGCTCCAAATGGAACAACCTCAAAAGAGCATACTATTGGTTATATCGCCCCATATTCTCGCCATTGCGGCTCAGACTTCCTTACTTTTTCCTAGATATTGTTCGCAAGAGTTATCGCTTCTTGTCTAAGTTAAAGAATTTTTGCGATCGCATATTTTATAAAATTTATCGAAGACACAACAAGACACATTCATAAACAAATAAAATAATAATGCTTGAAAAGGACGTATTTTTAATCGCGCAGCAAAAGTCAATATAACCCACAAGTAGGAGTGCAAGGAAGTACTATGATGAAAGCAGATGCACCCTTTGGCCATTTTTGCGAAAAGAGGAAAACTAATGATTGAAGAAGTAATTATAGTACCTTTGCTTTATTTGGTTTTGGCCGGAGCTTATTTGTTAGTCATACCCGTAGCTGTGCTGTTCTATCTGAATCAGCGTTGGTATGTAGTTAGCTCTCTGGAACGCGCATTTATGTATTTTCTAGTCTTCTTCTTCTTTCCGGGTTTGTTAGTTCTGTCACCATTTGTAAATTTACGACCAAAACGGCGACAAGTTGAAGCGTAATTAACTTGGTAGGTCATATACTTATGCGACGTCTTGACGCTTTAGGAATTGTTTTTGGCGTTTTTCTTGCAGGTGGCTTGGCATATCTTGTGCTGCAATTGGCAGGGCTAGATAATTTAGAAGCAGGTATCTGGAGTCAAGTCTTGCTAGTAGGTGGGTTAATAGGCTGGTTGATGACTTATATTTTCCGGGCTGTTAACCACAAAATGACCTACCATCAACAGCGCGATAAATACGAAGAAGCTTATTTCCAAAAGCGCTTAGACGAACTCTCGCCCGAAGAACTTGCAAAAATTCAAGCCGAGATCGAACAAGAAAAGGATTCACAGGTGTAAAATTGTCATTGGTCATTAGTCATTGGTCATTGGTCATTAACTTGAGGACAAATGACCAATGACTAATGACCAATGACTAATGACTCTTGAGCAATGACAGTAATTTCTGACTGCTTTGAAACCCTCAAACAAAATCGCAAGTGCGCCTTAATTCCATTTATTACTGCTGGCGATCCAGATTTAGAAACAACCGCAGCTGCTTTGCAAACTCTCGATCGCAGTGGTGCGGACATCATTGAGTTGGGTGTTCCCTACTCTGATCCTCTGGCGGATGGTCCAGTGATTCAAGCCGCAGCTACCCGTGCTTTAGAACGGGGAATAACTTTAGATAAAGTACTAGAAATGGTGAAAGCAACTACTCCTAGTTTGCGATCGCCGATTATTCTCTTCACTTACTACAACCCTATTCTCAACCGAGGTATAGAAAATTTTCTCCAACAAATCACAACTGCTGGCGTAGCTGGTTTAGTCGTCCCAGATTTACCTTTAGAAGAAGCTGCTAATTTACTCGAACCAGCAGCAAAAATTGGCATTGATGTAATTTTACTAGTAGCTCCCACCAGTTCTGCTGAACGCATTGCAGCAATTGCCCACGCCTCCCAAGGATTTATATATTTAGTTAGTGTCACAGGTGTCACGGGAATGCGATCGCAAATGGAATCGCGAGTGTCAGATTTGCTCCAACAAATTCGTAGTGTGACAGATAAACCCATAGGTGTTGGTTTTGGTATTTCCCAACCAGAACAGGCTCAACAAGTCAAAAATTGGGGTGCAGATGCAGCTATTGTTGGTAGTGCGTTTGTCAAACGACTTAGCGAAGGTACATCCCAACAGGGATTAGATGAAATCGCCTCGTTTTGTCAAAGTCTGAAGCAGGCGATCGTTAGTTCATAAATCAGCTTAGAGACAGATACAGAAATATTACTGAGAAATTGGTTAAAAATATAATAAGTATATGGATATACTGAAACGTCAGTCATAAACCAGTAAAACTCTCGCATAGAGAAACTTTTCTCTTTTCTCTTCTTTTTTTGACTTTTTTCTCCTGTCTCTATTTATCAAGTTTTGCCCCTAAGCTTGGTAGACAATTTGACAAATATAGTCTTGAATATATAAAGCAGATATGCGGCATTAAAAAATAGAGTATTATTTTGTAGTTTAGTATCGAGTGTAATGTAAATTTCAGTAGAGTGTACATTTATGTCAACGACCCAGGTCTAAAGACACGCTTGTTTCCAGCCTAAGACTGAGATCATAGTTGACCAGACTAAGTACTCCCTTGTACTACGTTATTGGCAAGAGTTAAAAACCTACCAGGGGATGCGTAGCCAGTCCCTTGCTCTAGAACTAAAGGATTAAACAGATTCCCAAGGGTTAAGTCAGTGTCCTTTGGATAGTACCAACCAATAACATTGTCGAGGCTAACTTAACCGCTTTCAGCGAGGCTCTTTTGAGCAAAACGAACTAAAGTAACTGAGTTTCCCACCTACCGCGTATTCTTATGAGTGTGAGAGTGTCTAAATTCCAAAAAACCTTGGTGACGTCGCTGTATAGGGGTAAAGGCGATGAGTGAAAGTATGGCATTTATCGGCGGCGTTGCTGTTGCTGGGCTAGCGGCTATCCTGTTGCTAAAGGGGACAGGAGGATCTCTGCAACAGCCAAACATTGCAATTCCTCAAATACCAAATTTAGTGCCGCAACAACAAACACCTTACTACCAACCTTACCCAGCACTCCCCCAACCTTCACCCGTAAGCCCGAATGCTGATGAACGTGTCGCCATCGAACGAGTAAAGATGGAAAATGACATACTCAAGCGGGAAAACGACCAACTCAAAGCCCAAGTTCAGCAGATGCAAGCTCAAATGCAGCAGGCTGCTTACAACTATCAGATGCAATTCCAACAAAATCAAAACGCCGCAGCACAGTTGCAGCAGCAACAGCAGCAACAGCAGCAACAGCAATCTCAAAATCGCTGGTGGTCTTCACCTATAGTTTGGGCTGTGGGAGGTATGTCCCTCACCATTGGTGGTGGTATTGTCGTAGCTGGAGTATTATCTTTATTCTCTCCTAAACAACGTTCTCCTCGTACAGTTCAGGTGATTCATCCCTACAACGGCCCCACACCACCTTTAGCTCCTGTACGTCGAGCTGAATTCCTACCACCCCGTAGCGAAGCAAGACGAGTTGACGCACCAGAATATGACGACACCTATTAGATTAGTTGTCTAGAAGAATAAAGTACAGAACTTGTGGTTTTAAATAAACTACAGTGTCGTCGGTGTGCATTCGTGTACCCTGCAAAAATTTGCCTGCGCTTCTAAATTTTTTTATTTTTTTCCTGTACTAAATCTAATTGCAAACAAAAATTCCCGTGTATGCACCACCGGGGAGTGTCGATACAAGACGCTTCATAAGAATATAAGTGTTGTTTTCGTGAATGACAATATTTTTTGATATAATCACACTCTGACTCAATACTTATTCTATAAATAGGCTTTGAATTTGAAATCGAAAAACCAAGCCTGTCATTAGTGAATTTGTGTTTCCTTACAAAATAACTTTTATAGATATTTTTTTGTAAATATTTATTAATCATTTTGGATTGCCAAAAAGCATTAGTTTTTATAATCTTATTTCTCTAGCAAGAGAAATACATAAAAATGTCTGTATATATAAGTGGACAGTTTCACAATTGTCTGTCCTAACTTAGTTATGGCTAATTCAGTATTGAGCATTATTACTATTACTTTTTCTTACATTGTATACGGAGAAAAAAACTGGACTACACATTGTATAGAAAATTAAGTAACTGTAAATTAAAATACCAAAGCGTAAATAAAAATTATGATATGAAATTTATAGAATTAGATTAAACATTTTCTGAATAAAGATATATCAAGAATTTGGTAACTTATATATAGTCTGTTTTGAATATTAAATCCATTAAAACCACAGTATTTTATTTAACGTTTATTCAATTTTCTCAGGAAATGTTCGGATACGCATAAGATTCCTTTTGTAAAGATAAGAAAAAATACTGAAGAAATTTTTATAACCCTGATTGCTAATAATTCATTTGTGGGTAATATTACTGAAGTGCGATTTTAAAAATAAAATTTAGCTTGGCTGATTGAGAACAGCGTTTTTGAGATTTTGCATCCGAAACGTATTAACTTAAGTGCCAGGTTGAATAACTATCGTTACTGTGTGACCATCAATTAGGTTGATAGCGGAATTCTCCCATCACCTAATTCATGATCTCTGTATTTGCCAATCAATTTAATGAAAGTTCTCCCTAGTTGTGACTTCGTAAGAGTTCAGTGCTGTAAAGACAAAACTTTAAAATAAGTTTGTGCTTTATTTAATAGAGCTAATTATTGCTTTATTCCTTCGTTGCTGGCATATCTTCGCTGCAACGATAGTGCTGTAATAGCTATGCTATTTAATCAGAGTAAGGTTATCAGTGGTGTTATCTCATGACAATACAGTTTACAAACAGTATTTGTCAGTTTATTTAAACATCTGCGTTATTTACAGTCACAAATCTGGGATAATTAGACTCCCATCACAAAAAAATAATCTTACTCAAGGGCGGTGAAATTGCGATTCCATCATCAAATAAACAATTCAGTCTGTTGTCTTTCTATCCTACTCGCAAGATTTATTTTGCAAGCCAATAGAGAAGAAGTTCCTAGCCACTAGCAAGCTTGAGTGACTTCAAAATAATTTGTGGTTTAACTGAATTATTCTCCAACGCTGTTATACGTAAGCTATTTAACAGACGTAGTTGAGATTGTTTGAAAATCACAATAATTGTGGTTTTTTTGATTAAAAACCCTAAATATTGGAAAAACTGCTGTTATTAATTAATGCCTTCCAATGACTTCTAAAATTTCAGGGTTGAGGCATTGGAGCCTCTTTTGTCCTTTTTACATTTTTAGTATTTTTACTTTCGGGATTTTCCCAGCTTTTTCTCAAACAAGCGTCATCACAAATACTGCTCGTGGTAGTGCGGATAATCTTCCTGATAGTCCCACAGGAAGGGTTGTTAACTCCAATGAAGTGACTTTGAGCGCTAGTCAAGCAGCGCTAGAAATCATCAAAACAGCAGACAGAGCAGCTGCCGAACCGGGTGACACAGTCATCTATACTCTGACGATTCGCAATACTGGGAACTCCGCAACCAACCAAATATCAATTACAGATAGATTACCCTTGGGAATGCGCTTTATTTCCAAATCGCTCAAGGGTTCGATAGGAAATAGATCTGTAAGCTTGAGTGCAACAAATGGTTCTAGTCGCACAGTAACCATCAACTCCAATGAAGGACTCCAACCCAATCAAAGCTTGATAGTCAACTATGCTGCTGAGGTTACACCAGATGCAATTCGGGGGGATGGTAGAAACACAGCCCAAGCTAGAGCAGGTAATCTTACCAGTAATCAAGCCAGTTATGTTTTACGAATTCGACCAGGTATCTTGTCTGACTGTGGCACCTTAATTGGACGTGTATTTGTCGATAAAAACTTTGACGGTGAACAGCAGCCGAACGAGCCAGGTATACCGAATGCTGTGATTTATCTGGATGATGGCAACCGGATTGTTACCGATGCCAATGGTTTATTCTCCTTAGCCAATGTCATTGCTGGTTATCGGACAGCAGCCCTAGATTTGACTAGCTTACCTGGGTATGCACTGGCACCGAATAAATACTTTATCGAAAGCAACAGCCAGTCTCGCTTGGTCAAACTAGCACCCAGTGGCTTGGCAAGAGTCAATTTTGGGGTTACGCCTGCGTTCTCAGGGGGGAAACGATGAAAAAAATAAAAAAGCTTTGCCAAAATCAAAATTCTTTCTTTTACCTTTTTGGTCTTTCCTTACTATTTGTTTCTCCCAACGCAGTTTTTGCCAGTGTAGTCTCTGGAAAACAGGGAGACACTTCGACACGGGGACGTGAAGACACAGAGAAACAAATATCCACGTCTTCCCCTCTCCTGATTGCCCAGAATTCTCCATCTTCCGGTGATCCTAACTCGGTATTTCAGCAAGAGCCGACAACTGAATTTCAACAAAACCCCAATTCGCCACTTCAACAACAACCAACTTCTCCAGCACCACAGACAACACCACCACCAACTGATAATTCACCAATAACTACTCCTGCGACGACTCCAGACAAATCAAAAGTCACACTGGAAATCGCACCTGTAGGCGATCCACGTGTGCAAGCCGATGGACGTTCCACAATTAAACTGCAAGGAAGAATAATTGATGAAAAAGGTGAGATTATCCGCAAAGATGCGATCGCGACCTTAACCACTAGTGCCGGGAAATTTGTTGGTGCAGACCAAGACAAAGACCAGGGCGGGTTTCAGGTGCGTGTGATTGATGGGGAATTCATCGCCACCTTACAATCAGACATCAAACCCCAACAAGTCCGGATTCGAGCCGCGATCGACAAGATCAAAAAACAATCGCTCAATGTTCCGAGAGAATTGGGTGATATCAAAAATCCTAGTTTTCCCCAACAGACAGATAATTCCTGGCTAGAGGAATTTGCCCAAGTACCCATAGAAGCCTACACTCAAGTTGAATTCAGTACCTATCTTCGTCCTTCCCTAGTGACAGGAGTACTGAATTTGCGGATTGGGCCAGGAGGAACAAACTATTGGGGAAGCTTGCAAGAATTTCTCAATCCGGACGAGATAGACAAAGGCACAACCGTAGATTTTTATGGGGCTGCTTTTGCTACAGGAAAAATCGGAGATTGGTTATTTACGGGTGCATTCAATAGCGATCGCGCCATCAATCAAGACTGTGAAGGTAACAATCGCCTGTTTGGTGGTACACAGTTCTGCGAACAACCCTATCCGGTTTACGGCGATAGTTCCACTGCTACCCCCACCACCCCTTCGATTGACAGTTTCTACGCTCGTTTAGAACGTACTCCCTCGATTGTGGGAGCGGAACCAGATTACTTCATGTGGGGCGACTACACCACCAATGAATTTGCTCGCGCCTCCCAACTGTATACAGCTACCTCTCGCCAACTCCACGGTTTCAAAGCTAACTACAACCTGGGCAACCTGCAAATCACAGGCTTATACGCCAACAATATTGAAGGCTTCCAACGGGATACCATCGTTCCTGATGGTACTGGTGGCTACTACTTCCTTTCCAAGCGCCTGTTAGTTCCTGGCAGTGAAATTGTTTATCTAGAAGCAGAGGAAATTAACCGTCCTGGTACGGTGATAGAACGCAAACAGATGGTGCGTGGTGCAGATTACGAGATTGACTATGATCGCGGGACAGTGCGGTTTAATCGTCCGGTATTTGCCACAGAACTCAACCCCTTCGGTTCAACTCTCACTAGACGCATTGTCGTTACCTACCAAAATGAAGGCGGTGAAGACTCCAACCTCCTGGGTGGACGACTGCAATATAACTTCTCCAACGATTTCACAAACAAAACTTTCGGTGCTGTTAGTTATCTCCGGGAAGATCAAGGCGACCAAGATTTTGAACTGTTCGGCGGAGATTTCTTAGTATCTTTAGGAAATGCAGGCAAGATAGTAGGAGAATTTGCCCACTCGAATAACAATCTGATTACTGGGGAAGAAGCCAGTGGTAATGCTTACCGCTTAGAGGCTTTTGGCAACATCACAGAAAATCTTTTCGGTCAAGCTTACTATCGCGCCGTCGAGCCGAATTTCTCCAACAACGCTACTTTTAGCTTTACACCTGGACAAACCCGCTACGGAGCATCTTTACTTACCAAACTGAGTGACCTGACTAGCTTTAGACTTGCCTACGACGTCGAAGAAAATTATGGTACTGCACCCACTTCCATTACTAGCTTCTTTGATTTATTCGACCCACAGCCACAAAACCGTCCTGGTGAACGAGTCAGTAATGAACTGAGAACCTTCCGAGCCGGAATTCTGCAAAAGCTGGGTAATAGTGATCTCAGCTTGGAATACGTCAACCGTTCTCGTGATGACCGTGTTGGTAATGACTTAGATGGTGATGCGAGTCAGATTGTATCCCGTTTGAAGTTCCCATTGACAGATACCTTGACTTTTCAAGCCCAAAACGAACTGAATTTGGGTGACTCTGACCCCTTGTATCCCAACAGGACTACTTTAGGTTTGGACTGGAAAGCTGCTGAGGGAGTGACATTCCGATTGGCACACCAATTTTATGATGACAGCGAATTACTGCCAGGGAATTCCCTCACCACCCTAGACACGATTGTGGATCAAAAATTATCAGATGATACTTCCCTGCTGGGTCGTTATTCTGTACTCTCTGGCTTTGGTGGCTTGCAGGGACAAGGCGCTCTCGGCGTTGCTCACGGTTGGAAGGTTGCTCCCGGATTAAAAGTCAATTTAGGTTATCAATACGTATTCAAGAATATCTTTAATGGTACAGCAGCCGGAGACCGATATCCGCAATACTACGCAGTCGGGCAAACTGCTTCGACTTTGGGACTGTTTTCTGGTTCCGTCTACAGCCTGGGGTTTGAATACACCGACAATCCTGATATCAAAGCCCGCGCCGATTTTGAATATCGTGATGGAGATCAAGGCAATAACCTGGTAATTTCCGCCGCCGCAGCTGGAAAAATCTCTCCAGCTTTAACAGCTTTAGTCCGCTTCCAACAAGCAGGAGAAGCCAACATCTACCTTCCTAGCACCGTCAATAGTATCGATACAGATGGGATTAGATTCCAAGAACTGGGAGACACAGCTAATCTAAAAATCGGTTTGGCATACCGCGACCCCACCAACGACAAATTCAACGGACTATTGAAATACGAGTGGCGGCAAAACTTTGATTCGATTCCAGAAACTCAACTTACAGGTAGTACAGCCACAGGTCATATTCTTTCGGCAGAGGGTATTTATGCCCCGAATTGGCGCTGGGAGTTCTATGGTAAATATGCTTTCCGTAATGGCGTCACCTACTTTGACGATGAGAGATATGACGGTAGTACAAACTTGGCACAGTTGCGGGCAGCTTATCGACTCGGTTATCGCAACGACTTAGCTGTTGAAGGACGATGGATTGGACAAAACTCTAATAGCGGTACTGACTACGACGAATTCGGTGTTGCAGTGGAAACTGGATATTACGTCACTCCTGATTTGCGTTTGGGTGTCGGTTACAGCTTTGGCAGTGTGGATGACCGCGACTTTACTGGTTATCGTTCCGAAGGTGGTTTCTATGTGAATATCAGCCTGAAGTTAAACGAACTTTTAGGCGGCTTTGGTTTACAAAAACCAGTACCTAAGCAAGAACAAGAGTCGGAAATCCCAACGGCGCAAACCGAACCTGGAAAACAGACATCCCAAAGTAAATTGATTCAGCGTTTGAAACAGAAACAGGCGCTAAAAGAAAGGCTGAAGGCTGAAGGTAAAGGATGAAAAAATTTCATCCTATCCTACTTCATTGTTTTCATACGTGGTGCCATAGGAGTGAGTAATGTCCAAGTTGAAAGAAAGAAGGCAAAAGGCAAAAGGAATAATTTACCTTTTACCTTTAACTGTGTACCTTTTACCTCCAGAAGTTGCTTTTGCTCAAACCCCCACTCCTGCTGTGCGAGTGGTGGTAAATAGCAGTCAAGATGGGAGTCCTACGCCTGATAATGCTGTGACTTTACGGGAAGCGATCGCGATCGTCAATGGTACACTACCAACAGCAAAACTCAGTGCAGCCGAAAAAGCACAGGTTACACCAACCACAGGCGGTGGTTCTCGAATTGAGTTTAATTTACCTGCTGCTACAACTACCATCGAGTTACAAACACAACTACCAGATTTAGCCACTCCCGGATTAGTTATCGATGGCTCAACTCAACCAGGATACGATTCACAAGGTTCAGCAACGGCGGAAATTGCCATTCCTGTTCCAGTAGTAGCAATCACTCCCGCAGCAAATAAAGAGATTTTGCGTGGATTGACTGTAGTTGCTGATGGTGTGACGATTCGCGGCTTGAGCATTTACGGTTTTACGGGTAAACCGATCAAACAGATTTTGGGAAATTTGGCTTTTGACACTGATCCCAAGCCAGTAACTCTCACTACACCACCAGGGGATATTGTCATTGCTCACCGTTTCCCACCTCCAGATATCAGCCGTCAAAAACCGCCCAATGATAGTTTTCCCTTCCGCGCCTCTGACGTGCCACCCAAAAATGTTGTGATTGAAAACAACTGGCTGGGATTAACAACTAATGAGCAAATGCCAGAGCAAACCTCAGCATTTGGGGTTTATGTTTTTAACTCCCAAGGAACAACAATCCGGCGTAACCGAATTTATTACCATGATGGCAGTGCTGTAATTACATCAGTACGTGGTGAAAATACGGTAGTGCAAGAAAATATTCTCGTTGCTAATGGTATTGCCGGGATGCCTGATGCCTTGAGATTTGAAGGTTTGGTAAACAAGTCGCAAATTTTAGGTAATTTGATTTGTGGAAACGATGGGGCTGGTGTGTATTTATTCAAACCCCAAGGTGGCGTAACAATTCAGAATAACAAAATCACTTACAACGGCAGACGCTTACGCAGGTCAGCAATTTACCTGATGGGTAGTAATCACCAGGTAGTTGGTAATGAAATTGACTATCAAGCTGGACCGGGGGTCGTGGTGTCGGCTTTTCCCAGAAATGATGTTGGTCAGAGAAAACCTGGTGTTAAGAATATCATTCAAAATAATAAATTTGCGGCGTTAGAAGGTTTGAGTATTGACCTGAATACCGAGCAAAATCTGGATGTGAGCGACTTTCAAGTGGGAGATGGCCCCAACCCGCGCCGTGATTCCCCTAACCGTCGCCTCGAAACTGGGAATGGGGCGATTAATGCTCCCGAATTTAAGCAAAGGGCATTTCCGCCCACAGCTAACAATGTTACTTTGCAGGGTAAAGCAGATCGCGGTTCGCAAGTAACAATTTACCGCTTAGGTGATTATCAACGGGGTTACGGTGCATTAAGTCAACCATTGGCAACTGTACCTGTAGATCAGAGTGGTAACTTTAGCGCCACAGTCGAGAACTTGCAAACAGGAGATGTAGTCAGTGCGATCGCCACCGATCCGCAATATGGGACATCGGAACCAGCCCTAGCAGCAATTATTGGCACTGATGGCACAAAACCGAATTTGCAGCCCAGTTCTATACCAAACCAGCCTCCACAGTGTACTTCTCGACCAGTACCCCCACCACCACCAGAACCACCAGCACCACCCCCACCACCACCAGAACCACCAGAAACTATCCGCATCCAAGCACCAAATAACGTCCACTTTGCCTTAGATAAATCCTTTATTAGTGCAGAAAGTGCTGCTGTCTTAGATCGGGTAGCAGTAGTATTGCAAAAATATCCTTTCATCGTTGTCGAATTAGAAGGTCACACTGACCCTCGCGCCAGCAATGCGTATAACTTGGCACTGGGTAAACGTCGGGCCTTAGCTGTGAGAAATTACCTGTTGCGTAAGGGTATTACTCCAGAACGGATGACCATTCGTTCTTTCGGTGAAACCCAACGGAAAACAGAAGGTAATAGCCGCGTAGATTACGCACGCGATCGCCGTACAGAAATCATCTACAAAGACGTACGAGGTATTGAACTCATCGTCGAACCACAAGAACAAGACTTGCAAATTGAGTCTCCAAGGTAGGGATTGGGGATCGGGGATCTCGGACAAGGAAGTAATTTTTCTGCCCACACTTCCCACACTCCTCATTCCCAAATTCCCGATCCCCGATCCCTATTTTCAAATAGAATATTTAGGAACTAAGAAATGAAAACTCTATTTAAACATTTAAATTTTTATCCCTGTGGGGGTACGCTGCTAGCAGCGCTATTGGCTATTCCTCAAATTCCTCTGCAAGGAAGTATTTCCAATGAAAAAGCTGTTGCACAACAAGCAAGTTGTCCAGCTGGTACAACACAAGAAACTCTCAACTGGGGAACAACTAATTTTCAAACCGCAAACTTTAATCAAACTTTCAACATTGGTGGCGTTAGTACTAATTTTCAAATGACGGAAAACCCAGCAGGATTTATCCGAGATCAACCACCTCAAGTTATTGGCCCGGTTCCCTACGGGGTTGTCGCTGGCCCCTATGGTGGCATTAATAGTCCATATTTGCGCTGGGGAATAGATGCTACACAAAGTCCACAAGGTAATTCAACACTGACTATCACTTTTGCTCAACCAGTGACATTACCTGTTCCACTGACATTATTGGATGTGGATCGCGATCGCCAAGACGAACTTCCTTATCAGGATCAGGTTACAGTTACTGCATCCAATCAAGGTCAAAATGTACCAGTTACTCTGACTAACATTGGATCTGGTGCAGTTGCTCAAATAGTTAGCAATAATGTGGCGCGAGGAGCCGATCCGCGTGTGGGGCCAGGAAATTCACCTAATGATAGGAATTTAGGTAATGTTTTTGCGACATTTGCTCAACCTGTCACCCAAATTCGGATTGTCTACGAGAGTGGGCCTTTACCGTACGCCGAAAATCAAACACCTCAACAAGATGAAACTATAGGTATTGCGGATATAACTATCTGTGCGCCTTCGGGAACAGGTTCCATTGGTGATACTGTCTTTAATGATACCAATGGTAACGGTCAACAAGATTTAGGTGAACCAGGAGTTGGCAATGTTCCCCTCACCCTCACTCTGCCAGGACCCGACGGACAGCTAGGTACTGCTGACGATACCACCCAGACAACAAATACCAATGCCAATGGTAATTATTCTTTCACTAATTTGCCCCCAGGCCCTTACAGAGTAACTGTCACTCCTCCTGCTAACTTTTCAGAAGTCACAACTGGTGGTGGTAGGCAAGTTAATGTGACTCTAAATCCTGGTCAGTCTTTAGATACCGTTGATTTTGGCTTGCGTCAACCACTAGGTAGTATTGGTGACACTGTTTTTAATGATACTAATGGTAACGGTCAACAAGATTCAGGCGAACCAGGAGTTGGCAATGTTCCCCTCACTCTAACTCTACCAGGTCCTGACGGACAGTTAGGTACTGCCGACGATACCACCCAGACAACAAATACCAATGCCAACGGTAATTATTCTTTTAGCAATTTGCCAGCAGGCCCTTACAGAGTAACTGTCACTCCTCCTACTAACTTACCAGATGTCACAACTGGTGGTGGTAGACAAACTGATGTGACATTGAATCCCGGTCAGTCGTTAGATACGGTTGATTTTGGCTTGCGCCGACCGCCTGGTGGTACAATCGGGGACTTTGTGTTCACAGATCGAAATGGCAACGGCAGTGCTGATAATGGTGATACAGGAATATCTAATGTTACCTTAACTCTACGCAATAGTACTGGTCAAGTTGTGAGTACAACTCGTACTGATAACAACGGTAATTATTTGTTTACTGGTTTGCAGCCGGGTAACTACACTGTAGAGGTGACACAACCAAGTGATTTCACAGCCACAACCAGCAGGACTTTAACGGCTAATATAACTGACACTAACTCCGAAAATCTCAACATTGACTTTGGTTTCCGTCCTGGTCAGGTAGGTGCATCTGGAGAAACCAATCTGCGGATAGTCAAGCGCATCACCAATGCTTTTAAAAATAATCAGCCGATCAGTGGTGTCAGCTTCAACACTTTTATCAATGACCCCAATAATAATGATGACGACAGATTACAGCAAGCTGGGCGATCGCCTGTTGGTCAAATTAATCTCCAACCACCCTTAAACAGTGGTGATCAAGTCGAGTACACAGTTTATTTTTTGGCTGATGGTACTCAGCAACTGCAAAATGCTAGGTTCTGCGATCTAATTCCAGCAGGTACAAGCTATGTTTCTAATAGTCTCTCAGTAAATGGAATTAGCAACCAAGGACAGGTATTATCACCTCTAGCACCATTACAAGATTTTGCCAATATTTGTGGTGGTAGCAACAATAAAGGTGCAGTGGTTGTCGGGCCAGCTAACATTCCTGGTGGACAGACTGGTTTGATTCGCTTTCGGGTAACGGTTGATTAAATAATAAGGGTGTAGGGGTATAAGGGTATGGGGTGTAAGGGTGGTTAAAAAATCGACTTTTGAAACACCAAGACACCAAGACACGAAGGTGAAAAGACCAAAAATCGGTATTTTTGTGAAGATTTTTACCCACCTTGAAAGGGCTACCCCTATACTCTTACACCCTTACACCCTTACACCCTTACACCCTCACACCCTTAAGTTACAATCAACACCGGACAAGGAGACAAATTAATCACACGGTTTGTAACACTCTCATGAGCGCCTTCGTCAGTTAAACCAAGTCCCCGACAGCCCATAACGATTAAATTTGCTTCTACCTCATCAGCTACATCACAAATGACAAATGCGGGTTTACCCTGTCTTTCAATTGTTTCAGTGGGAATTCCTTGTTGGGAAAATGCGGTTTTAGCTGTCTCTAGGAGTTTGGCAACATTTTCTGGTGAGGACATGACGACATCCTCTTTTGGTGCATCTGTATCTGGTTCTTCCACCACACTCAAAAGCACTAAACGGCTACTGTACTTTTGTACAACATCAATCACGACATTGATCGCTTCTTGAGTTTCCCGACTTTGATCAATTGGAAACAGAACTTTTTTGAACATTGCATTCACCTGTTGCTTGATAGAGTTTACTGTCTGCTTCCTGCTTTTGGTAGAGCATGAGAGTGGCTATTTATCCATATGTTTTGGTATTGTCACCGCAGACAATTAACAAGAAACTAATCACTTAACAATTCTTTGCACCACGTACTCCTGTACAATCACAGAATAGAGTCTACTAAATGTAAAACATAACAAAAAGGCAATCAGGAGGTTTGTGACGTGTCAAAGAAAACTTTAGCAAATTTATCTGCAACTGACTTGTCTGGAAAACGTGCGTTTGTACGGGTTGATTTTAACGTACCTGTAGATGATGCAGGTAAGATCACAGATGATACTCGCATTCGCGCAGCTCTACCAACTATCCAAGATTTGGTGCAGAAGGGAGCTAAGGTGATTCTAGCAAGCCATTTCGGGCGTCCCAAGGGTGTAGATGAAAAATTGCGTCTGACTCCGGTTGCTAAACGTCTTTCTGAGTTGTTAGGACAAGAAGTTGTTAAAACTGATGACTGCATCGGTGATGATGTTGCAGCCAAAGTCGGGGCTTTACAAAACGGACAAGTAATGTTGCTGGAAAATGTTCGTTTTTACAAAGAAGAAGAAAAAAATGATCCCGAATTTGCGAAGAAATTAGCGGCTAACGCTGATTTATATGTTAACGACGCTTTTGGTACAGCACACCGCGCCCATGCTTCCACTGAGGGTGTAACACAATTTTTGAGTCCTTCTGTGGCTGGATATTTGGTTGAAAAGGAATTGCAATACTTGCAAAGTGCAATTGAAAATCCCCAACGTCCTTTAGCTGCAATCATTGGTGGTTCCAAAGTTTCCAGCAAAATTGGTGTCATTGAAACACTGTTAGAAAAATGCGACAAGCTAATCATCGGCGGTGGAATGATTTTCACTTTCTACAAAGCCCGTGGCTTGAGTGTTGGTAAATCTTTGGTGGAAGAAGACAAGCTAGAGTTAGCCAAGTCTTTGGAAGCGAAAGCGAAAGAAAAGGGCGTTAGCTTATTGTTACCTACAGATGTGGTAGTCGCTGATAAATTTGCTGCTGATGCCAATTCTCAAACCGTTAGTATTGAGAACATCCCCGATGGTTGGATGGGCTTGGATATTGGACCTGACTCTGTGAAATTGTTCCAAGACGCTTTGGCTGATTGTAAGTCAGTAGTTTGGAACGGGCCGATGGGCGTATTTGAATTTGATAAATTTGCCGTTGGTACAGAAGCGATCGCCCACACTTTGGCTGACATCAGCAAAAACGGTGCAACCACCATCATCGGTGGTGGCGACTCTGTAGCAGCAGTCGAAAAAGTCGGTTTAGCCGATCAAATGAGCCATATTTCCACTGGTGGTGGCGCTAGCTTAGAGTTGCTAGAAGGTAAGGTATTACCTGGAATTGCAGCACTTGATGAAGCGTAATTAGAGATAAGGGAAGAGGGGACACGGGGACACGGGGACGCGGAGACACGGAGATATTATTAACACTTCTCCCTTGTCTCTTGCTCACCGCGTCTTTGCGTCTTCTCAAAATCCCCAATCCCCAAAAAATATGGAACCCAAATGGTTAGAATGGGCGCAAAAACTACAAGCGATCGCTCAAACTGGGCTAACTTTTTCTGAAAATCCGTATGATCTAGAACGGTTTCAAGCAATACAGGCGATCGCGGCGGAAATTTTGGCAACTCACACCAACGCTGAACTGAGTTATATTTTGGATCTCTTTGATCGTGATGTCGGATATGCGACTCCCAAAGTAGATGTGCGCGGTGCAGTATTTCGCGATGATTGTATATTACTGGTAAAAGAACGAGTTGACAGTTGTTGGACATTACCTGGTGGCTGGGCTGATATTGGTTTTTCACCCAGTGAAGTAGTCGTCAAAGAAATATTTGAAGAATCAGGATATCTGACACGCGCTGTCAAACTCCTAGCAGTCTACGACAGAAATAGACAAGGACATCCACCCTATCCCCATTACATTTACAAACTATTTTTTCTGTGCGAACTGATTGGCGGTTCCCCCACACCCAGCATTGAGACAGAAGCAGTGGGTTTTTTCCTGGAAAATGAAATTCCCGAATTATCGATTGGGCGTGTAACATCAGCACAAATCACCCGACTTTTTCAACATTACCGCAACCCAGATTTACCAGCAGACTTTGATTAGTTTGACATTTTGATTGATAAATCCAGGGTGCGATCGCTGAATATAATCAAGAATTTTATAGAACATCGGTGCTTTGATTTTGCTTGTGTTGGGGCATTTTACCAGAGTTTTATAATCATCATAGAGAATTAATTAAATTTGCTTAGTTATATATGCGCGATCGCATTGTATTCAAAACCGTATCTGTAAGTCTGCCTTTTGTCATTCTCAAGACTTTGGCAATTGTCGCAGACGTGGGAGAGTGATAAGTGGAACAGTTTGATGTGTTTCTTTGCCACAATAGTAAGGATAAGCCTGCGGTTATTCAAGTTGCCCAGCAGTTACAAGACAAGGGAATTAAACCTTGGCTGGACATTTGGCATTTACGCCCTGGTTTTTCTTGGCAACGTGCATTAGAGCAGCAGATCAACCAGATTGCATCCGCAGCAGTTTTTGTAGGAAAATCAGGATTTGGCCCTTGGCAAAGTCAAGAAGTTGATGCGTTTCTAAGAGCATTTGTGAATAGGCAATGTCCGGTTATTCCGGTACTTTTATCAAATGCTCCTACAAAGCCACAACTACCTTTATTTCTTCAAGGTTTAACTTGGGTAGATTTTCGACAGCAACATCCTGATCCAATGGAACAGTTGATTTGGGGAATTACTGGACACAGACCAAACACACAAACTGGAACTGGATCATCTCAAAAATACCCACCAATAATAGACAGGAGAGAATTTTTGAAATGGGCGGGTTGGGGAAGTGTAGGCTTAGTAACAACAGTGGTGGGTCGAGAGATTTTTATCAAACTAAATCATTGGACTTTGGACAAAAAAGAATGAGTTCGCGTAAATTCTACGCGAACTCAACACAGGTATAAAAAAAGGATAGCTACCAGTCCCCCAAGGCATAGTAATATCAACGACAAAGCGTTCTTGGGGAA